>Ga0265298_10010290_pt1 | contig 11076 bp, 11 predicted proteins | sample AusTroGonzalo_MG_3_FD_193486 | JGI IMG/M metagenome (GOLD analysis project Ga0265298, IMG submission 193486) | Bovine rumen microbial communities from tropical cattle in Woodstock, Queensland, Australia - Gonzalo_01 | ecosystem: Host-associated > Mammals > Digestive system > Stomach > Rumen ...
CGTCGCATTCCTAAGTACTGATGTATTAAAGCACTCGTCATTCTCAAGTTCCTTAAAACGAGGGTCATCTGAACCGAACAGCATATGAGTGGCATTCACAAATTCTATTCTCTTTTCCTTGGAAGGCAATACCTTCGACAACCCTCTATAAAGGTCTTGGGAGAATGATATGCTTATCACATTAGTGGGGAATTCAATAAATATCTCCTCATTTATACTGAAAGCCCCCACTAAAATGAGACCATCTGTAGTCTTCTGACCGGGCATCATGACATTCATGAAGCCCAAATACCTTGTTGTAGTTCCGGTCAAACGTCGGCTGGCATGGAGATGATAGAGTGTGCAATAGCCAAAATCATTCCAATTATCCACCTCTATCAAGAAATCAGCATCTTCTTTATCGAGATACTGAGCATCCTGATAGCAATTCCTTATAAGCTTAAACTTCAATGCCATTTTATAAGACTCCTTCTTTCAAAATCTAATGCAACTTGCTCCGTAACCAGGCACGTTAAGTGAAGCTACTGATTTTTATTACCTCTTTGAGAATCTCTTTATTGTATTCCAGCTGAGCATTCGCCCTTTTGGCATCCACATCATTAATCATATAAAGAAGAGATTTGAATACCGTCCTCTCTTCAGGAGTTAGCAAGGCACGACCTTGTATATATCGTCCAACCTGATAAGCCAGGTTATCCAAATTCCGCAGTTCCCTATTAAGGTAAGCCAATTTCTCAGCTTTATCCATCACAGAGACTTTGGAATGGATTTCATTTATCTGGTGTATAATATCGTTCATTGTCATCATTTTAATCGAGCTTTGTTAAACTTTGTTTAGAAGTGTATATTTTTGTTTTCTCGCAAAACGCTAGGCTTTTCAATTTCTCTCGAATTTTTCCTTGACACCTCATAACCCCGATTTTCCATCTTTATCCCTCATTGAATCCTTCATCGCTTTCAATTCCGCCTCAAAAGCCCCGTTTCAATTAACATTCCTTCACTCTTTAAGGATAAGAAATCTTAAAGCTCTTGCGTATTTGGGTAAAAAGTACTACCTTTGTATAGAAATGAGCGGAAAAGGCTCAATTTCCCGGATGTCTGATGAATGTCGTTAAGATGGCTGATGGAAGATGGCTGATGGCTGATGTTATTCCGCTCCGTCTAGCTTCTTACATCGATGCACAAGTACCTTAACTAACTCCTCACAATCAGCGTAAATTGATTTATAATATGATTTGCTCTTAAAGTCTGCTTTGCTTATGGCGTTACACGCCTTAGCATTGTTTGCTCCTATACTCGTTCCTGCTCTTAAAAGTTGATTACAGAGATTCGAGACTGACTGAAGGTAAACCGGCACTGGCTTGTCATAAACCCTCTTGCCTTTAACAATCTTGTAAGTAGGTTTCGCATTTGCGGCCTCCTTAAGCAAATAGTCGTTCAGCTTGATGATTCTATCACCAAATGCGAGGCATTTGTCTTGGATGGCGTCGGATATGGAGCTCATGCTTTATGATGTTAGATGGCTGATGTTAGATGGCAGATGTTATTTCTGCTTCTTAAGTTCTACTTGAACTTGAAAAAATGGTGGTTCAGCTTATTAGCTATTTTATCTCCAACATCCGCTAAACAACAAGTACCGCGTTGGAAGTATTTACGCCCAATGTGATATGCTGTTCCGGCCTCATATATCGCAATATGGGTGATATGCTCACGTAATTTCTGCCTGACATGCTTGGCTTCTGCGGACTTCTCAGTATATTTAAAGTAGCCTTCATGCCCCACCCCATAAACATCTATCTGCATATGCCAATAGTTCAAGATATTGGGATGATGGTTTACGTGTAGCCATGCCAACATCTGGGTCATATTATTCCCGTAGCCTCCCAACGCGCCCACCAATTCCAGTTCGATACCTTCTTTCTTTTGAGTATTCTGCCCTGCCACTTTCAGTGCAGCATAGTTACTCTTATCCACTGCTTTGGGATAAGGAAATGTGAAAACATTAGCCTGAGCCACGCCAAAAAATATGGCTCCAAAACTTTCAGTTTTTTCACTATAGTATTCATCGGTGCGAGAAAAGTCGAACTCTTCTGTACCATCCCATTCGTCTTTTGTGATATCATAAACACCCGAAAAAGCAAGATGACGAAGTTTGAACGAACCACCCAAAAGGTTTACTGACATTTCAAGCAGATTTTCGTTCTTGAAAACGTCATCTTTCAGCTTTTTAATGTTCCCTGTACCCGAATAAGCAAAAGGGTTAGAGTCATCACAACGCCTTACTACTGTTAACTCAGGATAGTTCCGAAGCAGCAAACGCATAGGCAGGCGGTAGCGATAGCCCCTGCGTGGAACTACACATCTGGGATATGGTTTAGCCATTGACCTGGTATTTGGACAATACACTCTTCATCTTTTTCACAAGAGTACGAAGCGGTAGCATATTAGCCACTACCAGTTCTCCTTTGTGATAGACGCTAAAATCCACACTATCTGTGGTTTCATCGTCTACATAGACACTCACGGACATTTCCAAATCGCCAGGAAAAAACAGGTTGTAATGCCAGATATCATCATAGCTCACATATTGCAGAATGGCATCAGAATAGGGCAACTGACTTAGCGCAAGGTTAGTTTTGCGCATAGACCACCTTGCCATATAGCTAGGTTGAACACTTTGTTTATTCTTATTCCACGACTGTAAAAGCAATTGAACACGCTGTGCACGTTCGAGTTGATCCTGCTCTGCAAGAAGTACCCTTTTTGTGCGATAACGATAAGAGGGCATCTCATTGACTTCCAAAGAAACCTGCCCCTCTTGCACCAAATTTGGGCGATTTCCTGTTACTCTTATAGGACACAAATCAACTAATTCTGGCACTTCTTTTTGTAGGTTGCTTTCAGCTTTAATCTCAGAAGCAAACATGTCTCCTGATTGCAACAAGCTTGTGACAAGCATAACCTTTATAACAGTTTTACCACCTACTAGTGAAACCTCACTATGCTCACCCTCTGTTGATCTTAAGCAAGACAAGAAATAGACATCGCCAAGCCCCTGCTGTCGCTCTAATATCGTTGTATATTGTTCAGAACCCATTTCTATTCTACTTTTCTTGATTGTTAAGCATTACCTTTTTCACTTGGTCACTAACGCACCAATGATAACAGTCGTACATAACACTATTGAAGTCCATCAGTTTGTCTGACAATTCCTCTACTTTAATTCCCTCTGAAGGCCTGCATACAGCCATCGTATCGAGAACAAGATGGTGAAACTTATCCTGAGTAGCGGCAGGTGGTAATAGAGCTGTGCGAATAGTTATTGTAACATCGCCATCCTTAAACTCACATTTCATGAAATTTGGTATGTCACGCTCCTGCTCGTCAAGACCTTCTACGCTTAATGCGTCTATCAACTCTGATGAAAAAAGAGACTGTCTCACCACTGAGGCATCTATAGGGGTCTGCTCGTTAGCTTTTAAATTAAAAACATTAACCTTGCGAATCATAGACTGCTCTATACTCTTCACCTCAACAACCTTATTAAAAAAGTCGCGAATCTTAAACACTTGAGGGATGGCAGTGTCTGAAAAACATTCATATTTCTGACCACTTAGGTGGATGACGGAACTATGGTTGGTGAATTCAAATGATAGCGACAAGTCTTTACGGGAAACATTACATACAGAAGACGTAATATCTCCATTGTTAGGCACTCCAAAGAACCGCTGAGTATAGTCTCCAAAACGTGCGTTTAACTCCTCCTTGGCAACGAGCGATGGTGCAAAGGAGAATCCAACCACAACATCCTGCAGGAAAGTGTTCCTGTACTGGCGGTATTTCTCTTGTTTAAACGGTAATGAACTTGCCATATCAATCTATTCTAATTATACTCAAGCAAATAACGTGCAGAAATAGTCCTTGAACACATTATTGAAGCATAAATTAATTTTTTTTGTATAGTACAAATGTATTTTTGTCTTATTTAACAGAACTACAGTTCTTTGTTTGTTTAACTCCCTAGTGTGGCAGCTTTAAGTAAGTCTGTGGGCGGTTTGCCAGCCACTGTCTTGCTGTGGGGGCGGAAGGCTCTGTTGACTGCTTGCAGGCAACTGTGCCTGGAGCGCTTTGCTCCTAAAGGAGCTCTAAAGGAGCACCTAAGGAGGTGTAAATTTTGAAGAATTACGAGTCTTCAGCCGTTGAATCTCATCTTGCTGCTTCTTAGTTAGTGAATCCAATGATGAAATTGTCTTTTGTTGTTTTATTGTAGTATCGAACTGCGTCGTTGCACGACCACCTGTGCAATCAGAAGATGTTTGATGTTTTAAGGATGATGTATGATGTAATAAGAGATGTATGATGGATGAAGTATAATGGATGATGTGATAAGAGATGTTTGATGTTTTATGGATGATGGATGATGTTATTCCACCCCGTCAAACTGATAAGGAATTGCGACTCAGATGGAGTTGCTCATAACCATCCAAGCCACAACTCGCTTATCAGATAGAATGATTTATTATACAACTGCTTTGCAGCAGTAAGGGTTATTCATTTGTAATTATTTGAAGGGAAGGGGTTCCCTTATTACCTTTTTTTTCTCCAACCACCCCACCCCCTCCTTACAGTAATGAGGGGCCTCAACCCCCTTTCCAAACCTTTCCCCCAATCATAGGGTGAAAGGCTTAACCGAAGAATGACAGAGACCGCTCATTCTTCGACCTTTTTGGTATCGCGGGACACGCGATGAGTTTTTATCGGCTGGCGCATGGAGAATATCCGTTCAATGATATTGTTCGTCGCATTGTCTGTTGAATCGCTGTAACCGTAAGGAATATCCTTCTTTGCTCTCGTTTAATCGCAGAGTTAAATGTTAAATGTTAATTCTCGCGCTTCTATGTCAATCCGGGGGGGATTAACCGAAATCAGATTCAGAATATTATTAAGAGGCAGGCTCCTGTCATTAACAGCAGTAAGAACTACTTAGGACTCCTTTAAAAGGAGATCTTCTCCAACCACCCTACTTCCTCCTTCATAAGGAGAATAACTCAACCACCCCACCCCCTCCTTACAGTAATGAGGGGCCTCAACCCCCTTTCCAAACCTTTCCCCCAATCATAGGGTGAAAGGCTTAACCGAAGAATGACAGAGACCGCTCATTCTTCGACCCTTTTGGTATCGCGGGACACGCGATGAGTTTTTATCGGCTGGCGCATGGAGAAGATACTGCGATGAGATAATTATACCTTAATAATCTATACCACTGAATTAACACCGGGGTGTGGGGCAGTGCCCCATATTATGGCACTTTATTCCTTACTTTCTCTGGCGCAGAGAAAGAAGCAAAGAGACATCCACCCTCACCAAGGCCTCTCCCTATATGGAGAGGATGCAACTGAAAATCGCGGAAACCGACGATTTATCAGGGTTCTTGCGTCCCGTTGGTAGCAAGCGTCACCCTTCGGGATGCCGAGCGTTGGTATGGCTCTCAAGCTTTCGCCCTGAAGGGTGAGCCATGGTCTTTTATCGGCTGGCGCATGGAGTAAGAGCTTATCCTATTTCTTATCACCGCTACCAACCGAAGATGTCTGCATGGGTGCCTGTCTGAAGGAAAAGAAGCGTAAGTTCATTGTCGTTTTGCTCCCAAGTCATGAGCCAATTCGGTTCGATATGACATTCCCACTGCCCTTTGTGGTCTCCCTTTAATAGATGTGGCTTATACTCGGCAGGGAGTGTACCTGTCTCCGATAAAATCCCGATAGCAGTCTTTATTTCTTCAATATCTAAGCCTCGCTTGACACACTTACGCATGTCTTTCTTGAACTGATGAGTATAATTAATGCTATACATCAGCCCAGAATCTGCTTAAACATGTCATCGACACTCTCAGCATGATACACTCGGCCATGCTTAATATCGTCCATGGCCTCCTTGTATCCAGCTGTTTTGGTGATGTCATCCACACGAGCCTTTGGCTCTTTATGAACCTTCACAGAAGCCACGCCCTTTAACAACTGGCATGCTTTCTTAATCTGCATCAGCAGGCTCTCATCCTGCACATCTAATACTATTGTTGCCATATCTCGTTTTTTTATGCTTTACAATTATTTGGCGGCGGCGATGTGGAGGAACTGGGAGATCTGGTCACCGATCAGGGGTTGATTGTCGATGAAGGTATCAAGAATCTTTGACTTACCAGTCAGAGGAAGGACGTCATAATCCGCTATCTCTGCCGGAATAAGGGTGCTATGTCCTGCTTTTAGTTCAATGATATCGTCGGTGCTGCGAACGCGAATCTGGCAGTCGCCTTCAAGACACATCGAAATGACAAAACTGCCGTATTTACGCATGTCACGGTGCTTGGGCTTGTTAATCTCCATCACGCGCACATCGAAAAAAGGGGTATCGATAACCTGAACAGCCCTGTTGGTGGTTTCCGGATAGTCCGTACGGTAGCTGGACTCAACATGAAAATCAAGGGCCTTGGCTGCTAACTCGGTATGGAGTTCACGGGGTTTGCCGTCCATGCCCGGACGGTTATAGTCGAAAATGCGATAGGTGACATCGGATGACTGTTGCACCTCTGCCAACATCACACCACCACAGATGGCGTGGACACGACCAGCTGGCAAGTAGAATACGTCACCGGCTTTCACCTTGTGGTCGGCAAGGACTTCCGTGATCGACCCGTCCTCTACCCGCTTCTGGTATTCGTATGGGGTGATCTGCTGATTAAAGCCTGCATAGAGATGGGCGCCTTTATCGGCCTTGATGATATACCACATCTCGGATTTGCCCATCTTACCGTGCTCGCGCATGGCCATTTCATCGTTAGGATGGACCTGAATGCTCAGGTCATGCTTGGCATCGATGAACTTGACCAGCAGTGGCAGTTGGCCATGATACTTCTCATTGACCTTCTTGCCAAGGATGGCATCGGGGTGTTCGTTGATGACTGAAACGAGGTCTTTGCCGGCATACACACCATTACTGATGATGCTGGTGCTGGTAGGCACAGCGCTCACCTCCCAGCTCTCGCCTATGGGCTCATCAGAAGGAGCAAGGCCTTTGTATGGCCTGAGCTGGCTGCCGCCCCACACTACTGTGTGGAGGTTGGGTTGGAATAGTAATGGGTATAATTGCATTTTATTATCAACATCTAAAAACATCTTCTTTTTTTATTTTCAACATCTAAAAACACGGAATAAACTAAAAATATTCGTTTCTTTCGTGTCTTTAGATGTTATTATTTCACATCGAAAAACTCTAAAAAAACTAATACTTTTTTCGTTTCTTTCGTGTTTTTAGATGTTATATTTAAGATTTTAGATGTTATCAATACCTCACGATGCGTTCGGGTTTTATCTTTTCAGCATTGAAGTTCACCAGCAGTCCTAGCTTATAACCTGTAATGGCTAAATAGTTAATGACTTGAGCTGTGTGAACTGGAAGAAGTTCATCGACCGATTTTAGTTCTACAACGATTTTATTGTAACATACAAAGTCAGCAATGTACTTCTGTTCAAGTTCCTCACCTTTATAAATAATAGTGAAGTTTTTCTCGCGCTCAAACGGAATACCCTGAAGGGTCAGTTCTTTTTCAAGTGCTTCCTGATAGACCTTTTCCAGAAGTCCGGGACCTAAAATCTTGTGTACTTCGTAAAGGGCTCCGTTTATCTTGTATGATTCGTCTGCGTATAGTAGTGACATCTTCTTCTAATTTTCAACATCGAAAATAAGTTCTTTTTATTTTCAACATCTAAAAACATCTTCTTTTTTTATTTTCAACATCTAAAAACACGGAAAGGACTAAATTTATTCGTTTCTTTCGTGTCTTTAGATGTTATTATTTCACATCGAAAAACTCTAAAAAAACTAATACTTTTTTCGTTTCTTTCGTGTCTTTAGATGTTATATTTAAGATGTTACTTAGAAGGGGATGGTTTCGGAGGTGAGCCAGTCGGTTTCGAAGCGGAAGGCGGCGGAGGAGGTGGAAGCGGTGAAGATGTTACCAGTGAGGATGGTCTTGCGGTTGCGCTTGAAGGGCACGTTAGATGCCGTATGGGTGAAGAGCACGTTGTTGGCTGCATCCAAGACCTCGATGGTGACGTCTATGTCCTCCTCGTCCGTAGCTAAGAACGGGAAGCTGGACACTCCGATGTGAGCCCCGACGGCCGCTGAAGGCGTGTTGGTCTGCGTGAAACCGGCATCGGATGTGGCGAGTCCCGTGGTGGGGTCGAACGCCTTGCCGCCCTTGGCGTATGTGGTCCGGATCTTGGCAATGCCAGCCGGACGGTTGTCGGTAGAATTGATGTCGAGCGCTGAGACGATGCGGTTCAGGGTTACCGTGAGGTCCAGCGGTGCTGAGCTGGTCACCGTGACGCTCTGCGTCTTGCAGAAGGTCTCGCGGGGGCGCTCGCTGGTGAAACCGGCTGCGGTAGGACTGGTGAGGAAGAACACATCGCCATCGTAATAGGCGTAACCTAATGCCACCATGGTGTAGGTGCCCACCGGTAGATTGGCCGTGAACTCGCCAAAGGTGGTGTATGTGCCGTCGCCCTGTACCTGGGTGGTCTTGTAGACCTCGGTGCCACCGGCATCATAGAACGCCAGGGTCATGGCACTTGATGTGAAATAGTCTCCGGGATTCTGAGCCGCTCGCGTCAAGCCTCCTCCAGACGACATATCGTCCATCGACATGGAGAAGTCACTGACACGCACCCTCACCGGGGCACAGGGGCCAGACGACTGGCTTGAGGGGTTCATCACTGCCTCAGCGTCTGCAGAACAACTGCTGAGGGTTACTACTGTGCCCAACAAAAGGGCCATGCCACAAAGGGCAACTGAATTTAAATAACTTTTTTTCATTTCCTGGTCTTTGATAGTAAGACTTACGTTAACTTTGTCACAATGACGGGACAAAAATAGAAAGTCTTTTCCAAAAGACCAAAGAAACGGGTTAAATTTTAACTATTTTTTTCTTATTCAGCGGTCGAGCTCCTCGTAGATAGAGTTGTTCGAGCGGTACTCCGGCACGATCTCCTTCATCTTCTTGACGGTGGCGAGGTCATCGAACTTGCCGGCGAGCTTGATCAACTCGTCGATATCCTTCGACACACGCTTATAGTCATACTCCCGCACCTGGGCGATGCGGATCTTCTCATGGAACGAGGGCTTGGTGTTCTCCTTCTCGTTGAGCACCTCCTCATAGAGTTTCTCACCCGGACGAAGACCGGTATACACGATCTTGACATTCTTGGCGCCGGAGAGCTTGATCATGCGCTGGGCCAGATCGGCAATCTTCACCGGCTTGCCCATGTCGAACACGAAGATCTCTCCGCCCTTGCCCTTCGTGCCCGCCTCGAGCACCAGCTTACACGCCTCGGGGATGAGCATGAAATAGCGGATGATGTTCGGATGCGTCACAGTGACAGGACCACCGTTGCGGATCTGCTCCTGGAACAGGGGGATGACACTGCCGTTAGACCCAAGCACATTGCCGAAACGGGTGGTGACGAACTGCGTCTTCGACACCTTGCTCAGCGACTGCACATAGATCTCACAGATGCGCTTCGAACAGCCCATCACGTTCGTGGGGTTCACGGCCTTGTCGGTCGACACCATCACGAACTTCTTGGCATCATACTTCACCGCGAGGTCGGCAATGATCTTCGTACCCATGATATTGTTCTGCACGGCCTCCGTGGGGTTGTCCTCCATCATCGGCACATGCTTGTAGGCGGCGGCATGGAACACGTAGTCGGGCATATAGTCGGCAAAGATGCGCTCCATGCGTTCTTTCTTACAGATGGAGGTGACAATGGTCTCCGAGCGCACCTCCGGATAGTCCTTCGCCATCATCACCCGGATGTCGTGCTCAGGCGTCTCGGCCTGGTCGATCAGGATCATGATAGCGGGCTTATAGGCGGCCACCTGCCTCACCAGCTCCGAGCCGATACTGCCGGCAGCACCGGTGATCATGACACGCTTGCCGGTCAGTTCCTTCTCCACCGACGCCATGTCGACGTTGATCTCTGCCCGGGGCAGCAGGTCCTCGACGCTCACCTCCGCCAGACGGACACCCTCAAAGGCCGGGGCCTCCTCTGGACTGTCGGCATACTCCGACGTCTCGACGTTCACCCACTCCTGGGCATTCTGCGCCATGAAGATCTTCACACCGTTCTCAATGAGCATGTCCTGAAGATCCTGATGGTTGCGGAACTCATTGGTGCGGTAGGGCGACACGATGATGCCACCGATATGGCGCTCACGGATGATCTCCGCCAGATCGTCATCCAGCGAGTAGACCTTCTCACCTAACAGCCGGTTGTGGCGGTAGCGCTTGTCATGGGCGATGAAGCCCTTCACCTTGTAACGGGCCGGCTTCTGGCTGCGGATGTTCTTCGCGAGGCCCACACCGCCCGACATGGCACCGTAGATGAGCACACGGATGGAGCGCTTCGAGCTGGTGAGCACGTCGAACACGTTCTTCACCAGGATGCGCACCGCCCACTGGAACAACGTCGCCAGAACGAACATCACGACGATCTCACGGACGGAGAGATGCCGGAAATACATCTCAGGATAGTTGGTCATCCAGTAGTGGACCGTCAGCACGATGGCGCACGACAAGACGTTGGCATAGCCCACGCGCAGCAGGTCGACGAACGACGAATAGCGCAGGATGCCTGCATAGGTGTAGAACACCTTACTGCCGACAGTGCTCAGCATCACGAACAGCACCAGCGTGCTCAGCACCATGGCGAAGTTCTCATTACCCAGCGACCAGTAATTGAACACCATATGGCTGATGAGTCCCGACAGCAGCAGGATGAAGCCGTCGAAAAGAAGGATGCACCAGAACGGCAGGGCATTCTTGTTAAAGTACCAGTTGAATAATTTACTGAAAAAAGTCATGTTTTTTTAAGGAGTTACAAGGAGTTCAAGGAGTTCAAGGAGTTAAAGGACGTTAGACTTGATGGTGTTGATGATGCGGAGGACGTCGTCGTCGGAGACCATCGGTCCCGAGGGCAGGCAGAGGCCGCACTTGAAAATGCTTTCACTGACGCCATTGGC
>Ga0265298_10010291_pt1 | contig 11075 bp, 25 predicted proteins | sample AusTroGonzalo_MG_3_FD_193486 | JGI IMG/M metagenome (GOLD analysis project Ga0265298, IMG submission 193486) | Bovine rumen microbial communities from tropical cattle in Woodstock, Queensland, Australia - Gonzalo_01 | ecosystem: Host-associated > Mammals > Digestive system > Stomach > Rumen ...
ACTCTTTCTCTATTTTGTGGTATTCCATAGTCTTTTGCATTTAATACTTGATAATAGTTTCTATAACCTAACTTTTCCATTGTTTCAATATAAGCATCAAAGTTGTGTTTATGTTTCTTTGATAGTAAATTTTTAACATTTTCCCATATTACATATTTTGGTTTTAACTTTTCTACTATTCTAATTGTTTCATACATTAAACTTGAACGAGTACCACTATCTTTATCTCCACCTGCTTGTAATCCAGCTAGTGAAAAATCTTGACATGGTGATCCGTGCATAATTAAGTCTACGTCTATATCTTTGTCCCACGTGCATATATCTTGTGGCTCAAAGTTTGTATTATGTATTGCATTGAAACTAGCTACTGCATATTTATCTATTTCTACATAATCTACTATTTCAAAATCTATGTTTAGTCTTTCTAGTGCTTTACTACAAGCACCTATTCCACCAAACAGTTCTAATACTTTTAACATTTTTCTCCTTTCTTCTTTAAATGCTTTTATTTTTGATTTTCTCCACGATACGTGTATTTATATTATTTTTGTTCTAACCTTTGCGTATGGGCTTGTTTGGTGCCTTAAATGGCTTGTTATTATTTATCATCTCCACTTATCTTTAAGCAACACCATATAAATATTATTATTATGAGTATTATACTAATTTCTACCATTGCTTAACTCCTTTTTCTTTGGCTCTACTGGAGATTTAGTTATCTTTTCGTAGTTTGTCAAAAAATGATTTATATTTAATAGCAATTCTACTTTGTCAATTTGCTCTATATCACTATTGCCTATTTGTTCTATTATTATGTCTAGTGCTTTATTTATGCTTTCTTGTTTCATTTATTTCTCCTGTATATAATCTATTATTTCATTGATTTTATCTCTAATCATTATTAATTTATCAGTATTATCTTCTCCCCTATAATATAGATTTTCTATCTTCTTATCTTCTTCTATTATTTCTACTTCATCATTTAATATTTCAAGTACTGCATATTTCTCAAATAAATAACCTAAATCAGTATTATAATAATCTATATCATCATAATCAAAAATTAACCCTCTATATTTTATCGTCTTTGGTGCTTCTTCCCCGTTTGCTATCTTATTTAATAAATCTATTATTTTCATTATTTACTCTCCTTATCTATTTTTAATATTATTTTTTTAATCAAATCTATATTATGTTGTGATAATACATATCCTGTGTTTTTTGTTATTCCTATTCTTTCAGTTGTTCTAACAATACCCTCCAATTCATAGCATATATTACTTAATAAAGTTTTTAATTTAATTATTTCATCAAGCATTTTTATATAATCTTCTATTAATACTACTTTATTTTCTTCCATTATTTGTTCTCCTTATCTAATATTTCTAAAAGTTCATTATCATATTTCACTTGTTCATCTTGATTTTTACAATGAAAATCATTTTCTATCTTTTCTCTTACTTCTTTTATGATGTTTTCTTTTTTATCTATTTCTTCTATTAAATAGTCAAATAATTCTTGCAAATCATATTCTTTTTCTTTGTATAATACTTTCACTTTATATTCTAATTTTACTGTTTCACTCATTACTATCATCTCCTTTTAGTTTTCTTAATTTGTCTAAAAATGTATTGGCATAACATCTAAACTCTAAATCTTGTGAATATTCTATTAAATACTTTTCTAATTCATTTATGATATTATTTAGTCTTTCATTTTCATTTTTTAAATCAACCAATGTATCTCCAAACTCGTTTCCAAATTGGTTATAATTGTAAGTTATTATCTTATCTATATTCACTCTTTATCACTATCCTTAAATTAAATAGTCCATATCCATATACATAGCTTTATAATTCCTACTATAAAAGTTATTCCAACAACTCCTGCTAATAAAAATGCAAGTACATAACTAATAAAATCTTCTATATCTTCTTTTGTTATTTTATCTTCTTTCACTCTTTACCCTCCTATTCTATTTAACATGTATTCATGTGCTTGTTTGTTGTTTTCTTCTAGTTCTTTTATTCTATCGTTTAGTCCAAATAATGCTAATGCTATAAAAAACGTTTCTATGGCTAGTAATACTACTAATATGTCTATAAAGTGTTCTTTCATATCTTTACCCTATTCTTAAATTCTATTTTTTTGCCTAGTAATAGGTATAATTCTTGTATTTCTCGTTCTCGTTGCTTAATGATCCTGTTTAGTTTCTCTATTTCTTTGTCTTTATCAGCTAGTTTCATTTTCCAGTGTGCTATTTCTTTTTCACTCATACTGCTTTATTACCTTTAGGAGCTTAATACAGAATCGTATTAAGCCCTCCTTTCTATATTCTTTCTCAAAGTTTGCTTGTATCATCATTTTTGTTAGTATATCTATTGCGTCTTCCATTACTTTGCCTCCTGGTTATCTTTTACCCATTTCTCGTAAAAGTATCTTACTGAACGCTCTGAATAATGCGTTTCTTTTGCTATCTCTCTCCATGTCATTGTTCTAAGTCGATTAGTGTATTTATCACGCACTTTTTTGTGTTCTCGTAAGTATACTATTTTCTTTTCGGTTTCTCCGTATTTATCTAGTCTAATTAACTCCCTCTCGATCCATTGATTTAAGGACAGTATCTTTCCGTCAATGTATTTCAATGTATCATCAATTGCTAGTTCTTCCTTTAGTTCGGTATACTTTAGCAATTTATCTATTCTTTCACCACCGTCTACTCTTTCGTTTGCTACATCGGTGCTTTTTGGCATTGTTAAACTTACAATTTGCTCTAGTCGGTTTTCCCAATACAACTTATCATTAGCTAGTTTCTCTAATTCATTAGTTGCTTCTTCTAGCGTCAATCTCTCCACATTACACCACCTATACCAATTCCCATTTATAAAACTCATTTTCAGTTTTTCCACGTTGTAAATTTGATGAAATATACTTTATATGTTGATGTATCATTTTTGACGCCTTACTCATACTTCTCACTTCTATTTTTTTGCCAGTTGCTTTATCAGTTAATATTACATGTCTTTGATGGTATAAACCATTTTCAAAACCATGTATAATATTGTCTTTAAGTGATAACCACTCTAAATTATCTAAATTGTTATTTAATCTATTCCCATCTATGTGATTGATTGTAAGTTTCTCTTTTGGCTCTCCTAAGAAAGTTAAACCTACTAATCTATGTACTAACCATGTTTTATGTTCTCCATTTTTCCATAATTCTACTCTCTTGCATTTATCTTTAGTTATTTTTTGTTTTAATATCTTTTCTCTATGATATTTTTTATTATTGAAATTACATTGAAATATCAAACTTTTAATATTCCCTAAATTACTGGCTTGGTATAACCCCTCGTAGCCTGGTATATCTTTCCATATCTCCATAAGCTACCTCTTAATAAAATGGAAGTTCCTCTATTTCGTGTTCAATGTCTTTTGCACTATTTATTTTATCTAGTTTTGGCTCTGGTCTAAGCATTGGTTTTTCAGGACTAGCTTTGTCAAAAGCAGTTATCTTAATTACAAACTTAGTTCCCTTTTTATCTTCAAACTCCCAATCAAACCATGTTAAGAAAGCATGTTTGATTATTATGTCTGTACCATTGTCTAGCTCTACGCCTTTTAAAAACTCTACCGGAAAGTATTTGTTAGCATAGCCAGTTGTACTATGTTCCTCCCCCACTTTCTTGCTTATTGCAATTGAATATTTACCTTTCTCGTCTTTATACACTCTAGTTAATATGTCATTACCATTTTTATCTAAGTTTAATACGTTCATTATTCTTCCTCCTCATTGATTACCGCAGTTATTGTCTTACTATCTCCGTCACATACAAAGTTATAGCAGTAGTATTCTTCCAATTCCCCAATTGTAAAATCTTCATAGTCAAATATCATTATTTATTTCCTCCTAACATTTCTTTTATTTGCTCTAGTTTTGTTTTTCTTGGTCTAACTATTACATAGTCGCCCTTATCTTCCTTGATTAAATCTAGCTTGTCTTTTAATTCTTCATATACTTCTTCAAATTCTTTAAAGTCTTTACCATAGCATACTTGGTCTTGATTGTAGAATTTATCGTATATTTCACATTTCTCCATTGTCTACCTCTCGAATCGTTATTCTCAATGATCCTTTTCTACTAGACTCTTTGATACAATTTCTATATGCTTCAGGGTATTCCATAAATAGTTTTTCTTTATCAATATCTTCTCGTTTTGTATCTTCTCCTAAAGTAATTCTTAGCCTCTTATCACTAGACTCAAAGCCAGTTATATGATTAGTTCTCATTGCTTCTTCTAACTTGCGTTTCATACCTTTTTCTGCGTCTTCTATGTTTTTCTTTTGTGTTTCTAGTTCTATTAGTTTGTTTTGCATTTCTTTAGCAACAATCAATTGATTTTCAATTACTTGTATCTCATTGGTTGTTTCTTCTTCATAAAACTCGTCTAGTTCCATTATTTACCACCTATTTTCTTTTGCATTGTTGCAATTAGTTCTTTTAGTTTCTCGTTGTCTAGTTCGGCATTACTGTTTACTCCTAGTTTTTTATACAAAGCCTCTCTATTTAAGTTTGTTTCATCAGCTAAGTCATTAAATTGTTGTATTAGTTCTAAATGTTCTTTTTGTTCTTCTTCATTTTGGTATTCATCAATATCTGCGTCTTTTGTATCGTCTATTAAGAATAGTCCATTTAAAGCATATTTACGTGCATAACTACTTGCAGTTCCAGTAATTTGACTTCCGTCCATACCTTTCTTTGTTTCGTCCTCTCTAGCATAAGCACTATTACTCATTGTTGAATTGTCTTCAATGTCTAGTAAAGTAGCAGTAGCTTTGATGTAATATCTTTGTGAGCCAGTTGTTATTGTTCTTTCATTTTCTTTTCTTAAATCTTTGTCATAGTATTTTTCTGTATATACAAAAGGTGAATTATCTCCTAAAACTACAATCTCATCACTAATTTGTAATGATAGTTTGTTTTTTTCTAGTATTGGCTTAACTGATTCCAATATATCTTCACAACTACGATATTTATATTTTCCAAAAGAGTTGTATTGTCCTTTTGGTGCTTTTAATTCCATTTGTACTTTTAATAATTTTTCATATATTCCCATTTTATTTTTCTCCATTTCTATACTCTCCAATCAATTTATATTCTTTCCATTTTACTGGGTGTCCCCATCTATTCTCTCCAACGATCCACTCATCGTTTATTATGTATTCTTGTCTAAGTTGTCTGATATACTCCGATAATCTCGTACAACCTAGTTCCTTTATAGCTTCCCATGTTGTGATTGTGCCATGTTCTTGTAAGTAAATTAGTACCAATTCTCTCATACGTTCACTCCTCTCATTTATTAACATTTGTATTCCTATATTTGTAATAATTCTCTAATTATTTTTGTTGGTGCTATTAACTTGTTTGTTTGTGGTAGTAGTATCTTTCGTGTTTGTGCTACGTATATTGCTTCTTCCATTATCTTTCTTGCTGCTGGTCTTCCTGTTCCCATTAGTAGCATTAGGTCGTTTATTGTTAGATAATTCTTTTTTAGTATTTCTTCCATCTAAATCGTTCCTTTCTCTAATTAGTTTCTTTATTTCTCCACGTAATATTTCATTTTCGTTTCTTAATATGTCTCTTTCCATTAAAGAGTCTTCATATACAAGTTTCATTGCATTATATTTCTTTTTGTATTTTCTTTCTGCGAATATTTCGCTTATTTTTAACATTTAATTTCACTCCTCTTTTCTCTAAGTTTCTTGTAAACATAATCTTCTTTCTTGCTTTTTCGTTTTCTTCTTCGTCTGCATATATTATTTCTCCACACATAAAGCAAAACTTGGTTTTGTAGATTTCCGGTATACCTACTTTTGCATTACATCTAGGACAATATCTATATATCTTTTTAGGCTCTGCATTTGTTATCTTGGTATACCAATAATCGTCTTTTGTTCTAGGTTTTCTCATAAGATTTCCAACCACCCCATATAAATCGTCTGCTTTCCATTTAAACATTTAAAACTCCTCTAGTTTCTTAATAATGTTTTCTTTTGGTGTTTGTAAGTAATAGTCCATTACTGGTCTATATGCTCTTTCTAGTTCTTCTTCTGACATTGCATAGTATTTTTGTTTATCGATTGGCTCTTTTCTAGTTTTTAGGCTTATATTGTTTATAAAGTCTATCTTCGAACATCTACGATGATGTTTTTCAAAGACGTTCCAATCATCTCCAACAAGAATCAATTTCCCACATAATTCGCATTGAATATATACTGGCTCTGCTACTGGCTCACTTATCTTTTGTGCATTTCTTATTAGTGTTGTAATTAGTGGTGGCTGATCGTGTTCTTGAAGTAAGTATTTATCAAAGCTATCGTATATGCTCTCTGGTGTATAGTCTTTTAAAAATCTAAACCACTCTGCTACTTTTGCGTCATCATAACCAAAGTTGTTATAATGTTTCTTTATTCTTTCAAATAAAAGCATTATATCTTTTGTTTTCATTATTCCTCCTCGTCTAGATAAGCAAGTCTTTTACACATCTCATCAAATTCTTTTTGCTTATCTATTTTTTTAGTATTTTTCTTTTCCCATAATCTAACGGCTGCCTTCCAATCTTTCATTTGTGTTTTACCTACTAGCCAGCCTTTTGACTCGTAATAGTCAATAAAGTATTCTGCGTCTACTGTATTGTTTCGTTCTATACAGTATGCTTGTACTTCTGATAAAGTGGGTTTTTTAAAATTCTTTTCTTTATATATTTCTTTATTAATATCTTCTTTATTATTCTTCTTATTATTCTTTGGTGTTAGTTTTTCACAATCTAGTTTGTTAGTTTCTCGCAAACTTGTTTTTAAATTATTCGCAAACAAGTTTATTAATATAAATGAATTAATTTTTATGTATCTTGTAGCAGGTATTCCTTTTACAACTACATTTATTACATTTCTTTTTGCTAAATTATCTAAGCATTTCTTCTGCTCATATACACTTAATGAAGTATTATTTTTAACATTATCAATAGTTGAGTAAAAGAAACCATTTTCATCTAATTGATTGTTCTTTTTGTAATAATTAAATTCACTAGCAAGTTCTCCAAGCAATATTGCCTCTTTTAAACCAAACTCTTTGATTATTGACCTATTCACTATGATGTAATTATCGTTAGCTAATAGATTAACAATACTATCATTGTTGAAATTATCGTCCATACCTTCTCTCTTTCTTTACTAAATGATTGAAATATGCTATTATATAATTGTTATTAAATTTCATTTAGTAACATTTGTATTTTTATTGAGTACCCATGCGGTGCTCTTTTTTTGTTGCTAACAATTCAATTATTCGTGCATATTTGCACATACATTTGTAAAAAAAACAGCAGGATCTATTCCATATATATTTAATAGTCTTTCTACTAGCTCTAATGATAGTTTCTTAGTACCTTTTTCATATCTACGAATAGACTCATCACAAGTCCCTAATTGTTTAGCAACATCACTGATTTTTAAATCTCTTTTAACTCTTTCTGCTTTTAGTTCTTTGGCTACTTTGTAGTTCACTCTATCACCTCCTAACATAATTCCATTATACGTGCATATTTGCACAAAGTCAACTACTTTTGTTCACTTTTTCACAAAAAGATTTGCAATATATTATCAAAAGTGTTATTTTATAAGGAGAAAAGAGGTTTACAGTATGGCTAATTTTTTTAATAAAAATTTAAAGAATATTAGATTAGCTAAAAATCTATCTCAACAAAAGTTAGCAGACATGGTGCAAGTCGATAGGTCTAATATATCTAGGTGGGAAAATGGAGAAGTAGAGATACCTTTAGATATTGCATATAGCATTTCAAAAGCACTAAATATTAACTTCGTTGATATGGTTAGTGAAGATTTAATAGAAAATGGAGAACTAGAGAGTTATCTTGATAATGAGACTATTAGATTAAAAAAACAAATAGAAAATATATCTAGTATTACACCTAAGGGGAAAGAAATGCTTTTAAATACCCTTAATTATGTAAAGGAAGATACAAATGATAACAAAAAGAACTCCAACTAAAGATGGTAGAAAGTATGTCTTTAGAATTAAGTATAAAGATATATACGGCAAAACAATACAATACGAATCTCAAAAGTACATGACACTAAAGGAAGCTAAGGAACAGGAAGCTATATATAGATTAAAAGTATCAGAAAACAAGATAAATCGTAGTAATGTTACTTTTAAAGATATTAAACTAGAATATTATGAGTACATGAAGCCTAAGATAAAGCCACAATCAATCGTAAAGTACAAAACACTATATAGCTACTTAGAGCCAATAGATGACCTAAAAATAAACGATTTAGACCTCGCTATATATAATAGGTTATTCAACGATATAAATAATAGAGAACTAACTCCAGTATACAAAAACAAAATACTAGGTATGCTACGAGCTTTGATTAGATACTCTAACAAATACTACAATACAAGTGATGAGATGTTAAAGTTTATTGAAAATGTATCTACAATAAACACAAAGAAAGAAATGGACTTCTACACGTATGATGAGTACACAAAGTTTCGTTCAGTAATAGATGATCCGGAGTGGTTATTATGGTTTGATATGTTATACTTTTTAGGTCTCAGAAAAGGAGAATTGCAAAGTATCTCATTTTTAGACATTGACTTCATAAAAAAAGAAGTTAGTATCAATAAGACACTAACTACTAAATTAAAAGATACTGAATTTTATATTTCCTCTCCAAAGACTAAAAATTCAAATAGAATATTACCTATTCCAGATAGAATTATAACACAACTAAAGCAGCAATTAAACAAATACAAAGCATATTCTAATTTCTCAATGAAATGGTTTGTCTTTGGTGGTATTTCTCCTTTTAAAGACACAAATATATCTAACAAGAATATCATGTATTCTAAAAGAGCAAATCTCCGTACCATAAGACTTCACGATTTCAGACATAGTTGTGCTAGTTTGCTAATAAATCAAAATATGCCTATTACACTTGTATCACGCTACTTAGGACACGCTAAGACATCTATTACATTAGATACATATTCACACATGTATAAGAGTGATCTAAATACACTAACCGATTACATAAATAACCTAAAAATCTAAAAAGGTGGTGTAATAGGTGGTGTAGAACACTAATAAAATAAAAAAGCCCTTGATTTACAAGGGTTTTATTTTCTATTGGTGGAGCCGGGGAGAATTTTTAAAGCCTTTAGTAACTTTCATTTTCCCTTATTTTTCAAGGGTTTCGTATTCTCAAACTCACACCGCTAGAGCCATTTTCACTCAAAAGGTGGTGTGAAAGTGGTGTGAAAATTATCTCTCTATTTGTTGGTATAAAAAGTTCTTAATTTGTTCTAATACTCTATCAATATATTCTTTTTGTATTTCTTCTGGTGTTACTTCTTTTGGTAGTATATCTTCCCAATCTTTGTTATATGCGATCCACATATCTTGTACTTTGTACCAAGTATAACCATCGGCTTCAGTTTTTCCGTCAATGTTGTAATACCCCTCGTTCATATAACCAAGTATTTCGCCATTTAAAGATGGCTCTTTTCTTGCTCTTAATTCAGGTACTTTTACTTTTAATTGGTCTACTTTTGTATTTCTTTCTACTGGTTTACCTACTTTTTCCATTTTTGGAACCTCCTTAAATTTATAACCTTTTGCGTCCATTATATTAACGCTACCGTCTACATAATATGCTTCATCTGGCAATAGTGATTTTTCATAAGTAAAGCACCATTTACCATTACTATTTTTTAAAAAGCCATAGTATTTACCTATGTTTGCAGTAATATGAAAATGATTACCAGAAGCTTGTCCGCTAGTTCCTTCTCTAAATAACTTTTGTCCTACTTTAATAACTTGTCCATTAGATAATTTACTCCAATCATCATAGTTTAAGTGTGTAACAGTAACTTCAAGTATTACATCGTCTTCTTTGTAAGGAATATATACTTTGTGTGCAGTTTCTAGTCTTGCTGAATAACCACTGCTTTGACTACCTAATTTTTCTACTATCTTGTATTCGTTTTTAGCAACAAAGTAGTCTCTACCACCGTCTTTACCTGCTTCGTCCCATGGTTTATCACTATAATTAGCGTCAGGTTTCCAATGTGCTAAATGGTTTCCTTCATCGTGCCTTTGAGTTATACGCATATAATCAAAGGGGTATATAGCATATTCTTTCATTATTCCTCCTTATTTGAAACAGCTTTTTGACCTAATAAGTAAACAGAAATTGCACCTGCAATAACTATAAGAGTTTTACTAATTTGATCTCCATAAGGTATGTCCCATATTGGAGTTATACCAATAATTATTGCATTTAGAAAGTTGATTCCATTTACTACATACTTCATTATTTTTTTGAATTTCTCCATTTTAGTCTCCTTTCTGTATTTTTTTAAAATGCGTCTACGTTCTTTGTAATATTCTTCAATAAGTTTTTTATTTTTATCGTCCATAACATTACCCCTTATACCACTTGTATAACATAAAAAAGTTGGCAAAAATTGGCAAAAATAAAAGAAGAATTAATCTTCTTCTTTAAACATGTTACCTATATTGTTATGCTCTACCATAAACATACTAAACAATGTATCACTTACTTGCATATATTTTGCTTTCATCTCTATATCATCACACTCTTTAGCCATCATCTTCCATTTGTAAGCGTCTACCATTAAGTCTAATGTTTGTTTAGCATATCTCTTAAAGTTGCATACTTTTTCTTCATACTCTATCATTTCTTAGCACCTCCTGTTGTAGTTTCTGTTCCACGTTTGTTCAAATTACAACAAGTTAGTATTACAAATTGTCCATCAGTATAATTGCTATTTTGGTTTCCATAACCAATTGGGTAGCTTACTCTACGATTTAATTGGTTTGCTAATACTTCATTACCATATTTACATAGTACTGGTACATTTGTATTTTCTGCTTGTATAAATACTGGGTAGTTTGCAGTTGCTTCTGGTATATTACAAGCAATTACTAAACGATAATTAGCAGTATTTACTAATGTTTTGATAG
>Ga0265298_10010292_pt1 | contig 11074 bp, 8 predicted proteins | sample AusTroGonzalo_MG_3_FD_193486 | JGI IMG/M metagenome (GOLD analysis project Ga0265298, IMG submission 193486) | Bovine rumen microbial communities from tropical cattle in Woodstock, Queensland, Australia - Gonzalo_01 | ecosystem: Host-associated > Mammals > Digestive system > Stomach > Rumen ...
CGGAGCCATCGTAGCGATGATCGCCAGCGGATAGCTGCGCTGTCTGTGGCGTTCGATCGCGCGGGCGGCGGCGTCCGCGACAGCCATCTGGAGGCGGGCTTCATCCATGCCGGGGTGATCCACGATATAGGCACCGGCATCGGCGAGGATGCTGGGCTTCGCCTCGGCCTCCTTGCGGATCGCATCGGCGTCATCTTTCGCGATCGCATCGGCGAAGAAATCGGCGTAGTAGGCGGGCGCGAGGTATTTTTTGCGCATGCGGATGAGACGTTCGACGAGGAATCCGATCGCAGCGGCGCTGAGGAGCAGGAGCACGGCGGAGGTCATGCCGCCGTTGACGATCTCCTGGATCCAGTCAATCGTCAGTTCTTCGGCGGGCTCGGCAGTTTCGGCGGCGGTTTCTGCGGAAGCCTGGGCTGCAAGGAATCCGGGGAGGCAGAAAAGCGCCGCGGCGGAGAGGATCGAAGCACGGATGGGAAGTTTCATGGAGAACCTTTCGTAGTGTTTTATGTTATTCATAATTTGTGATAATCATCAGGGGAGTCTGGGGCGCGTGAGAGGACGCGTGATCGGAGCAGCGGCGTTCGTGCCTGAGGTCGCGCCGGGGCGGGCGGCCTGCGTCTGCTGCGTGTTGCGGCGCTGTTCTGCGGCGCGTTTCGCGGCATCCGCGGCGGCCTTGGTCTCCTCGCGGACCATGACGAACGAGAACTGGCATTCGTCGGGACCGTTTTCCACGCAGAAGAGGATGGTGTTCCAGCCCTTGCGGAAATGGATGTGAATAATGTTTTCGTGGAGGCCCCAGGTGCTCAGCTCGTCGTCGAACCAGACCTGTTCGCCGTTGATCCAGAGGACGCTGGCATCGTCGGAGCCGATCATGGCGAGGACGTCGGTGTCCTCCTCGAAATGAACGTCGGTGTAGGCATAGTAGATCGCGTTGTCCATCTTGTCCGGCGTACGGATGCAGGTCGTGTCGGTCTGAACGTAGCGCCAGCGGAGGCGGATGGGCTTCTGCGTGATCGGGTCGATCTTGCCGTCGTACTCGGCGTCGAGGTCGATCCTGGTCTCGGGTTCCCGCTTCACGCGGTCCGCGATATGCGTGAATCTGCTGCCGTCGTATTTGCCCTCCCACGGGCCGATCACGTACCAGGAGTCGATGAAGACGAATCCATGGCGGGCGGCGTCCTTGTTGACGCGGCGGCCCGGAACGGATTCCGCGATGATGGCGTAGTCGGCGGGCTCGGAGGCGATGCGCTTGCTGTCCGAATTGCCGACCGGACTGTAGATGCTGCCGCCGAACTCGAAGTCGAAGTCGCCGCGGAACGCGATGCCGCCTCCGCCGTAGGCGTTGCTGTTATTGCCGAAGCTGGAGCCTTGTCCACGGCCCTGGCCTTGTCCCTGTCCCTGCCCCTGGCCTTGTCCCTGACCCTGGCCCTGCTGTCCGGCGCGTTCCACGCCTTCTCGGCCCATCCGGGCGAGCTGGCGCATCATCTCGGACAGACTGCCCTGTCCCTGCCCCTGACGGCCGCCCTGCATGCCGCCCTGCTGATTGCGCATGGCGCGCTGCTGCATGGCGGAGAAGAGACGTTCGGCGGAGAGCGGGAGGTTGATGCCCGCCATACGCGCGAGGCTGTTTGCACGGGACGAAAGCGAGTCGGCGGCGTCCTGCAGCGCGGTCATCTGTTCGAGCGCGCGGAGGAGCTGTTCCTTGGTCATGAACTGGCCGCCGCCCCCCTGGCCACCGCCTTGCTGGCCGCCCTGTTCGCCGTTCTGGCCCATCTGGCCGCTCTGCTGGCTTGCCGCGCTCTGCGAGGATTCGTTTTGCGGATCGTTCTTGAGGGCTTCGACGAGCTTGCGGAGGTACTGTTCGGCCTCGATCGTAGTAAACTCGTCGCGGAAACGGCTGTCCATTGCCTTGTTGAGGAAGCTCTCGGCGTCGGCGTCCATGGCCCTGGCGGCCTCCTGGATGTCGGCGAATTCCGGGTCGACGTTGTATATCCACTCGGACAGCTTCAGGCTGATCTCGTTGCGGTGGTTCAGCGCGGCAAGATACGCCTGCTGCGAGAGGTCCGGGAGCTTGCGCTGAACGGTCGTGTTCGTGTCCTTGAGCTGGCGGTCGAAGCCCTGCATGTCGCGGGATGCGGTCTGGAGGAACGAAAGGTCCTGCCTGGCAGTGTCGGCGTCGTTGGCCTCGACCGCGTTTCTGATCGCCTCGTAAGCACGTTGCGCCTGCTCCATCGTGTGTTTGGCGTTCTCATCGACCTCGTTCACCAGATAGATCTCGTAGGACGGCACATCGTAATCATAATCGTAATCATAGCCGTAATCATCATCGTCGACTATCGCCAGCCCGACGCGGCCGGGCCTGGGAAGAGTACGCCGACGGGGCGGACGGTTCCTGCGTTCCTCCTCTTCCTTTTTGATGCGTTCGCGGCTTTCCCCGGCGGTTTTCTTCGCCTGTTCGTAGGCTTCCCGCGTGAGGCGAAGCACCTCCTCGGCGGCATCGAGGATCTTCTGCGGGTCCTCGACGGCGCCGTCGTTCTGCGCGAGGTCGCGGGAGAAATGCTCCATGGAGGTCTCGTCCATGTTCTTATTGAGCGAGTCCATGGAACGGATAGCGTTCTGATAGGCGTTCAGCTCGGCGTACTTCGTGTCAAGCTGTTCCTCCTTGGCCGCCATGAAATCCTTCAGCTGCTGAAGCGTGGCGTCGACGGGCGGCATTTCCGGCGGAGTGTTCATGACGCCGATATCGTACACGCCGGACATATCGCCGCTGAGGATCGAGTCGATCATGCGTTCGAGTTCGAGCGACCGCCATATAGCAGTGGCAGGATCGACGCCGAAGTCAAGGAAGCTGGCGGGATTCGCGCGGAACCGTTCGCTGTTGGCCTTCATGGTCTCCAGCTGGGCGCGGAAGACCGGGATCTGATCGGACGCCGGAGAATTATCCAGCTGATGGCGGATGTCCTCCGCGATGCGCGCGTTCTCCACGAACGGCACGACATAATCGAATTCATTGGAGAGATTCTCGGCGATATCGAACAGGCGTTCGTACGCCTCCTCCACCGGGTCGCGCAGTTCGGAATAGATCTCCTTCAGTTCCTCCTTGCGCTCCTCCATCTTTTCGAGGGTCTCCTCGACCTCCTCCAGCTTCTTGCGGATTTCCTTTTCCTTACGTTTCTGGACGCGGTCGCGGATCTTTTTGAGTTCGGCTGGCGGGGCTTCCTTTTTAACCTTCTCGGGATCATTCTTGTGAGCTTCGCGCTTCGCCTCGTTTTCCTGTTTCTGCTTCAGGGCCTCCTCCAGCGAATACCGGCTGTAGCGGATGAAGTCGAGCTGCCAGGCGGCGACGATCGCGCCGAGGTAGCAGAGGAGCGTGAGACCCCAGATGACGGCAGTGGTGCGGCCGGACTGCATTTTGCGTTTGCTGTTCATATCAGTGCCTCGCTTTTTTTTAATCCGAAGAGCCGGGGACGTAGAACCGGGATTCGCGGTAGTCGCGCATGCGGACGTCGACCTTGTTCAGGTGGTTGATCTGGAGCTTGTCCAGCATGTCGATCACGGTCTGGAACTCGACATCGGGATCGGCGTACAGGCGGACGTTGATCTCCTCGCCCGTGCCCTGCGTCATACGCCCCAGATTCTCCACGAACTTGTCCACGTCGCCGACGACCCGGAAATCCGGGCGTCCGTCCTGCAGGCGGCGTTCCGCCGAATAGTAGCGGCCGTCCTTGCCGATCGCGAGGATCACGCGGCGCGCGTCCATGCGTTCGGAGATGGTCACGTCGGGGTCCGGGACTTCGATGGGGATCTGTTTTTCGAGCTTCTTCATCATGGTGGTGATGAGGAAGAAGATCAGAAGGAGAAAAACACAGTCGATGAGCGGCGACATTTCGAGCGTGACGTCGTCATCGTCTTTTTTTCGGATTCTCATATTGGGTCAAATCTGGAGTTTTGTGGATCAGTTCAGGAAGCAAGTTTATAAGAATTAGACGGGCGGGACACGCGTTTTCTTAGCGCCTTTTCTCTTTTTTTCGGATTTTTTCGGATTTTTCCACCGGGCGGCCCCTTTTTGCGGCCGGAACCGCCGCGGAAAAACTACGAAAAGAGCGGGAGCTTGCTGCGGCTTCCGCTCTGAAAGATGACTGAAGCGACCGGGGAGCACCCATGGTATCGGCTCCCCGGATTACCGTCCGCCGGATTATTCTCCGGCGGATTCCTTTTCGCCGTCAGCGGGCTCAGCGGGCTCGGCGGGCTCGACGGATTCGAGCGCCTGCCAGGCGCGCTGCTGTGCCTGTTCCTCGGCGCTCGGGAAGGCGGAGATCAGGCCGTCGCCGGGCTTGGAGCCTTTCGGACGGGGACCGCCGTTGAAACCGAAGCCCTTTTCATACTGACCGGCGGTGACGGGGCCGACGGGCTGGATGCCGGGCCTGATGTCAGACTGATGGCCGCGGCGCTGGGAGAAGAGCCACTCCCACGTCTTCGGATTGGAATACGCTTTGTCCCAGCAGTTGTGGCCGACGCCGAAGAACTCGCGCAGGTAGACGTCCGTGTTGCCGGCCGCCCTCATGGTGATGAACATCCAGCGGGAGAGCTGGGGCGGGACGGTCGTATCGTCGCTGCCGTGGAAGATCAGGACGGGAAGGTCTTTCATCTTTTCGGCGCGGTTCGGATCGCTGCCGCCGCAGCAGGGCATGCCGGCCGCAAAGATATCGGTGCCGTAACGTGCCAGGAGGTCCCAGCAGCCGTAGCCGCCCATGGAGAGGCCGGTCACATATACGCGTTTCTTGTCGGCCTTGAATTCTTCGATCTTCTTTTCGATCAGCACGGGGACCATGCCGAGCGCCTGATAGGGTTCCTCCATGAGGTCGCCCATCGCGCCGCCGCGGTGAAGCGGAGCCCAGACCTGATCGGGCGGGCATTGCGGAGCCAGGACGATGACTTTGCGCTTGCCTTCACGCATCTGCTTGACGATCTCGGGCAGGCCGATGGCAAGCTGAGCGAGGTTGTCGTCGCCGCGTTCGCCGAAACCGTGCAGGAAGACCAGGATCGCGAAATCGCCGGGTTCATTCGCGTTGTACACGCCCTGGCAGTACTTCAGTTCACCATTGCAGTTCTTCAGGACCTCCTGCTTCATTTCCAGAGAATCCAGAAGGCGCATCTGGTTGGCGAATCTGCGCTGAACCTGTTCGGAGGGTTCCTCCATTGAGGAGATGACGGCGGATTCGAACGCGGGATCGGAAGAACATGCGGCTCCGATGGCGGCAAGTGCGGCGCATCCGAGCACGAGCAATTGTTTTTTCATGGCAGTGAGTCCTTTCAGTGTGTTGGTATGTCTTTTCAATAAAAATATACAGCGCATTTTGTGAAAATCAATTCTGCCGCGTCTTTTTTCCCATTTTTTCTCATTTTTCGGCTTCCGCTCCATTTTTCCGCCTGTCCGGCATTTGAAAAGCCGGTTTTTTATGCTATTGTAGCAGTTGAAACACGTTGTTTCCTTTCGTCCTGTATTCCATTTTATCCCTCCCCGACAGGAGCTTTCCGAAATGAATCTGTACCAGCGCATCAAACGCAGCATTTTCGAGGTGATCCAACCGTCAGCCGACGCAACCGGCAAAGGACGCCTCGCCAGCAGCATCTTTGACGGGATGATCCTGTTCCTGATCGTCCTGAGCGTCGTTTCCGTCTTCATCTGCACCTTCAAGATCCCGGACTGGCTACTGCGCATCCTGTTCCGGATCGAATTCGTTTCCATCATCATCTTCACCTGCGAATACATCCTGCGCATCTGGACGGCGAATCTGCTCTATCCCGAGCTTGGTCCCATACGCGCCCGCGTCCGGTACGTCACCTCGCCCATGGCGATCATCGACCTCATTTCGATCCTGCCGATCTTCCTGCCGTTCCTTCACCTCTATAACCTCGTCGGAATCCGGGCGCTCCGGCTGGTCCGGCTGCTTCGCGTTTTCAAGCTCAACCGCTACTCCGCCGCCCTCGCATCCATCGGCGCGGTCTTCCGCAAAAAAGCCCAGCAGATCATCGCGTCCCTCTTCTTTGTCTTCATCATCCTCATCCTCTCCTCGCTGTTCATCTATTACGCCGAACACGACTCCCAGCCCGATCAGTTCGAAAACGCGTTCTCCGGACTCTGGTGGGCGGTCGCCACGCTGACCACGGTCGGCTACGGCGACATCTACCCGATTACGCCGCTCGGACGTTTCCTCGGGGCGGTCATCGCCATCCTCGGCATCGGCATGGTGGCCGTCCCGACCAGCATCCTCAGCGCGGGCTTCCTGGAAACGCTGGAGAAACAGACGTCCGGCGAACAGGAAAACGAGGAAGGATGCGCAGAAACGAAGGATGAAACGGCCGCCGGAAAGGCGTCCAGCGCGCCGGATTCCCATTCGCACGCCGTTCCGAACGACGATTCGCCTGAGCCGCCGCAATACTGCCCCCACTGCGGCAAAAAGCTGTTCCCGTAATCATTTGCCCTGCTCCTACCTCAGATCATGCAGAATGACGAAACAAATTTCCCGGCACAGGAAACGAACAACGGATATCTTCGTCAGGTGAAAGGCTGTCTTCTCCTGATCACGACCACGATACTCGTCCTGTTTGCCCTCGCCATAGCTGCCGCGGCCGGTATCATTATCGTGGACTCCGTCACGCTCAGAGGCGAAGAATACACTTTGGAACGGCGCGTGCAGCGCTACAAGGTGGCGTGTCAGTTCCTGTGGTACGATTTCAAGGATTTTGTTTCAGGGAAGAAATCGGATTCGTCTCAAGAGGACGAACCGTAAAAGAATTCTCCCTCCCCTCATTTTGCGCCCGGCACCGATGGTGGGCCGGGCGATGCCTTTTTTCGGCTCCCTTTTTCAGCTCGAAACGATTATTTCACGGAGATGTTTCCGGTCACGGCGGCGAGGAACTCCAGTCGAAGCGATTCGCTCTTCTCGAACGCGCCGCGGATGGCGGTGGTCACCATGCTGGCGTTCTGCTTGCGGATGCCGCGGCTGGTCATGCAGAAGTGTGTGGCCTCGCACATCACGTACACGCCGCGCGCGTCCAGCACGTCCACAATGGCGTCGGCGATCTGCGCGGTCATGCGTTCCTGGATCTGCAGGCGGCGCGCGAAGCAGTCCACAAGGCGCGCGAGCTTCGAGATGCCGACGATGCGGCCGTTCGGCAGATAGCCGATGGAGATGTGTCCGAAGAACGGGAACAGATGGTGTTCGCACGTGGAGTAGAACTCGCAGTTCTTGAGGATGACCATTTCCTTGCACACGTCTTTGGTGAAGGTCTTCAGGATTTTTTTCGGGTCCTGGCGGTAGCCGGAGAAGATCTCGTCCGCGGCCAGCCGGACACGGGCGGGCGTTTCAACGAGCCCCTCGCGGGAACCGTCCTCGCCGATGATCTGGAAAAAGCTCGACACGAGCTGTTCCATCTGCCGGTCGCGTTCGGACGCCGCCGGACGCGGGGTAACTGCCTTTCTGGGCATATCAACGAACTCCTATCATTTTGTGCAGCTGCACGGATAATTTGAAACGCGGATGGGCGAGCACGAAATCAACCGCTTCGGGCAGATTGGTCGTGCCGTCCCTCCGGGCAAGAGGCTGGATGTTCAGGACGCAATCCGCCTCCTGCATGGAGAGAAAATACGGGATGTGTTCCGGCTCGAACACAAATTTCAGTTCATTGGGGCGCGGGACGATCGGATCGAGTTCGTTTTTCGGGGAGACCGTGATCCAGTCGATCCAGCCCGGCACGGGCTGCGTGCCGTTCGTCTCGATGCAGACAAAACGGGCAAAGCCCTGAAAGAGCGGTTCGTCGGCATGAAGCTGAAGCGCCGGTTCGCCTCCGGTCAGCACGATGATCGCGCCATCACGATCCGCGAGGAGTTTGCGCACGGCATCTTCCAGTTCGTCGCGCGTCATTTCCTCGCCGTGCGAATGGTCGGTGTCGCACCACGGGCAGTTGAGGTTGCAGCCGGAGAACCGCACGAAGACTGCGGGAGCCCCGGCGAACTCGCCCTCGCCCTGAATGGAATAGAATATCTCGTTGATGCGGTAGCTGTACATGGCGCATCAGTCCTCGTACTCGGTCGGATCGGGGATCCCCGCCTCGCTGAACGCGTCCTTGCGTTCGCGGCAGGTACCGCATTTGCCGCAGTGCTTTTCGCGGCCGTTGTAGCAGCTCCAGGTGAGGGAAAAATCCGCGCCGAGCTCAGCTCCGAGCGCCGCGATCTGCCCCTTCGTCATATTGCAGAACGGCGACAGGAGCTTCACCTTGCCCCCGGTCCCCGTCCCGATCGCGCGCGCCATGCCGTCGATGAACTCCGGACGGCAGTCCGGGTAGATCGCGTGGTCGCCGGTATGGTTGCCGAGGATCACGGCGGAATACCCGGAATCCTCCGCGAGTCCGGCGGCGGCGGCAAGCATGATGCCGTTGCGGAACGGCACCACGGTCGAGGACATATTGTCCTCGTTGTACGCCCCCTCCGGGATGGCGCCGCCCGTTTTGAGCAGGGACGAATGGAAGTATTTTCCGATGAAGTCGAGCGGGATCTCAAGGCGCGGGATATTGAGTTTGCGGCAGATCACGTTCGCCGCGGCCAGTTCGCGGGCGTTGTGCTTGGCCCCGTAGGAAAACGACACGGCGGAGACGCCGGAGAATTCGCGGCGCGCCCACAGCAATGCCGTGGTGCTGTCCATTCCGCCCGAAAAAACGACGAGTGCGTACTGGCTGTTCATACGGTCCGGCCTCCGTCAGATCTTGTCGCCGTGTTCGCGGGCGAGCTTGTTGATGGTCTGGAGATCGAGCTTGCCGGAGCCGAGCAGCGGGATGCGTTCGAGCTTGACGAAATCCGGGACCTTCGGGATCCAGAGCGGAGGCACGTTCTTCTTCTGAAGTTCCTCAATGACCTTCTCCGGGACCAGGTTCGGATTCGAGTAGAACACCACAAGGCGTTCGCCGCGTTTCGCGTCGGGCGCGCCGGTCACGGCCACGTCGTGCGATTCGCTGCCGATGATCTCGCTCACAGTCATTTCGACGAGCTCATGCGGGACCATTTCGCCGGCGATCTTGGAGAAACGCGACAGACGGCCGGTGATCGTGATGTAACCGTCCTCGGCCATGGTGGCGATGTCGCCGGTGTTGTAATAGCCGTTCCGGATGACCTTCGCCGTGAGTTCGGGTTCGTTCAGATAGCCCTTCATCACGAGGCCGCCCTTCACGAGCATCAGGCCGGGCGTGTTCGGAGGCAGTTCCTCGAACGTGTCGGGATCGACGATCTTCACGTGGATGCCGGGCAGAGGCGCGCCAATGCTGCCGGGCCTGCCGCATTCGCGTCCGAGCGTGAAAATGGACGGCGCGAGGTTGATCGCCACGATCGGCGAGAGCTCGGTGCAGCCGAATCCCTCGGTCACGGTCAGCCCGGTCATTTCCTTGACCTTCTCGGAAATGTCGCTGCGGAGCTTCTCCGCGCCGGTGATGATGAAACGGAGCGACTTGAACTGGCCCGGCTTCAGTTTGCGCATATAGGTCTGCAGGAACGTCGGCGTGGCGATCAGCAGCGTGAGCTTGTCCTTCTCCACGGCATTGCACACGCCCTGCGCGTCCAGCGGATTCAGCAGGAACGTCACGCGCGTGCCGCACAGGCTGGGCAGGACGAACCCGATCATGAACCCGAACGCATGGAAGAGCGGCAGGTTGCCGACGGTCGTGTCGTGCGGCGTCCAGTTCACATTGCGCCAGAAATTGAAAAAGTCCGAGTTCAGGTTGTGGTGGGTCAGCATGATGCCCTTCGGCATGCCGGTCGACCCGCTGGAGAAGAGCAGGACGGCGTCGTTCTGGCTGTCGCGCCATGTTTTCGGCGCATACTGGCACATCAGCATGCGCGAGGGAAGCAGAATCGCGTCCATGATCGCCATATATTTGATGCTCTTCGTGATGTACGGCCGGATGTCCTCCAGCAGGAACATCTCCGGCGTCGGCTGGAGTTTCAGCTTGTCCAGGAATTTCCGGCTCGTGAGGATGAGCTTGATGCCCGCCTTTTCGATCGACGCCTGCCGCACGGCTTCGCCGACGGAGTAATTCAGGATCGCGGGGATGCGGTCGGCGAACAGCACGCCGTAAAGCACGATGGCGGCGTTTACGCAGTTCGGCAGGAGCACGCCGATGTATTTGCTGTCGTTCTTTTCGTCCAGCTGGCGGATCACGCGCGAGAAGATCAGCGCCTTGATGAGCGTGTCCAGATCCTTCGGCCCCTGTTTATCCGCATCCTTGTACATGCAGTGGAACGGATGGCGGCGCACCTGGCGCGCGAAAGCGTAATGGATCGTACGTTCACTCGGGAAGCCCTCGCTCTCCACGTCCGCGCCCATTTCGGAGATGATCTGGCGCAGCTGGAACGGCGTGATGTCCGGGTTGATGCGTTTGCCGATCGCCACGGCAACCGGGATCGGGAACTGGCGCGGCATGATGAAGCGGAAATGACCTTTGTAGTACGGGAACATACTGCCCCAAAGCATGCCGATGCGCACCGGCAGGACCGGCACGTCGCGGTCCGCGGGAAGGATCCGCGAAAGCCCCTTCTTGAACCGCAAAATCAGGCCGTTGCCGGACACGCCGCCCTCGGGGAACATGCAGATCAGTTCGCCGTCCTGAAGCAGCTGCTTGGTTTTCCGCATGAATTCCTGCATCTTCTTCGGGCCGGGGCCGGGCACCTCGATCACGCCCATCCGGCGGAAGAGCGGTCCCCAGAACTTCATGCGGTAGAACTCCGTGTGCATCATGAAGTGGATCTTCCGTTTCGTGGTGGCCATCATGATGAACGAGTCGAAAATCGAAACATGGTTCGCGACGAAGACAGCCGGACCCGTTTTCGGAACGTTCTCTTCTCCGTCGAACCGCTCCACGAAGCACGTGTGGCGCAGGATCGTGATGATGAGCTTGAATATTTCGTACGGGAAACAGACCAGCAGGACGGCCCACACAAGAAGGACCGCCGCAAGACAGCTCAGGACAATAAGCAGTGTATTCAAAGGAGGGGACTCCTGAAAAAACGTTGGCATTGGTT
>Ga0265298_10010294_pt1 | contig 11074 bp, 15 predicted proteins | sample AusTroGonzalo_MG_3_FD_193486 | JGI IMG/M metagenome (GOLD analysis project Ga0265298, IMG submission 193486) | Bovine rumen microbial communities from tropical cattle in Woodstock, Queensland, Australia - Gonzalo_01 | ecosystem: Host-associated > Mammals > Digestive system > Stomach > Rumen ...
TAATCTAGCCTGATCTTCTTCAGTCCAAATATAATCCCTATCAAATGTATATTCTTCATATCTGAGAGCAAGAACATTCAATAATCGTTTTTCTTCTTCTGTTCTTTCTTTTGCTTTTTTCTTTATTATCGCTTGAAGTTCTTTTTGTTGTTTAGTATCATATCCAAGGGTCTCAAATACGGTATCTAAATCTTCACCTTTATCATTCTTTCCTTCACCTTGATCCTCAAAATGAGCTTCATGTCTACCTGACCAACCGTAATAACCTGTACCAACACCCATAGCTTGGTCTACATATAGTTTTTTTACTTGTTCGACTTGTTTTTGATTAGTAGGGTCAAATGTAGAAATCCATCTGTTTTCTTCATCATAATAACCTAAACCTTGACGCCACATTTTTTGACGAATTTCTTCAGAAGTTTCGTTCTTAACAAAATCTGCAAGACTACCTTGTTTTTCTAACAAACGATTATATTCTGCTTTATCATCTTTAGTCATTGTACCAAAGATTGGTTTACCACCTATTCGAATTTTTGAGAGAAGTTTTAATCCCATTAATTCAATTCGAGCTGGTATATTTTCAAACCAAGCTTTTATTTCAGCCATTATGCCGTTTTTGACAACAGGCCAATTTGCTTTGAACTTAGCAATAGCACCTTTAGCAAGAACCCATAACTGAGAGCTAATAGCAACAACACTTCCAACAATAAGAGCAAGCTTCTTTACACCCTGTTGCATCATATCAGTATTACCTTTAATAACACCAAGTGCTAATGAAGCTATACCAACAGTTTTAAGAACATTTCCAAGAACTTCAGATGTCTTCTTATTCTTTCCTTTTTCAACATCCTTATCCTTATCGCTCTTAGTCTGTCTTGTTCTTTTGTCCTTTTCACTTTTGGTGAGAAGCATATTCATTGATTTACTTGTTTTACTTTGTTCCTGACTGTCTTTTGAATTTTTCTCAAGCAAGGACATCATTTTACTATCTTTATCTTGAATAGTATTATTACCTTTAACAAGTAAACCTTTCATATTATCAGTACTGAAAGGATTGTTTTTATCTTTCTTTAATTCCTCAAAGTAGTCTTTCCAAATCTCAAAACGCTCCTTCTCATATTTCTCCATTACTTCAGTATTTGTCTTTTCATCTTGAAGAGTATCAACAACATTCTCGAGAGATTTTACAATAACATCACCAATTTCACGACTAGGCATTGTCATAGTTGTTGTTTGTTGAGAAGCGTTTTCTGATGTTTGGGTTCTTGCGTATATAGCCATAATTGTTTTCTCTTATAATAAAAATATATAATTTTAATTAGAATGTTTTAACCCGTTCATTGCAGCATAAAGATTAGTGAACTCTTCACTACGAGTGATTTGATCAAACATTCTTATCTCATACATTTTCATACTGAGGATATCTTTAGCACTTCCGATACCAGCTAAACATAGAGGGGCAATACAGTTGGAGAAAAAATTATCAATACTTCTCTGACTAATCAAGAAGTCCAGCGAGTAAGGGAATTTGGAACACTAAGGTTCCACCACACTCCTTACACTTGATTGTGTATTCCTTATTCTGAACTCCGTATTTACTTTCTTCAATTACGGCATCAAACAATTTATTGATTGTCTTGAAAGAGTTTTCTTTAAGGTGATTGAACAATCCTGCGATAGAAGTTTCTGCTGTAACAAATCGTTCACCGGTATCTTTATCAACCAGATGCATTACACCACGAAGATAACTGTAATTGAATGATTCTGCTTTGTCCTCAAATATCTCTGAAGGGTCTATATTCTTTTCGGTAAGGAAATAATTATATAACTCACTTTCAAGATTCATAGGAGGGGGAAGAATTTTATATGTTTTCTCCGTACCATTTATCACAAAATCAATTTCAGGTACTTTATAGTCTGGTGGAGTTGGATTAAGATCTGCTTCTGCAAGTGAAAAATCGAAAGGATTCTCATGACCGCATATTTCACCATTTTTATTTTTATGTTTACAAACAACACTTACTCGACAATGATCTTCAAGAGAATTTATTTTTACAAGAATAAAAAGATAGCGAAGTTCAGATAAGATAAGTTTATTAGCATCTTCCTCCATCAAATCTTTTAAGATAGATAAACAAACATCTTCAGGAACTTTGTTTTCAGAAGATGCAAGTTCGGCATAATGTGTTCCTGCCATATCCAAATCAATGTTTACTTCTTTAAGAATAGACAGTTGTGGTGCAGGTAATTTAATTACTCTTCTCATAGAATCACTCCTTTATTATAATACTAGACGAGAATTTGTTAAAATATGCTAAAAATCAGCTTACAGGTTGAAATCGCGGAATTAAAGTATTGTAGTTGCTATCCTCTACATCAACCCATTTATCTACATTATAAATCTGCAAAGCACTTGTTCTTACAGCAAATTGAGGGATTCGTGCATAAGTTACTGTAACTTTAGATAAACCGTCACCTTGATGATTACCTGGTGTTCGAGTTATTTTCTTCGGATATATTTTTGGATAAATAGACCAAGAAGTTGGAACAGCATTATATGGAAGTTCAGGTTTAACTTTAGATAAAACAGCAGATAACTTTTGATTTGTATTTACTGATAATTTATTTGCACCTGCGATAGCATTAGTTATATTGTACATCATTGCGTATTGAGCTGAAGTTAAAGTATCTTCAAATTCAATATAAATCCCTTTAGCTGCAAAAAAGGAAGGGCTGTTTATTGTTGTTTTCTTTCCACCACGAATTGCATTGAACCAACTCTTATGAAAGTTATAAACTGAGTTTGCAGAGTCTTCAAGATAAGTTACTTGAATATCGTTCAGCTTTACTTTTTTAGGCATCTGATATTCTACAGGACCTTGTGGGAGAGTTTCAATTTCAAACTCATCGTCTGGAATTTGAACTTGTTCGGTAAGTTGTGATACATATAATGCATACGGTAAATTCGCAACAGTATTAAGGTAACCTGAAGCTGCCGGATTTTCTTTATAAAATAAAAGTCTACCGGTACCAGAAGTATCATGAGCTTCATAGTCTATTCCTTGAAGGTACCAGATAAACTTATAATCTTTCTTGAACTCGGTTAGGGGTAATGTCTGAGGAAACAATTATGTCCTCCTGATTAGATCTTCTTACCGCGCATTTCTTTAACAGTTTTAGCTCTATCCCAAGAAATGTTGATAGTCATTTGGTTTACATTATCAGCAGTTTTATCAATATCACCAACATCTACACTATACACTCTTACACCGATAAGTCTTCTGTAATTGCGAATTGTTTCTTTATCTACAGAAATCTGTGCAATACCAAGATTGAACTTAGAATATATACCATAAACACCTGCCTGATTTTCTTCATTACCAGTAAGGTCTTTGAGTGCATTGAAGAAGTCGTAAACACGCATTGGTTCGTCTTCTAAGAATCCAATATCACCATCATGTGGAGAATTGTCAGTACCAGGGATATTGAAGTTTTCACCACACCATTTAATATTGATTTTATTAGTCTCTCTTTTCGGGAATATAGCCTTTTGATTATAAAGGTCTACATCCATCTGGAAAGTAAGTGCTTCCGGATATGCCTGACGAATTGGTTCAGGAACATCTTCAATGAACAATTTATAGAGATACTGTCTCTGATAATCACCTACTGTTGCGTGTACATTCTTACAAGAAAGTGGCATATTTCTTTCTCCTTATTAAGCGTTATTAAGTGTTAAGATAATCTCAATTACCTCAGCATCTTTTGTAATTACAATTGAAATAGGAATTTCCAATGTTCTTCCTGCCTTCTGAGCTTCTTCATAAGTTGGTACATTCAATGTATAACTGTAAAGAAGTCCTCTTGTGAGGAAGTCGTCAAGAATTCCTGTAAGTCCTGATTCCTGATTAAGCAAGTCTGTTGGACTCATATAACGGAATGTGAACTGCTCTTCAAGTGCAATAATCTGATCACGAACATCATCAACAATGAATACAGGAGCAATATAAGAAAGGTCTGTATCGAGTGAATACATGGTTCTTTGTTCCCACATAACAGGACCACGACTTAAATATCGCTGCCAATTCAATCTATTAGTTTTGAGTTCGTTTCCGTAATTTTCATAGTCACATTCAATTAAGTTTTCAACTTCAATTGGACCATATGTTAAACCTGCTGGTGGATAACAAAGACTACCCTGCTGCTCAATCATATTAGCGAGTATTGCTAAATAGTTTACAGAAGGATAAACAATAACTGTAGTTCCTTTGCTATCAATTTCTACCTGATCTGGTCGAGTACCAATTACAAGATATTCACTCTCATAAATATTCTTCTTCCAATTTTCAAGATCAATATAAGAACCGAAGGCAGGTGCATCTGCAAAAGTATGAATAAATCTTTGTTCAGCTTTAGCAGCAATTCTGTTGATTACGCGATAATTTGTGATACCGTTTGTGAACAATGTATTACAAGATGTTGTTTCAAGTGGTGAAACATCAATGTCTGTAGCAACAATGTCTTTATCACCATTATCACCGTTATCAAGTGTCTGCCAATCACGAAGAACATCCCAAGTGCTCGGAATTGATTTGATATCAATCTGTATATCATTAATTGGTACATTCTTCCAATAGATTTCAGATTCAGGATCAGTTGAAATGTAATTAGTGCTCTTAATCAAATACTGTCTATTATTGAATTCACTGACATACAATGTCCAATTCTTAATATCAGTTGGAATAATGTGAAGATTCCAATAACTGTCTTTAGAAGGTGATCCATAAAGGACAATAGTGAGTTGATTATTTTCCCAAGTTACATCACCAATAGCATTTACCTTGCTTGTATATTCATATACATACTTGATATATGAAATGGTAACAGTTGTTGCAGAAGAATCATTAAGTGCGTTGATGATATTCTGATCTGTTTCAGCAGCAGCCATGGTTACAATCTGAGTAGTTGCAAAAGAAGTTACCTTAAACCAATCTGTATTTTTCTTCTCATACATTCCTGTATAAAGAGTATTTGTGTACAGATAATAAGTGAGGGTATCAAAATCTCCACCTGTGTAAATATCTGCAAGTTCTGCAAGTACATCAGTTTCACTAGGATCAATAGCCTGAACAGAACATTCAGCCCAAGTCTCACCAAGTTCAGCAACAGTATAGAAAGTATTACCACCATCATTTGTTGCATACCAATTACCAGGAGTCAGATGCTGTGAAGTGTTATCTGCAATATAGAAATCACCGATATTTGTTCCGCTTCCTTTAGTACCGAGTGGGGTAATGACAGATTTATTTGAGTCGTAGCTTACGCCTTGTAATTCCCAAGCATTTGTAAGAATGTCATAATTGGCACTAGTTACATCACCGAGTTCTTCTGCTGGTTCAGGATCACCTTGTGGTTCTGTAGTTTCTTGAAGCATTGAGTTGAAGAAAGTAGTACCGTCAGACCAAACATTGAATTCATCAACAGTAATTTCATCTGAAAGAATTTCACCGTCTACTACTCTATAAACTTTAAGCTCACCTTCAGGATTCTCTTTAATAACACCAACAATTGATGTATTAGAAGAATCATAAAAGATACAAGCTGATTTAATTGTTTCGCCAGACAAAACAGTTGTTTCATTTTCAGATGCATCATCAATTATAATTTCCTGTGGGTTACTTCCTGCAGGGGTATTATTTGCAATTGTAAGATTATCAGGTGTTGGAGCAAACTTGATAGCATTTGTACCTGGGTTTCCTACATTTTTATTTGCAACAGCAATAATTGGTGAAGGGTCTTTATTGATAATATCCTCAAAAGATCCAATTCCTTCGTCAGACTGCTTTGTAGGATCGTCTGTCATAAAATAAAGGTTTGCAAGTTTAGCATTCTGATTAAGACGCCAAACATAAGCATAAGAAACCTTCTCGAGCATCTTAGCAAGTCCGAGGTAATTTGAGTTATAATCAAGGTCATAACCAAGTACATTCTTGAAAGTTTCGGCAGTAACATAGTTCATACCGAGTTCACCTTTAGTGGTAAGCATCGTAATAACCGACTTCAAAGAAGATGTACCACCTGACTGAAACGAGTTGTCATTTATTGTAAGATATACTCCACTTTCTTTATCCATAGATATTCTCCTGTTCAAATATTATAAAATATATAAACTATTTAATGAATAAGGTTTCGTTATCACTATTATAATACACATTGATATCTTCTGGTCTTACAGGTGAGATTTTCAATTTATTTGTGAATGCAGTCTCATCTGTTGCGTGAGCCGGATTGGTAGGATCATCAGGATTAAACAGCTGTCCTGTAGCATCAACAAGGGCAAATATACCACCGGATTGCTTTGTTATAGGTAACCTAACGCCACCGTCAGATAAACTAAAACCATTACTCTGAAGGGCAAAACAATTATAGTTATCCGGCATCTGTCCGCGTTCACCATTAGGGTTTCTTGTACCAGTATGAGGAATATTATAGGTTACGCTATCTGTATTGATACTAACTACACCTTCAGTACCACTGATAATACTGCTATACAGCTTATTGTGTTTACGAACTTCTAAACTGTTATAATAAACTCTAGGTTGACCCAATCCCCAAGCGCGGGTAGGGTGAGTAACTGACAACCAACAGTTAGGATCCCACCCTTCCTCTATTAACAATGCATCACTAATATCAGCACCAGCTGTTGTAATAGAACAATAAGTTGAACCACCTACTATATCTGTTTTATAAAACTGAATGGTTCCAATAATAATATCACAATCAGGATTATATTTCTCAGTTGTTCTCAAATCCTCACTATCAAGAACATTAATGTCTGCATACCAAGATGGAGATGCAATTTTACCTGGTTCTGCAATCGTATAATGTAAAGCAATAGCTACATCAGCTTCAGTAACCGCAATTTCTTTTGAAGTACCCAATGTGAATTTTACTAATTGAGGATAGAAAATATTACCGTTTTCATCTCGGTTATATTCAGGTGGAGTTGCTTGTGCATTTCCTACATAAAACTGATCCGGAGGAATGATTAATGCAGAGAAAGAATTTATAATAACATTAGCTCCTGTTCCCGTAATTGTAATATCAAACCTAGGTCTTGACAACAAACCCGGTGAAGACATTCCTGCAAGAAATGTTCTAAGATAACCGGAGTCTAAAGGTGTAGACCATTTCCATCCAATTTTCTGATCACCTTGATTATTATAAGCCATATTATAACTCCTTCTATAATATAAAATATATAAGATCAATTATATATTTTATAAATGATGGAGGTTCAATCATGAAACAAACATTCTATATGATTAGGAATGATTCTAAATCAGAAGGAACATATTTAATAGACAATGAGTATAAGACAATCCACCCGGGGCAGGAGATTTCTCTACCAAAACCACCTGTAAATAAAACAGTTAATGTCACATTAATTATGTACAAACGAGAAGTAGGAGAAAGTCCTATACTGTATAAGAAACCAAAAAAGACTAAGGAGTAGGATTATCTGACTCTTCTACTGGTCTTTCATATATCTTATTTTCATTAAGGTATATGATAATCTTATCAAGATACTCAAAAGAATGACAGTACGGTACTGTCATTTTTACTTTATATGTAGCATTCAAATCAAAACTTCTATTATTCTGTTCATCTTGTATATTGTCAGTTGGCTGTAATCCTGTGAACATAACTTCAGCTCTTGTCTTGAATTCTTTACAATCTGTAAACAGTTCTTTGAGGTCTATATCAAAGTATCGTAGTCTATCAAAATCAATTATGTTCTGATTTACTCTATCACGAAATGATTTATAGTATGATGAACTAAACAGTTCAAAATCAATCTCAAGGTCATAAAAATATCCTCGTTCCTGTTTAGTATCACCATCAATTGTATCGTAGTAAAAATCACGAGGAAGGACTGAACGAGCATAAAAATCTTTATTCCAATTGATTAAAGATGTTCGCCATAAGCAAACAAAAGGTGAAAGAACACCGTGGAGTTGAAAGTTTCGTTTCTTGCTTAATTGTGCGGGACAAAGAAATAAATGCTGGTACAAATCTTCAACTGAACCTTCTCTACAATGAGGTCTTATAATGTTTACAAGACGGTTTCGAAAAAGCTCAAAAATACGAAATTCGAGATATTTTGCTAGAGTTGATTCAACCTTATCATTTAATATTCCATTCATATTAAAATATATAAGAATCACCGTCTAACCACTTATTCTATTATTATAACAAGGAGTAAAATTATGCGAATGTGCGAATTAACAATCCAAGAACGAGATACACTTGATAAGGTAAATGAGATTAATCTTAAACTCGTAAAGAACCAAACTCAATCCCTTTGGAATGTCTGTTGGGGCTATCTTAATAAGAAGTTTGACAGCAATATTCTTAATAAATCAGATAAAGAAATCAAAGACATCTTAACTAAAGTAAACAGTGAAACTCCTCACATTGAAGCTGAAGAAGATATAAATGCTTCAGTTGATGAAATGTATACATCGGTTAAGATGAATCCGTTATTTTAGGAGGACTAGAAATGAAAATAAGCAGATTAACTGCCGGTTTCTTTGCCGGTATATTATTCAACCTTTCTGTATTGGCTCTTACCTGTGCCATTGACGACAGATTTCTAAGAGGATTATCAATTATTGCTACAGGTGTAGGATTACTGTTCGTCGCTGATATGTTTTCTAAACCTGAATACAAAGGTAATAAACTGAATGGTGAAAAAGTAAACCTGAATGGAGTTTCACTTAATGTTAAGGAAGAAGATGGACATAAGATAATTTCTGTTACTTATGTACCAAAAGGTGACAGTATTAAACTTGTAAGATTTTTAAGGTCTATTACATCAGATAATAATTTTATACTTCCAGGGGAGGAACAGGAATAATGGCTAAAGAAAAACTTGAAACTTATGTTCATTCTGAAAAGTATGATGACCAGACAACAATTTCCGTAAAGGTAAAAGATATGAGTATCTGTTGTTCTGAAAATTATGTTTTCTATACGAATCGTTGGCTTACCAAAATGACTTGTGTTAAATGCGGTGATGATGAATACTTAGGTATTGCCACCGAGGCTGCTTGGAATCATATGCTTGAACTTAAACAGATTAAGTCGAAGAAAGTTCCTACAAACTTTTTCAAAGATTTATTTTACAAGGGAGAATGAAACAAATGAAAACAATCAGATATTACTGTGACCATTGTCAGAAAGAAGCAGAATATGGTCATATGGTTCAGGCACTTATTAAAGATACTGGTCCTGCTAAGCAAGAAACCATTCATGCAGAGTTATGTTGCGAATGCTGGGGTAAGATAAAATCTTTTGTTGAACCCAAAATCCATACAGAAGATGAGCTTACTAAGGAAATTCATTTCAATCTTAACAATGAAGTAAAAGTTAAATTAAATGAGAAAGGTAAGGAAATATATCTATCTCATCTTAAAAAAGTTAGTTCAGAGCCGGAATGTGCATTTGTTAGAGAAACAAACTCTGACGGATATACTACTTTTCAACTTTGGGATTTAATGAAACTTTTCGGAGATTATATGCGTTTAGGTGAAGAACCTGTTTTTGAGAATAATGAAATTATCTTTAAGGAGGAACAGGAATAATGATTTTTAATATAAATGAAAGTAGTTCACATATGAAGACAGGTACAGATTGTTTGATTTGTGGAGAGTTTGTAGAACTCCCACTTGTTGGACCAAAATATGCAATCTGTGATAAATGTAAATCGGCTGTTCTCCAAATGCGTAGACAGATGAATTGTCCTGTTCCTAAAACCTGTATTATCAGATTTACTGATAAAGACGGCAGCATTTCATATCTTACTGAATCCCCAAAATCAATAACACCTAAACTGATTAAAGAAAAGTTTTTCAGGAAAGCATTTAAGTTTGGTTACAGACAGGATGCTGCTCAGTTGTTTACAAGGACTAAGGCTGATAAAGTTTGTAAATGTTTTTATGAACTTCAGAAGAATGGTTATTTCATACAGTTTGTAAGAGCCGATGTATTGAAAGAGAATGATGTAATATTCTTTTGTAATTATCAGGTAGTAGGTGATACTGTTTGTAAGGAAGGTGAAGAATGAGAGATTTTACACCAGAAGAAAAAGAACTGATTATCAATACACCAATTACAGAAAATTGTTTTGAGAGTAGAGGACAAATTACTTTTAATTATGAAAGAATATATAATGAGGATTTTGATTTTTGGATTTTCTTGGTTACACACTTGGAAACATTAAGACAACAATATGTTGGAACAAATGATGAACGATATTTTATTGAACTTATCAATTTACTTCCAAACAGTTACAAGGTGGTGAAATTATGACAATCGAAGAAAAAGCAGAAGAATATATTGAGAAAAATTGTAATATATGGGAAGAAGAAGAATTGACTGTTGATGAAATTGTCAGACTTGCCTATCTTGACAGTGCAAAAGAAAACGGAGTTGTCTGGCACGATTTGAGAAAAGACTCGAATGATTTACCTGAAGAATATATACCAGTTCTTAATCAATACGGAGAGCATAGAAGTTATGACGGTCATTATTGGAGAGATTGCGATGATGTAATTTATACAAATGTTATCGCTTGGTGTGAAATCCCACAGTTTAAGGAGTAGCAGAATGACAGAAGAAAAGAAAACTTGTTTGAAATGTAAAAATCAAGATTGTTTTATCGTATATGGCGTTCCGCAGGAAAAGAAAAAAGACTGTAAAGAACATCACGAAAATTATGATTGGGATAGAGTTTTTGATTGTAAAAATCATAACAAATACAAGGAGTAGGCAGAATGACAGAAGAAGAAATCAAAGCAATAGAAACACATACTGAGATACACGCAAAAGCAGAGCGTAGAGCGATTAAAATAACAGAAATATTGCGAAAGGCTGTAAGAGAACTAAGAGAAAACAATCGTCTTAAAGCACAGATAGGGGAAATGATAAATGAAATTGATAAGACGATGATACTTTCAAATATGCGGGAAAGAGAAATATATGATATACAAGAGATATTCCGTAAATATAA
>Ga0265298_10010295_pt1 | contig 11073 bp, 4 predicted proteins | sample AusTroGonzalo_MG_3_FD_193486 | JGI IMG/M metagenome (GOLD analysis project Ga0265298, IMG submission 193486) | Bovine rumen microbial communities from tropical cattle in Woodstock, Queensland, Australia - Gonzalo_01 | ecosystem: Host-associated > Mammals > Digestive system > Stomach > Rumen ...
TTCTCCTAAAAGAAGCGCTAACTGATTGGTAGTAAACACCGTACGGGCATCTTTCCAGATCAATGATGAGTTGCTTTGCTGCATGTTATTCCAAATAATTTAGAATTTCCGGCTGCAAAGGTACAACAATTTTTTGAATTATGCAAATTAAATTATTCAAATTCAATAATTTATTTTAAATAATTGTATTTTTTCGCCCCATTTCGGGCTATTTTGGACCAATCCCCAACTATAAACGGAGCGCAACACACGCTCCGTTTATCTATCTTACGTCGGGAGACAATCCCCTAACCGTTAACCTCTAACCGTTCACCGTTATTAGAACACCTTCCAGCGGCGTTTCGGGGCAGGGTTGAGTTCTTCGCCCGGTGAGTTATTGAAGCTCATTAAGGCATATTGCGGCATAACTGCCACGTTCATTTTCGGCTGTATGTATGTACGTTTTGTCATAGTCGTTTCAATTTTCGGTGCAAAGGTACGGCAAATTTTTGACATATGCAAATATTTGCCGTACTTTTTGCAGATTTTACATTATTTTACAGCTTTTCCATCGATTCCATACATCTTACCGCCGCGGAGGATGAATACCTTCTCGTCGAGTACGATCTTCTGTACGCCGTTCGCACCATTGAGAGCGTCAGTATTCTCAATTCCCGTCGGCGACATCGGAGCTTTCGCATTGAGCAACAGGCCGTAACCGTTCGTCGTACCCTTATTCAGATCGATCGTGTACTCGCCCATACTCAGGTTCCAGATGATCGCGCCATCTTTCGTCAGGAACAGCTCAGCGTTCTCTTTCGGACTTGCTACACTGATAGAGTAGGTACCATCCTTTGGAGCACTCAGCGTCAGCACGTACAAGGCCGTACCGTTAACCAGCGGAGCTTCCTCAATAGCCAGACGCTTACCACCGTAGTTCTCTGTCCAGAGCAATGCGCCGTACTTCGAAGTCGTGCTATTAAGCGTGATCATATCGCGCTCACTGTCAAATTCAGCACTTGCAGTCTCCGATGCACGTACGTAAATCTGGTTGTCTGCGCGGCTTGCCTCAGCGTTACCGATACGTACGCAATAGCTGTAATCCTCACCCTCACGTTTCGGTGCTCGATACGGATTGCTTCCATTTGCAGCGCTAACAGCGATGTCACCTGCATATTGGATGAAGAACGGCGTACCGACTACGAAGTTATATAAACCTGTAGCGTAAGGATTATAATGTTGCTCATTATAGTCGAACGCTTGTACGTTCTGATCCAATGCAATATGGTGGAAGTTCGGGTTTCCTAAACCATTCCAGTTAGCAAGGTCACCACTTGTTCCGTGAGTCGGAGCCACGATCTTGTTAGTATTGCTAATCGTGTTGCTCATCGCTTTCAGCTTGATCGTGTTCTGGTTCAATACATCACAAGTGGAGCAGCCCTCTACACGCTCATCATCGAAGCCGATGAAGTATGCGATACCGGCTTTCATGTTGCTGTTGGTACGTCTCCAACCGCTTGCACCGGTTGCACGACGATCGCCATCCCACTCGAATAACTGGAAGTGCGTATTCAGTACCATCGGCGTTCCATCACCCCAGAAGAATCCACCGTTGATGGCAACATCGAACGGAGCCGATATGCAGTACCACCTACCGGAAGCCTCTTCGTTCATAGCGCCATCACAGAGCTTGATCTCCAAGAATAAATTATCCGTTACAGTTAATGTGCTACCTCCGATTACTTGACCCGAAGTACCATCTACCCCAAATGCGCCGCTCGTAGACTTAATAGTCAAAGTGTTAATCGTACGATCATCATTAACATTCAGATCCTTACCATCACTTACTACAATCTCCGTTACGCTCTCCGGTAGACCATCGATGTCAATAACGTCATCCGTCGGTGTTACTTTCCAGCAAGGCAGCAAGGTCGTATTTGCACTTATCGTTACTATGTCACCTACAGCGTACATATTCGTACCATCTGTCCATTTATTCACGAACTCATAGGTCGCACCCGGAGTTGAAGTAGGAACATCTGTCGGCTCCTCTGTAATCTTGTACTGACCACCAGCAACCACTTTTACACTCTTCAAATCAGTGTCATCATAATCCTTCAAGGTTAATGTATATGCTGTGAACGGAATAGCATAGATATCAATATCTGCTTGGCTTTGGTAAGTCTTGAAACGCGGACTACTAGTGTTGTATTCGAAGTACTTATTATCGTTAGTTCCAGTACGAACAATTGTCTTCGTGCCGAAGAATTCCCATTCCTCGTCGTTGTTAGACAAAGTCGCTTTGGTAGTAATATTATTACCGTTAGGGACAAGATATCCCTCTTCAGAATAAATCAACCAATCTGTCGCGCCGCTCTTCAATTCAAACACATTAACCGCTTCTTCGATGATAGTTATTGTGTTATCACTCGGAGCATTGATATCAACAGCAGCCAAATAAGAATTAGTTCCTCTTGCCCCTGCTGCCTTGTATGTTTCTCCACTATTACCTACAATAATGAACTTCATACCAACAGCCAAACCATCAGCGCTTGTTACTTTGGTGTATTGAACCGGCTGGCCCTTCGTATACGTTGCTTGCGCAGTAGCTTCCAGACTACCAATAGTTGCTTTCGCATAAATAGTAGTTGTTTCTGTTACTGTCAACGCTTCTGTATAAGCCGTATAGTTCTCTCCATCGTACGAATACTGAAGTGCAAAGCCTTCTGTACCGTTCATATCGTGAGAGATCGTAACTGTTTGGTCATCTACGAATACACAACTTGCTGTCATCGTCGGAGCATCAATCTCCGTTACAATAGTATACGATTTCGATACAACAGAACTATAATCGTCTTGATCTTCATCATAAGCTTTAGCCGAAAGAGTTACTGCACCTGCTTGATCCAAAGCAACAGGCGCTGTGTACTCTGTCCATGTGTTACCATCCAGACTATAGAAGATCTGCTTTTCTTGAGCCTGAGTGATCGTTACATACGGAGCTCCGTAGTAGGTACCCTCAGCTAATGCGATTGCAGGAACTACAACACTTGATGGCATAAAACGATAGTTCGAATACTCTGCATCGCCGTTCTTAACTTCCACTTCATCCAAGAAGAAACGGTTGTTAGATGCATTTTCTGCCTCGAACGTAATAGTTACAGTACCTGTAGCTTCGGTAACATCAATAGTATAAGTTGTCCATTCTCCCTTTGTCAACGTTGCAGAAGAGATCGCCTCATCGTTTTGCTTCAACGTAGCTCCGGTTGCAGATATATTCAATGTCGTGCCTTCATTAGTGGCATTCCATGCACCTGCTTTGAATGTAAGTGTTGCAGAACCGGTAAGCGAGAAGGAAGGTGTTTGTGCAGAACCTTTTTTATCTCCAGAACCTAACTTAAGACACGCATCAGCTGCTTTGTCATTTGCCAAAGTCCATGTAGAAGAAATTGACTCAGGTGTAGTATTGGATGCAATAGATCCACTCCAACTATCATCATTACCACCGGTACCATCACAATCATCAAAGGTTTCTTTGAAGAATGGAGTATTAGCTTGTGCAAACACAGCCTTGAATTCGGTTGCAACAGTCATTTCATCGTTAGCAGCAGCCCAGTTAATACCTTGGCCATTCTTAGCAATCGTTGCGTCACTTGTCCAACCAATGAACTCATAACCGGAACCAAATGCCTCAGGTACTTCCGGATCAGCAGGCAATGCCAACAAATATTTGTCTTGCGCATTGACATAAATTTTGCTCGTCGAGGTTTCACCTGCAACATTCCAGGTCATCGTCAAGTTAGCTAACGGATGAACGGTAACTACTTGCGTTGCGGTCTTCGTGACACCTTCGTGCGTATAAGATATAGTTACATCTACATTAATATCCTCATCTGTCTCATTCACAAATGCTGTGTTCGGAGAATAGGTGTAACTATCTACTGTTTCAGCAATCTTATCCAAAGCACTACCGCCCCATGTCGCTGTAACGGTCATTCCGGCAGGATCAAACGTCTCGCCGGCATTGTAGGTAGTCTTCGTCGGTGTTGTAATAGCTATACCGCTCAACTCATACACATGAATCTCTTGATAGTCCGTTCTTGTAATCTCGCCTTCCGTATAAGAAACGGTGAATGACACATCTGTGGTAGCCAAAGCAGTAGTAGTGCTCGGATTAACCGTATAGTTCGTCACGGCACGCGTACGACTATTCTCATAGGTTGCTGTTACAACCATATTAGCCAAGTTCAGCATTTGACCTTTCTTATAAACCGTCTTTGTAGGAGCGGTTGTAATTGCAATACTGCTCAGCGGAGAAATATTGGTTACATAGTCAGATGCGGAAGCGGAAAGTTTATACAACGAAATTGCATTATAACCGGATTGGGTATAAGTTGCCGACTTATAGTAACGGAAACGATAGTTATTAGTATTCGCATTGAATCGCATGTAGGAAGAGCTATTTACAAATAACAACCCATTCGTGTTATCCCATGTGATTTGGTTTGCTTGAGCGGATGTTTGGAAACTTAATCCGTTACTAGCACTTCCTTGCAAATATTTGCCATTATTAGTGCCTCCGTTAACCATAATGGAATAATTGGTAGTCTCTGGAATAGAAGCAATAGTGATCGTAACACCGCCAGTTGGTAACTCCTCAATAGTATTAGAACTTACTTCAGCAGTAGCGTAGTTACTTGCTGCATCTACACCAGTGAACACATATGCTTCTGTCGCACTGTTATCATAAGCCAAAATATAGTCTCCACTCCAATCATCAGGTGCGGATGTAACTTTCTCATAACCTCCATTTTCTACATCTGCAAATACTGCATAATATGTCTTATCTGCAGTTGCAGTTGCCGAAGTCACGAATGTCGGAGCATCGTCAGAAGCATATGAACTTGCCTCAATCCAGCCCATAAACTTCTTATCCGTTGCAGGGAATGCACTTGCTGCTGTAATTGCAGCTGCATCCGGGAATGTGATAGCCGTTCCCTCGAGGATATCGTCTAACTTCAATGCAGCAACCTTTGCTCCATTTACGCTAAACTCAATATCGTAAGTCGGAATAGCTTCCCATATAGCAAAGAATGTTGTGTTTCCAGTGATTGTAACACTTCCTGTTTGTGCCGTAGTAGCATCTTTGTCTGTATTCCAACCAACAAAATTATAACCCTCACGACTTAGTTCGGCACTCGAAATTGTATGACTACTACCACTTACTGCTGAAGGATAGGTAGGAATAGTTCCCGTAACCTCATCTGTCGTGTTCTTATCATAAGTGATAGTATAACTAACAACCTGTCGTGTTACAAACTCTTGAGAGTATTGCTGTTTGAACAGGTAAATAGGATTAGTAAAACTGCCTTCTACTGTAAATTCAGGAGTTGTGCTTTGATAATAGTTGTATAAGATAGAATTGCTTGTATATGTTGTTGATGTAATTGTCCACGCACCCTCGTTTACACTACAAGTGAAGTAATGCGGATCTTCTTGTTCCGGTTTAAGGTTATGGTGATTACCGCTTTCAATTACTCCAATATATTTACCATCTGTTTCAGCATCATTATAAATACTCCAACCATTCTCATCATTGTCAAAAGCGAAGATACATTCTGCATCCGTGGTCGTAATTATGTCATTATCAGGAGTAACAACTTTGCCTGCTACATAATAATTACTAACCACATTGCTTGCCATCATAACGTACGCAGTAGAGGCATAACTTACAACCAGATAATTGTCTTCTGTCAGATCGCCAAGTGCTGTGATCTTCTTATAATCGTTTGTTGCCGCTGGAGTACTACCAAATACAGCGTGGTACTCTACATCTTCCGTAATAGCATCACTTTCACTCTTCAGTGTTGGAGCGGAAGTAGCAATACCGCTGATTGCATCTGCCCAACCGATAAAGTTCGGATAGTCATTATCAAACTTGCTCGGATTACTCGGGAATGTTACCGTACCACCTACGTACGTCGTTTGGGAGTCATATTCAGAGCCATCTCGTTTGAATGTTACCGTTACCATTTGACGGATGTCTGCTGTTACGGTTGTTACTGCTGCAGGCATCTCAAACGAAGCGCCTGTAGCACTCGTCGGATTAGTAACCGTTACGGAATTTCCACCTGCAGTTACTGTCCATCCAAAGAACTGATAGCCATCTGCTACGTTTGTACAAGATAGTGTAATATTTGCGCCAGCTAATGCCGAAGCAGCAGAAGCAGTTACAGTCGCTTTGTCAGTTGCTGTAACGTTAATAGCCATAGGAACGTTATTTGCTTCAAATGTTCCGGTAATGGTTACATTAGATGCCGGCATTGTGAATGAAAGTGTGTTAACATCCTGAGCAACACCATTCAAACTCCATGAAGCCAAGTGGTAACCGTTACCGGCAGAAGAAGGAGTTACGGTCAAAGTTACAGTTTCCTCGGGACATTCAGTTGCTTTGTTAGCAGCAATAGTACCATTCGTTATTCCATCTGCAACAGAAATAGAATATTTGCTGGTGGTGAAATCAACGTGTGATTCCGTTCCATAGTCACAATATGTATCACTACCTTTTGCACGGAGATAAGCCGTATAATTTGTTCCGCAAGATAAACCGTTTACGGTAACGCCAATAGATGTTGTCAAATTAGCTTTATCGACATTCGTCCAATCCTCATAATTGCTACTGCCTACTACTTTAAGTTGGTATGCGTCAGCATTGCTCGCATCACTATATTCAGAAGCCAACTTAACAACCGCACTTGTCTGGGTCACGGAAACCGACCCATTTATCTGACCCAGGGGAGTACAGCAAGTTGTGGAATATGCAGAATAGGTAGCTCCACCGGACTTCTTAAACAAATAACCTGTATTGTAATTGTTTTTTGCATAAGTACGGAATGAACTATTTGTTGCATACCAAGAGAAGCAACGTGCGCTATTTGTTACACTTGCTACATCCCAAACACCGCTGGTTCCCGTAGATTCGATTGTAAACCAAACTGCTGAAGCATCCAACGCTGCATTTGTACTATTCGTTCCAGTAATTTTCGCGTAAGTACCTGTAGATTTGTTCTTGAATGAATATTGTGCATTGTTTCCATTCTTTGCAACAGTCCAAATCATTTTGTCTGTTGGAGAAACCACTTTATTATTTGTAACAGTAACAGATGCACCCTTGAACTCTCCGCTTGTTCCTGAGTAGAAATCCGAGGTCATTGCATATGTCTTATCAGGGTTGGTAATAACATATTCACCACTCCAATCGCTCGGTGCACTTGTTACGGGATCCCAACTTTCCGGCGTTCCAGTTGCTGTTGCAAATACAGCATAGAAAGTCTGGGTGGCCCCCAAAGTTATTTTTGCACCTTTTTCATAGAAATTGGTAGTCGGCTTTGTATTTGTTTCTGCAACTGTTACGGTGCTCCAACCAACAAGTACCTTACCATTACAAGTAGCTTCAGTAGACTCCGGTAGTGGATATTCGTCGCCTACATAATATGTGGTTTCATCCGTAGTGGACGCTCCTGCTTCGGAAAGAGTTATTGATGCTTTTGGAGTAGGTGTGAAATTAGCAGTTACAGTTGCGTTAGTAGTACCCATGGTTACGGTTGTAGGGTTCGTTGTCGTACTTGACAAACTTGCTCCCGTTCCACTTATGCTCCAATTACTGAAAGTGTAATGAGCAGCAGGTGTAGCTGTTGCGGTAGCTGTTGAACCTTCTGCAACGCTCGTAGTACTCAATGATACTGTCCCGCTATTAGCAGGATTTACAGCCGAACTGAGAGTGTGACTTGTTGCTGAGGCTGTATAAGTAATGACAATACTTGTACAGCGAGCTTGACCTCCGCTCAATGTGAAAGAAGCGGCATTACCAGACCAAGTTCCTTTCGTTCCATTGTATGAATAAGAACCCGCACTTCCTGATGCCAATGACATTTTGCCAGGACCGTAATTGGAAGTACCACTTGCAGTACACGTAAATTCCACCTTTGTTATGTTTCCTACAGTAGATGTGAATGTGTGCGTTCCTCCTGCATAGAAACGTAATTGTGTTGTACTGTTTTTAGCACCATTGTCTGACGCAATAGTTATTCCTCCCTGTGAGGCACTTTGAGACCCCTGGGTGGTATTCCAACCGAAAGTTGAGATATTGATGGAGACTTCATTTCCCCACGCATTTCCGACACCGATAAAGAGGGTCAGACATAGCAGAAGAATAGGTAAAACACGGTAACGAGACACAATCGAGACAGAATCGAATCGAGAGAATCTCGAGGTAAAGTTGGGGGCAATACCTGATCGATTGCCATCAACCAAAGAGATAAATTTGTTTGTCATAATGTTATATGTTTTAGTTAATTGTTTCATGTTCATATTTGTTATTCCCGGCTCAGCCAAGAGCCGACAATATAATGATCTTTGACATATTGGATTACCCGCTTGCACTAAGGCTCAATACGACTCGCGAATACTTCGCTCGTATGAATTTTTGCCTTGTGCTACGCGTTCCCCACGAAATATCGTTGCACTAGCATTTCGTCGGGGGCCCCAAGTGACTTAATTAGTCAAAAATGGCCAAAAATGGATTAAAAACTTGCATATATCAAAAAAAAGCAGTACCTTTGCAGCGTCAAAGGTAAAAACGAAGCAATCGTTTGAGCAATTAATTGCGATATAAGAAAGGAAAATTACTATGGAAGCAGCATTGAAACAAAATCCGGTTTTTAACCCTATGCAGATTCATCTTTTGAGAATGTTTTCTGTTGATAATGCTGAAAAAGGGTTGATTGAGTTGAAGGATGTCTTATACAACTACTACTCAAAGAAGATGCAGGGTCGTTTGGATGAGTTATGGGATAACGGAACGTTGGATCAAGCACGTTTGGATGAAATCAACAAAATGGATTTACATCAACTCCACTAATTATGCGCATTGTTCTTGATACCAACGGTCTCATCCAAAGTATTTCTCCGCGCAGCCGCTATCACGCTGTGTGGGAGTCTTTGGAAGATGGTCGTAACACGTTGTGTGTCTCCAATGAAATCATTTCTGAATACTTGGAGATCTTGCAGCGTTTTGTTGATTACGACACAGCAGAGACTATTATAAAGACGATTCTCAACAGCAAGTTCGTTGAGTTAGTTACACCATACTACAACTTTGGTTTAATAACTCAAGATCCTGATGACAACAAGTTCGTTGATTGTGCTATTGCAGCAAACGCGAGATACATTGTCACCAATGACCATCATTACAATGTATTGAAAGGTATCAATTTTCCTTCGGTGGATGTGATTAATCTTGATGACTTCCTGAAGTTACTACAATAGCAATTCAGTTCTCATTATTCAAGCGGTAATCCAACAAGCAGCGGGTTGCCGCTTGTTTTATGTCAATATGTCAATGTACGTTTTGCGGAAGGTGAAGTGTCCGCAAGGCACTAAAATATAGATTGAAATGAATAACTAAATAGAAGCAAATTATTGTTAAACTAAAATACAAATCATTATGAAAAAGTTTTTCTTATTTTTAACCCTTCTCACCCTGTCCGTCGGGCAGATGTGGGGAGCAGCAACTACAGTCAGATACACCGTTTCAACCGCATCTGCTGTTACCACGACAGGGACTGCACCATCTGGTTCTTCCGCTTCACTATCTGGATCTGGCAGCTTAAATAATGGGTGGATTCAATGTACAAATGGAAAAAGTCAAACATTAACCTTGTCTGGTTATAAAGGATTCAAAATTACAGCTATTACCATTTATGTCAAATCCAATTCATCCAAAGGTACTGGCTCTTTCTCTGTTACTGCAGGTTCCACATCATTAGCATCAATTGCGGAAAATGCTTTTAACAATGCAGCATGGAATGGTGCTTGGAATAATTCTGGCGTAACTAAGTCCTTAACAATGACCAATAATAGTTACGAAATCAAAAAAGATGAAAATGTAACATTTACTATTAGTTGCAAAAGCGGCAGCAGTAATTATAACTCATTATACATCCAATATTGGGAAATCACGTACGAAGCTGCCTCTTCTGGATGTTCAAATACTCCAACAATGTCCTTTACCCCGAATTCGGTTGAAAAGACAGTAGGGGATGCAAATTTCACTAAAACAGTAACAATCACAGGCAAAGGAGGAAGTCAAACAGTTGTTTATTCTAGTTCCAATACTGATGTAGCAACAGTCAATTCTTCCACAGGCGAAGTAACCATTAAATCAAATGGTTCTACCACAATTACTGCTTCTGTTTCCGAAAGCGGAGATTATTGTTCTGCTAGTGCCACCTATGCCTTAACCATTAATAAGCCATCCTATACTGTTAATTGGTATGTCGGAGGATCTCTGGTCAAAACAGAATCAGTAACCGAAGACGAAACAGCCACATTGCCTTCCACTCCTGATGACGATGCGCTTGGAGGCAGTTGTAGTAGCCTGAAATTTATGGGCTGGAGCGAAACCAATATAGGTTCAACCGGAACTACTGCTCCCTTGGACTTATTTAATGAGGCTCCTACGATTACTACACCAACGGACTACTATGCTGTGTTTGCAGAATCTTCACTTGTATTTGAAGACGACATGAATATTTCTGGAACAAATACTGTAAGTTCGCGTTCTGGTTGGGCTTCTTTTAGTTCTGCGTATGGTAATAATGGTTGTATTCGTTTGTCAACTGGTAGTGCGACTGGTACTATGAGAACAAACGCATTATCCGACCTTACTAGTGCCACTACGCAAATTAGTTTTAAAATCAAAGCCTGGAGTGGTACTGAAAATGGACAAGTGACTCTTTCTGCTTCTAAGGGAACAATCGCAACAACTTCTTTCACGGCAACAACCACATCCTTTACAGAAGTCTCAACAACGATTACCGGAGGAGATAATACGACTACAATTACATTTACAGGTACAAGCGGCAAACGAATTAATATAAAAGATATTTCGGTTGGCGAGGTTTCCAACTATGTAACTTCGTGCTGTACAAAACTGGGTCAAGTAAACGGGTCGTTTTTTCGGTCCACCCTTTTGGAGTCCCTCAGCCTTGATAAATTCAGGTCGCACGTACTATTATGTAACCACCTGACTTC
>Ga0265298_10010296_pt1 | contig 11072 bp, 7 predicted proteins | sample AusTroGonzalo_MG_3_FD_193486 | JGI IMG/M metagenome (GOLD analysis project Ga0265298, IMG submission 193486) | Bovine rumen microbial communities from tropical cattle in Woodstock, Queensland, Australia - Gonzalo_01 | ecosystem: Host-associated > Mammals > Digestive system > Stomach > Rumen ...
ATGAAGAGAGACGTTATAATAGCATGTGATTTTGCGAGTGCGGAAGAGACGTACGCTTTTCTGGACCGCTTTGTAGAGGAGAAGCCGTTTGTGAAAATCGGCATGGAACTCTATTATGCGGAGGGACCGAGCATCGTACGTGAACTACACCGCCGCGGGCATAAGATCTTTTTGGACCTGAAGTTGCACGATATCCCCAATACGGTGCAGAAAGCGATGGCAGTGCTGTCGCGACTGAACGTAGAGATGGTCAACCTCCATGCTGCCGGTACGAAAGCGATGATGGAAGCGGCTCTGAAAGGTCTGACACGCGAGGATGGCAGTCGTCCTATCCTGTTGGCCGTGACACAACTGACCTCCACCAGCGAAGAGCGGATGCATGAGGAGTTGTTGATTCCGGGCTCTATCAGCGATTGCGTATGCCATTATGCCGAGATGGCCAGGGAGGCCGGACTGGACGGCGTTGTTTGTTCACCGCTGGAGGCCGGCATGGTCAAGGAGCGTTGCGGCAAGGATTTTCTGACCGTCACGCCGGGTATTCGTTTTGCGGACGGTGCGGTCGGTGACCAGGTACGTATCACCACGCCTGCGCGTGCCAAAGAGATAGGTAGCGACTACATCGTGGTAGGACGTCCGATTACCGCTGCGGCAGATTCGGTAGCAGCGTATCGCAAATGCGTGGAGGAGTTTGGTGGAGGAACTAGATAACTAGACGACTAGATGACTAGTAATTATGGAATTGAGTGAACAAATAGCAGCGGACTTGCTGCGAATCAAGGCGGTGTTCCTGCGTCCGGCAGAGCCGTTTACATGGGCAAGCGGTATCAAGAGCCCGATTTACTGCGACAACCGTCTGACGCTGAGTGACGTGACGGTGCGTGAGGATGTGGAGAACGGTCTGGTGGCGTTAATCAAGCAGTATTATCCCGATGCAGAAGTGCTGATGGGCACCTCGACCGCCGGTATAGCTCATGCGGCGATTACGGCGACGAAAATGAACCTGCCGATGGGATATGTGCGTTCGGGCGCGAAAGACCACGGACGTCAGAACCAGATAGAGGGCAAACTGATGCCGGGACAGAAAGTGGTGGTGGTGGAAGACCTGATTTCGACCGCCGGCAGTTGTCTGGAGGTGGTAGAGGTGTTGCGCGAGGCCGGAGCAGAAGTGCTGGGAATCGTGTCAATCTTCACCTATGGCATGAAGAAGGGACTGGAGCGTCTGGCTGCGGCCAAGGTGGCGAACCACAGCCTGAGCAACCTGGACGTGCTGGCCGAAGTGGCCGTTCGGGAGAAATACATCTCGGCGGAAGAGAAAAACGAACTAATTGAATTTAGAAATAACTTATGAGACATCTATTAGACTCCACGGACCTCACGACGCAAGAGATCGAGAAAATCGTTCTTCGCGCCCTGGATATCATTGCGCATCCGCAGCAGTATGCGGAGGCATGTAAGGGTAAGAAACTGGCCACGCTGTTCTACGAACCCAGTACGCGCACCCGCCTCAGTTTTACGGCGGCGATGATGGAGCTGGGCGGTCAGGTGTTAGGTTTCAGCGATGCCCGTTCGTCCTCGGTCAGCAAAGGTGAAACTGTAGCCGACACGGTGCGGGTGGTGAGTGCTTTTGCCGACATCATCGCGATGCGCCATTACAAGGAGGGTGCTCCGCGTGTAGCGAGTGAGTTCAGCCGCATACCGGTTATCAATGCCGGTGACGGCGGTCACAGTCACCCGACGCAGACGATGACCGACCTGCTGACCATTCGTCGTGAGTTAGGCCGCTTCGACCACCTGACTATCGGTCTGTGCGGTGACCTGAAATACGGCCGTACGGTGCATTCGCTCATCAAGGCCATGCGTCGCTACGAGGGCGTTCGGTTCGTACTGATTGCGCCGAAAGAGCTGGCACTGCCGGACTATATGAAAGCCGAGTTGGGCGATGCCTACACAGAGGTGGCTACCCTGGAGGAGGCGATGCCGATAGTGGATGTGCTCTACATGACCCGCGTGCAGCAAGAGCGTTTTGCCGACCGCGACGAGTACGAGCGACTGAAGGACTCGTTCATCCTGGACGAGCGACTGATGGCGATGGGCAAGCCGTCGATGATTGTGCTGCACCCGCTGCCTCGCGTGAACGAGATTACGGTGGGCGTGGACAAGGATCCGCGTGCCGCGTATTTCCGTCAGGTGGAGAATGGCAAGTATGTGCGCAAGGCGATTATCTATACCCTGCTGAGCGACGAATACCTCCATGCCGAGCCGACAGGACATCATGCCGAACTGAGCGATACAGCCTGCCATAACGACCGCTGCATCGCCACCACCGAACCCGTTGAGCAGAAGTCGTATATCGATGCCGACGGCATCAAGCGTTGCTTCTATTGCGACCATATGTTGTAAATCCATTAACCAATAACCGTTACACTCGATATGTATCAAGACCGAATCATGAATGAAGGACTGACCTTCGATGATGTATTATTAGTTCCCGCCTATAGCGAGGTGTTGCCTCGTGAAGTTTGTCTGAACGGACAGTTTTCCCGCCATATATCGCTGAATATACCGGTGGTGAGCGCTGCGATGGATACTGTAACCGAAGCGCCGATGGCGATTGCTATCGCTCGCGAAGGAGGAATCGGAGTGATCCATAAGAATATGTCCATCAGCGAGCAGGCCGCACAGGTACGCAAAGTGAAACGTGCCGAGAACGGTATGATTACCGACCCCGTGACCATCTACGGTCGTCAGACCATCGGCGATGCGCTGCAACTGATGCACGACAATCATATCGGCGGTATTCCAGTTGTGGACGAGACGCATATGCTGGTAGGTATTGTCACCAACCGCGACCTGCGTTTTGAGACGAATATGGCGCGTCCGATTAGTGAGGTGATGACCAGCAAAAACCTGATTACCATCACCTCCACCGACAACCAGACCATCATGAATGCGCTGCAGACCAACAAGGTGGAGAAGCTGCCGGTAGTGGACCAGAACAACAAACTGATAGGCCTGGTGACCTATAAAGATATCACCAAACTGCGCGATTATCCCAATGCCAACAAGGATGCAAAGGGCCACCTGCGTTGTGCTGCCGGTGTAGGAATCACGCCGGACTTCATGGATCGCGTAGATGCACTGGTCAAGGAGCACGTGGATGCCGTGGTGCTGGATTCGGCACATGGTCACAGCCGTAATATCGTTCACGCCTTGCGCACCATCAAGGCCAAGTATCCCGAACTGGATGTAGTGGTAGGTAATATCGCTACGGCTGAGGCGGCCAAATACCTGCTGGAGAACGGTGCGGACGGTATCAAGGTAGGTATCGGTCCGGGCAGTATCTGCACGACGCGTATCATCGCCGGAGTAGGAGTGCCGCAGTTGACCGCTATCTTCGAGGTAGCCGAAGTGCTGAAGGGTACAGGAGTGCCGTTGATTGCAGACGGTGGCTTACGTTACTCAGGCGACGTGGTGAAGGCGCTGGCAGCAGGCGGCAACTGCGTGATGTGCGGTTCGATGTTTGCCGGCACGGACGAAGCTCCGGGCGACACCATCATCTTCAACGGACGTAAATTCAAGTCCTACCGCGGTATGGGTAGTATAGAGGCGATGAAAGCCGGTAGTGCAGACCGTTATTTCCAAGGCGGCGAGAGCAATGTATCCAAACTGGTGCCGGAGGGCATTGCAGGACGTGTACCGTACAAAGGTAGCGTATGCGAGACGGTCTATCAGTTGATTGGCGGCTTGCGTTCGGGTATGGGTTACGTAGGTGCACACGACCTCGAGGAGCTGCGCAAGGCGAAATTCGTGCGTATCACCTCCGCCGGTATGTTTGAGAGCCATCCGCACGATATTACCATCACCTCTGAGGCCCCCAATTACTCACAGCAATAATACGCCCGTATGCAGAAAATCATTATTTTGGATTTCGGCAGTCAGACCACACAACTGATCGGTCGGCGAGTACGCGAACTGAATACGTTCTGCGAAATCCTGCCGTACAACAAATTCCCTGAGGACGATAAGGATGTCATCGGTGTCATCCTGAGCGGTTCGCCCCTGAGCGTCTATCAGGACGATGCTTTCCGTATTGACCTGGACCGTCTTCGTGGTCGCTGGCCGATACTCGGTATATGCTACGGTGCACAGTTGATTAGCTACACCTATGGTGGCCGCGTTGAGAGTGCCGGTACGCGTGAGTACGGTCGTCAGCAGTTGCAGTACATTGATCGTACCTGCCCGCTGTTCCGTGGTTTTGACGAGCACTCGCAGGTATGGATGTCGCATGGCGACAGTATTACCAAGTTGCCGGAAGGAGCGCGTGTAGCTGCTTCGACCGAGACCGTCCAGAATGCCGCGTATTACATCCCGGAGGAGAAACCGATATTCGGTACGCAATTCCATCCGGAGGTATTCCATACCCTGCAAGGAACGCTGCTGCTGAAGAATTTTGTGGTGGATATTTGCGGTTCGCGTCAGGAATGGAGTGCCGAGAAATTTGTAGAGACGACTGTTGCCGAGTTGCGTGAACAGATAGGCAAGGACCGCGTGATACTGGGCCTCTCCGGCGGAGTGGATTCCTCGGTCGTGGCGGTACTGCTGCATCGTGCGATAGGTGACCAGTTGACGTGTATCTTCGTGGACCACGGTATGCTGCGCAAGAATGAGTTCAGCGACGTGATGAGGGACTACGAGGGGCTGGGACTGAAGGTGATCGGCGTGGACGCAAGTGATAAGTTCCTCAGCGATTTGGCAGGTGTCAAGGAGCCGGAACAGAAACGAAAAATCATCGGTCGTGATTTTGTGGAGGTCTTCAATGCCGAGGCAAAGAAGATTACTGATGCCAAATGGCTGGCGCAGGGCACCATTTATCCCGATCGTATCGAGAGCCTCAATATAACCGGCAAGGTCATCAAGAGCCATCACAACGTAGGCGGTCTGCCCAAAGAGATGCATCTGCAGCTGTGCGAACCGATCAAATGGCTGTTCAAAGACGAAGTGCGTCGAGTAGGCCGCAGTCTGGGTATGCCGGAGCATCTGATTACCCGTCATCCCTTCCCGGGACCGGGTCTGGCTGTACGTATTTTGGGTGATATTACCCGTGAGAAGATTCATATCCTGCAGGAAGCCGATGCCATTTATATTCAGAACCTGCGTGAGGCGGGTCTGTATGACGAGATTTGGCAGGCCGGTGCTATCCTGCTGAGCGAAGTGAGATCTGTAGGCGTGATGGGCGACGAGCGGACGTATGAGAACCCGATTGCCCTGCGTGCCGTGACATCCAGCGATGCGATGACGGCCGATTGGGCACACATACCGTATGAGGTATTGGCGAAAATAAGCAATGAGATTATCAACAAAGTGAAGGGCGTGAACCGAGTATGTTATGACATCTCGTCAAAACCGCCTTCAACAATCGAATGGGAATAATATGCAAGTAGGAGTTATTATGGGTTCGGCCAGTGACCTGCCGGTAATGCAGGCGGCGATAGATACCCTTGAGTCATTTGGTATTACGGTGGACAAACGTGTCATCTCTGCCCATCGTGCGGCTCATGCACTGATGGAGTGGGCCGAGTCGGCGGAAGAGCGAGGACTGAGCATTATCATCGCCGGTGCAGGCGGTGCGGCTCATCTGGCGGGTGTGATTGCCGGACTGACACAACTGCCGGTAATCGGTGTTCCGGTACGTTCGAAGACGCTGGACGGACTGGATAGCCTGCTTTCGATGGTGCAGATGCCAAGCGGTATCCCCGTAGCGACAGTAGCTATCGACGGCGCCAAGAATGCCGCCTTGTTAGCTGTCAGCATACTGGCATTGCAAGATAAATCGCTGCGCGAGAAATACATCGATTTTCGTCGCCAGCAAACAGAAAAGGTATTAGCAACCGTAATTTGAGATGGATATTAGATTATTTGTCGAGAAGAAAGAAGGCTTTCGCGTCGAGGCGGAGAGTTTGCGTCACGAGCTGAACGAGAACCTGCAGCTGCATATCTGCCGGATGCGCTATCTGAGCGTGTATGACCTGTTTGGCTTCAGCGAAGAACTGCTGGAGAAGAGCAAATACAGCGTCTTCGGCGAGACCGTGACCGACGTGGTAAGCGACAGCATGGACCTGGAGGGCAAAACCTATCTGGCGGTGGAGTATATCCCCGGTCAGTTTGACCAGCGTGCCTCATCGGCTATCGACTGTGTACACCTGATTGACCCGAATGCGGATATAGATATCCGGTCCAGCCGCTTGCTGATTTTCGAGGACGAGATGACGGCGGACGAGATGGCACGTATCCGTCATTATTATATCAATGCCGTTGAGGCGCGCGAGAAGAACCTGCAGGTACTGGAACGTCAGCAGACAGCGGATGTCAAGCCGCTGGCTTCGCTGGAGGGCTTCACCGTTATGCCTCGTGAGCAGTTCGCCGCTTTCTGCAAGCAATGGGGGCTGGCAATGAATGCCGATGACCTGGCTTGTGTGGTGGATTATTTCCAGAAAGAGCACCGCGAACCGACCGAAACGGAACTGCGTATCCTGGATACCTACTGGTCTGACCACTGCCGTCACACGACCTTCACGACAATCTTGGAAGATATCCAAGTAGAGGACTCGTTCATCAAGGCTGATATAGAGGAAGAGCTTGCGCAGTTCAAGCATATCCGTGTGCAACTCGGTCGCGAGCAGAAGCCGCTCTGCCTGATGGAACTGGCTACGATAGGTGCCCGCTACCTGAGGCATGAAGGCCTGCTGGAGGATTTGGAGGTGAGCGAAGAGAACAATGCCTGCTCGATTTTTATCGATGTGGACGTGGAGGGTAAGGATGAGCGCTGGTTGCTGCAGTTCAAGAACGAGACACACAATCATCCTACGGAGATAGAACCTTTTGGCGGTGCGAGCACTTGTCTCGGCGGCGCTATCCGTGACCCGTTGTCCGGTCGCGCCTATGTCTATCAGGCGATGCGTGTTACCGGTGCAGGTAATATTTATGCGCCGGTGAGCGAGACGCTGGCAGGTAAGCTGCCGCAGCAGATTATCTCCCGCAAAGCCGCCGCCGGTTATTCGTCCTACGGCAACCAGATAGGCTTGGCTACTACCCATGTGCGCGAGATATACCATCCTTCGTATGTGGCCAAACGTTTGGAAGTGGGTGCAGTGGTCGGTGCAGTGAAAGCCGATGCAGTACGTCGTGAAAGTCCGATGGCGGGTGATGTCATTCTGCTGTTGGGCGGACGCACAGGACGTGACGGCATCGGAGGTGCTACCGGTTCGAGCAAAGAGCATACAGAGGCATCGTTGGAAGCGTGCGGAAGCGAGGTACAGAAAGGAAATGCACCGGAGGAGCGCAAGATACAACGCCTCTTCCGCCGCAGAGAGGTAACCCGCTTGATAAAGAAATCCAATGACTTCGGTGCCGGAGGTGTCAGTGTGGCTATCGGTGAGTTGGCCGACGGACTGGATATTTACCTCGACCGCGTACCGACCAAGTACTCCGGTCTCAACCCGACCGAATTGGCTATTTCCGAGTCGCAAGAGCGTATGGCGGTGGTCGTGGAGAAGAAAGACCAAGCGGCTTTTGAGCAGTTGTGCAGACAGGATAATATCGAGGTGACGCACGTAGCGGATGTGACCGACACTGGCCGTATGCGTCAGTATTATAAAGGGGAATTGGTGGCAGACCTGAGCCGTGCGTTCATTGATTCGGCCGGTGCCAAGCATTATGCTGAGGCTACCATACTGCCGGTGGAGGAGCGCAATCCATTCCACCAGACGGTAGAAGGCGCTTCGTTAGAGGAGCGCATGGGTAATCTGCTGCGTTCAGCCAATGTGACCAGCCAGAAGGGACTGATTGAGGAGTTTGACGCTACTATCGGCCGTTCGACGGTGCTGATGCCTTTCGGCGGGAAAATGCAGCGTAGCGAAACGCAGGTGAGCGTACAAAAACTGCCGACCGACGGCTTTACGAATACGGCCTCAATCATGGCCTTCGGCTACAATCCGTTCATCGCGGAGTGGAGTCCTTATCACGGAGCTGCTTACGCGGTGGTAGAGGCCTGTACCAAGGTGGTGGCTGCCGGTGCGGACTTCAGTCATATGCGCTTCAGCTATCAGGAGTATTTCGAGCGAATGACCAACCGGCACAGTTGGGGCAAACCCCTCAGCGCCTTGCTGGGTGCCCTGAAAATGCAAGTAGCACTGGGCCTGCCTTCTATCGGAGGAAAGGACTCTATGTCCGGTACATTTGAGCATATATCTGTTCCTCCGACCCTCATCGCTTTCGGCATCACGACCGTCAAGGCAGACAAGGTCATCAGTACCGACTGGAAGAAAGCCGGTAACCGTTTGTACCTGTTGCAGCACAAGCCGCTCATGAACTATATGCCGGATACGGTCCAACTCAAGCAACTATGGGCTGATACGACAAAGGCTATTCAGGCCGGTAAGATTGTTTCGGCATATGCTATCGGTTTCGGAGGCGTATGTGAGGCGCTGGCGAAGATGTCGTTCGGTAATGAACTGGGTGCTGACATCCGTTTGGACGAGCAGAAGTTGTATGACTATCAGTATGGCGGTATGCTGGTGGAAGCAACCGAAGAACTGGCGATGGCTAATTCGCTCTATCTCGGTCGAGTAACTGAAGGCGACGAACTTGTCATCAACGGTGAGGCGGTAAACCGCGAAATGCTATACAAGGCTTGTACGGAGCCGTTTAATAAAGTGTATGCTTCGTCCATGCAGGCACAGCATCAGGACTTGCTGCCGAAAGGTCTGTCCGCTCTTGCCGAGCAGAAACAGATCGACTTGCAGCATGAGAATCTGAACGGCCAACAACCGCTTGTCTATATTCCTGTATTCCCGGGCACCAACTGCGATTACGATAGTGCCAAAGCATGGCGCAAGGCCGATGCAGAGGTGGAGATGACCGTCTTCCGCAACCTGACCGAACACGATGTAATCGCGTCGATTGATGAGATGGAGGCACATATCCGTCGTGCACAGATATTGATGTTAGCCGGTGGATTCTCGCTGGGTGACGAACCGGACGGCTCGGCGAAATTCATTGTGTCGGTACTCAACCAGCAGAAAGTGAGTCGTGCTATCGAAGACCTGCTGCAGCGCGGCGGACTGATACTGGGTATCTGCAATGGATTCCAGGCGCTTATTAAGTCAGGTCTGCTACCATATGGTAGGTTCGGTCAAGTGACAACTGTCAGTCCGACCCTCTTCCGCAATGATATCAATCGTCACGTCTCCCAGATGGTGACAACGACTGTCAGTTCGACCAATAGTCCATGGCTTAGGAATATGTCCGTCGGCGACCTGCATAGCATTGCCGTCAGTCATGGTGAGGGTAAACTGGTGGTGAGCGAAGCACTCGCCCGTCAGCTATTCGAGAACGGGCAGGTGGCCTTCCGCTATGCCGACCCGCGTACGGGACAAGCCACAATGGAATCGCCCTACAACCCCAACGGCTCCTGCTACGCCATCGAAGGACTGATCTCTCCCAACGGACAGATACTGGGTAAGATGGGACATACCGAGCGATGGGAGCAGGGCGTGTTCACCAATATAGCAGGCAACAAGTCTCAGCAACTCTTCGAGAATGCAGTCAACTATTTTAAATCGTAAATCGTACAATCGTAAATAAAATGGCGCAACATTATGAAGCAGCCGGCGTGAATCTGGAAGCCGGTTATGAAGTAGTCAGCAGAATTAAATCGCATGTGCGTTCGACAGAGCGTACCGGCTCAATGGGCTCTATCGGTTCGTTTGGCGGCATGTTCGACCTGTCGTCGTTAGGTGTCAAAGAGCCGATCCTGGTTAGCGGTACCGATGGAGTAGGCACGAAACTCAAAATCGCCTTTGCAATGGACAAGCACGACACTATCGGCATTGACGTGGTAGCGATGTGTGTGAACGACGTGTTGGCGCAAGGAGCCGAGCCGCTCATCTTTCTCGATTATATCGCTACGGGGCATAATATCCCCGCACAGATTGAGGCCATCGTCAGCGGGGTAGCAGAAGGTTGCCGCCAAGCCGGATGTGCGTTGGTGGGTGGTGAGACAGCTGAGATGCCGGGTATGTACGAGAATGGCGAATATGATGTTGCCGGTTATACCACCGGAGTGGTAGAGAAAGCCAAACTGATAGACGGCACCCGTGTTAAAGTGGGTGACGTGCTGGTAGGAATCAGCTCTTCGGGCGTGCACTCCAACGGCTATTCGTTGGTGCGTAAGATTGTCCGGGATGCGCAACTGGACCTGCATACCGTCTATCCGGAACTGGATGCAGAAAAGACATTGGGAGAGGTGTTGCTTACACCTACGAAGATATATGTCAAGCCGATGCTTGATGTTATTCGCCAACTGGATGTGCATGGCGTTGCGCATATTACCGGCGGTGGTTTTGACGAGAACATCCCGCGTATCTTCCAGCCCGGACAAGGTTTCTGTATTCAGGAAGGCAGTTGGGAAATCCTGCCTGTGTTCCGCTTCCTGGAAAGCAAAGGACAGGTACCTCACCGCGAGATGTTCAACATCTTCAATATGGGTATCGGTATGGTGTTTGCCATCGATGCCGCAGAGGCGGATGAGGCTATTCGTATCCTCGAACACTGGGGTGAGAAAGCACAGATTATTGGTCGAGTGCAGGCCGGAGACAATCAGATAGTAGGAAAATAAAGAATACATATCATGGTACAGAAAAGAGCATTAGTGAGCGTCAGCGACAAGACAGGCTTGGTCGAGTTCGTAAGCGGACTGAAGGCGGCCGGATGGCAGATTATTGCTACCGGCGGCACACAGAAACTATTGGAATCGAGTGGTGTGAAGACCATCGGTATCAGTGAGGTAACCGGTTTCCCGGAGATTTGTGACGGGCGTGTTAAGACCCTTCATCCGAAGGTTCACGGTGCATTGCTCGCACGCCGCGACGAGCCCTCACACATGGAGGCTTTAGAGCAAAACGGCATAGGACTGATAGATCTCGTATGCGTCAATCTCTATCCCTTCCGCCAGACGATAGCCCAAGAGGGTACGACCATGGCTGAGGCTATTGAGAAAATCGATATAGGCGGTC
>Ga0265298_10010298_pt1 | contig 11072 bp, 10 predicted proteins | sample AusTroGonzalo_MG_3_FD_193486 | JGI IMG/M metagenome (GOLD analysis project Ga0265298, IMG submission 193486) | Bovine rumen microbial communities from tropical cattle in Woodstock, Queensland, Australia - Gonzalo_01 | ecosystem: Host-associated > Mammals > Digestive system > Stomach > Rumen ...
CATCACCATCTGAATATGATGGTGATGACAAAGATTAACAACATTGTTAAGATGACGTAACTGGATTGAATCGGGACAAAATTGACTAACGACGACGGTATCTATTCTGCCTGTCGAAGTGGTCTTCACTGCAAAGCCATTCGTTAGATTCTTGTCGTTGAACACATGACGCACAAGTAAATCCAATGTTTCGTTATACCTATAAAGCGAACTCTTCAGTTTCATTTTTTGTTGCCAATCGCTCTCACGGTCGTAATATTCTGTGACTGGCTTGTTAATACCATAGAAAGGCTTTACCCTAGGAAATAGCCCCAGCCCTGCATCCAACTCTCCAATAACATCAATAACAACCATCTGAGGGACGCATCGCTCTAAATAAGACTGCAGAACCACATCGAAGTAAACTGCACGCATACCTTTCACACCAGTATTCTGAACCTCCAAGTTTAAACTGTCAGACAAAATCTTACAATTATACTGGTATTTAGCACCGGAAGCTCCTAAAATGACCACATCACTTTTTTTCCTAAGCAACGTCTGGCTAATGGTTCCTATTTGTGAAATCTTGTCAGACAAATTCAAGAACACCATATCAGAGACAACACCAACTATGATATCAATCAACAACACAATGCCTAGGACGGCTATAGTTTTAAAGAAAAATGCTCGCATCAGAACTTAAAATAAATAAATGAATTGCCGTCAAGCTGGCCTATATATATAATGGTGCTAATCATAAGCGCAATCGAAGCCAAACGCACATAGACATTTGGCGAATGGAAGAAATGAATATCGCGTTTGTATTCAGCCACCCACTCACGAAACAGCATAACTGCAACCGATGGCAGCACATAGACAACGATTGCAGGCAGTTCCTCGTCATAGATAGGACCAAATCCTTGGCCTACCTGTTTAACCATGCCAATAAAGTCTGTGACAGACGCAGAACGGAACAACATAGAACCGAAAGCAAATAGCACAAAAGCAAGTAAACGGCGAAACCAAATATAGGACTCTTTCTTCTTCAAACCATATTTTTTCTCCATTTTCTTACGCTGTTTTTCAAACAGTATAATGAGAATAAGCATGAGGCCGTGATATACTCCAAACCAAAAAAATGTCCAGTTTGCACCATGCCACATACCAATAATCACCATATTGATGAGTGTGGCTAGAAAAATCCCATTACGACCCCAATCACGAAAGGCAACATTGAGGGGCATAAATACATAATCGGTAATCCATGTAGTCAGCGACATATGCCAACGTCGCCAATATTCCGCAATGTTCTGCGAAAAGAAAGGACGGCAAAAATTCTCGGTCACCGTGAATCCCATAATACGTCCCACGCCAATTGCCATCTCAGAGAAGCCGCAGAAGTCTGTATAAAGCTGCAATGTATACAGCACGGCAGCTGCAATAATCGTCGTGGCGTTATGATGGCCATAGCCAGAAAAAACAGCATCAGTCCATGATGAAATAATATCGGCAATACACATCTTGAGAAACAATCCCCATAAAATGCGCTTCAGTCCCTCCGACAGATTGCAAAAATCCAGTTTGCGTCGCTCATTAAACTGCGGAAGGAAGGTCGTAGGTCGATCTATGGGACCTGATAGGATTGTCGGGAAAAAGGCGACATAGGCAGCAAAAACCACCGGATTGCGTGTGGGTTTGATATTCTCACGATGTATTTCTATAACATAGCTCATCACCTTAAAGGTAAAGAAACTTACACCAATCGGCATAATTATGTCCATGTCGCTACTATTTACATGGATCCCTATTGCACTGAAAAGCCCAGAAAACTCACCCACAAAAAAATTGAAATACTTAAAATAAAATAGCACCCCAACTCCCGCAACAATGCCAAGTATTGTAAATAGAGAGGCTTTCTTTGGCGATGTCTGGTTACTCTTTTCTATCTTTATGCCCAGAAAAAAATAAAAGGCAGACACAACAAACAACAACGGCACCATTTTCCAATCTACCCATCCATAGAAGAACAATGATGCCAGCAAAAGCCATATATTCTGATGCATCATTTTTCTAAACAGAAAGAAATAAGGTATCAGAAACACAGCAAAGAATACCCAGAAGTTTATGGAATTAACAACCATGGTGTTATTTCAGTTTTTCCTCTATCGAACAAACCATCTCACCCACGTTTTTCCATTTCATTATTTCGAGTGATGTAAACTTTATACCAAAAACTTTCTCAATTGCCACAATAAGTTGAATATGACTCAGCGAGTCCCATTCCTCGATATCATTGGCACTAGTTTCTGCATTAAGCTCAACCTCCTCCAAATCCAAAACATCAATAAAGATGTCGTTTAGTTGTTCAAAAATCTCTTGTCTTGTCATAATCTCTTCTATTTGTTTACTAATTCAATCAAACCAACGTCACGTTTCCAGAAATAACAAATTCTCCTGTTATTGAAAGCAGGAGAGGCAACGGGCTCAAACAAGGCTGTCCAGCCACTATCCATCATCAGCTTATATGCTTCGTCAATATCATCGACTTCATAACAGGTATGATAAGGCGATACGCCCTGCTTTACCAACATTTTCTGCATAGTCCTATTACTTTCGTAAGGCTCTACCAGTTCAATGTTTACTTCTCCCTCTTTGTGCAAAAAGCAAATTCTGGTCTGCTGCGTATCGTCATCAACAGTCCTACCAGCTTTATAACCAAGCATTTCGAAACTCTTGGCAGTATCACCGATATTTACTGTTAAATAACCTATATGCTCTATTCTGAATCGTTGCATTCTACTCCTTTTTAGCCGTAATAAAACACTCTTTATACTTATAATCGTCTAATTTCAACTCATATTGATCGGTAGCGGTCTCCCTTATTTTGGTAAATCCCAAATTGGCATAGTGATGTTCCACCATTTTATTCTTAGTCGTCGGCAGATATTCACCAACAATACGTTTGTAGCCAGCTTTTCTTGCCCGTTCTACCATAGTGTTAAGCGTAAAAAACTCCATACCTCTCTTTAGCACACGGCAACTCATAAACCATGTATCCACAAAAAGCGTTTCCTCATCTACTGGCTTCATAATGACCACGGCTATGAGTCCATTGTCACCAAACTTGTCTTTAAGCGTAAAACTCAGATCTATCACCTTTTCATCAGCTCCCATAGCCTCAACGTCAGACTCTGTATAACGCACTGTACGCAAGTTAAACTGATTACTTCTTTGCGACAACTGGGCAACCCTCGGCGTATTGAACCGTGTGAATCGACTCACTATCGATGTCATGCTAAGTGATTTAAGAAAGTCGGCCTCATTAGCAAAGGTCTTCGACAACGACACACGTTTGGCCTCCACCTGATACTGTTTGGTACGATCCTTGTCTGCATCGCTATAGGAAACTGTCTCGAAAAGGTTCAGCCCATACAGATACTCCAAATACTCAGCAGGGTCTTCAGGCAATTCCGGCACCGTGATGCCTGGGATATTCTCCCTCACAATATTTCGTTCAAAGGGATTATCATCAAGGAAAACCATTGAATCAAATGAGATATTCAAAATATGCTGTATAGTACGAATATTGTCAACCTTCGTTTCCCAATTAGCCTGAAATACAGCGATATCGTCGAGTTTTAGAATCATGTCAGGATGATGTTCAAACGGTTCCTTTGCTATTTCCTCATTGTTCTTCGAGGCCACACAAATGATAATTCCCCGCTGGCGTAGTTTCTTCACCCACATTTGCAACTCAGTAAAAGCTTTTCCTATGCCAAGTCCATGACCTAACTGGATGCCTTCTAACCCATCATCGCCTATCACACCACCCCAAAGCGTGTTGTCAAGGTCAAGAATTAGACATTTCTTAAACTGTCCTTTTATAGCACATACAATATCAATTACTCTCGATGCCACATAAGGTATAGTATCGACACTAAGGACCATCTCTGTACTGATATACACATTGGGAGCGAACATCTGATCACGGCCAAATTTGTTTTGCAATCCCACAAGGTCGCAAATAAACAAATTTGGATAATGCTGAGAAAGACGCATTAACTCATAGTTTAATTTTCGTACTTGAAAGGTGAACGAAGTACTTACTTTATTTGCATAACTACCAAAAACCCCATCCTCTATTTCCGGATAATTCAAGCAAATGATTATCTTGTTTGCAAAAGAAGGATTCTCGCAAATGGATGCAACAAAAGCTATCCGTTCATCAGCAAGGGCTACTTGTCGCTCTTGAGACAACCGACTATGAAATTCACACAACTTATGAGTAGACTGGAACAACACAATGATATCGGCCCCATAAGCATATAGTTCACTTGAAGGATCCTGTATCTGCCTCTCTACCTGATTGAATTCTGCCTCAAATAGTTCTATACGATAACCACGGCATACCCCCATACCTCTAATAGCTGTAGCTAACAACTGTGTAGCTGTGTCACCTACCAAGGCGACACGAACTTCTGGCAAATTAGGTGAGATATCCTTAAGTTTCTTCTTCAGTTCCTTAAACGTTATCATTATTTTTTTGCTGCAAAGGTAACACTTTTTTATGACAAATTGTTTTTTTTCTTTTATTTTTTGTAATTTTGCACCGATAATATCGACGAGTAGTCGTAAAAGTAATAGTTCTTTGAAACCAAAGAACCCTAAGTCCCGCCAAAAGTAGCCTACCCAAAGTACATTAATAGCAACGGCTGAATGCGGAGCATCGGGACAACCTGCGAAACGAACTACAGCTTGCAGGGACGACGCAAAAGAAAAGTTGTATGCAAGGGGTCTTTAACAACGATGATGTGTGCATTGACAAATGCGGCATTGGCAGAACAAACGCAGTCCTTCGGGCAAGTGTGGTGTCTATCTGTACAATTTATTGCCGACGCTACGCAGACACCTCTCAACACCACGACTTTTGGAACGCCGTGGAAGATTATTCGTTTTATCCAACCAAGAATTTATTAAAAAACTCTAAACAAGCTGCAATATGGAAGTCATACAAAGTTTTACCATCGACCACACCCACCTGAAGCCGGGCATCTATGTCTCACGCGAAGACAAAGGTTTCACCACTTTTGACCTACGCATCACAGAGCCGAACAAGGAACCAGCTGTGGCTCCAGCCGCCATGCACAGCCTGGAACATTTGATGGCCACTTGGTTCCGCAACTCGGAGGCCAAAGAGGATGTGGTGTACGTAGGTCCCATGGGCTGCCTCACGGGAATGTACATCATCATGAAAGGCTACGGGTCGGCGACCGAAGGTCGGGAATCTGGCACGTACTCTGTCGAGGACATGCGCCAGCTGACCATCAGATGTCTGGAGTGGATTCTTACGCAGAAGGAGATTCCGGCAACTACTCCAGAGACATGCGGCAACTACCTATTACACGACCTTCCCATGTGTCACTGGGAAAGCCGCCGCTATCTTGACCGTCTAAAAAACGATTTCCACTCAGAGTATACCAAACTGCAAGTCATCCTTAGCGATGGCCGCCAGTTCGCCGATGCATAGGGAAGAAGTTACTGCTTGTTCGCCTTCTTCCGCTGGTCATGGTCGAGAATAACCTTTCGCATACGCATGGACTGTGGTGTCACCTCGACCAACTCGTCTTCCTTGATATACTCTAAGCACTCTTCCAACGACATGACCATCTTAGGAATAATACGCGCCTTGTCGTCAGTACCCGAGGCACGGACGTTGGTCAACTGCTTAGCCTTGCAGACATTGATGACCAAGTCGTTGTCGTGGACGTGCTCACCCACCACCTGACCATAATAAACCTCCTCGCCGGGGTCGATGAAGAACTTACCCCTATCCTGGAGCTTGTCGATGGCATAGGCGTAGGCAGTGCCTGTCTCCAAGGCAATCATTGACCCATTGACGCGGCGCTCAATTTCGCCCTTATAAGGCTGATACTCCTTGAAGCGGTGGGCCATAATGGCCTCGCCCTGACTGGCTGTCAGCACGTTGGTACGCAGACCGATAATGCCGCGCGAGGGAATATCGAACTCGATGTTCGTACGTTCACCCTGACTCTCCATTGACGTCATCTCGCCCTTGCGACGGGTCACCATGTCAATCATCTTCGAGGCAAACTCCTCGGGTACGTTGATGGTAAGTTCCTCGATGGGTTCGCACTTCTTGCCGTCGATTTCCTTATAAATGACCTGCGGCTGTCCGACCTGCAGTTCATAGCCTTCGCGGCGCATGGTCTCGATGAGCACGCTGAGGTGCAGCACGCCACGACCGGAGACTACCCACTTGTCGGTGGAGTCCTCGAACTGCTCCACACGCAAAGCGAGGTTCTTCTCCAGTTCACGCTCCAAGCGGTCGTTGATGTGGCGTGAGGTCACGAACTTGCCCTCGCGGCCGAAGAACGGGGAGTCGTTGATGGTAAAGAGCATCGACATCGTCGGCTCGTCGATAGCAATGGGCGGCAGCGGCTCGGGATTCTCCAAATCGCAGATGGTGTCGCCAATTTCAAACTTCTCCAGACCGATGACGGCACAGATGTCGCCGCAGTCCACCTGACCGGTGCGCTGATGCCCCATGCCATCAAAGGTGTGCAGTTCCTTGATCTTCGTCTTCTCCAAAGAGCCGTCGCGGTGAGCAATGGTTATCTGCTGTCCATCCTTCAGTGTGCCGCGATGGACACGGCCTACGGCGATGCGGCCCGTGTAACTGCTATAGTCGAGCGAGGTGATGAGCATCTGCGGCGTGCCCTCAATCTGCTTCGGGGCGGGAATCACCTCCACTATTTTATCTAACAAATAAGTAATGTCTGTTGTAGGCTTGTTGTAGTCCTCGCCCATCCAGCCGTTCTTGGCCGAGCCATAGACGACGGGGAAGTCCAGTTGGTCCTCCGTAGCGTTCAACGAGAACATCAGGTCGAATACCATCTCGTAGACTTCCTCAGGACGGCAATTGGGCTTGTCGACCTTGTTCACCACGACAATGGGCTTCAGTCCTATCTGCAGAGCCTTCTGCAAAACGAAACGCGTCTGCGGCATAGGGCCTTCGAAGGCATCGACGAGCAGCAGACAGCCGTCAGCCATGTTGAGCACGCGCTCCACCTCACCACCGAAATCGGAGTGTCCCGGTGTGTCGATGATATTGATTTTCGTTCCTTTCCAGTTGATACTTACATTCTTCGAGAGAATGGTAATACCACGCTCGCGTTCCAAATCATTAGCATCCAACACCTGGCTCGAGAGATTCTGTCCCTCACGGAACAGATTGCCAGCCAACATCATCTTGTCCACAAGCGTCGTCTTGCCGTGGTCTACATGTGCGATAATCGCTATATTCCTAATATCCTGCATAAGTGTCCTTTGTATTTTGCGGGTGCAAAATTACAAAGAATAAGTGAGAAACTTGCTTCCGTATGCTATTTTTTTGCCTGCGGAAGCAAATTTCTCACTTTTCGTCAATCAAGAAGGTCTATCTTAGAACGGAATCTTGTAGCCTACAGTCAGCATGATAACGCTATTCTTCTGCTTGACGTTATCATTATCAAGGACGTTTGTGAGGCCGAGATTGTAACGAGCGTCGATGACGAAATCAGAAATCTCATACGACAGGCCAAGGGGAATAGAAAGGTCAAACTTCTTGTAGCCATCAGTGCCAGAATGGTCATATTCTACCCAGCCGTTACCAATGTGTTCATCAGCCTTAGACTTGGCAGAAAGCATGAAACCAGGCTGAATACCGGCCTTCACAGCCAGACCAGGAATGATGTAGTAGTTGGCCATAACGGGAATGTTCAAGTAGGTCAATGTTGTAGAAGCGTCCCTGAAATAGTCATTGTCCTTCTGGCCAGCGCCCTGCATCGAAAACAGTGCACCGACAGTGACAGCAAACGGATCTGCAACCTGATAACCAAACTCTGCTCCACCTACCAGGCCAATCTTCATCTTTGCATCATCAGTATTGTCGCCTGTTACTGTTGCAAGCGTACCACCGACCATCGGCTTGATGAACATCTGCTGAGCACTTGCACTTACTGTAGTCATTAAGGCGACTACTGCCATAACAAATAATTTCTTCATAGTTCGTTTAATTTAAATAAAACATTTGTTAATGATCACTATTTGTTTGCAAAGCTAACATTTTTATTCGAAATACACGTTTTTTGTGCACACAAAACCCGACAAATTAAGTATCATTAACGATTTAAAGAAAAAGAATGCCGAAAATTTGCTGGAATGGAGAAAAAGTTGTACCTTTGCAGCCGCATTTGACGAAGCCCCCGTCCGTGATGAAGGCGGAAAGGACTTTTGAAGGATGTTTAGTATTAACAAATTTAATTCATCAACAACATGTACTTAGACAAAGAAAAGAAAGTTGAGATTTTCAGCCAGTACGGCAAGTCGGCAACTGACACGGGTTCTCCCGAGGCTCAGATTGCTTTGTTCACCTATCGTATCAAGCACCTGACGGAGCACCTGAAGAAGAACCACAAGGACTTCGCTACCGCCCGCTCGCTGACCATGATGGTAGGTCGTCGCCGCAAATTGCTGAAGTACCTCTATGTCAATGACATCAACCGCTACCGTGCTATCATTAAGGAACTTGGCCTGAGAAAATAGCAGGTAAAAGGTTAGCAGTTTAATAGCCGATAAGACGGAAAAGAGAAGTGAGACAGGTTTGTCTCACTTCTTTATTTTGATACGTACGTTCTCGCGGATAATGTTCTGACAGTTCTGGAATGTTGCATCATGCTTGGCACTGATATCGACATTGCGCAAGGTGATACGGTCAATTGGCATCTCAGGCAATCCGTTGAACTCCATTGCATAGCCGGCATTATGGCAAATGACGTTACGGATGTCAATATTACGGAAGACAGGAGTCTCCTCAGTCACGGGCATAGGCTTCACCTCCTGCTGCTGACCGCCCTCGGCCAACACCTCGGCCACCGACTTTCCTCCGTAGTACATATTGAAGGTCAAGGCATAAGTCTTGATATCGGTCATCGAGATACCGTCGATGAAGATATTCTCCACCACGCCACCACGGCCACGGGTCGATTTGAAGCGTAAGCCCACGTCAGTGCCTATGAACTGACAGTTCCTGACGCTGATGTTCTTCACACCGCCGCTCATCTCTGAGCCCACGACAAAACCGCCATGTCCGGCAAAGACGGTACAGCCGTCGACCACAACATTCGAACAAGGCATACCACGCCGACGACCGTCGGCATCCTTGCCACTCTTCAGACAGATTCCGTCGTCGCCTGCATCAAACTTCGAATTGACAATCAGGGCGTTAGTACACGATTCCAAGTCGAGCGCATCGCCGTTCTGGGCGTAGGCAGGATTACGCGCGAGTACATTATCTATAATAATATTCTCACACATCAACGGATGGATGTTCCATGCCGGTGAGTTCTGGAAGATGACACCCTCCAACAGCACGTTCTTGCAGCCCACAAGACTCACCATGACCGGACGCAGGAAGCGCTTCACCTGCTGCCACTCCTCTTCGGTATTGGCAACAGGCACATTCATATTGGCCCCCTGTTCCCCCTTCTCATAGCCTTCTGAGGGCACCCAGTAGTCCTTTTTCATTTCTCGGCCGTCGGGACGGCTCATAATTTCCTTCCACTGGGCATCAGTCACCTTCGACCGTTTCACCGGTCGCCAGTACTGACCGTTGCCGTCGATGACGCCTTGGCCAGTAATGGAGATGTTGGTGGCACCGTTGGCACTCAGCGGCGACTGGCAGCGACGAGTGTCAAGTCCCTCGAACGAGGTCTTTACGAGCGGATAGAGACTCTCATCGGCAGCAAACTGGATGACGGCTCCCGCCTCCAAGTGCAGGTCAATGTTCGACTCTAAAACGATGGGGCCCGTCAGCCACACACCACGAGGAACAATGAGATGACCTCCGCCATTGCGCTTGAGATAGCTGATTCCCTTGGCAAAGGCTTCTGTACATAGCATCTCACCCGTTCCCACGGCATCGAAGTTCGTCAGCTCCACCCGACGGTCAGGAATGACGGGGGCTTTCACCTCTGCCATCTGGAACGGAAGGTTTTCGGTGTACTGTTTGTAATTCTTGCTTTGACAATCGTCCCCAATTGCCGCAGAGTAGTTCTGCGCGTTCATTGCACAGGATGTAACAATCCACAAAAGTAGTAAAGTAGTTCGTTTCATTACAGTTAGTTTTTGTTAGTATTATAAGTTCTGGCATATCTCACGTAGTGGCTTCATCACGAAGTCACGCTTGTGCATCAACGGATGTGGTATCTTCAAGTCAGGCTCGTCAATCGTCAGGTTGTCGTACAACAGAATGTCGATGTCGATGGGACGGTCGGTGTATTGGCAGTCAGACTTATTAGAGGCGGTCATCCGCTTTGATTTCTTTTTTCGGCCCATCTCCCGCTCTATCTGCTGCGTTACCTGAAGCACCTCACGGGGAGTCTTGTCAGACTCAGTGAGGATGACGGCATTGAGGAACTGATTGGGCGACTCGAAGCCCCATGGCTCAGTCTCTATGAACGACGAGCGACGAGTCACATCCCCTACCCTTTCGCTTATCAGCTGAATAGCCTTCTCAAGAAGGGCCTGCCGGTCGCCCATATTAGAGCCAAGCCCGAGATAAACCTGATGCTTATCAGTCATCTACAATCAGCAGTGCATCACCATAGCATCCAAACTGGTAGCCCTTTTCTACGGCCTGTTCGTAAGCCTCATAGACGATGTCGTAACCGCCAAAGGCCGCCGTCAGCATCATCATGGTCGACTCAGGATGATAGAAGTTGGCAATCATGGCATTGGAAAGGCCGAAATCATAGGGCGGGAAGATGAACTTGTTGGTCCAGCCGTCGAAGGGTTTCAGCATTCCGTCTGTACCCACTGCAGTCTCTGTGGCACGGGTTGTGCTGACACCTACAGTACAGACACGATGGCCAGCCAGCTTGGTGTCGTTCACCAACTGACAGCACTCGTTACTGATAATCATCTGCTCTGAACTCATCTTGTGCTTCGTCAAATCCTCCACCTCGATGGAGTCGAAGCAACCCAGTCCGCAGTGGACGGTCAGATAGGCAAAGTTAAAGCCGCGAATCTCCATC
>Ga0265298_10010299_pt1 | contig 11071 bp, 3 predicted proteins | sample AusTroGonzalo_MG_3_FD_193486 | JGI IMG/M metagenome (GOLD analysis project Ga0265298, IMG submission 193486) | Bovine rumen microbial communities from tropical cattle in Woodstock, Queensland, Australia - Gonzalo_01 | ecosystem: Host-associated > Mammals > Digestive system > Stomach > Rumen ...
GTTTGCCAAAGACCATACCAGTATTCAAATCGACAAAGAGAGTACCAAAGTACTGGTACCGGCCCTGTTCCTTAACGTATTCCCATTACACAACCGTATATTGTCCGTCAGGGCATACGCCAAGCGTAGCTACCGCCTGCCCACCTTCAACGACCTCTACTATACCGACATTGGCAACGCTCTGCTCACACCAGAATCGGCCCTGCAGTACAACGTCGGATTCGTGGTAGAGAAAGACTGGCAACAAGGCTTCGTACGACATTTCCGCTGGCAGAGCGACGCCTATTACAACACGGTACACGACAAGATCGTGGCCTACCCCAAGGGACAGCAATTCCGCTGGACCATGCTGAATCTGGGCAAGGTACACATCAAGGGTGTCGATGTGGAAACGGAACTGGCCGTAGCGCCTGCCAAGGACCTCGTCATCTCCGGACGATTGCAATATACCTATCAGGATGCACGCGACGTGACCACCCCCACGGACACATACTACCGCGACCAGATACCCTACATTCCCTGGCACAGCGGATCAGCCATTCTCGGGCTCAGCTACCGTCAGTGGGATATGAACTACAGTTTCATCTATGCTGGCAAGCGCTACAACCAGCAGGAGAACATTGCCTACAACTACATGCCGGCTTGGTACACAAGCGACCTGTCGGCGACTTACAGATTACGGATGAGGGAATATGGATTACGGGTAACAGCAGAGGTGAACAACCTGCTCGACCAGCAGTATGACGTTATCCTAAACTACCCCATGCCGGGCCGAAACTACGCTGTGACTTTGGCTTTTGATATTTAACGATTGAAATTTATGAACAGAGCTATCATACATCTTTTCCTTTTTACCTGTTTACTCTTAACAGCCTCCTGTCGCGATGAGCATCTGATTGTTTATCCCGAGGAGATTGACACGGGAAAAGAAGCCGTGTCAAGTGATGTCACGGGCATGTATGTGCTCAACGAAGGCAACATGGGCAGCAACAAGTGCACGCTCGACTTCCTGGACCTCTCGGGCAACACCCCGACCGTCCACTACTGGCGGAACATCTACGCCGAACGAAATCCCTCTGTGGTGAAGGAACTGGGCGATGTGGGCAATGACATCAAGATATACGGCTCGCGCATGTGGATTGTCATCAACTGTTCCGACAAGGTCGAAGTAGTACGTGCCAACAACTGCGAACGCATCGGTCAGGTAAATATTCCTAATTGTCGTAACGTGGTGTTTGACGGTTCCTATGCCTATATCAGTTCCTACGTAGGCCCTGTGGATGTGGATGTCGAGGCTCAGATTGGCATGGTCTATAAGGTAGACACCCTCTCCCTCGAAATCGTAAAAACCGTCAACGTGGGTTATCAACCTGAAGAGCTGGCAGTTATCGATGGAAAACTCTACGTAGCGAACAGCGGTGGATACATTGCCCCAGTGTATGATCACACCGTGAGCGTCATCGACCTGAACACCTTTACAGAGGAACGTAAGATTGATGTAGGCGTCAACCTTCACAGATGCCGTGCCGATAAGTACGGACAACTATGGGTTACATCAAGAGGCAACTATATTAATAAGGAGGCATGCCTCTATTGGCTGGAAGAGAAGGATACAAGAAGTAAGGAGATGGTAGTAGGCGGCACCCTACCCTGTGCAGTCAGCGATATGTGTATTGTAGGCGACTCCCTCTATTTCTTTGGTTCTGAATGGAGCGAAGTCCTGCAACGCAATACCGTCAGCTATGGCATCATCAATGTACGCACGCACGAGGTCGTCACTCATCAGTTGAGCAATACGCCCGAAATAGCCAGCATCCGGATGCCCTACGGTATCATCGTAAATCCCAAGGAGCGCGACTTCTACCTGATGGATGCAAAGAACTACGTGTCGAGCGGCGAACTGCTCCACTTCCTTGCCGACGGCACCTTCGACTGGCGCGTGACGACTGGTGACATACCAGCTCACGCCGTTTTTCTGACATCAGCCGCAAGCGGTGGAGGCAGCACACCCATAACGCCAGACAACCGCAACCTGATAAAGGCAGTCGATGAATACGTGCCGGCACCGGGACAGTTCGTCAACCAATTACCAGAGGCCACAGCCGACGACACGCCAGCCACGATGGTTCAGAAGTGTACTGAGCGACTTGCCAACGGAACTGGCTCACTGGTCACCCTGGGAGGCTGGGGAGGCTACGTGACGTTCCACTTCCATCATCCTGTGGTCAACGTTGCCGGACAGCGCGACTTCACCATCTGGGGCAATGCCTTTGAAGGCAATGCCGAGCCAGGCATCGTAATGGTTAGCATCGACACGAACAACAACGGACTGCCTGACGACACATGGTACGAGCTGAAAGGCTCTGAGTACTCCCATACCATCCATGACTACAGCGTCACCTACACCTACCAGTCCATGCACGACACACCGTGGACCGACAACCAATGGCAGAATGGCGTGATACCACGCAACACGTACCACACACAAGAGTACTTCCCGCTGTGGCTCACGTCGCAAGGCTCGTTGACATTCAACGGCGGCCGACTGCCTGACAATGCCACCTATGCCGACGGCAGTTACACGCTGCATGCTTTCGGCTACGGATATGCCGACAACCTGCCCAACACCAACATCGAGGGCTGTTCTATGGATCTGGGCTGGGCTGTAGATGCCAACGGCAACAGCGTCAGTCTGAGCCACGCTGACTTCGTGCGCATCAGCAACGGAACAAATCAGGTATGCGGCACATTGGGCGAGACATCTACCGAGGTGATGGGAGCCGAGGACCTGCACCCCGACATGACAACAGAAAGTAATTCACCTTTATATTATTAATAAACAAAACAAAAAAGAATGGAAACAAAAAAGATTCTATCAGCATTGCTGATGACAGCTGCTATTACAGCATCGTTCACATCGTGTAGCAAGGACGACGACGAACCCGCAACCGACCCCACGAAGATTGTGACCTTTGAAAAGCAGACCCTGAACGCACAGAAGTTCTGGTGCGGTGAGAAGAACAACAATGGCTATGAGGTATGGGGTGCAATGGTATATCCCTGCACTTACACCGAGAACTTCGCCACTTTCAACACCACCTACGGTGTTTCTTACTGGATGGGCTATGCCATCTCGGCACGCACACAGACATCATTCACACAGGGGCCTAACCTTACACCTGACGACACGCCCGACCAGTTTAACAACATCACCGGCAAGGCACACTCAGGCAACAACTTCTGCGTGGTACAGACCTATGGGGAGACCATCGACTTTGCTGCCGCCGCAGGCGTGAAGCTGAAGGGATTCTGGTACACCAACAGCTCTTACACCGTCGAGATTATCAAGAATGGCAACGCCTTTGCTAAGAAGTTCGGTACCTCCGACTGGCTCACCTGTACCGTTACTGCCCTCACCGCCGACGGCAAGACCAATACCGTTGCCCTCAAGCTGGCCGAGAACGGCGACTACGTCAAGGAGTGGAAATGGGCTGACCTCAGCTCTTTGGGCAACAACGTGAAGCAACTCAGCTTCGTCTTCACCGGCTCTGATAGTGGCGAATACGGTCTCAACACACCCGCCTATCTCTGCATCGACGACATGGTATGTGAGTAATATCTCCATTCTAACCTATATGTTAAAGGACCTTTGACCGAATGGTTGAAGGTCCTTTCGTTCAAAAAACAAAAGAAAATTGCATAATTCTTTTGCTGTTTGCTCGCTTATTCGTACCTTTGCATCATCAATTGGTTCACTCTTAGCGAGTGATTAAAAGGGAAACAGGTGAGAATCCTGTACTGTCCCGCAGCTGTAAGCCTCCTTTATGGGGTGCAAACACATGAAAGCCACTGTCCTACCTGACGGGAAGGCGTTTGCATCAGGAGGCGAGTCAGAAGACCTGCCGTTGAGATTATGAATACCCTGAGGCTTCGAGGAAGGCCCTTGGTAACGATGCTCTTGGAAGCATGTATTGTGATATGTAAGCATGTACTGGTGTCGCCGCCGGCGGCATTGTTGTACATGCAATATTGCTGAGAAGTATTATCACTACAATGATACAAGTATGAAGAGATTTTCTACACTTTGTGTTTTATCCCTATTGTCAGCGATGGCGTTGGCGCAACAGATGACCGACGGCGAGGAGCACAGTCCCTATATTCTGGCGGTCGATGAATATGTGCCGGCACCGGGACAGTTTATCAATGACCTGCCGACGTATGAGCCTGGCGACAATGCGCAGACGATGGCTGCCAAATGCACGGATGCCATTGCCAACAATAATCGAGGCACAATCAGTTTAGGCGGCTGGGGTGGATATGTGACGTTTCACTTCGACCATAGCATTGCCAACATCAATGGACAGCGCGACTTCTTCATTCGCGGAAACGCCATTCAGAGTCAGTCCTTCCGTACCGTTCCAGGCGGCAGCAGCGAACCCGGCATCATCATGGTCTCAAAGGATGTTAACCACAACCTGCTGCCCGATGACCCGTGGTACGAAATCAGCGGATCGGCCGACGTAGATAGCGTGGACAAGGTAGATTACGGCTATTCTGTCACCTACCGTCGCAACCCCATGCAGGACATTCCCTGGACGGACAACCGGGACGGCTCGGGTGTCATTCCCCGCATGAACCAATATGACCACTTGCAGGAGTATTACCCGGGGTGGCTCGACGACAACCTCACGTTTATAGGTACTCGTTTGCCCCGCAATGCCTACCGCCACACCATGCAGGTACAGGGCCAGGAGTACGGCGAGTGGCTGTTGATGTTCCTGCGCTATGGCTATGCCGACAACCAGCCGAACAATAAACGCGAGGCATGTAGTATAGACATCAGCTGGGCGGTTGATGAGAACCGTCAGCCCGTCACGCTCGACTTCATTGACTTCATTCGCGTCTATACGGGTATCAACCAAGTGGTTGGCAATTTAGGAGAAACCTCTACAGAAATTACGGGCGCCGAAGACCTGCATCTTGAAGAGTCGATAGCTGCCATCAAGGTGGCAACTGGCCTCTCCCTCCACCCGTCACCCGTCACTCTCCACCCTCAGCAATACTACTCTCTTGACGGAAGGAAACTCGACATACTTCAAAAAGGCGTGAATATCCTACGCATGAGCGGCGGAACAACAAGGAAAATAATTATTCAATAACACTTTAAACATTATTATTATGAAACAACAAACATTCAGACGACAACTGTGGTTGCTGCTTCTGATGTTGCTTATCCCCTTAGGGGCATGGGCAGACAGGGAAGTTAATCAGCTACAGTTCGGAAAGCAAGTAATAACCGTCGCGAGCGACGAGGTCATCACGTTCAAAGACCCGAAGGGCGACACTGACTACGCGGGCACTACAAGCGAGAATGCTCAGTCGCTCACCGTATTCCAGCCGGCTGAGGCTGGCATGTCCATTCAGATTACTTTTGAATCGATGAACATGGGCGGTTCTAACAACTACTATTCGTTTGCCAATGTCTATAGTGGAGACCCCGATGCCGACAACACTTTCAGTTGGGCAACAAGCACAGGAGAAGTGTCTAGCAGCTATTCTGCAAGTCTTTTGCCAAGCGGTGACATCCTGCGTGCTTATCCAAATGAGAAAGACAAGACCTATACTAACGAGACCTATACCTCAGCAGCTGCCGATGGTTCGCTATCAGTCGGTTTCACCTATCGCTATGCTTATAGTTGCTCTGGTTGGGTAGCCAAGGTGAAAGTGGTGAAGTTGGAAAACATGACAATAACCGGTGCAGGTTCCAACTACGAAGGCATCATTGCAGCTCCCACCGAACGTGACGATGTGGCTCTGGCCAATGCCTATGTGACAGCAACCGGCGTGATGAACCCCGACAACGTGACGGGCATCTGGTTTACGATGACTAAGAACGAGGGTGCTGTTGACCCATTATCGCTGAAACTCTACAAAGGTGCCACACAAGTCGAGGCAACCGTTGCTGCCGATGGCGATGGCTATAAGTTCACGCTGAACGAGGCTCCCGGCGACGGAACGACCACATTTACCATCAAGGGCGACTTCCTTGCTACAGCAGCTACTGGAGCAAAGGTTGAAGTGGCTGTGACCAAAGTGTCCACAGTAGCCAATTCTGACGGCGTAGCATCATTCACAGCCGGCACAAGCGTGGCTGTAGCGGCTCCCGCCAAGAAAGTGCTGCAGCCGCAGTTCGGAAAAATGATTGTCGAGGTTGCCGACGGTGACGAAATTCCCTTCTACGATCCATGGGGAACCCAAAACATCTCTGGTAGCACTTCCTACAACGCTCAGTCACTCGTGGTTTTCAAACCGGCAGAGGCTGGCAAATCGGTGCGCATTACCTTCGAGGAACTGGATTTGAAACAATATGGTGCCAGTTATCCTATCTACTTGAATATCTATGATGGTGTGGCCGATGCTGAAAATTCATTTACATTTGCAACAAGCACAAGTGGCGTGAATGGGTCATCAAGCTTCGCAAACATGACAGGAACATTGCAGGCTGAGAAAATCAACAATGACAACAAGCCTTCATTACCTGCTACATATACATCAAATGCATCTGACGGAGCCCTTTCCGTAGGTTTCTTACACTACAATTCGTCGAATTGCACTGGTTGGGTAGCCAAAGTCACTTTGGTGCAGCTGGAGAGCATGACCATCACGGGTGCCGGTTCCAACTACGAGGGTATCAGCAATGAGCTGACTTCCAAGCAGAACGTGCCGCTGGCCAATGCCTTCGTGACTGCCACCGGTGTGATGAACCCCGACAACGTGACGGGCATATACTTTACCATGACCAAGAATGATGGCGTGGTTGACCCCACGTCCCTGAAGCTGTTCAAGGGCGACAAACAGGTATCAGCTACAGTCGAGGCCGACGGCGACAACTACAAATTCGTCATGAATGAGGCTCCCGCAGAAGGAACCACGACGTTCACCATCAAGGGTGACTTCCTCGGAACGGCTGCTGTAGGCGCCGAGGTGCAGGTCGATGTGACGAAGATCACCACCACTGCCATTACCGGCGGCATCACACCGTTCACGGCTGCCACATCCGTCGTGATTACCAACCCCGCTCTGGTCATTATGACCGCTACGCCGCAGACCATCACCGTGGGCGAGACGCCCCTGCAGTTTTACGACGAAGGCGGCAAGGATGGTAAGATTCTTGGCACAGCCAGCGGACAGGTAACGTTCCTTTCGGGCGTTGAAGGCAAGAAAGTAATGGTTGACCTGTCAAAACTCACCGTCAATAATGGCAGCATATACTACCAGTCACTAAAGTTCTACAACGGAACAGAGGCAACCAGTGCCAACCTCATAGCCGAGAAGAAGAGCGGTGAGACCGGCATTGTGCGTTCTACAGCCGAAGACGGTTCAATGACTGTGGTACTTGGAGGTGCCAATCAGACCTACGAATACGACGGTTTCGAGGCGACCGTCAGCCTCTTCACTCCGCAGGCGATGGACTTCAACGGTATTACTGCCGATGCAGCCTCTACCGAGACCGTTTGTGCCGGCGATACCGAGCAGGACATGCTCACCATCAACGTGAAGGCCCAGAACACGGAACCCGCCATGAAGGTGACGAAGATGACCTTCTCGGCAGGCGAGAACTATGCACTTGCCACCAAGGCCGCCCTCTTCTTTGGTTCGACCAAGGTAGGCGAGACGGTGGTCGAAGGTACCGCCTTCGACATCACGCTGGCCACACCGCAGGCACTTGTAGAGGGCAACAACCTCTTCACCCTCAAATACACCATCAGCGACGAGGCCGTCAACGACGACAAGGTTTCTGCAACGTTGGTCAGCGTAACAGCCTTGGTCAACAATGCAGAAAAGACCGAGACGCTCACCGAGCCTGTTGCTGCTGAGCGTACGGTGAAGAACATCGTACTCAACTACGCCGACCAAGGTACGGTAACGAAGACGGTAAACGGTTCGCTGGCGTTTGAAACGAAAGCGAAAAGCGAGTACTCTACCTACTGCGAAGCTGGCACCGACGACCGCATCAATGTCTTTGTGCCCAAGCACGATGGCATGGTCTGTCAGATTGACTTCTCTGAGTTTAATGTACAATACAGCTCCAGCAGCTACGGCACGAAGTCAACCTTTAAGATTTACGCCGGACAGAGCACCAGCGGAACCTTGTTGTGGGAACTCAACGACAATAGCCAGGAGTCTGTAGGCCCAGAACAGATTATCCGTTCGACAGCTACCGACGGCTCACTGACCATCGTCTTCAACCCCAAAACCAGCTACAGCTATTACTACAACGGCTGGAAGGCCACCGTCAGCGAATACCAGACGAAGGACATGGAGGTAAAGGAGACGGAGGTCACACAGGCCTCGACTGCCGACGCCTCTATCGGTGCAGCCAACCAAGAGCTGCTGACCGTCAACGTGAAGACCGAGGGTAACCTGAACCCGCTGGCGATGGGTGGCATGAAGCTGAACCTGAACGGCACAGAGGCCAACATCAGCAAGGTCAGCGTCTGGCAGAACGAGACGAAGCTCGGCGAGGCAACGGCCGCTGCCGAGGTTGACGTGACCTTCAGCGAGGCAGTAAGCCTGACCGAGGGTAACAACCTTTTCACGGTGAAGGCCGACATCAGCGAGGATGCCGTAGAGAACCAGACCATCGACGCCAAGGTCATCAGCGTCAAGGTTGGCAGCGACGACGTGGCTGTGGCCAGCGGTGACCCCGAAGGTGCCCGTACGCTGAAGAACCAGGTACTGATGACTGCCGGCGACCACGGCACGCTGAACCTCGGACTGGGCAAGACCGTTGCCATCTATGACGACGGTGGCGCCAACGGCGACGGTGCTGACGGCGTGGAGGCCACCATCACGCTGTCACCATCGGGCGAGGCCGACTGCATCAAGCTGACCTGTCAGGACATCAGCTTCGCCTATACCGCTTACCTCTATATCTATGAGGGCAGCGAGGTGAACGACGAGAAGCTACTGATAGACAACCGGGGAGCAACGAAGCCCTTTAGCCCCATCATTGTCAGCGGTCCTGTGACCATCAAGTACGTCGGCAAGGGCAGCTACACGAAGCCCAACTTTGCCGTCCAGGCCGAGGGCTACAAGAAGACCGACGTCGTAGTGACCGGCGTGACGACCGAGGACATCAGCGTCAGCGAGGTACTCAAGGGCCAGACCGACGTGAAGATGCTGAAGGTCATGGTAGAGGCCAAGGGCGAGCTGACTCCCGCGAAGATTACCGCCTTCAACATCACAGGCACGGACGGCGAGGCAGTCAATGCCTACCACATCTACCAGACGGGTACCACCACGACGTTCTCTGCCAACACCGCTTTCGAAACGGAGTACGAGATTACCAACTCTGGCACCTATTACTTCTGGGTTACCTACGACGTGAAGACTGACGCTACCGTTGGCCTGACGGCATCTGCTACGCTCAGCAGCATCACCGTTGGCGAAGAGACCATCGACGTCACAGAGCCAGCCACCGCCACCTTCACCGTGGCCGAAGGCAAGAGCGGCACCTACACCGTCGGTCAGGACGGCGACTATGCCACCATCCAAGGCGCTGTCGACGACCTCGGCACGCTGGGCATGGAAGGTCCCGTCACGCTGAAGATCAAGGCTGGCGAGTACAACGAGAAGGTACGCATACCTTACATCAAGGGCATGGGCAGCGTGAACACCCTGACACTTGAGGCTGAGAGCGGTAAGCGCGATGTGAAGATCTATCACAACCAGTACACCACTGGTGGTTACAGCGACGACCAGCACAAGAAGGACTACGGCGTGGTGACACTCTATGAGGCCAGCTACGTGACGCTGAAGAACCTGGAAATCACCACCACCGACAAAGCATACAAGGCAGTCGTCATGGTAAAGGACCAGAGCCGTCACATAACAATAGACAACTGCTACCTGCATGCCCCCATCTGCACAGCCAGCAGTGGCGAGGATGTTTGTCTGGTAGGACATACCATCATTGACGAGGAGAACAAGAACAACGACTACCTGACCGTCAGGAACTGTCTGCTCGAAGGCGGCAAGATGGGTGTCAGCATGGGCGGTACTAACTATGTCGCCTTGCCGAAGGAAGTAGGTGGCGTGATTGAGGGCAACACCTTCAAGAACAACGGTCAGAAGTCCATCTACGTCATGGATGAGTTAGGTGTGAAGATTAAGAACAACACCATCATCATTGATGCTGATGCAGAGACGAAGATCAGCCTGGGCCTTCTCGACATGCAGTTGCGTGACGAATACAGCGAGGCAACCGAGATTACCGGCAACATCTTCAACGTGGCACCTAAGACATACGCAGCCGTCATGAACCTCCGCCAGCTGGAGGGAACGGCCGATGCTCCTGTCATCATTGCCAACAACGTCATCAACCTGACCTCGCTCACCAGCAGCTACAGCGCGCTGAAGTTCAACGGAGGAAATATCAAGAACGTCAACGTGGCCCACAACACCTTCCGCATGACGGGCACCGACGGCGGTGCCGCCTTCTGGGCTTCATCAGCTTTGGCAGATGGCTACGGCAACGTCAACGTGGTGAACAACATCATCCAGAACGAGACCAACGGCTATGCCGTCAACCTCTACAACGACGCGAACCTGGATGCCAGCAAAATCAGCTTCCAGAACAACGTGATGTACACAGCAGGCACGACCTTCTTCCGCGCCAGCACTACCACGACAGGTGACTTCGACGCCTTCGTGACGGCAACAGCAGCCACCGGCTGCGTCAACAAGCAGGTCAACTTCCTGAGCGACGACATCCTGGAGCCTGCCGACGACCTGGAGGGCGACCTCCTGACGACTGCGGCACTCGACTACGTGACGACCGACATCGCGGGCAAGACACGTCCCACGGAGAACGTCACCATCGGTGCCTACGAGTACGACCCGAACGCCCAGAACGCCCCCGTCATGGCCGAGGACTATCCGAAGGTGCTCACGCATCTCGACGGCAATGCCTCGTTCGCGGTGAAGACCGACCTCGCCGCTACCGTTTACTATTTGGTCAAGAAGTCCGACGAGGACGCTCCTACGGCCGCAGCTCTCCGGAGGCCGA
>Ga0265298_10010300_pt1 | contig 11070 bp, 9 predicted proteins | sample AusTroGonzalo_MG_3_FD_193486 | JGI IMG/M metagenome (GOLD analysis project Ga0265298, IMG submission 193486) | Bovine rumen microbial communities from tropical cattle in Woodstock, Queensland, Australia - Gonzalo_01 | ecosystem: Host-associated > Mammals > Digestive system > Stomach > Rumen ...
TTGTGGTATCGGCGGGGGAGGACGGGCTGAGGACCGGGATGGGGGACTCGCTGGCCAGGGACGTGGCCGGGATGCTGGATGCCTTCGAGGCCTCCGACATCGACGAGATCGAGCTGCACGGCGGGGACATCCTGCCGTCGCCGTCTTACAGCCTGTCGGTAGGGGGCCACTCCGTTACGCTGACGACTCCGGACGGGGAGCACACCGCATACACCAGGTTCGCCGGGGCGTTCGACCTGTCCTACGGCGAGGAGAAGACCCTTTCATCGGTTCCCGAAGACCTCGGCGATGTGCCTGACCGTCGACACGAACGTGTCGATCTCCTCCGGGGAGTTGTAGATGTAAGTGGACGCCCTGGCGCTGCCATCTATGCCGCGCGCCACGTAGAACGGGTGGGCGCAGTGCATGCCGGACCTTATCATGATCCCGGCCATGCTGTCGGCCATCATGGCGATGTCGTGCGAGCCGAGGCCGTCGATGTTGAACGACAGGATGCCGTTCCTCCTGGACGGGTCGGAGGGCCCCACGATGTGGAGGTTCCTCACGTCCTCCAGGCCTTTCATCGCGCGGGTCAGGAGCTCGCGGTCCCACCTCTCAACCTCGTCCATGCCAATCTTGGACAGGTAATCGAGGGCGGCCCCGGTGCCGACGATCCCGGCGTAGTTCTGCAGCCCCGCCTCGAACCTCTCGGGGACGGGGGCGAGGTTGCTGGAATCGTATGTGGCCAGACCGACGGTGCCGCCTCCGAGGGAGAGCGGGCGGAGCTTCTCCAGGACCTCCATCTTCCCGTACATGACGCCCATGCCCGAGGGGCCGAGCATCTTGTGCACGCTCATGCAGTAGATGTCGGCGCCGATCCTCTCAAGGTCGACCTTCCTGTGCGGCGCGGCCTGGGCCCCGTCGATGACTACCACGGCGCCCTTGTCGTGGGCGATGTCGCAGACAGCCTTCACGGGCACGGTGCAGCCGGTGACGTTGCTGGCATGCTGGACGGAGACGACCTTGACGTCCCCCTTCATGCAGTCGATGAAGGAGTCGATGTCGAACTCCCCGTCCGGCTTGGATCTGGTCATCCTCCTCTGGATGCCGACGCTCTCGGCCATCCTCAGCCACGGGACATGGTTGGAGTTGTGCTCGGAGTCGGTGGTGACGACCACATCCCCCTTCCTCAGCCCAAGCCCGTAGGCGGCCGTGTTCAGGCCCTGGGTGGCGTTGAGGGTGAAGCAGTAGCAGTTGGGGTCGTCGGTCCCGAAGAACGATGCGAGCCTCTCCCTGGCCGCGTCGATCTCCGACGAGACCCTTGAGGCCATGGAATGGACGCTCCTCCCGCCGCAGGCCGGGTATTCCGAGTAGTACTCGTCCATGGCCTTCATCACGCAATCGGGGCGGAGGGTCTGGCATGCGCTGTCCAGGTATATCCCCTTCCCGGAGCGGATGCTGGGGAAATCTGAGCGAACGGCGCCTATGTCCATGCACTTCCGATACGCGTCCCCTTATAAAACCTCTTTACGGGCGGGATTTCCTGTCGATATTGTTTTTAACGCGTCGGGCATCCTCTTGGACATGGCATCCCTGAGGACCTCCGCGGGAGGAATCGAGCTGGAGCTGCCCGGCATGGTGGCATCCGGCATTATGGACGAGACGGGCCCCACCATGGCTCGCATGCTGGAGCTCGGAGCCGGCGCCGTCGTATCGAAATCGGTCGGCACGGAGCCCAAGCCCGGCCACGCCAACCCCTGCTTCACCGAGGTCACGGGCGGATACGTTAATGCGATGGGCCTCCCGAACCCCGGGATCGAGCTCTTCGCCGAGGAGATGGCCGAGGCCGTCAAGAAGGGGCCCATAGTCGGATCCATCTACGGGGTCGGGCCGGATGAGTTCGCCAGGCTGGCCGGGAGGATGGAGGACTACGGCGCCAGCGCCGTGGAGCTGAACCTGTCCTGCCCGCACGCGAAGGGGTACGGCATGGAGGTCGGGACCGACCCGAAGATGGTCAGGGACATCGTCTCCGCCGTCAAATCCGTCGTCAAGGTCCCCGTCTGGGCCAAGCTGACGCCCAACACGCACATCCTGCCGGACATCGGCAGGGCGGTCCAGGACGCAGGAGGGGATGCTGTGGTAGCGATCAACACGCTGAAGGCCATGGTCATCGAGCCGGAGTTCGCCAGGCCGCTGCTCAGCAACAAGTTCGGAGGGCTCTCGGGGCCCTGCGTCAAGCCCGTGGGGGTCAGGGCGGTATACGACCTCAAGACGGTCCTCGACATCCCGATCATCGGCGTCGGGGGCATCGCATCCTGGAGGGACGCGGCCGAGTACATCATGGCCGGCGCATCCGCGTTCCAGGTCGGGAGCGCCATCGGCACCGTAGGCATCGACGTCTTCCAGAGGATCAACGCCGGCCTGTCCGGCTTCATGGATGAGTACGGGTACAGGGACATCGCCTCCATGGTGGGGGTGGCCCATGAGCGATGCCGTCAGGATCAAGAGCGTGACCGAGGAGGCCTACGACACCAAGACCTTCAGGTTCGACTGGGACGCCGAGGCCAGGCCCGGCCAGTTCGTCATGGTGTGGATCCCCGGCGTGGACGAGATCCCCATGTCGCTGTCCAGCACTGGCCCCAAGGAGAAGTCCATCACCGTCAAGAACATCGGCCCCGCCACCGACGCGCTCCACAAGGTGAAACCCGGAGACGTGCTCCGCATCAGGGGCCCGTTCGGCAACGGCTTCGACCTCTCCTCCAAGAACATCCTCATCATCGGGGGAGGGGTGGGCACCGCCGCCGTCATGCCTGCCGTGGTCGCCACCGGCGCCGACACGATCATCGCCGCCCGCTCGGATAGGGATATCATACTCGATGATATCGCCGAGGCCAACGCAGAGAACGTCTGGATCGCCACCGACGACGGCTCCCGCGGCTTCCACGGCAACGCCGTGCAGCTGATGAGGGAGAAGGTCGCAGAGAAGAGGTACGACTGCATCCTGGCCTGCGGGCCGGAGGTCATGCTCTACTTCACGTACAAGGCCTGCGAGGAGCTCGGGATCGACTGCCAGCTCTCACTCGAGAGGTACATGAAGTGCGGCGCCGGCGTCTGCGGATGCTGCGCCATGGACGACATGCGCATCTGCAGGGACGGCCCGGTATTCCGCAGGGACCAGATCTCGAAGCTGACGGAGTTCGGCGTCGGGAAGAGGGACGAGTGCGGGCGCATGGTGAAGTTCAGGTGATCCGCTGACCCAGGCAGACCACATCACCGTCGCCCACGGCAACCTGATAGTGGACGTCCCGCGCAGGGTGTTCAAGGGCAGGGAGTGCAGGATAGACGAGGACGAGGCCGCGAGGTTCACCGCCATCGTCCAGGCCAGGTACCCGTGGCTCACGCGCAACTCCGTCGACGTGCTGCTAAAGAAGGCCCGCATGGAGATGCTCAGGGTCCGCGACGAGGAGACCAAGGGCAAGGAGTACAGCATGACCCTCGCCGCCGAGGGCAGGCTGGAGGAGGCCATTGAGCACATGAGGATCCACCTGGACCTCGACCCGGAGGACGCCGATTCATGGTACGCCCTCGGGGACCTCCTTTGCAAGAACGGGCAGGCAGCCGAGGGGTACAAGGCGTACCACCGCGGCATGGACCTGGCCACCAAGGGCAAGAGGAAGCGCCGATGTGGCGCTTAGGATCGTTGCAGCTGGACGGGCGCGTCATCCTCGCGCCCATGTCGCGTTATTCGTATCTCCAGTACAGGGAGTTCATGATGCGCTTCGGCGCTTGCATGTGCGTCACCGAGATGGTATCGGATTCTGGCATCGTCCACGGCGACAGGCGCACCATGCCGTACCTCGAGACGGGTGACGACCATCCCGTCGCGGTGCAGATCTTCGGGGACGACCCGGAGCTCATGGGGCGCGCCGCCGCCAGGGTGCTGGAGGTAAACCCCTCCGTGGACGCCATAGACGTCAACATGGGGTGCCCCGTCGAGAAGGTCGTCCGCAGGGGTGCCGGCTCGTCGCTGATGAAGGACCCCGCCCTGTGCGGGAGGATAATGGCGGCCGTGAAGGCATCCGTCGATGTGCCGGTAACGGCGAAGATACGCCTGGGCTGGAGCTCCGGTAGCATCACGTTCAGGGAGGTCATCTCCGAGCTCGAGTCCGCCGGCGCCGACGGCATCGGGCTGCACGTCCGCACCCGCGCGGAGAAGTACGCGGGGATGCCCCACTACGACCTGGTCGGGAACCTCCGCGACGAGATGTCCGTGCCGCTGATGATATCCGGGAACATCTACACGCCCGAGGATGCGAGGAGGGCGATGGAGATCACCGGCGCCGACGCGGTCATGGTGGCGAGGGGGGCGGTGGGCAACCCCGCGCTCATATCGAGGACGGACTCCATGCTGAGGACCGGGGAGCTCCCCGAGGAGCCTACGGTCTCCCAGCAGGCGGATTGGTGCCTGGAGCTCGCCAGAATGACCATCGCGGCCGAGGGCGAGGAGCGCGGTTGCAAGATAATGCGCAGCATCGCTGCGAACTTCATGACCGGCGTGAAGTACTCCCACCAGGTGAGGCTGGAACTCACGCGCATATCCACGTACGCCGAGCTGGAATCGATCCTCTCCAGGGTGTGCGAGGCGAGGGGCGACGAGAGGATCACCGCCCACGGCCGGGGCATCCTCCGAATCGGCCCCTGTCGTTGTACTCCTCGATCCTCTCCTCGAGGTCGAGGTAGATCTCCTTTAGCTTTTCGAGCGTCTCCGGCTTGGCGTCCCACAGCCCGCGGTCCACCGCCTCCAGCAGGCGGTTGAGCATGTCCATCATGGCGTGGGGGTTCTCGTCCTCCATCCACTGCCTGGTGTCCTCGTCGAAGAGGTAGCGCTCGGCCAGGCCCTCGTACATCCAGTCCTCGACCACGTCCGAGGTGGCGTCCCATCCGAAGGTGTACTCAGTCAGGTTGGAAATCTCCGAGACCCCGCGGTACCCGTGCTGCTTCAGCCCCTCCACGAACTTCGGGTTGAGGACCTTGCTCCTGTACAGGAACTGCAGCTGGTCGTTGGTGCTGCGGATCCTCGTCCTGTCGGGGTCGGAGCCGTCGCCCACGAATGTGAGGGCGTCCGCCTTCCCGTATGCCCTGACGAAGGAGTTCATACCTCCCAGGTATCCGTAAACGTCGTCCATGTCGAGGATGTCGATCTCCTTGTCGGGCATGTTCTTGACCGTAACCCCGACCCTGGAGAACCGCTTGACGAACTGCTCCTTCATGCTGACGGCGGTCATCCCCCTGCCGTAGGCGTAGCTGCTCCACTCGGTGTATATGTCCGCCAGGTCCTGGACGGTCTCCCAGCTCCCGTTCTCGATCGCGTGGTTGACGCCGGGGCCGTAGGCGCCGGGCGGGCATCCGAATATCCTGACGGAGTTCCTGAGCTTCGCCTCGTCGATGGAGATGCCAGATGCCATGGCCTCCACGATGTCCTTCCTGAGGTTGGACGCGAGGTAGTTCTCCTCGTCGGACTCGTCGAGGCCGGCCACCATCTTCACCGCGTCGTCGATCATGTCTATGAGGTTGGGGAAGGAGTCCCTGAACAGCCCGGTGATCCTGACGGTCACGTCGATCCTGGGGCGGCCAAGCTCCTCCAGCGGGATGACCTCCAGGCCGATGACCTGGCCGCCGACCGGGGACCATACCGGCTTGACGCCCAGCAGCCACAGGATGTAGGCCACGTCGTCACCGTTGGTCTTCATGGTGTCCGTGGCCCATATGATGAACCCGACCTCCCTGGGATAGCATCCCCTCTCCTCCATGTAGCGCTCGATCATCTGGTCGGCCATGCGCTTCCCTATCTCCCAGGACGACCTCAGCGGGATGGAGTCGGGGTCCACCGAGTAGTAGTTCCTTCCCATGGGGAGGATGTCCGCGTTGCCGCGGGTGGGCGCCCCTGACGGGCCGGGCAGGACGTATCCTCCCCCGCACCCGTGCATCAGGTTGTCGATCTCGTCGGTCATCCGCAGGAGGTTCGGGACCAGGGTGTCGCAGATGTACGAGACGGTTAACCTCACGGGATCCGTGAGTGCTCCTATAATCTCCTCCGTGGCCTTCAAAGAAGGTTCCTTGGAGAATCCCGAGGCGGCCATTATCGAGATGAGCTCGGAAGTCTTCGAATCCATGTTGTCCAGGAGGGTACTGTTTAGCTCCCCGTCCGTGGTTCCCGAGGGGTCCTCTGCCAGTGCTCTCACATCCACGCCGCAGGCCTCCCCTATCGCATCCCTCAGGGCCGGCACGTCCCCGTTCCTGACGCGGGTGAGGGTGTACACGGACTCCTCGAGCCGCTCCCCCTCGGGCGCCCTGCCGAGGATGTGGAGCCCGTCGCGGATGACGTTGTCCCTGATGTCGGTGAGGTAGTCGTGGAGCTGCTCCACGTGGCTGTCGAACTCCTCGACGGTGACGTCGTCAGGCAGGTGCAGGTCCTTGAGCAGGTCGGCCTCCCTGGCGGCCTCCAGGACCTCCTCCACGAGGGACATGTTCTTCTCCAGGCGGGTCTCGCTCCTCGCCTTGAAGTACTCCTGCAGCGCGTTCTCCACCCTGTTGAGCTCCTCGTAGGAGCCCGCGCGGGCCATGGTCGGGCACATGTGCCCGATGAGCACGGCCTCAGACCTCCTCTTGCACTGGATCCCCTCCCCGGGGTCGTCGATGATGTACGGGTAGATGTGGGGCACGCCGTCCAGAACCAGGTCGGGATAGCATTTACCGGAGAGCCCCACGCTCTTGCCGGGGAGCCATTCCAGGGTGCCGTGGGTGCCCATGTGGATTATGACGTCGGCCTTGAAGTCGTGCTTCAGCCACCTGTAGAATTCGAGGTACTGATGGGTGATGGGGAGGACGGGATCGTGGTATATGGACTCGTTCTTGTCGGCCCATCCCCTCAGGGGCTGGAAGCCGATGAAGACGTTCCCGTTGACGATGCCGGGTATGACGATCCTCCCGCCCTCGACGCACACATCGCCGGGCGGCGCCCCCCACTGCTCCTCCATCTGCCTCCTGTTGAACTCGGGGATCCCGGAGTAGTGCTCCAGGTACCGCTGCTCGGTGACGAGGTCGGCGGCCTTCTCCCTGATCCTCTCGGAGGACGACCATTCGAAGTCGTTGGTGATGTTGTCGAGGATCTCGTCTATGAGGGCCCTGCCGTCGGCCGGGACGTGGTCCAGGGTGTATCCCTCGGACTCGTACCTCTTCAGCATGTCGCTGACGCTCTCTATCGTGTCCAGCCCGGCGGCGTTGCCTATCCTTCCGGAATCCTGCCTGGACTGGTACATCAGGACCGCCACCCTCCTCTCTGATGGAGGGGTCCTGCGCAGTCTGGCCCATGCCACTGCCATCCCGGCGAGGTGGTCTATCCTGTCCTCGAGCGGGGTGAACCTCCTGGCCTTCCCCTTGCCGCCCTCCATGCTGCATATGGGCACCCCGATTATCTGGCCGTCGATCTCCGGCCAGAACACGCTGTTCTTGAGGTCGTTCTTCCCGATGCCCTGGGCGCTCTCCTCGTAATCGGCGAAGTGCCTGCTGACGCTCATCGTCTGTATCACGGGAACGTCCAGCAGCGTGCGGTAGAAGTTCTGCTCGTCGGGGGTCCTCACGCCGGAGACGTCCTGCCTCGAGTTGTTCAGCTGCGAGAACGGCGTCGCCATGATGAGGGCGTCGATAATCGGCTTCCCGTCGGACATGAAGTACTTCTTGACGACGTCCACCGTCCCCCTCCTGCCGGCGACCTTGCTGGTGGACGCCCCGAAGAAGACGGGTATGACGTTGGCGCCCATGGACTCCAGCTTGCGGATGAGCGAGCGTATGTGGTCCTGGTTGTCGTAGATCCACATGTTGGATGTGTAGAGTATGCCGATGGTCATCCTTCCCTCGGCCCGATGCGACGCGTACTCCTCGGGGGTGACGTCCCTTCCGAAATCCGGATGGTAGATGCCGTCCGGGCGGGTCGTTATAGGCTCCGGGGCATCCGGAATCCCGTTGAGGCGGTTGTGCAGCCAGACGACGATGCTCCGGTCGTTCTCGGGGCCGCGGTTCCTCATGTACTCCCCGAGCAGGATGAAGTCCTTGTCGTTGCCCTTGAACAGGTCCCTGTACGCGAGCCTGATGTCCATGTCCCCGGAGAACACCAGGACGTAGCCGGGGCACTCCTTCAGAACCTCCTCGAACGTGGCGAACCTCCTCAGCCTCGTGGGGTCCGTCATGCACCTCATCAGGACGAGGTCGGCCGCCTTCGACCTCTCCACCAGGTCGTGGTAGACGAAGGGGTCCTCGTCGATATCGTCAGCGTTGGCGCAGAAGAAGTCGCACTCCACGCCGATATCCTCGCAGGCCTCCCTGGCCGGTGCTTCCATCGTGCGGGCGTCGACGCTCTGGACTGAAATGTAGACGATTCTGAGGGCTGTCATATTGGATGGATGTTCCAATGCCGTTATAATCCTGATTGTCGCCGGTCGCGCCCAGACGTTCTTCCTCATCTTGATGAGGATCCATACGAACAGTGGGCCGCCGACCATGGCGCTGATGACTCCGACTGGGAGCCCGTTGATGCCGGATACCTTCGCTATCGTGTCCGCGATGAGGATGAACGCCGCTCCGAACGCGGCCGATGCCGGTATGAGGTAACGGTTGTTCGACCCCACGAATATGCGCGCCACATGTGGGCCCACGAGGCCGATGAAACCGATGGTACCGGTGTAGCAGACGATGCCCGCGGTGAGCAGGGATGCCAGGACCATGGTGATGATGCGGACGTTCGCTGGATTCTCGCCGAGCGTCTTCACGCTCTTGTCGCCGACGTACATGACGTTGAGCTTCCTCGCGAAGAAGTAGAGCAGCACGGAGAGGATGGCGGTGGAGCCGAGCATGATGGGCAGCTTGCTCCAGCGGATCACGCTTAGGGATCCGACCCTCCAACTGTAGGCGTCCGCCATGCTCTCGGAGGGCGCCGTGACCATGATGATCTGGCTGATGGAGCTGAACATGAACATCACGGCTATCCCGGTGAGGATCATGGTTCCCGGGGTGAGCTTCCTGAACTTGGAGATGAGGACGATGAATCCCACGGGTATGAGCGAGAACAGATAGGAGTTGACGACCACGGCGCTGTCGTTGGGGACGAACGGTATGATGGAGATGTTCAGGACGATCGCGAGGGTCGCACCGAGGAAGGCTCCCGAGGAGATCCCCATCGTGTACGGTTCCGCGAGCGGGTTCTTGAAATCGTTCTGCATCACCGCACCGGCGATGCCCAGGCCCGCACCGGCGGCTATCGCGCCGATGGCGCGGGGCAGCCTGGTGTCCCAGACGTACAGGTCGTCCCTGGGGTCCACCTCGTGCCCGAGGATGTGGTCGAAGAACACCATGATGGCGTCCACCACCGATATCTTGTACACCCCGAATCCCAGCGTGATGAAGAAGGCCGCTGCCGCCAGTATGACGAATGACAGTATCCACAGCACGCGCTTCCTGTTGGCTGCCGCGTACTGCTTCTTGACGCTGGTGTTGTCGGCCATCGGTACAGCACCCCTCTCTTCCTGGTGTGGAATATGATCAGCGCGAGGAACACGGGGCTGCCGATTATGCTCATGATGACCCCGACCGGGATGTTGGACAGCTGGAACGCCACGTAATCCGCTATCAGCAGGATCAGGGCGCCGACGGCCATGGATATGGGCATGACGAACTTGTTGTCAGACCCGACCACCAGCCTGACGAGGTGGGGCGCCACCAGGCCGACGAACCCGATGATCCCGGTGAAGGCTACAATCGCCGCCGTCATGAATGCCATGACGATGAGGGAGATAGTGCGGAAGCGCTGGACGTCGATACCGAGGCTGGTGGCGCTGTTGTCGCCCAGCGACATCACGTTCAGCTTGTTGGCCATGAGCATGACGAAGATGGAGCCGATGACTGTGACGATCAGCATCAGGGGGATGTACGACCAGGTCATTCCGTCCAGATTGCCTATCTGCCACATGTACGCTGACTTGAGCGTGTCAGCGTCGGTGGTGACCATCAGATAGGTGATCATCGAATTGAAGAAGTAAGAGACCGCAGTCCCCAGCAGGATCAGGGTCGCAGGGGTCATCCTTATCCTGGCGGATATCAGGATGATGAGGCCGGCGGGGATCAGCGCGCCCAAGAAGGCGTTGGAGACGATCCCGAGCTCGCCCGCGACTCCCGCGAACGATACGCCCACGATGATGGCCGTGACGGCGCCGAAGCACGCTCCTGAGGATATGCCGGTGCTGTACGGGTCGGCAAGGGGGTTGCCCATGAGGGCCTGCATCAGAGTTCCGCATACCGCCAGGGAGGCGCCCGCCAGGATGGCGGCAACCACATGGGGCATCGCGGTGTTCCAGATGTAGCGGTCGGCCCACCAGTACTGGCTGCGGGGCTCGTAGGTGTTCCCCATTATGTGGTTCCAGATGATCTCGTAGGCCTCCGTGATGGAGATGCCCTTGTAGACGCTCAGGGAGAACAGGCCGGCGAAGAGGATGATGGCGACGATGCATATTGCAAGAATCACGCATTTCTTGAATATCTGGCGGTGGTACTCTCTGATCACCGCCTCCTTGTCCATCCCTTCGCCGTACATGTTGGTTGTAAAGGAAGGGGGTTGCCCCCCTTGTTTGATCAGTTGGCGACCCTCTTGTAGTCGTCGAAGGTGATGTACGCGAGGACCTCTTCGAAGTCGATTCCGTCGAACGGGTCGCTTCCGAGCTTCATGTAGTCCTTCAGGACGCCGTCGGCCCAGTCCCTGTCGAACAGCTCCCCGTACATGGCGTGGGCCATGTAGGCGAGCTTGGCCCCTCCGGGGAGGAGGTTGTTGACGTAGACGAGCTTGTCCTCGAAGTCCTTGAAGTACTCTCTGGAGGAGACGCCCTTGTTGTCGTGGTCCCAGGTGTCGATGATCGTAGCATCGTACTCGTCCTCGTCGAGTCCCCAGTCCATGGAACGGTTGTTGATGAAGATCTGTGCATCCGTGTAGTTGGACAGGGCCTCGGTGGAGTCCATCTTGGTGGAGTTCTTGGTGTACTTCTCGTT
>Ga0265298_10010301_pt1 | contig 11070 bp, 10 predicted proteins | sample AusTroGonzalo_MG_3_FD_193486 | JGI IMG/M metagenome (GOLD analysis project Ga0265298, IMG submission 193486) | Bovine rumen microbial communities from tropical cattle in Woodstock, Queensland, Australia - Gonzalo_01 | ecosystem: Host-associated > Mammals > Digestive system > Stomach > Rumen ...
AGACGCTTTGCAGCGTCTTCGTGTGGGGCGAACAAGGATCGAACTTGTGACCTCATGCCTGTCAAGCATGCGCTCTAAACCAACTGAGCTACCGTCCCAAATGCGGGTGCAAAAATACGGCTTTTTCTGAAACTGACAAGTTTTTTTCTTTCTTTTTTTGAAAAAAATCTATCTTTGTGCAATTAAATCTATCAATTATGAAATTTAAATACTTATTAGTCAGTCTGTTCCTTGTTTTTGGAACACTTTCGGCTTCGGCCCAAGAGAAGAAAAACATCAATTTGGAAGACCTTTACATGCGCCCGGTTTTCTACGCCAAGAGCGTCCGAGGCATGAATTCCATGAAGGACGGCAAATCTTACGCCAACTTCGAGAAAGGCCAACTCAACATCTACAACTACAAGTCAGGTAAGCTCGAAAAGACCTTGTTCGGCATCAGCGACCTTGTCTTGGAAGGTCAAGATATGCCCATCCCATTGCAGGATTACGAGTTGAGCCAAAATGAGGATAAGATGCTGTGCGCCACGGAGATGGAGAGCATCTATCGCCACTCGTTCCACGCCACCTATTATGTCTACGACTTCAAGACCAAGACCTTGCAGCCGCTTTCGGAGAACGGCAAGCAACGCCTCGCCACTTTCTCGCCCGATGCCACAAAGGTCGCCTTTATGCGCGACAACAACTTGTTCATCAAGGATTTGGCGACGGGCAATGAGAATCAGTTCACCAACGACGGCCTTTACAACCATATTATTAATGGTGCGCCCGACTGGGTCTATGAAGAAGAGTTCAGCTTCTCGCAAGGCTTCTACTGGTCGCCCGACAGCAAGAAAATCGCCTACATGAAGTTTGACGAGAGCAAGGTGCGCGAGTTCCAGATGGAGGAATTTGAAGGTCTCTATCCCGATTGGTACAGCTTCAAGTATCCCAAGGCGGGCGAAGACAACTCCATCGTCGAGATTTATGTCTATGACCTCGAAAGCGGCAAGACTGTGAAGATGGACACGGGCACCGAGACCGACATCTACCTGCCCCGCATCGCATGGACGAAAGATGCCAATGTGCTGGCTATCCAACGCCTCAACCGCCATCAGAACCATTTGGAGATTTTGGCCGCCAATGCCACTACGGGCAAGAGCCGCGTGTTTTATGACGAGACCAACGAATATTACATCGACATCACCGATGACTGGCATTTCCTCGACGACGGCAACAGTTTCCTGATGACCTCCGAGAAGAGCGGCTACAACCACATCTACCTCTATCTGCTTGACGGCACTTTGGTGAAACAACTCACCGATGGCCCTTGGGATGTGACTGAAGTCTACGGTTTCGATGGCAAGGAAGTGTATTTCCAAGCCGCCAAGAACACACCCACCGACCGCCAGATTTATGCCGTCAACCTGAAAGGCAAGATGCGTGAGGTGATTGGTCGCGTGGGCACCAACCAAGCGCGTTTCAGCAATGATTTCAGTTACCTTATTAATATCAACTCAACGGTCACACAACCGCGCCAGTATGAGCTTTACACCAACAAAGGCAAGTTGGTGCGTGTTCTTGAGGACAACCATGAGTTTGCCGAGAAGCTGAAGGAATACAACCTCAGCGAGAAGAAACTCATGAAAATCAGCGACCCGGCTTTCGTGCTGCCCGACGGCACCCAAGTCGATGTGGATGCTTGGCAGATTTTGCCTCCCGATTTCGACCCCACCAAGAAATACCCCGTGCTGATTTATGTGTACGGCGGTCCCGGCCATCAGACGGTGAACAACTCATGGGCCGACAGCGACTATTTCTGGATGCAACTGCTCGCCCAACATGGCATCATCAGCGTGTCCATCAACAACCGTGGCAGCGGCGCGCAGGGCGAGGTCTTCAAGAAGATGACCTACCTGCAACTCGGCAAGTATGAGACCGAGGACATGATTACCCTCGCCAAGTACATGGCCAAGCAGCCCTATGTGGATGCAAGCAGAATCGGCATCTACGGCTGGAGCTATGGCGGCTTCATGGCGGCCAACGGTATCACCAAGGGCGCGGATGTCATCAGCACGGCTGTTTCGGTAGCTCCCGTGACCAACTGGCGCTATTACGACAATGTTTATACCGAGCGTTTCATGCGCACGCCTCAGGAGAACCCCGACGGTTACGACCTCAATTCGCCTGTCCACAACACGGCCTTGATTAAGGGCAATTACCTGCTTTGCCACGGCAGCGGCGACGACAATGTCCACTACCAGAACGCGATGGAACTCATCAAGGCGATGATTTCCAACGGCAAGCAGTTCGACCTGATGATTTATCCCAACAAGAACCACGGTATCTATGGCGGCTACGAATACGGCAGCGGCGAGTGCCGGATGCACTTGTTCAACAAGATTGACAACTTCCTGTTTGAGCATTTGCTTGGGGAGTAATTTTACATGAAAACCCATAAAAATAAGAATATGAGAAACTTGAAATTGATGCTGGTCCTTGCGACCGTGACGATGACCGCCGTCTCATGCGGTCCGAAGAAAGGAACACAAGAGGCTGAAACAAAGGAGGAAACGCCCAAGATGCTGGTGCTTTATTACTCCCAAACAGGCAACACCAAAGCCGTGGCAACAGAAATTGCCAATCGTCTTAGTGCTGATATTGAGGAGATTGTCCCTGTGGAGCTTTACGACGGTGATTTCCAAGCAACAATCGAGCGTGGCAAGAAAGAACTCGATGAGGGTGCTTTCCCTGAGATTCAACCCGTTAAAGCGGATTTGGCCAAATACGATGTGATTTTCATCGGCTATCCTGTTTGGTTCGGCACCTACGCGCCGCCCGTCATCACGTTCTTGAACAATGCGGACTTGAGCGGCAAGAAGATTGTGCCGTTCTGCACTTTCGGCAGCGGCGGATTGGAGTCGAGCATGAAGGATTTGGCCGAGGCTGAGCCTAAGGCGGAAATCCTTTCCGGCTACGGTGTGCGTGCCGCCCGAATGGAAGCCATGCCCAAGGAAATCGACCAATTCCTGAAGGCCAACGGTTTCATTGAGGGCGAATACACCAAGTTGGAAGAATTCCCCGAGCAGCACGAGGTGAATGCAGAAGAAGCCGCCATCTTCGATGCCGCCGTGGGTGACTATCCAATGATGCACGCCAAGGCTGCTACCGTGGCTTCACGCGCCATCCCTGAGGGCATGGAGTACCTCTTTACCGCCGTTGACCTGCCCCGCGAGGACAGACCGAACATGCCGCCAGCGGGCGAAATGAAGGTATATGTGACAGTGGCTGAGGGCGAAACACCGGTGTTTACCAAGGTGATTCGGTAAACTGAAAGCCGATTTTTCAAAAACGCCGCAAGGGTTGTTTGCCTTTGCGGCGTTTTTTTTGTATGAAAAGTGGAATTAAGTCTCAAATGATTCAAAGCGTCTTCACCGGAAACGTGAAATACGTGTCGGGGAAAGGCTCGTTCTTCAACGTGAAGTGCCACCATTCCGAACCGAGGGGCTTGAAACCGTGGCGCAACATGGCCTCGCGTAGAATCATACGGTTGTGGAACTGCTCGCCAGTGATATGGGTATTGGGTTTGTATTCTCCTGTCTTAGAATTGGCGCCGAAGTCAGGATGGCTTTCGTGACCGAACCAGTCGAAAGTGCCGCCCATGTCGAGTTCTTTCTCTGCCTTCATATCGAACAAGGTCAGGTCGACGGTGGAGCCGCGTGTGTGGCCGCTCTTTTCCATGATGTACTCTTGCTCAAAAAGTACGCTCTTGTCCAAGTCAGGATAGAAATAGGGCTTCATCAACGTATCGTTGACATCAGCAGCCCAGCGCACGAAGTGGTCGACGGCGCACTGCGGACGGTAGGCATCATAAATCTTCAGGCGGTAGCCTTGTTGCTTCAGGTCGTCGCTCACGGCGCGAAGACTGTCGGCAGCCTGACGGGTGAGCAGTGCGACAGGCTCCAAATAGCCGTCCACGCGAGTCCCGACGAAGTTGTAAGTGCTATAGTATCGGATCTCCAAAATGGCATCGGGAACGGCCTCGGCCAGATTCACGAATTGCGAGGCATCGTCGGTGGAGGGCAAAGCCCCCGTCAGCCGTTTGAACTCTATTTGCGCCTTTTCAAGTTGGGCAAGGAAAGCCGGACTGGTGTGTAAACGGGTCATGCCAATGGCGGCACAAAGGCGGCTGGCATCCACATCGCTCTGCCAGTGGGCACCTGCAATGACACGGCTTTCGCCATACATGTAACCTCGTGCCATAAGGGTGTCGGCATTGGCCGGATTGATTTCGGAAAGCAGCATTGCAGCAGCATAACCACGCTGGCTGTGACCCGAGGGGTAAGAGCCTTCGCCTGAAAGTTCCGCCTCTTCATACACCGTAAGCATGTGCTCATGGAAACGCTCAAACGGGCGCTTGCGAAGGTAGAAAGCCTTCGGCTTGACGCGCGTCTGGTCGATGGTGGAGAGGCTGTTTATCAAGAACTTGTAAATGTCGGGCGTGCCTTCCTTAGAGATTTCAAGGCCAAAAGGCACACTAAAAACGGCGAAGAGCGAGTCGTAGTTCCAAACGGCGTCACGAAACACCCAAGCGGCGCGTTCTATGTCGTTGCGTTGCGTCTTGCCCCACATGTAACGCATGATGTCGTTGGCGAAATCCGTCCCGATGGTGTCAGGCGGAGCCGGCAGGCACTTGATGAGGTCGGGCATTTCTTCGGCACTGAAATACAGCGTAACACCTTCGTCTTGACCTTTGACTTGAAGACTGCCGCAAAACAGGATGGCGGCAAGCATTCCAAAAAATAACCGTTTCATATTGAACTCATTTTAAAGTTGCTTCAATTGTTCCACATAATCGTCAATCCTGTGCAATTCCTCCGGGATGTTGATTTTCTGTGGGCAGTGTTCCACGCATTGGTCGCAACCGATGCAGTGGCTGGCTTGCCGCAATGACGGCACATTCCTGTCGTATCCGATGAGGAAACGTTTCCGCGCTTCTTGGTAGTCACGGGCCTCATGGTTTCCGGCGGGCATTTTTCCAGCGGTGACGCAGTCGTTGTAGTACGAGAAGATGATGGGAATGTTGAGGCCGTAAGGGCAGGGCATACAATAGTTGCAGCTCGTGCACGGCACGGTCTTCAGTTCCACAAACTCTTCGGCCACCTTCATCAGGAACTCGTCTTCCTCGGGCGTGATGGGGCGCAATGGCGAGTAAGTCGCCACGTTCTGCACCAAATGCTCCATATAGGTCATGCCGCTGAGCACGGTGAGGATGCCTTCGGGCGTGCCGGCGTAGCGGAAAGCCCAGCGGGCGACGGGCGTCTCAGGCTCGCGTTCCTTCATCTGCTTGACGATGTAGTCGGGGAGGCCTGCCAAACGACCGCCGAGCAAAGGCTCCATGATGACCGCAGGGATGCCGCGACGGTGCAACTCGTTGTAGAGATACGATGCGTTGACGTTCTCTGGCTCAATGCGGTGGGCGTAGTTCCAGTCCACATAATTCATCTGAATTTGCACGAAATCCCAATGGTAGCGGCCTTCGTCGTGCCATTGCAGCATCGTGTCGAATAGTTTCGGGTCGCCGTGGAACGAGAAGCCGAGGTTGCGGATGCGCCCCGCGTTTTTCTGTTCCACAAGCCAGTCGAGGATGCCGTTGTCCATGAATCGGGCGTTAAACATCTCCATGCTGCTCATCTCTTTCGACTCTCCGCCGATGCTGTGCAGCAGCAGGTAGTCGACATAATCGGTCTGCAACTCCTTCAGCGAGTTCTCGAACATGGCTTTAGACGGCTCCGTGGCCCAAGTGGAGGGGCTGAAATTGGAGAGTTTCGTGGCGATGTAATACGAGTCGCGTGGATGCCGTGCCAAGGCGATGCCCGTGGCGTGTTCCGACATGCCCTTGCAATACACCGGCGAGGTGTCGAAATAGTTCATGCCATGTTCAAGGGCGTAGTCAATCTCTTGGTTGACCAGTTCTTGGTCGATGGGGGAGTTGGGATGGTCGCGCAAGGTGCCGCCTTCCTCGACGGGCAGGCGCATCATGCCGTAGCCCAAAATGGAGACCTTGTCGCCTGTGTTGGGGTTGATGCGGTAGGTCATTTCTCCTTGACCGTCAATGATGTTTTCCAAGACTTGCGGCTTGTCATCGTTTGATTTGCAGGCGGAAAGCACCACCGAGGTAGCCACAGCCGCGCCGCCTATATGTTTTAGGAATTCTCTTCTATCCATGATTGTTGATTTTAAGTTTTATATTATTGTCGGCGTTTAATTACATTGAATCTTCGATTTCGACAGGCTCAACGGCCTTGGCTTTAGTCCAGCAAAGGTCCCTGAGCTTGTCGAAGGGCCGATTAACTCAATTGGTGCATTTCGTTACCTTCCACATAAATCGCGCTGAACGGTCGGGCAGGGCAGAGGTACTCGCAAGCACCACAACCGATGCACTTGTTTTCGTCCACGGCGGGCACTTTCACCGTGCCGTTCGGGCCGTCGTAATCCACCATTTGGATGGCACCCGTCGGACAGTGGCGGGCGCAGTTGCCGCAACTTACACCGTCAGACAGTACCACGCAGTTCTCCTTCACCCACACGGCGTGACCAGCATGGATGGTGGTCTTTTCCTCTCTCGTGATGGGCTTGATGGCTCCTGTTGGACAAACCTCGCTGCACCGCGTACATTCAGGACGGCAATAGCCGCGCTCAAACGACATGACGGGTTGCATGAAGTGCATCAAGTCAGTGGTGGGACGTAGAACATTATTCGGGCAGTTGGAAACGCAAAGTTGGCAAGCCGTGCAATGGCGTTGCATGTGCTTTGCTGAGACCGAACCCGGAGGCGTGATGGGTGTTTGGCGCTTCGGGGCTTTCTTGTCCTCGATGACCGCCAAACCGCCGTCCAATTTCATCTGGGTTTGTGCCAAGGCCGCTGATGTTCCTGCCATTGCAGTGGCGGCGAGGAATGCACGGCGTTCTGTATCAACGGGTTTGGATTCAGATTGGGCTTTTTTAGTGGTGTAATGCAGTGCGTCAAACTTGCACTTGTCAAGGCAATCGCCACAAACCACGCAACGTGAGTAGTCTATCGTACCGTTCTTGAAATCAATGGCTTGGGCCTTGCAATTTTTCTCGCACATGCCGCAGTTTTTGCACTTGTCTTTGTCGAAGCGGACGCGGAACAGCGCGTTGCGGGAGCAAAGGCTGAGGGCGGTGCCCACGGGACAGATGGAGTTGCAATAGAGACGGCCTTTGCGCCATGCGAGGAAAGCCAATATCAATAAGGTGAGAATGGCCACCACGAAAGTCGTCACGCTGCGGGTCCAGATTTGGACTTCAGTGAAGTTGTAGCGGTCGTTGGCGGCATCCATGCTGGCAAGCCAGTTGTTCAGCATATCGTACAGCGGCTTGAACAGGCTGTTGACGATGCGGCTGTAGGCACTGTATGGCTCAAACAGGGTGGTGAGGGGCGCAAAGCCAATGATTAAGGCGATGATGAAGACACCGAAGAAGCCATAGCGCAGCACTTTGTTTTCCTTGGCGTAGCTGAAACGGTTTTTCTTGGCTTTGCCTCCGAGCCATGAGAAAAAGTCCTGCATGATGCCCAAAGGACAAATCACGCTGCAATAGAGTCTTCCGAAGAGGAGTACCATTACAACGAAAAAGCATACTACGGCCCCGTTGAAGGCCAGGAAGGCAGGCAGGAACTGGATTTTGGCCACCCAACCGGCCCAAAGATGCACTCGGAAACCAATGCCGAGCAAGAGCAAGGTCACTAATGTGATTGTGACCAATTGAAGTAAGATTCTGATTTTTCTTAGCATATTGTGTTGATTTTGAGTTAGTTTTCTTGTTGATTCGGGGTCTTCGACAGGCTCAGACGCCCTTGATTTCTGTATCAGTTAAGGTCCCTGAGCTTGTCGAAGGGCCGACACGTTTGACAATAATAATACTCGCTTCGTAAAGCAAATAAATCGGCAAGGTGACCAAAGTAAGCGTCACGGCATCGCCGGTTGGGGTGATGACGGCTGCCATGATGGCAATGGCCACGATGGCGTGCCGACGGTATTTCTTCAAGGTCTCGGCCTGCAAAAGTCTGGCCTTGGCCAAGAGGTAGTTGACGATGGGAATCTCGAACAAGATACCCATCAAGAGGCTGAGCATGAGTAGGTTGGAAATGTAAGACGAGAGTGAGATCTGGTTGTGCACCTCTACATACACTTGATAATTGTTGAGAAAGCGGAAAGCGAAAGGGAAGATGATGAAGTAGTTCATCAACACGCCGAGGATGAACAGCAGCGTCCCCCATATTAATATAGGTGTGGCATGGCGTTTCTCCTTGTCGTAGAGTGCGGGCGCGACGAAGCCGTAAAGTTGCACAATGAGATAAGGCGAAACCACCACAAGTCCCGCCCAAAGCGCCACTTTGATGTGCGTCATGAACTGCGCCGCCAACTCCGTGTTGATGAACGATGCCTGAAAACTGCTCGGACAAAGCGATTGCCAACCTGTTTGGGCACAAAGCCAAGCCATCAGCCGATACGAGATGAAATCGTCTCGCGACGGGGCAAACAGTAGGTCGAACAGCACCGCCTTGAAGCAGAAAGCCGCCATCGCTCCGATGGCCCAAGCAATCAGGCAGCGGAACAGCACTTTCCGAAGCACATCCAAATGGTCCCAGAAACTGCTGACCTCCCGCTCGCTCATTCTTTCTTTTCCTTCTTTTCGTCGAGGTCGTCAACGCCGTTCACGCCGTCCTTGAAACTTTTCACGCCCTTGCCGAGGCCTTTCATCAACTCCGGGATTTTACGACCGCCGAAGAGCAGCAGTACAAGAATCAGGATGATGATGATTTCAGTTGTTCCAATAGTCAATAAATGCATAATGTTGAGGTTTAGATGATTTTCAACTGCAAAATTAGGAAAAAGATGCTTTTTGTCAAAAGTTTCTTCTCAGATTCAAAACTTTTGCATTTTTTCCACAAATAATTGCTTGGGAAAAAGAAAAAGTCGTACTTTTGCAGCCTCAAAATTAAACCATTAGTATTAACCATTTAAAAGAAGGAAGTGTTTTAAAATGATTATTATTCCTGTAAAAGAAGGCGAAAGCATCGACAGAGCTTTGAAGCGCTACAAGAGAAAGTATGAAAAAACCGGCGTCGTGAAAGAATTGCGCGCCCGCCAACAGTACACCAAGCCGTCAGTCATCAAGCGTGCACAGCTGATGAAGGCTATCTATGTGCAGAAACTCCGTCAGGCTGAAGAGAATATGTAATTCGCCCGCTTAGGAAAATAATTTTTTTAGGCAAACTTCGCCGTGAATTGGTAATTTATTACTAATTTTACGGCGAAGTTTTTTGTTATGCTTGTCGAACAGTTCATATCATACCTTCAAGCAGAGAAAAGGTTCTCCACGCTGACGGTCGAGGCTTATCGCCGCGATTTGACGCAGTTTGTTGGCTACCTGCAAAATGCATACGAGACGGACGACTTGACCAAAGTAGAAACGCCGATGGTGAAGTCTTATGTCGTTTCGCTGAAAAGGGAAGGACTGGCCAACCGCAGCATCAACAGGAAAATCTCCACGTTGAGGTCTTTCTACAAGTATTGTCTCCGCGAAAACAAGATGGAAAGCTCGCCGATGGTCGGTGTAAAGGCTTTGAAACAGCCCAAGACCCTCGTCAAGTTCGTTTCGGAGAGTGATATTAATAAGGTGTCGTTTGACGACGTTGCCGATTTCTCCATCCAACGTGACAAGCTTATGTTCGAGCTGCTTTATCAGACAGGGATGCGTCAGGCTGAGTTGCGTGGCTTGAAGGATGCCGATGTCGACAAGATGGGGCTGGTGCTAAAAATTCACGGCAAGCGCAATAAAGACCGGTTGGTTCCGTTATCAAGGGAGATGGTCAATATGATTGGACAATATCAAGCTTTGCGCGACGCGGCTTTCGCGGGGAAATTCGACCTCCTCCTGTTGAACGACAAGGGAGAGGCCATGACACCCAGTTTTGTCTATCGAAAGGTGCATCACCTGCTCGAAGGCGTAACCACGCTGAAGCAGAAAAGCCCCCATGTGCTGCGCCACACCTTTGCCACCCATCTGCTCGACGAGGGTGCCAGTTTGGTGGCCATCCAGAAACTGCTCGGGCATGAGAGTTTGGCCACGACCCAAGTTTACGCCCATAATACCATAGAACAACTCAAGAAAATTCATAAACAAGCCCACCCGAAAGGGTGATTTAAAGAAAGGAGTTTATTATGAAAGTCATGATCAATTCAGTTCACTTCAAGGCTGACCAAAAACTTGAAGACTTCATCACGCAGAAAGTGGAAAAGCTTTGCGCCAAGTACAGCGAGGTGATTAACGCAGAAGTGTCGCTGAAACTCGACAACACCGACACACCCGAAAACAAGATTGCCGATATCCGGCTCGTGTTGCGTGGCGACGATTTGTATGCCAGCAAGCAAAGCAAGACCTTTGAAGAGTCCATCGACACCTGCATCGATGCCTTGAAAAAACAACTTGAGAAATACAGGGGGAAAAACACCAAATAAAAAAGGTGCCTTTGGAACCCAAAAACCTCAATTTTGACATGAAAAGCCAGTCGTCCGAGCGCGACTGGCTTCTTTTTGTTTTATTATAATATATTGAAAATCAAAGTATATGATTGTATTGATGAAATTTTTTCGAAAAAAAACGGGAAAACGCATTGTCAATTCAGGAAAAACATCTATTTTTGCACACCTTTTCAGCGATGGGAAGGCGGCTAAATGAAGCAAATCGTTCTTTCACATGATGCCGGTATAACTCAGTTGGTAGAGTAGCTGATTTGTAATCAGCCTGTCGGCGGTTCGAGTCCGTCTACCGGCTCAGTTAATGAGGGGGAGTCGCATAGTGGCAATTGCAACAGACTGTAAATCTGTCCGGGAATCCGTTCGGTGGTTCGAGTCCACCTTCCCCCACGGTCAAGCGGACAAGCGGAAGTAGCTCATTTGGCAGAGCGAAAGCCTTCCAAGCTTTAGGTGGCGGGTTCGAGCCCCGTCTTCCGCTCAGATGAATGACAAGCCGATGTAGCTCAGCGGTAGAGCACTTCCTTGGTAA
>Ga0265298_10010303_pt1 | contig 11068 bp, 10 predicted proteins | sample AusTroGonzalo_MG_3_FD_193486 | JGI IMG/M metagenome (GOLD analysis project Ga0265298, IMG submission 193486) | Bovine rumen microbial communities from tropical cattle in Woodstock, Queensland, Australia - Gonzalo_01 | ecosystem: Host-associated > Mammals > Digestive system > Stomach > Rumen ...
ATCCACAAAAAAGAGGAAGAAAGAAAATTAATACTATTTAATAATCAGATAATGTTGTACTAAGAAAAACGCTTATAATTCGGAAAAAATAGCAAAATTAGGAGCCGTCTGTTTGACCAGATTGAATTTATCGCGCCGCTGTTCCGTCTGTCCGAGAACCAGACCATGGCCGGCGGCAAATCCTACACGTATTTCTTCACGCATGAATCCTCCGTGCCGCTCATGAAATGCGGACACGCGGTGGAAATCTCGTCGGTATTCAACCATCCGGAGAACACCGCAAGCACGGGCAGGGCATTCGACCTGACCTTCTCCAGGACCCTGCGCCGGATGTGGGTGAAGTTTGCCAAGGACGGTGCTCCGTCCCTCAGCGCAGACATCTCCCCTGATGGCAGGGAAAAGGTGTGGCCGCTGTATGACCTGGAGAACAGGCAGGTGATGATCTTCGACGAATTCAATATCCACGCGGAAAAGGAATCCGAGAGACAGATCCTCGACTGGGACAGGACGTATTTCCTCACCAGGTACTATTGCATCTGACACCCTCAGCCTTCGGCGCCTTCTCTTCGGAGGAGGCGCCGTGCTGTCGTTCTTTACACAAACACGCGATGACATCCGGCGACTCCCGGCCGGATGGGCGGGCATCGCCGGATGTCCCCGTGCCTGCTGAGGATTCTCTGTGCAGAGAACCGCAACGTGGCCGGGTGCCTTACAGGTTCTCCGCGCCGCTTTTGATCCGGCTGAGCGGAGGTGCCTGAGGGCTGCGCCCGGGATGAGGGACGCAGGGACGGATCGGTGATCCTCCCGGAGCTTCCTCCATGGCCCGGTGCATCCGGCGGCATATCAGTCTCTGCTTCCCCGTATTCCTTCAGGCACGGAACAACGCTTTCCCTGCGGATCCCGGGTCTTCCGCGATCTCATCTGCTATTTTTCCGCCGGCGGGGAAGATTCCTTCACTCAAACTGTTACGGCAAAGAACAGGGGCGCCCGTCCGGGTTCATCGGCATCGGTCCGGGGAAAGAGCACTTTGACAGGGGGATACCCCGCAGGAAAAGGACACGTGATCAAAATATGGTCTATAATTCTGTAAATATACATTCTTGTGGATTTGAGATAACGAGATTATAATGATGAGCCGGGTGAAGCAGATTCACTGCGATATGGATACCAATCGGAGGATGGTCTTCGGCGGGAACCGGATCCATTCGGCAAGGAATGTGAGGGATGCGACTGCTCCTGCCCGGGTATGGCTGCTTTTGACAGGTGACGCCCGTGTGCAGCTGTCTTCAGAATGCGTACTGCCGCGGGCAGAGAAGACATCGCATCATGCTCCGGGTACCTGCCCCGGTTCGGCCCGTCTGCGACAAAACGAAAGGAGAACAGACATGAAAGCAGATCAGATCATCAAAAACGCGAAGATTTTTACATCAGATCAGAAGCATCCGACAGCCACCGCCCTTGCCGTGAAGGACGGGAAGTTCATCTATGTCGGCGACGAGGGCGGACTTTCGGCGTTTGACGGAGAGGTGGAAGATTTCAACGGGAAATTCGTTATGCCCGGTATTATCGACAGCCATGTCCATGTAACCATGGGGGCCGGATACGATGTGATAGGCGTAACGGGATTTGGCGAAGTGATTGTCTGCGAGGGCAAACAGGGCGCGCTGGATTTTATAGCGGACTATATTCAGAAGCATCCCGGCGAGGACCGTTACCGCTTCATGCTCGACAAAAAGTTCCTGCGGGGAGACAATATCACGAAAGAGGACCTGGACGCGATTTGCCCTGACGGGGAAGTGCAGATTCAGGAGGCGCAGGGGCACAGCATCTGGGTGAACTCAAAAATTTTAAAGAAGCATGGCATCACAGACGACATCAAGGATCCGGTGCCGGGCTTGAGCTTTTATGTGCGCAAGGACGGCCATGTGACCGGAGAGATGAGCGAGGGCGCGACGGAGCTGTCGATCATTCTGGACAGCGCGATGGATAAGCCGGATTCAGCGATTGACGCCGCGCTTCAGCGCTGGATTGATTTTTCCGTCGGTGTCGGCGTGACGGGTGTCTTCGATGCCGGCATTCCGGGATTTCCTGAATTTCATGAGCGGGTCTACAAGCGCCTTCGGGCGCTGGATCAGCAGGGGAAGCTGCCCATCTATGTGGACGGCTGCTTTGTGATCTCGTCGGCGCGAGAGGTGGAGGAAGGCCTAAAGGAGCTCAAGCGCTTCCAGAGGGAATACAACACGGAGCACATGAAGGTCCATACCCTGAAGCTTTTCATGGATGGCACGCTGAAGCTGCATTCCGGAGCCATGGTTACGCCCTATGCGGACACCGGGGATATGGGGTGCAACGCCATGAATCTGGAGGAGCTTGTGGCCCTTCTGAAGGTGCTGAATGAAGAGGGACTGGATTTCCATGTGCATACCGTCGGCGAGGCCTCATCCCGCCTGATGCTGGACGGAGTAGAGCAGGTAAAAAGAGAGCTGGGAGACGATTTCCGGATCAGGGTCGTATCCGCGCATTTGCAGATTCAGGATACTGCGGACCTGACCCGCTTTGCGCCCTTGGGAGTGATTGCGAACTTTACGCCCTGGTGGCACAGCGATGACGTCGAGGTGTATACGAGGCTCTTTGGCGAGGAACGCGGTAAAAAGCTGTATCGCTGCAAATCGGTCTGGGACAGCGGAGCCCTGGTGACCTGGTCCAGCGACACTATTGCATACGCCGATTTTGCAAACTGGAACCCCTATCTTGGCATGGAAATCGGAATGACGCGCAAAATTACCCCAAAGACGAATCTCCAAGGGGTAGAGCTATTCGATTATATATTCCCGCCTGAGGATGAGAGAATGGGAATCGAAGAAATGCTGCTGGGATATACGATTAACGGCGCGAAGCAGCTCGGCATTGAAAACCGCAAGGGCTCCATCGAAGCGGGCAAGGACGCGGACTTCCTGGTGTTTGACAAGGATCTGCTGACGGCGGAGAAGGAAGGCCTTTCCCACGTCCTGCCGCAGGAGGCCTATTACGCCGGCAAAAAACTGAAATAATGGTCTTCGCGGGGGCGGCTTACCGGAGCGTAAACTGCCCCTGCTTCATCCCTGTCAAAACTGACGCCGGTGCCGGCCATCCCTGCTCCAGCTCCGGGACCAGCCGGGGCGCGGATTTGCGGGGTTCAGGCCGGCACCCATATTCGAAGAACAGCTGCCCGCCGAACCCCGCCAGGTAACCGTCCGACTCCTGTTTTGTCACATTCATCAGGCGTTCAGGGTTGCTTTATCCATCCGGGCGATGCGGCTGCGGTGCGGCCGGGACCGGAGGATCTGCTCAGAATCCTTTGGGAACATGGAAATGAAGGAAATGCGGCGAAGATGTGGTCCGTAAGCGCGTCATTTTACAGGATGCGTTTGGGGAGCAGGCTTCCGGCTCAGCCCCCGTCAGGCCGCAGTGCATGGCTGCGCCGGCCGGTGACGCAATGTGCGGGACGGCGGCGTCATGATGGGGATCCAGGGAGAAGAGGAGAATACCGGCAGCGCGGTCATGTGCACGGAGACCGGCCGGTATGTGCGGAAAACAGGGATAACCAGACGATTCCTGCAGAACCGGAGGAGCGGGGAATCAGAACAGAATTGACAACAGGAGGAAATACCGATGGAAATGAAGGAATTACAGCAGATTGTCAATCCAATCTACACAACGGCAAAGGGAACCGTACTGATGCTGGCGGGGGCGGGGGACAGGGATGCGATCGCCCTGCTTCCATATCTTGATATGGGAGAGATGCGAAAAGCAGCCACCTATACGCCTGAAGAGATGAAAAAATGCTATAAGATCGCACAGAAGGCGCGCTATGAAATCCATAATCAGGCCTCGCTCGAAAGCGGGAAGCCCAATATTGTCGATCTTCCTTCGGGCTATTCTCCCCGTGGCTTTAAAATGGCTGATGCGGGGAGGAAGTACTATGGATTTGACCTTCCCATTGTGATTGACGCGATGAAGCCGGCAGCGGAGAAAACCATGACTGAAAAGCAGCGTGCTCTCGCCGGGTACCATGCTGTCGATGCTACAAATTATCAGTCGATGAAGGATGCGCTGGGGGATGCAAAAGGAGAGCTGTGCATTGTTACTGAAGGCCTTCTCGGGTATTTTTCCGATTCGGAGATGATCAGTCTGTGCCAGGCAATACACCGCCTTCTGTCTGAATATGGTGGCTGCTGGATCACAGCGGACAGCTCCATTCTCCGGATTTACACCCTGACGTTTGCAACCGTTTTGAAAAAGGATGCCGCGGCATTTGCATCCCGTATACAGGGTAAAGCCCAGAACATTGCTGACGTGGATTTCCAGAAAAACAGTTTTTTCCTGCATGGAACTGACGGCGCAAAGCGGTTCCTGAATGAACAGGGATTCAATGTGAAAACGGAAAGCGTTGAACGATATGTTCCGGATATCCCCGGAGTTGATGCGGACCTGATGGGGGAACTTCGTGAAGCGTATAAAGTGATGGATATCTTCACGATGACCGCAGAGAAGAAAACGGAGAGGGCGATTGATAAAGACCTTCCCTTTGCCGTTGAATCAGGCTGTGCTGACGGGGTGTTTACCGCGTCTGTCCAGGGAAGAATGGATACCATCACTGCTCCGGAGCTGTTGAAGAAGTTTCAGGAGGCAGGCGGCGGAATCAGGGGAATCAACGTGGATGTGAGCCGGATGTCCTATGTGTCATCTGCGGGTCTGCGCGTTCTACTGATGATGTACAAGTCGCTGGAGGATAAGAGCCGGTTCAGCATGACGGGTGTCAGTGAAGCGGTTCGGGAGATTCTGGAAACAACCGGATTCGATCAGTTCCTGCTGTGAAAATCCTGGCATCGCCATCCGGGCGGGAGCGCAGGGGGTAGAGGGTGCTTTTTCCGGGGAGATACAGGAATGCGTGCGGTGCCGGTGAACAGCATGACGGCCCGGAACAGGAAGCGTCTCACATTCCATCAGGACCAGACCGGCTGGTATGGGCGAATGCGGAAGCGGCATCTCAAAAAGCACCGGCCTGTTCTCTTTACAGATTTCCTGCTTTCGGGGAAACCGGATCGCCACCCCTCGAGAATTGCCGGGTCTGTACTGAGCGCGCGGAACACATTGCCGCATCTGCGGCAAAGAACGAAGTTGTATCCGGGACCCTCAGGGCATCCGGTCAGATGGAACGGATCGGACGGATGAATTCCATCTGGAATCGTGCAGAAAAGATGGTCTTTACGGAACTGGTATATTTCCGGGAGAAAACTGACGCCCCCGCAGTAATCGTGATGATGACGATTGCTGCGGGGGCTTTTTCTGGTTGATTTTCCGGTACCCTTTTCGACCGGAAGCAATTGTGTCTGATTGCAGAGCTGATGGCTGATGATATAGTTACGTAAAAATCCGACATATGACTTGACAGGTTGTCAGATTGCACGACAAATGATTCCAAATCCGGCCCCAAATTGCAAATTAAATGATTCTCCCGGGAAAGTAGGAACCGGGCCTCAAGATCCAGGTGGACTTGGGGCCCGGTTCCTGGCAAAATAAAAGGAGGAAAAGCAACAACCTTCTCCTCCGTAGCTCCCTATACCCCACCCAACATGAGAGGAACAGGAGAAGCACTCATCTGATAACACAGATCGCTGGAAATGAAAACATCCTGCATGTTTACTCCGACAAACACTCTATTCAGGCGATTATCGATGATCTCCGCGATGACTTCTTTCGTGTCGGCAATGTGATTACTCTTCCATGCAGCGGAAAGATTATGTGATAGGGAAAGCCGGCCATATTTCGAATGGAAAACGATCGCGCAGGCAACTCATCAAGGACGGTTTCTATACTCCTGCACTTTTTGATGTAGGACACTGAGTATCCCGCAGCCTTCATGTGGTTGATTAAGGATTCTTTATTAGATTCCAAATATGAAACATTCAAAGTTGTCTCCTCCTTTTTTAAAAGTTGCCAGTATTATTATAACTTTTAAAGGTGTAAAGGAGGAGATAAACTAGTGATGATATCCACACATTTTTCTGAAATTTTCGTGTGAAATAGCCGCCTTTCAAAAGTGGTGTGGATATCTTTTTGGTTGTGATAATTTGACCGGTTCTAACTGAAAAAAATGCGGATGCCGCAAAAATTTCAGATATAGGTCTTGATATGTTCATGGGTTTTATGGCATACTGCTTCGTGAAAAAAATGCGGATGCCGCAAAAATTTCACGGAGGAGAGATCATGCAGTATGCCAGAAAACAGTATCTGGATCAGCTGATTCGGAAGAAGGACAACGGTCGTATCAAAATTGTCACAGGTCTTCGCCGGAGCGGGAAATCCTACCTTCTGTTTACCCTTTACCGCCAGTACCTCCTCGACTCAGGTATTGCGGAAGATCAAATTGTAGGACTCGCTCTGGATGAGATCGACAACGCTAAATACCGTAATCCGTTTGAACTGAACAAAGTGATAAAAGAACGGATGCCGGATAAAAATAAACGCTACTATGTGTTCATTGATGAGATCCAGTTTGTGACGGAGATTCAAAACCCCTATGTTGAAGACCCGAATGAGAAACTGACCTTTATCGATGTGGTATTGGGGCTTATGAAAATTCCGAATGCGGACATCTATGTAACTGGCAGCAATTCAAAGATGCTCTCATCGGATATCCTCACCCAGTTCAGAGATCGAGGGGACGAAATTCGAGTCAACCCGCTGTCCTTTGCGGAAGCGTATGAGCATTATGAGGGGGATAAGCGGAACGCATGGCGTGACTATTACACTTACGGTGGAATGCCGCTGGTCTGGTCGATGGAAACCCATGAAGAAAAAAGCCGCTATCTGCATGACCTTTTCAGTCGCACCTACATCAAGGATGTGTTGGAACGGCACCAGGTGAAAAATGATGCGGAAGTTCTGGAGATTCTCCTGAACGTGCTGGCATCAGGAATCGGCTCACTGACCAATCCGAGCAGACTGTCGAATACCTTTGAAAGTGAAAGGCATATCCGGATTGCGCCGGATACTATCGATACGTACATCGGATATTTCCTGGAAGCATTTCTGATCCAAAAGGCGGAGCGATATGACGTGAAGGGCAGGAAGTACATCAAGACTCCTGTCAAATACTACTATTCCGATGTTGGTCTGCGCAATGCCCGGCTCGGATTCAGACAGCTGGAAGAGACGCATTTGATGGAAAATGTTCTTTACAACGATCTGGTTCGCAGAGGGTTTGACGTGGATGTCGGCGTGGTCGAACAGAATATAAGGGACGAATCAGGCAAGAACATCCGTAAGCAGCTGGAGGTCGACTTTGTGGTTAACAGAGGCGATGAACGTTATTATATACAGTCGGCTCTGTCTATTGCTGATCCAGAGAAAAAAGAACAGGAAGTCTCATCGTTGATCAGGATTCCCGACTCCTTCAGGAAGATTGTGGTCGTAAAAGACTACATTAAGCCATGGAAAGACGAGAACGGAATCCAGTATATTGGTATTGAAGATTTCCTTTTGGATGAGAGTCTCATTTCCAGATAAAGCATTCGTGAAAAAATTGCGGATACCGCAAAAATTTCAGATAAGCCCTGCTGGTGAAAAGCTGGCAGGGTATTTTCATGGCCAAATACAGGAGGAATTCATGGAGATCCAATGCGACGAGTGCGGTGCGGTGGCTGAATCGATAATGCCGGAGTCGGCGAAAGATGGTGACATTGAGCATACCTTGCTGCCGCATCCGGTGGAGACCTGGCGACCACATCGGATATCATGACGGACGCTCTGACTGCTTTCGGCCTCTCTGCGTCTGACTCGGGTCACTTTGCGGATATCCTGGCTGCAGCTTCTTCTAATGCCAATACGAACGTCTCCATGATGGGCGAAACCTTCAAGTACTGTGCGCCTATCGTCGGTGCCCTGGGATTCTCAGCGGAGGATACAGCGGAAGCCATCGGTCTGATGGCCAATGCCGGTATCAAAGGGAGCCAGGCCGGTACAGCGCTCCGCACCATCATGAACAACCTGACCGGAGCTCCGGTAAAGCCTTCGGAGAAGTCACTATTGCTACGACCAATACAGATGGCCTGACCTATTTCGACAAGTATGCCGGAACGGCAGCTGCTACACCTGCAGAGGAGGAGAAGCCGCAGGAGCAGATCGACACGGCAACGGCTTCAGGTGAAATGCTCCTGACCATCTTATCCAGCCTCTCGCAGGAAGAAAGCAGGAGCATCTCGGAAAACGTTAAATGGGGTCAGAGAAAGAAAAGCTCAGATGGTAAGTTCTCCCTGGGGTACAGCTGGTTCCTCGGGTACGACAAAGGCCCGGACGGGACGCTGGTCATCAATCCGGAGCAGGCTAAAATTGTAGAACGAATCTACAGTGACTTCCTTTCGGGAAAATCAGTCAACGGAATCGCAGATGCTCTGACAAATGACGGGGTTCCAACACCTGGCGGTAAAACGATATGGAGTGATACAACTGTCAGAAGTATATTACAAAACGAAAAATACAAGGGCTGTGCCCTGCTGCAGAAGACGTACACGGCAGACTATCTCACTAAGAAAGTAGTAAAGAACAACGGGGAGGTACAACGCTACTTCATAGAGGACAGTCATGATGCAATTATACCACCGGAGCAGTTTGAACTGGTACAGGAACTGTTAAGATTCATGGGGCTTTATTCGATGCACTTCCACTTCCAGCTTTTCTGCCTGGTCTCTTCTTGGGACGCATCTTTCTCTGTTCAATAGTAGAAAGACATTCATACGGAACTTCATGAGCAGCACAAAGTAAAATTTATTTTAATGTGATAAAGAGCCTGGGAATTTACTATCCCCGGCTCTTTTTTCATCGAGAGGGAGGACACTATCCAAATTTGCAGTTTTATTCCTGTGTAAGGGAAGGTAGGGTACCGACTGTTCCTCGGTCAAATATTCCTTTACTATGAGGTGGAAACTCTACTAAAAGATATCTACAGTATTTGTCTTTTATTTGAATGAAGACAGAGTCCTTTCCTCTGCTTAGTACGAATCAAACAGCAGTATCCCTGAAAAACGGAGAAAAGGCCCCGCGCAGCAGTAAAAATCCTGCTGTGCGGGGCCTGATGCTTTGAATGGCTCAGGAGTATTCTCTCCAGGAGAAGCCGAAACTTCTGAGGGACTCCGGACGGTGTGCAAAGGTACAGGTGTCCGGCAACAGGATCCCGAGACGCTGATGCGCCTTCTTCGGCTCTGTCCACGACGCTTCAGAAAGCGTGGAGAAAAGGGCCTTCCGGGGAAGCCGCAGGTCCTCTGTGACGGGATCCGTTCAGGAGCTTATTTGGCCGAGATTTTCAGGGTCTCGATGATCGCTTTTGCATCCTGCTCAGCGTTCTCGCCGGCCAGCCAGAAGCAGATTTCAAGGTAATCATCGCCTTCTTCGAAAATGTAGGTGAGGGTTCTGTACAGCTTGTCGTTGAAGGGTTCAACAGCGCGGTACCATACTACGGGAATATCGCCGATCTTGTCGTCCTTGTTGATTTCGGACGCGCTCAGTTCTCCGCCTTCCATGGTGACATAATCAGCCAGCGTCTCCGGATTGCCTTCCTTCTTGAACTGATAGATGTCAACGGCAAAATCCTTGCTGCTCAGGTAGGCCACCATATCGTCCTCAAGATCCTCCGGGGTGAGTTCTTCTTCAACAAAGTCCTCCGGGATCTGGATGGTGAAGGAGGAGGTGCCCAGGCTGAAGGTCTTTGTACCCTCAGCCTGGCCGATGGCAGCGAACAGGGTGAGAAGGGAAATAAAAAATACGAGGACAAGGTGATTTCTTTTCATATGATGATCTCCTTTGCTGTAGTAGATGCTGTGAGGGAACAACGGGAAAAGGGGCAGATGCCTCAGGACTTTTTGGGAAGCAGGCTTGCGACAAACTGGGCAAATCCGGAAAGGGGCATGGTCTGGATCAGTACGCGGCCGGGTCCGGTGACCAGGGTGTTGAACATGCCCTCTCCGCCGAAGAGCGCATTCTTGATTCCCTTGACCTTTGTGACCTCCATGGTGACGGATGCATCCATCATGGCCAGATAACCGGTGTCAATCACCATCTGCTCTCCGCGCTGAAGGTTATATTCGACGGTTGATCCGTCGATCTCCAGGAAGGCCAGTCCTTCTCCGGCCAGTTTCTGCATCACAAAGCCCTCACCGCCGAGGAAGCCGGTGGAAGCCTTCTGCTGGAAATGCACGCTCATCTCCACACCTTCGGTGGATGCAAGGAAGGCGCCCTTCTGGCAGATGATCGGGTTGGAACGGGTGATTTCCACAGGCTTGATATCGCCGGGAAATTTCGCGGCAAAGGCGATCAGGCCGGGTCCTCCTTTGGCGGTGTAGCGGTTGACAAATGCACTTTCGCCGGAGAACATGCGCCCGAACATCTTCCCTGCTCCGCCGCCGGAGGTCTGCATTTCCATGTTGGGGGTCATCCAGCTCATGGCACCGGATTCACAGAGAACGGATTCACCGCCGTCCAGATGGCAAATCACGACGGGCATCGGTTCACCCTTGATTTCATATTTCATGTGTGCTCACCTCTTTTTGAATGCTGACCGGAATGCGGGATGCCGCCCGTGAACCGGAGACCGGCGCACAGGGAGGCATTTCCGATGCTGTATGGAATACTATACGTGATAGTGTGGCCGCAGGTCAAATGATATTTCATGAATGGTTCCCCTGAAGGGACGGATGGCGGCTTTCCTGCGGAAAATGTGCGGCAGCGGGAAACCGGACCGGTGAAGACAGGTCTGTGGAAAAGGAAAGCGGCCATACGGGAAAAAGATCCCTGTATGGCCGCTGCCTGTCTGACGCGGAGAGAACCCGTGAGGTCCCGCGTCAAAACGGAGAATTTACCGGAAATCAGTCAACGTAGGCATAGGTCCAGATGACATCGCCGGTGGCAAGACGGATCACGTCATGGACGTTGGGCTTGAGCATCTGGGGAGTGGTGTAGTAGTACAGAGGAGCAACACCGCCGGTGGCCATCAGGACATTCTCAGCCTGCGCCGCCAGCTTTGCACGCTCGG
>Ga0265298_10010307_pt1 | contig 11067 bp, 9 predicted proteins | sample AusTroGonzalo_MG_3_FD_193486 | JGI IMG/M metagenome (GOLD analysis project Ga0265298, IMG submission 193486) | Bovine rumen microbial communities from tropical cattle in Woodstock, Queensland, Australia - Gonzalo_01 | ecosystem: Host-associated > Mammals > Digestive system > Stomach > Rumen ...
AAAGCTACGGGGTCAAGACACATATATCCGAAGGTGAGTTCCAGACCGTCATCGGCCTGGTGGGTGACACGACCCGGATCGATACGGATCTGATCAGCGGGCTGGAAATTGTCCAGAGCGTGACCCGTATTTCGGAACCTTTCAAGAAGGCAAACCGCAAGTTCCATCCGGACGACACGGTGATCAGGGTAACGGATGAGGTTGCTTTCGGCGGCGGGTGCTTCCAGATCATCGCCGGCCCCTGCTCCGTGGAATCGGAGGACCAGGTGGAGACGATCGCACGGGCGGTGAAAAAGAGCGGAGCCGGGATGCTGCGGGGCGGCGCTTTCAAACCCCGGACCTCGCCGTACGATTTCCAGGGCCTGCACGGGGAGGGAATCCGGATTCTGCTGGAAGTCAAGCGCCGCACGGGCATGCCGGTCATCACGGAGATTATGGACATTGCCCACCTCCCGCTGTTCGAACAGGTGGATGTGATCCAGGTCGGCGCGCGGAACATGCAAAACTTTGAACTGCTCAAGGAACTGGGCAGGATTGACAAGCCGATTCTGCTTAAGCGCGGCCTGGCGAACAACATGAAGGAACTGCTGATGAGCGCGGAGTATATCATGGCCGGCGGCAACGAACAGGTGATCCTGTGCGAGCGCGGCGTGAGGACCTTCGAGACCTATACGCGGAATACGCTGGACCTGTCCGCGGTGGCGGTGCTGCATGAGCTCAGCCACCTGCCGGTGGTGGTGGATCCGAGCCACGCAACCGGCGCGGCCCGTTATGTGAAGCCGATGGCGATGGCAGCGGCAGCCTGCGGCGCCGACGGGCTGATGATTGAGGTGCATAACGATCCGCCGCACGCCCTGTGCGACGGGCCCCAGAGCCTGACGCCGGAACAGTTTGATGATGTGGTCGGGGCAGTCCGGAAGGTTCGGGCGGCGATAGCATAATGGAGAAAGATGACATGGAAAAAGTAACAATCGGTGTGGTCGGCCTGGGGCTGATGGGCGGATCCCTTTGCAAGGCTTTGGGTGCGAACGGACACAGGATTCTCGGCCGGGATACGGATGAACACGTAAGCAAATACGCGCTGCTGACCGGCGTGATTGCGGAGGAACTGACGGAAGAACGGGTTCCGGAGTGCGATTACCTGTTTCTCGCGATCTGCCCGGCAGCAGCTGTGGAAACGCTGCGCCGCCTGGCGCCGCTGATCCGGAAGGATACGGTGGTCTGCGATATCTGCGGGGTAAAACGGGCCGTCTGTGAACCCTGTTTCGGGATCGCGGAGGAATACGGATTTACGTTTATCGGCGGCCATCCCATGGCCGGCCGGCAGTTTTCCGGCATCAAGTACGCCGTTGCGGACCTGTTCCGGGATGCGACGATGATCCTTGTACCGAAGGAGCATGAGGACCTCTTCACCGTCAGCCGGCTCAGCGACCTGCTGCGCGGTATCGGATTCCGCCAGATGACGATTACCACGGCGGACAGGCATGATGAGATGATCGCCTTCACCTCTCAGCTGGCCCATGTGGTTTCGAACGCGTATATCAAATCCCCCACGGCGGCGGAGCATCTCTCCTTTTCCGCCGGGAGTTACCGGGATCTGACGCGTGTGGCAAAGCTGAACGAGCATATGTGGACGGAACTGTTCCTGGACAATGCGGATCATCTGGGCTTTGAGCTGGACTGCCTCATCCGGTCCCTGCAGGAATACAGGGATGCCATCGCGGCCGGCGACGCGGAAACGCTATGCAGGCTGCTGAAGGAAGGGCGGGAGAAGAAAGAAGCCATTGATAAAGAGTAGCGTTTTCGTGTATACTGAGAAGAGATCAGGAAAGGAGCGCTTCATCGATGAAAATGAAAGAATTCGGATTCTGGCGCGGCGTGAATCTCGGCGGCTGGTTTTCCCAGTGCGATTATTCACGTGAGCGCTTGGATCATTTTATCACCGAAAAGGATCTGGATGTCATTGCCGGCTGGGGGCTGGATCATGTCCGCGTTCCGATGGACTACAATGTGCTCGAAACGGAGGACGGGAAGTTCAGCGAAGAAGGCTTTGAGCGGATCCGCAGGGTGACGGAGCAGTGCAGGGAACGGGGCCTGCGCGTCGTGCTGGATCTGCATAAGACGGTTGGCTTCTCCTTTGACAGTGAAGAGCAGGAGGAAGGGTTCTTTACCAGCCTGGAATATCAGGAACGCTTCTGGAGGCTCTGGGAAGAGCTTTCCCGCGCCTTCTGTGACCCGGACCGGATCGCCTTTGAGATGCTGAACGAAGTGACGGACCGGGAATGGAGCGACGCGTGGAACCGGATTGCTGCGGAATGTATTGCGAGGATCCGGAAAAACGCGCCGAAGTCCCTGATCCTGTTGGGCGGATATCACAACAACAGTCCCGAGGCCGTCAAAGACCTGGATGCGCCGGCGGATGACCGGGTGATTTACAATATGCATTGCTACGAGCCGCTGCCCTTTACCCATCAGGGAGCGCACTGGGTTCCCCAGCTGGATATCAACGCACGCGTCCGCTTTGCCGAAGCAGGCGCGACCCCGGACTTTTTCCGGGATCTCTTCGCGGAGGCGATTGCCACGTCGCAGGAGCGGGGCACCGGCCTGTACTGCGGTGAATACGGCGTGATCGACAACGCGACGCCGGAGGATACGGTCCTCTGGTTCAGGGCGATTCACGAAGTGTTTGAAGAGTATCAGATTTCGCGCTGCGCCTGGTCCTACCGGCAGATGGATTTCGGCCTGAGTGATCCGCGGCTGGACGGCGTGCGGGATGAACTGATCAGGTATCTGTAACACAGGAATGGAAATGACAAGGAGATGAATGTCCGTGATCCGGAAAATGCTGTGTCTGGTTTTATCCTTTCTGATGGCTTTTATGTCGGTCAGTGCGCTGGCGGAAAGTTCTTCCGCTGACGGAAAGACGGTTGAATATCTCTATTCCTTTACGCCCGGAAACATTCTGAAGGGTGAAGGAACGGAGATGATCCACGAACTGCTGGAGGAAGTCCAGCTGCGTTTTTACCGCCAGAAGACGGAAAACAAGGATATGATCCGCCTTGTGCTGGTCTCGAATGATGAGGAAGCGTTTGTCCTGACGGCCGGTGAAACCGGCGGGGAAGAGTTCGCGCTGACTTGCTCGCTGCTGGGCAGCAATAAGCTGACACTGCATAAGGATCAGATTCCTTCTTTCCTCCAGACGCTTGTGAAGGCCCTGGGGGACAAGGAAATTGTGAGGGGGGAAAACCTGGATAAGCTGAACTCACTGGCGAACAGAGTCGGACAGATTATCCTGGATTACCTGAACAAGGAACCGACTGAAGCCCCCGAAATGGGAATCGACCTGACGCCCTACCTGGAGATCATGACCCGGGAAGCCACCGCCACCGAGGTCCGGGAGATTCCGCCTGAAGAACGGGACGAATCCGGCGCGGTGACCGTGACGTCCTATCTTGTCAGTGAAGAGCAGCGCAGGAATATCGTTAACCGCGCGATGGACAAGCTGGACAGGCTCCCCGTGATCGGAGACGAGCTGAAAAAAGGCTCCCTGAAGATCGGCGAACAGGTCATTACGGACGACTTCATCCGCACGGTTTTCGCGGACACGCCCGGCGAAGTCACTATGGATGTATGGCAGGATGAAAACGGGCAGCTGGTCCGTCTGCTGCTCCATGTGCCTGATATATCCGGTGTCGTCACGGATCCCCAGTTTTCGAAGGTGCAGGGCATTGAGATTTCCATCAACAGAACAAAAGGAGAAGGGAAAAAGCTGACCAGCGTCACCACCATCACCCTTCCCGGGCTTGAGGGCGAATTGCTGACCATGAAGCTGGAGCGGGACACCGGGGCGGACATTCCGCCCATGAAGGCCGATAACGTGCATGCCGTCGGGGAACTGAACAGCGATGAGCTGATGGAACTGATCCTGTCCATGGGATGGACCATTCTTTTCAACGCGGCAAACATGGTTCTTGCGCTGCCGGACTGCATCGCGATGACCCTCTACAGCAGGATTGTGAAATAAACAGGATATGTAACCCCGCAGAGCCTTATGCCACAACATGTGGCGGTTGACAGAAAGCGTCACGAATTTTAAAATATATTGTAACAATTGTTCCCAAATTTGACGTATTGGAGACGATTTGCATGAAACGCTCACTGCTGAAAATCGTTCTGGCTCTGACGGTTTTGATGATCGCGGCGGCTGCGCTTCCCGTGTCTGCCGAATGTATTCCCGGCGGCCCGGGGGAGCCTGCTTCCATTCCATGGTGGGAAATCTGCCCGCCGCAGGTGAAAACCAGGACGCGCACGGTGGTCCGGAACCCCGAAACACTGATCGAGTCCATTGACGCGGAGGGTTATTGTTATACCGCAATCAAGCGGGTAAACGTACGTTCGCAGCCTAGCATTTACGCCACCAAGGTGCAGACCATCCGCTCCGCCAGGACGGAGTTCAACGTTACCGCCCGGGTGAAAAACAGCTCCGGCGAGATCTGGTACGCGGTGCAGCTGGCTAACGGAACGCTGGGATATATCAGGTCTGACCTGCTGAACACGGACCATGTGATCCTGCTCGGTGATCCCTATTCCTACGAGGATGGTCAGGATACCAAGGCTGTGGCCGCTTCCGAATCCGCTTCCGACGTGGTGAACATCGTGAAGAACAACGGCACGGAAAAGGCCGACCCGACCCCGCAGGTGATCTACGTGACCCCGGCCCCCGAAGCCGAGGCAGCGAAGCCCACACCCACGCCGATTATCGTGTATGTGACGCCGGAACCGGAAGTCACGCCTCAGGTAATTTACGTCACCAAGGACGAGTAAAACAAATCCCGAATGAATAACAGCCGCCTCACGCGAATGAATGTGAGGCGGCTGTTTTAGGTGCGTCCGATCGGGGTAATTTTTTTATCTTCAATGGAGCCGAAGGGGTTTAAGGGGGCGATCGGAAAGCAACCTTACGATGACCGCAGGGATCCCTGTCAGTGCAAGAATCAGCAGAATCATAATCAGTGCCCAGGCGTAGATTTCGGCATACTCGCTGTTGAACAGCGAGGAAAAGACTGCTTTACCCAGCGAATTTCGGGACTGGACCAGGTATTCCGTCGTCACGGTAACCTTCAGCCCCATGCCCACGGCATTGATCCAGGATTGCTTCAGATACCCCGCCATCAGCGGGAGATGGACGTTCCATACCACCCGGGGCGTCAGGGAACTGTTCATCCGGTATACGTCCAGCAGCTCCGGCTCAATGGAAAGCAATCCCTCGCAGACGGCTTCGCTGAGGAGCGGGACCAGGACCAGCGTGGTTGCGATCAGCGGGACTGTGCTGTAATTCGCCAGAACCATGATCAGGATCACCAGGATGATCATCGGCAGGGAGCGCAGGGTGATCATCAGCGGCTTCAGCAGGTTCCGGACGAAGGGGGAGAAACCTTCCCCCAATCCGACCAGAAGCCCCAGCAGGGAGGACAGCGCCAGCGCTTCCGCCAGATGGAGGAGCGTGACGCCGATCCGCTGCCAGGTGCTGCCTTCTCCCAGCAGACGAACAAAAACGGATAGGATCTGGCCGACGCCCGGGAAAACCAGCCGGTCTCCCCGCAGGGAGCCGGCCAGCTGGACCAGCACGCCGACCAGGATAATCCCGAGGCAGAAGGCAAGCGTCTGCGAACGCTTATTCTTCCAGTCCATAGTAGAATTCATCCGCGGGATCTCCGCCGCCGAACTGGGCGGGGTCGATCTCGACCGTGGCTTCCACAAGCCGCTTGGCCTGGGAGGCGGGGACATAGCTGATGGAGCAGCCGGGGATGGCGGCCTTGGGGAACTTCATTTCCAGTGTGGCCATGGCTTCGGTAACCTTGTCCGGATCGCTTGTGCACAGACCGCAGGATTCCTCGATCTCAGAGAGTGCCGCGGTGACAAGCTCCTGATTCTGTTCCAGTGTTTCCGGCCGGACGAAGAGGCCGGCCTGGGTATAACCGTTGTCCAGCAGTTCGTTGATGTGAATGCCGGAGATCTTGTCATTGCCGACTTTAGCGGCGGTGAACATGGGCTCCGCGGTCAGCACGATGGCCTCCGGATCGGTTTCCAGGAGCGCCTTGGTCTCAGCCGCGCTGGCCAGCGAATCCGCCAGCTCAGGCTCGATGCCGAACTGTTTCAGTGCAAAAAGCGCCACGGAAGCATTGATGGTGCCCTCGCCGAAGAGCGTCAGCTTATGCTCTTTCAGATCCTCCAGGGAGAAGTTTTCCCGCTGGGATGCAAACACCAGGTTGCCCCAGGTGATCACGGCCGCCAGGCGGTAGCCGGATTTGCCGCCCTTGAACAGCTTGGCGCCAACGTTGATGGGTGCGATGATGAAATCCGCGTCTGCGGAGGCAAAGGCGGCCGGGATCGTATCAGCCGTGATGAAGGTGAAATCATCGGGCCGTGTGGCGGCAATGGTCGAGACGGAAAGCGCAGGGGCACCGTTGGGGCAGGTCAGGGTCCAGGTTCCTTCCGCAAAGGCGGCGGACAGGCTCAGCACCATCGCCAGGGACAGCAGCAGGGCAAACAGTTTCTTCAGATTGTTTTTCATTTTTTGTTTCCTCTCTTTCATGATCATTCCGTAATGGGTGCTTTTTTGGCTGTCAGGGCACTTTTCACCGTGATGCCGGCGATGTTGCCGAGCTTGCCGGTCAGCGCGCCGACGCGGGCATTGGTGCCTTCCACGATCAGCCCGATGACCGCGGAATTGTCGGCCTGGTTCGGCACGCCGATCCGGCCGCGGATCATATCGGAGAACAGGCTGAGCACACGGTTCACTTCCGCGATCTCATCCTTTTTCTCCACCACGATTCCGACAAATCCCATTCTGATATCCGTATCCATTGGGACTTTCCTTTCATTTTTTTATTTTGACAAAATAAAAAAATGACATACACCTATGTCATGCGACGCAATACAGCCATACGGATGCCTCCCTTCTCATCTTGCGCGTCGGGAACCCTCAGCGCTCAATCAGGATTTTTGTTCTGTCTCCCCGTCGCCCGCGGGCTTCGGTTTGACAAGGGAATCATAACACGAACCGGCGCTTTTTTCAACTGCGCCGGTTCCTTTACCCTGCTTTATTTCTCTTTTCGGCAAATCTTCGCAGTTCCTCGATCGGGATCGGCCGCGAGTATTTATACCCCTGCAGATAGGAGGCGGACATTTCCCTGCACATACTCTCATCTGAATCGGTCTCTACCCCTTCATAGAGGACGGAATAATCCAGTTCGTTGAAGAGGTTGGCCAGGTTGCCGACGATCTGCTCCGAGCGTTCGCTCGAGCCGCTGGCGATGACCAGGGAACGGTCAAACTTGATGATATCGAAGGGCAGTTCCATGATCCGCTCCATATTTGAATAGCCGGTTCCGAAGTCGTCCAGGTAGAACTTGATGCCCTTTTCCTTCAGCTCTTCGATCTTGGCCTTCATAACGTTGAAATCGCTCTCGCTCTGGGATTCCGTGAGCTCGATCGCGATATTGTCGCCGGAGATGCCGCTGCCCGCAACGATCCCGCTGATATCCTCGCAGAAATGATCATCTTTCAGTTCCAGCATGGATACGTTGACGGAGATCCGGCAGACGTCATACCCGTCTTCAATCAGCCTGCGCATCTCCTCGCAGGTCTTGTGCAGGATGATCTCTGTCAGCACGTGGATAAAGCCGTGCTCTTCCGCCAGGTAGATGAACTGATCCGGGAACACAAGGCCGGTTTCGGGAAGCATCAGGCGCATGAGGGCCTCGGCTGTGTCGTATTTCCCGGTCCTGATGTTGTATACCGGCTGGCAGTAGACCAGGACGCGGCTGTCGTTCAGGTCATGGGTCAAATAGATGTTCTCCAGCTGGCGGAGGATGTATTCGGAACGGTCAAAGGCTTTCAGGTCGTCCGGGCTGATCCGGTGGATCGTATTTTCCTTTATGGACCGGTTAATGTTCCGGATAAAGCTGACATATTCATTCTTCCGGCTGATCTCATCATTGGATTCCCCGATGACGATCTTGTAGTCATACTGATAGATCCGGTGCCGGTCTGAAAAGGCCTTCAGGATCTTGCCGATCCGGTGTTCATAATCCGCGTTCCGGCTCTTCGGGAACAGAAGGATCAGGTGCCCCCTGCCGACGTTGAAGAGCAGTGAGCTGCGGAAATAGCTGGAAGCAAAGTGCCTCACCTGGGCCTGGAGGTCTTCAGGCATCTGCCTGCCCTCCACGTCAAAGGTGGGCAGATAAAGGCTCATGAAGATGAATGGAATCTTCTTGCCATAGTTATACCGGACGGTATCGTGCAGGGCGGTGGCGTCCACCGTGCCGAGCTCCGCGTCGAACGGGCTGGAATGCATGATATAGAACATCGCGATCACCGGGAACACAAAGGAGAACGCGGTGAAGGAGGACTGGCCGGCCAGACGCTGAACTAAGAGGATCAGGAAGGAGATGGCGACCGAACCGTAGAAGCCGTACATCACGCGCTTGAACAGGCGGTTCCTCACCAGACCCAGAAGTACCACATTCATCAGGGCAAAAAGAATGTAACCGATAAAGAAGATCGCGGAGCCGGAGGAGATGACGCCTTCGTCCGTCATCTTCAGGGCTTTGCCGCCGAAGCTGGTCACGATATCTACGATGATAATGGCCAGCAAAAGCACAGTCGAAAAAACGAGAATATAGTTCTGTGCTTTCTTTTCCAGCCGGGTGACAATCGTGATATACAGCGTGAAGAGGAAGAACACCGTGAAAAGCCCCGCGTGATAGACACAGCGCAGGACATAGGTCAGCGTGTCCAGCCCCCGGGCGAACAGCGACATATGGAAACCGATGTCGGCCATGCAGGCGATGATCAGCGTGGGGATAATGGACAGGAAGACGCGGTAACTGGTCGATTTCCGGGTATAGGAAAAGAACAGCAGCACGTAAATGACCAGACAGACAGATATGGCTGCTATATCTGCCGCGGGTGTGTAATTATTCAGGTAGATGGGATTTCCGGGCGTTTTCACCGGATCCACCTCTCTCTGCCTGTATCAGTATAACCAATCTAACGCTCCTATCATACATGGAATATGGTAGTTTGTCAAAGAAAAAATGAAAATTCGGACACATAAATCAGAGGAAAATTCGGGCGTCAGGTAACTATTATTCCCAAATATTCGATATTGCCGGAAAAAGCCGAATCATGTATAGTGAAAGAAACTTCGAAAACAGATCCGCGAACCGGGAGGAAGAAACCATGCAGACCATTCTGACCGTACAATCCATGAGGGAAAGCGATGCCCGCACCATCGCGGGCGGAACCCCGGGCCGGGAACTGATGGCCCGTGCGGCAAAGGCGATATTCGAGGCAACGGAATGGAATCCTCCCGTTGCCGTTGTCTGCGGAAAAGGCAACAACGGCGGGGACGGATATGCCCTGGCCTGTCTGCTGCAGGAGGCGGGGATCGAATGTACTTTGCTGATCCAGGGTGAACCGGCCGCGCCGGACGCCGCGTTTTACCTGGAAGCCTGCCGGCAGCGGCAGATTCCGGAACAGCCCTGGGGACAGGTGGAAAACCTGAGCGGATATCGCACGGTTGCGGACTGCATTTTCGGTACCGGGTTTCACGGTGAAGCAGGCGGGGAAGCCGCCCGGATGATCGAAGCGATCAATCGCAGCGGGGCGAAGGTTGTCAGCGCCGATATCAACAGCGGGATCAACGGGGACAATGGCCTGGGCCCGGTTGCGGTCCGGAGTGATCTGACTGTGTCTATCGGAAGCCTGAAACCCGGTCATTTCCTGGCGCGGGCTAAAGACGTTATGAAACAGGTTGTCAATGCCGATATCGGTATTCCGCCCGCAGGCCGCCGGCTGCTGCTGACGGAGGAGGAAGATGTCCGGAACCTGCTTCCGCCGAGGCTCCATCACTCCAATAAAGGAACATACGGGACCATCGCGCTGATCGGCGGATCTCTGCCGTATTCCGGCGCAATCCGGCTTGCCGGGATGGCGAACGCAGCCATGCATTCCGGTGTCGGGATCGCGCGGGTCGCGGCGCCCCGCAGCCTGTGCCCGGTAGTGGCTTCCGCGGTCCTGGAAAGCACCCTTTGTCCCATGGAGGACCGGGACGGGAATCTGCTGTTCTCGGAAGAGAGCCTGCAAAGGGCGGTGGCGGGAACCCGTGTGACGGCCTTCGGCATGGGTGCCGGAAACACGGAGGATACCCGGAAAATTCTGCAATGGCTTTTGCAGCAGTACAACGGAATCCTGATCCTGGACGCGGACGGGCTGAACGCGCTGGCGGAGATCGGGCCGGACCGGCTTCGGACGGCACAATGCCGGGTGATCCTGACGCCGCATCCCGGTGAGTTTGCCAGGCTGAATGCCTGCGCCGTTCAGGAAGTGCAGGAAGCGCCGATTGAGATGGCGGAGGCCTTTGCCCGGAATCATCATGCAACTGTTCTCCTGAAGGGAAGCGCCACCCTGATTACGGACGGGGAGACCACTTATCTTTCAGACCGCGGTTGCCCGGGAATGGCGACCGCCGGCAGCGGTGATGTGCTCAGTGGTATTCTGGCTGCCCTGTGCGCCTGGCTGCCGGACGACCTGCTCCGGGCGACCGCTGCGGCGGCCTGGATCAACGGACGGGCAGGGGAACTGGCCCAGCGGGAAAGCACGGATATTTCCATGACCGCCGGGGATACGGTCCGCGCCTTGCCGGAAGTATTTGGCCTTCTGAGAAACAATTCATTATAACATAGATGTACGGACAAATGTTAGTGTGTTAGTGCGTTAGTGTGTTAGTGTTTTACCCCCGCCGAAATGAACACTCGACAAAAATCGTTGATTTTAAAGCGTTTCGGACACTTCAAATGTCGAGTGTTCTAGTGTTTTTAGTGTTTGAGTGTTTACCCTTCCGCTATAGATTTGTACGGACTATTTGAAGAAATCTGGGGGAGCCAGATCTCAGTATCTCAGGATCTCATGAGATACTGCTCGACGCCTTTTGAGATACGGGTCAGATTAAAGCATTCGGGTACTGCCGGATTAACGCTGTCTAAGAGAGTTTTCGAGGAG
>Ga0265298_10010308_pt1 | contig 11067 bp, 4 predicted proteins | sample AusTroGonzalo_MG_3_FD_193486 | JGI IMG/M metagenome (GOLD analysis project Ga0265298, IMG submission 193486) | Bovine rumen microbial communities from tropical cattle in Woodstock, Queensland, Australia - Gonzalo_01 | ecosystem: Host-associated > Mammals > Digestive system > Stomach > Rumen ...
CATGCCTCCCGAATGGATTGGTTATAATAAGATTGGATTATTATTTTACCAACTTAGCGCTCTTGAGAGTGTGCTTCGGCTGAAAGCGCGAAGGCAACTTATGACGCTTGAACATTGACTTCAAGCCACTCTTGTGCTTAATAGCCTTCTTAGGAGCTGAAGCTGCTGCATCATTCAGCACGAAGGTCTCACTTACAAGACCGAAACCACCGTCTGCGGCAGGAATGTAGTATGCGCCACAGAACTCGAAGGTCTTCTTCTCGGCATCATACTCGCCCAGATACTCGGTGTAAGCAGGGTTGTATGCCTCCAAATCGATAAAGTAAACATCTCCATAAGTTTGGAAGGCCTCACCAGTATACTGGTAGAAGCGAATCTTTCCATCCTCACCGATGTTAAACTTCAAGCCATCCTCTGACATAGCCCAAGGCTTCAGAATGAACTGATCAGGAAGTTCGTTACACTGATAGAGTGTTGAATTTACTGTACCCTCATAGAAGCTAGTAGCATTATCTGACAATGCTGCAACACCATAGGTATAAACGCCCTTACCAACCTCACTCCATGACAGGTTAGCCAACGTCTCAATAGCTGCACCATATTCGATATCGCCCTTCTTGTTCTGGAAGACAATTTTCAGACTGATAACAGCATCGGTGAAGGTAGAACCACCGGCAGAAATCTTACCATAGACATCCTCACCGACAGCCTGGAAGCCAAGAGGCTGGCTTTCGAAGCCTTCAATAACCTTAACCTCGCCGTCCTTCACACCGAAGTAGATATCGCTACCATCAGCATAAGGAGCCTCAATCTTATAAACAGTACCATAGATATCTGCGAAACGGGCGTAGCAACCAGGATTAGCAGCCTCAATATCAGCCTTAGCGACTCCCTTATAGAGAGTAATATCATCCTTTGTCGTTCCCAACTTCTCAGAGATGAAAGCACCAGTAAATACTTTCTCCCATGCGAAGTCGTCCTCAGCTACAGAAGCAGTGTACAGGTCGAGGTCAGGATTGATGACCAACTTGAAAGCGCCTGCAGCGTTAGCAGTGTAGAATGAACAGTCCTTGTAGTTTTCCATACCGAACAGCAGAGCGCCCTTCGGGAAGGTAATCTTACCATTGGCATAGGTACCGTAGTTTCCATCAATGTAGTCCTTCTTATCGCGCTCAAGGCCGAGACCTACCATACTGTAGATGTGCATGAAGCCATAAGTACCCCAGGCTGCACCCATGTTACAGTTAGGAATCCATACCTTCTCAGGATTGGTAGCATCAATGTAGATGTAGTAGTCCTTAGTATCGTCCCAGTCACCTGGATCATTGTATGGATAGTTCTCACAATAGGTATTGATCATACGGAAGTAGCCAGGCATGTCATCACGCTCCTGCAACTTGGTGTAGAATACAGGATTACCAACACCAAACAGAGCACTAACAATATCATCGGTATACTCAGCCCATCCTGTTACCTTATTGCCATCCTCGTCATAGTAGAAACCAGCATCGTTCCACTTCACGCGAGTTACAGAGAAGTCATAGGTAATACCTGCAGAGTACTTAGATACATAAGCAGGATCGTTCAGAACCACCTGCAGCTGATAGGGAGTACCTACCTCAGCATTGGGGAAGTTGACGGTCAGCGTAGTCTCATCGGCACCATCAGCAAATTCTGCCTTACCAACCTCGAAGACGTTGTCGGTATTCTTGGTAACCGCGAAAGAAACGCTAAGAGCACCAACAGTATTCTTACGCTTTACAGCAATAGTTGCCGTAGTAGGATCTACTGGGTCAAGCTCTATTGATGCGCTAGACGTGGGGAAGTATACATCGGCATAGTTCTCAGCAGCATCCCAAGCGCCACGTCCGTCGTATTCGTACTTGTCTGAGCAGGATACAGCAGTCAGAGCTACTACACCAGCCAGAAGCGAATAGGCATATTTAAATATATTCTTCATATTTTCTTTCTTTTATCAGTTATTTAACCATGCATCACTTATTTAGCTGTAGCGAAGGTACCAATAGGAGTAGGACCTACAACAGCCTGAGTGGGGTTAGGATTGTTCTTACCCTGAAGAGCAACGTTAGACTGTACCTCATCCTGAGGAATAACCAGCGTCCAAGTAGGCTTAATACCCTTACAGTTGATCTTGAAGTCATCGGTAGGAGCGTTAGTACCCTCGTAGTTCTGAACTACATCTGGCTTCAGGCGCTTAGCAGATGGGAATGCCCATCCCTCACCCCAGCCTTCAATACGCATCTGAGTGAGAACCTCCAGCTGGAAGTCACGCAGGCTTGTAGCGGTGTAGTTGTAGCTCTTATCGCGATAGTTCTTCATGAAGCTGTTCAGCTTGGCAACACCAGCAGCAACACCCTCAGAAGCGCCAACAGCCTCAGCCTCGATCAAGTAGAGCTCCTCAATACGCATTACAGGTACGTCTGAAGCGCCACCGATGCTATAGGTCTTGTAGTCACCGTCGATACAACGGAACTTGATAGCAGCATAGTCAGGAGCAGCCTCAATCCAAGCCTTGTCACGGCAAGTCTTGTATTCAGCATAGTCAAGCTTCTTAGGATTCAGGAACCAACCCTTACGATAGTCTGTCTCACCGATATGGTCGTAGAGAGACTTATCGATAGCGGGCTGTGTCAGAGAAGCATAACCCCAGTCAGCCTCGCAAGACATCCAACCTACGAAGTTACACAGGTTACCCATGTTCTCAGCATCGTAGTGAACATACCACAACCAACCAGCAGTAGCCTTAGAGAATGCAGACTTCTCATCTACCAGCTCAGCAGCAGTCATGGGCTTAGCCTTCATATTAGTAGTAGCCTCTTCAATAGCCATACCAGCATACTTAGCAGCGTTAGTATAGTCCTCATTCAGCAAGTAAACCTTAGCCTTCAGACCATATACTACAGCCAGGCTTGGAGCCAGACGGTTGTCACTCTTATAGTCAGCCAGACACTTCTCAGCCTTGTCAAGGTCAGAGAGGATGAAGGCAATCATCTCATCGTGAGGAACACGAGGATTGTTCTTAGCCTGCTCAGCAGTAGTAGACTCCAGTACGAAAGGTACGGTGAGACCCTTTACATTATCAATATTAGTATAGATATTCTCAGCTGGCTCATAGAGTGCTGTCAGCAGATAGTACTCATAAGCGCGGCAAGCGTAAGCCATACCAGCATAAGCTTTCTGAGCGGGAGCTGCAGTCTCAATGTCAACAACACCGATTACGTCGTTAGCAGACTTAATGAACTTATACAACGTAAACCAGGGAACGTATGAGTAGTCCGTGTTTGAGTCGATGTTCTGAACAGTATTGTAACGACGATACCAGTCGTAACCTACGTTATCAGAGATACCAGGATACATATCGCCTAACAGCTCTGACTGGATAATCATGGTAGAAGGCAGAGCCATATCAATCTCGTTCACCTGCTCACCATAGACCAGATACCCCTTTGACATCTGTGAAGAGATACCATTGACAGCACCTTCCAATGCACTGGCAGACTTAGAGACCATATCTGCAGTAGCCTTAGAACTCTCGGGGAAGGTCTCCTCGATACATCCTGTCAAAGCAAAAGCAGCAGTCAGGGCCAGCGCTGAATATACTTTATTAATCTTTTTCATATCTTTTCTATTTTTCTTTCGTTTAGAATGTAACCGTAGCACCAATTGAGAATGATCTCATAGGAGAGTAGCGGGTAGCATTAGTCGTGTTAACATACGACTGACGTGGGTCGAAGCCCTTACGCTTTGAGAAGTAAGCGACATTCTCACAAGTGAGATACAGGCGCAGCTTCTCAATCATAGCCTTACGAGTCAGCTTGGCGGGGAAGGTGTAACCAAAGTTAATGTTCTCAATGTTCAGATAGCTTGCATTGGTCAAGAAACGTGAAGAAGCTGATGAAGAGTAGAGATCATTGAACATGAAGCGGGGGATATCAGAAGAGGCATTAGCCGGTGTCCATGCATCGAGGATATCCTCATGAATCTGATAACCTGCGTGGTTAGAGCTTGGTGAGGACATGAAGGTTGCATAGGTACCATCATACTGCTTGCCACCCAACTGATAAGAACAGTTGATAGAGAAGTCGAAACCGTAAGCCTCGATAGAGGTACCGAAACCACCATATACAGGAGGAACAGTGCTCTCCTCGATTACATAGTAGTCAGCATCAGCATACTTCTTAGTAGTCTCACGACCTGTCCAGTTACCCTCTGCGTCGAAGGTATTCTTCCACCACATAGACTGTCCGTCTGCGGGGTCAACACCAGCATAGTCCTTCATGTACCATGTGTAGATAGACTGGTCTTCTGTGATATAGAAGCTATAGTCTGGATCCTTATAACCCTTGTAAGCGGTACCATCGGTACCATAAACTGTAGAAACCTTCTTGTCATCAGCCAGCTTGGTGATGCGGTTCTTCAGTGTAGCGAAGTTCAAGTGCAGGTTCCAGTTTACGTTCTTGGTATTCAGGATGTTGTAGTTCAAGTCGAGCTCGATACCGGTGTTGTACATATCACCAACGTTGTCGAAGTAGCGTGAGTAACCCAGTGAAGGAGCTACAGAGAACTGGAACAGCATGTCGGTAGTCTTACGATAGTAGTACTCCAACGAACCGGTCAGCTTTTTGAACAGTGTGAACTCCAAGCCCATGTTGAAGTTGGTAGTAGTCTCCCAAGTAATACCCTGAGAACCCTTCTCACTGAAGGCAGTACCCATGTTACCAGAAGAGTTGCTAATACCATAAGTATCAGAATACAGGTAAGAGTTCAGCTCATCATTCAGGTAGATATTGTCGTTACCCTGTGAACCGATAGAAGCCTTCAACTTCAGCTCGTCAATCCATGAAGACTTGAACCACTTCTCCTTGTTCATCAGCCAAGCACCGCCCAATGACCAGAAGGTACCCCAGCGGTGGTCGGGATGGAAGCGTGAAGAAGCATCACGACGGAGTGAAGCAGACAGGAAGTAACGAGTATCGTAGTCGTACTGCAGACGAGCAAACCAACCTTCGTTGTTATAGCGCTCCTTGTAAGAGTCAGCGCTCTGACCGTCAACAACAGCACCACCCAACTCCTTATTCTCCTGAGAGAACATCTTTGACTTGCTTGCATACAGCAGAGCATAGGTACGATCGAAGTACTCATGACCTAACATGACGTTCAGGTTGTGAACATCAGCCAATGTCGTGGTGTAGTTCAGAATCTGCTGAGCATTGTAGTCGTAAGAACGAGTGTGATATTTACTTACTGTACCACCAGTGGTATCGAACTGTCCGTAGTACGGGTTATATACATAAGTGATACGAGTCTCGTCGAGGTTTGCAGTAGCGTTGGCAGTGAATACCAAGCCAGGCATCAGGGTAATATCAGCGAAACCATTAGCAGTAAGGGCGTTACCCTCGTTATTACGTGTATTCAAACGAACATCCTGTACAGGGTTAGCATCACCGATGAAAGGACGTGTCAAACCGGGATCGTCATAAGTAGAGGTAGCACCAGTACCATAGTCCATAATCTGGTTACCGAACTGGTCAACCTTGATGTTACCCTCTCCGTCACGCACCCAGATAGGATAGATAGGAGCAATCTGGCTGGTGAAAGCCCAGATGTTACCTGTAGAGGTGCTGCTACCGTTGTTACCCAATGAATTGCCATCGAAGCGGGTGTATGACATGTTACCACCAATCTTCAGCCACTTCTTAGCCTGATAGTCTGCACGCAGACGACCAGTGAAACGCTTGAAGTCAGAGTTCTCAGTGATACCCTGGTTATTCAGATAACCTAATGAAGCATAGAAGTTTGTCTTCTCGCTTGAAGCGCTGACAGAAAGGTTGTACTCCTGACGAACGCCAGTGCGAGTACCTACATCCTCCCAGTCATCAGGAGTGATTGTATATTTGTTACCTTTATACTCAATTACACGACCCAGTGTAGCATTGGGGTTCAGCTTACCATCCTGGCCAATCAGGTACTGATCCTTAGGATAATCCCAGATGTTGTATCCCAGACCGCCCTGTGCAGCAGGACCGAAGAGGTTCTCGTTGGCCTTCTGCCAAGCATCAACCTCGCTCATACCCTGATTCAGATAGTAGTCACGAACTGCACCATACTGCAACTCGTAGTACTTCTCTGGGCTGTTAATAGTCTTATAGTGCTGGAGGGCACGGGTGTTCCAACCATACTTGGCATCGAGAGTCACCTTAGCCTCACCGTACTTAGCTTTCTTAGTAGTAATCATGATGACACCGTTAGCACCACGAGCACCATACAGAGCGTTAGAGGCAGCGTCCTTCAGGACGGTCATTGACTCCACGTCGTTGGGGTTGAGGTTGCCGAGGTCACCGCTATAAGGAGCACCGTCAACAATAATCAATGGGTCCTTACCAGCATTCAGTGAACCGAAACCACGAATACGGATGGTAGAAGTCTCACCAGGAGCACCGTTTGATGATGAAAGCTGAACACCAGGAACAGCACCAGCCAGGGCATTGGTAACACTGGTAACCTGAGACTGTGACAGCTCAGCAGCACCCACTACCTTGGCAGAACCGGTAAATGCCGATTTCTTTGCGGTACCGAAAGCCACAACGATCACCTCGTCAAGAGCCTTCTGGTCGCTTGTCAAAACAATCTTCATGTTCTGACGTGCGCTAACCTCAATGGGTTCCATACCAACATAAGTAATTCGCAGAGTAGACTTGCCGGCGGGAACCGTCAGCGCAAACTTACCGTCTGCATCAGTAACAGTACCAGTCTGTGTTCCTACAACAAGAACAGTAGCACCGACTACGGGCTGTCCGTCTTCCTGTGAGGTTACGGTACCATTAACTTTCGTTTGTGAGAATGCAGCTCCAACTACAAGGAGCAACATAGTCAACAACATTGTTAATCTTTTTTTCATAAGCACTCTAAAAATATAATTAATTAGTGATTTTTGTTACGCGTTTTATTTTAAGTTGAACTATTTACTTTTTTTAAAAATTCGGCTGCAAAGATACCACTTAAATTTGTTAAAACCAAACAAAATTGTAAAAAATGCATCTTTTTGCATTAATTATTGACATTTTTCATGATAAAAGTAAACAAAAGCCAAGTTTTTACTATCAAACTGACACCTGTATACGATATTTATACAGTATTGCAACCTCCGTAAGAAGTTCAGTTGTTACAAATTGACCAGTTTCAACTCACAATTTACAACAATATGGAACAAAAAAAAGGCAATCAGTTAAAAAATGAGGCCAAAATGCATATTTTTTAAAATAATATTTGCTAAAATAACGCAAAAGTATTACCTTTGCACCTTGCAAATATTATCCCTCGGTGTTTTTAGAACACCACAACACACAAGGGAGAAATAAAATAATGTACCCGTACATTATATAAAGCAACTTGGTAATTGGCAAACAGCCCGATCCTTAACCGAGAAAGGCAGCCATCACAAAAATGAAATAACTATTTAAAAATAACAAGAGAATAAAGTATTTATGAAGAAAAGACTGACAATGTTTCTCACCTGTCTCTTCATGAGTCTGAGCATGGCGTTTGCCCAGCAGAAGATTACAGGTACTGTCTTTGAGGATAATGGTGAGCCGTGTATCGGCGCTACCGTTATGATTCAAGGCTCAAAACTGGGAACAAAGACCGACCTCGATGGTAACTTCAGCATTAACGTGCAGGAGGGCAAGAAGCTTGTGATAAGCTATGTCGGTATGGTTTCGCAAACTGTAAAGGCCAAAAATGGCATGAAGGTTACTCTTCAAGCCGACGCCACTCAGTTGCAAGAAGTCGTAGCCGTTGGTATGATGAAGCAAGACAAGCGTCTCTTCACTGGTGCTTCATCAAAAGTTGATGCCGACAAGGCTAAGTTGGCAGGTATGGCTGACGTTAGCCGCTCACTGGAAGGTCGTGTAGCAGGTGTTCAGGTAACAAACGTAAGTGGTTCATTTGGTGCTGCGCCCAAGATTCGCGTTCGTGGTGCTACGTCCATTTACGGTAACTCAAAGCCTCTTTGGGTGATTGACGGTGTGATCTACGAGGATAACGTAGACGTTAGTGCCGACGAGTTGGCATCAGGTGACGCCAAGACGCTGATTTCCAGCGCCGTAGCCGGACTCAACTCTGACGATATCGAGTCATTCACCATTCTGAAAGACGGTAGTGCTACCTCTATTTATGGTGCCCGCGCTATGGCTGGTGTGATTGTCATCACCACCAAGAAGGGTGGCAAGGGTCGTGCTTCTGTCAACTATACGGGTGAGTTCTCTACCCGCATGAAGCCCAGCTATCGTGATTACAACATCATGAACTCTCAGGAGATGATGGGTGTTTACAAGGAAATGGCCGACAAGGGTTGGCTGTCTCTGGAGAATCTGGTGAATGCTAAGAATACCGGTGTCTATGGCTATATGTTCCAGCAGTTGCGCAAGTATGATCCCGCAACAGGAACCTATGGTTTGGAGAACACTGAGTCAGCTCGCAACCGCTATCTGCAGGATGCCGAGTTCCGCAACACAGACTGGTTCGACCTGCTTTTCACCAACAATGTTCAGCAGAACCACTCTGTAAGCATCTCTGGTGGTACAGATCGCATGCAGGCATACTTCTCTATGTCTCTGATGCATGACCCCGGTTATTACGTAAACCGCAATAAGGTAGACCGTTACACATTCAACGGTAACATCTCTTATGATATTTTGAAGAACCTGACTGCCAAGCTGGCCGCCCAGGGTAGCCACCGTAACCAGGAGGCTCCTGGTTCACTGAACCAGACCACCGACGTGGTAACTGGTGCTGTAAACCGTGACTTCGATATCAACCCATTCAGTTTCGCGCTGAACACCAGCCGCTGTCTGGATCCCAACACAAGATACACTCGTTTCTACACAGGTTTCAATATCTTCAACGAGTTGGACTACAACTACATGGAGTATGATGTCAACGAGTTGATGTATCGTGCAGAGTTGGAGTGGAAGCCTATCCAGAAGGTTACATTCAACGGATTGATTTCTACCCGCATGAGTCATTCTCGCCGTCAGCACAACGTGATGGACAAGTCAAACCAGGCCAACGCTTATCGTGCCGGTGTTGACCAGCAGGATGACAACTCTACCATCCGCGACAACAACCCACTGCTTTATACTGACCCCAGCAACGACAAGGCTCTGCCTGAGTCTGTATTGCCAAAGGGAGGTATCAAGTATCAGTATGATGACAACATGCGCTCAAACACCTACCGTTTCATGGCCGACTACCGTGACGTGTATGCTGAGAAGCACACTCTTAACGCCATGATTGGTACTGAGTACTCTTCAGTAAAGCGTACCACCACCAACTGGACAGGTTGGGGCTATATGTATGACATCGGTGGTATTGTCTATACTCCATACCTCTGGCTGAAGCAGGGTAACGAGGAGAACACTGACTATTTCGGTGAATATTCTACCACTACTAATACACTGGCTTACTACGGACAGCTCGTATATAGCTTTGACAAGCGTTACACTATCAACGGTACATTCCGTTATGAGGGTACCAACCGCTTCGGTAAGGTACAGAACAGCCGCTGGTTGCCTACTTGGAACGTATCTCTGGCATACGATGTTACCAACGAGCCATTCATGCAGGATGTTAAATGGCTGTCACAGTTCAAGCTTCGTGGTAGCTACTCGCTGACTGCTGATACAGGTCCCTCTTGGGTTAACAACGCTGAGGTTATCTACAAGACCCGCAACGCTTGGCGCCCATTCACATCTGCTTCTGAGTCAGAAATTTACATTGACTATCTGGCTAACACCGAGCTTACCTTCGAGAAGAAGCACGAGTGGAACATTGGTGTTGACCTGAGCTTCCTGAACGATCGCGTCGGTATCACCTTCGATACCTACTGGCGTAACAACTACGACCTGATTGGTCTGGTTTACACGCAGGGTGCTGGTGGTCAGACCTCTAAGTATGCTAACCTGGCCGACATGAGCTCTCACGGTGTTGAGGTAGGTCTTTCTACCGTCAACGTGCAGACACAGAAGTTCAAGTGGAGCACAGACTTCATCTACTCACTGGCTAAGAACAAGGTTACCTCACTGGAGAACTCTTGTAACGCCTACTACCTCATCGTTGGACAGCACTCTTCTAACCCCTATATGATTCCTACATTGGAAGGTTATCCCGTACGCACCCTGTGGAGCTATCAGTTCGCAGGACTCAACGAGGAAGGTCTGCCAATGGTTATCAACGAGAAGGGCGAGAAGACTATCGGCGACGTGAACATCCAGGAGACCAAGAACTTGGAGGACTTCCTCGTTTATGAGGGCCCACAGGATCCCACCTGGTATGGTTCACTGAGCAATACCTTCACCTTTACTGGCAAGAACTTCGGTAAGCTGAGCCTCGACGTATTCATCACCTACTCTGGTGGTAACGTCGTACGTCTCGACCCCGTATTCAGCTCTGGCTACAGCGACCTTTCTTCACTTCCTAAGGAGTTCAAGAACCGCTGGATGCAGGCTGGCGACGAGGCAAGAACCAACATTCCTACTATTGCTTCAGTAAACCAGGTTGACCGCTACGGAAGCACCACACTGAGCACAGCTTACAACGTTTACAACTACTCTACCGAGCGTGTTGCCAAGGGTGACTTCGTTCGTCTGAAGGAGTTGGCAGTAACCTATACCCTACCTCAGGGTCTGCTGCAGAAGTCTAAGATTATCAACACTGCTTCTATCAAGCTGTCTGCTACCAACCTCTGCCTGCTCTATGCTGACAAGAAGCTGAACGGTCAGGATCCTGAGTTCATCAACTCTGGTGGTGTAGCAACACCTATCTCTAAGCAGTTTACGGCTACCGTACGTCTGGGATTCTAAGGTAAAGTTAAGTATTAAGAATATAAGAAATAATAGATATGAAGAAATATATATTCGGATTGTCAATGATGGCAGTAGGCTTGCTGTTCGCTTCATGCTCAGATAAGCTGGACGAACAGCCAGACAGTCGCTGGATTCATATTGACAGCAGCGATAAGGTAGCAAATCTGCTCACCTCAGGCTATCC
>Ga0265298_10010310_pt1 | contig 11067 bp, 10 predicted proteins | sample AusTroGonzalo_MG_3_FD_193486 | JGI IMG/M metagenome (GOLD analysis project Ga0265298, IMG submission 193486) | Bovine rumen microbial communities from tropical cattle in Woodstock, Queensland, Australia - Gonzalo_01 | ecosystem: Host-associated > Mammals > Digestive system > Stomach > Rumen ...
CATGAAGGTACGCAACGTAATCTTGTCTGCATGACAACGGACAATTCTACGCATACATTTACTTATGCGGGCGGTAGTGCTACTGCGAATCCTGGTTATTGGAGTCACACTGGACCATGCTATACGTCTGCAAAAACGTTGACTACGACGAAGACAATAAAGTGTAAGAATGCTTACTAGTATAATTGATTAAAGTTCTTTCCTTTGACGAGCCCAGTAACGGGCTCGTCATTTAATAAATTATATATTTCACCATATGAGAATTCCTTTCAACCAGCCGCCCTTCGTGGGGCCCGAAATCGATTACGTGCGGCAGGCCGTCGAGAGCGGCCGCATTTGCGGTGACGGGCAGTTCAACCAGAAGTGCCACGCCTGGCTCGAAAGCAAGACGGGCTGCGCGCGCGCCTTGCTCACCACGAGCTGTACGCACGCGCTTGAAATGTCCGCGCTGCTTTGCGATATCCGGCCGGGTGACGAGGTCATCATGCCGTCGTTCACGTTTGTTTCCACGGCCGATGCGTTCGCGCTGCGCGGCGCCAAGTGCGTGTTCGTGGATATCCGCCCCGACACGATGAACATCGACGAAAAGCTCATCGAGGCGGCCATCACCGAAAAGACGAAGGCCATCGTGCCGGTGCACTATGCGGGTGTTGCCTGCGAGATGGATACCATCAACGAAATCGCCCGCAAGCACAACCTGTTCGTCATCGAGGATTCGGCGCAGGGGATGATGTCCACCTACAAAGGGCGCAGCCTCGGCGCGCTCGGGGACTTCGGCTGCTACAGTTTCCACGAGACCAAGAACTACAGCATGGGGGAGGGCGGTGCCATCCTCATCGCCGACAAGAAGTATGCCGACCATGCCGAGATTATCCGCGAGAAGGGCACGAACCGCGTACAGTTCCATCGCGGCGAGGTCGACAAGTACACGTGGGTGGAACTGGGCTCAAGCTACCTGCCGAGCGAACTGAATGCCGCCTACCTTTACGCCGAACTCGAGAACGCCCAGAAGATTTTCGACAACCGCATGGCGAGCTGGAACGCCTACCGCGAGAACCTGCAACCGCTTGCAGATGCGGGCGATTTGCAGCTCCCGTACATCCCGGCGGAATGCAGCCACAACGCACACATGTTCTACCTGAAGGTCGCCGACCTCAAGACGCGTACCGCGCTCATTGCGCACCTCGTGAAGAACGGCATTCTGGCGGTGTTCCACTACGTGCCGCTGCACAGCGCCCCCGCGGGCAAGCGCTTCGGGCGCTTTGACGGCGAGGACCGCTACACTACCAGGGAAAGTGACCGCCTGCTGCGCCTGCCCATGTTCTACGGGCTGAAACCCGCCGACCTGGAGTTCGTTTGCGGCAAGGTGAAGGAATTCTTCGGGAAATAAACTGTAGATTTTTGCATGTGTATGCAAAAATCTACAGTAAATCGCGTTATTGGCGCGACAGTGATGTCAAATCCAGCATTTCTTTTGCGCAATCAATAGTCTGTTCCAAAGTTATTCCTCTGGCAAATGGATTCTTGGCAACAAATCTTCTCCAAAAATCAATTTGTGCCGAATCAGCTTTGATTTCTTCTAGAATCTGCGGATATTCTTCCAATATTTTGAAAGTATTTCGCTTGTGAGATGTCGCTTCAAGAGCCTTCTTTAGCGTTTCAAAATTTATCTCTTTTTTCTTCAACGTGTAAAGCGTATATACATCGTAGAAGTCTCTAGTTCGCGTATTTGCCACGCCCCTTGAAATAATCGTATCCAGTTTTTCTGCGAAAACATTCTCTAAAGTATACGCTAAAATTGGTATTACTTTATTATCAAAAACACATTTATACTTGTATTTCGTTTCCTTGGGAATTATGGTGTCGCCAGTTGTTAGGTCGACAGTCAAAGGAACTTTCATCTTTCCATAACGGCATTCGATAAATACCCTCAGCCCAAGATAATCATCTTTTTCCCGGATTTCCTCAACTCGATTGAACGAAAAAGCTAACTGATCCGCAATATTTATACTACAAATTTCTTGGAAAGAGGTCCTGATATTTTCATAACTGACGCTAAAGCTCTTTACTGTCGCGTCGATGTCCATTGTAGAACGACTTCCAATTCCAAGAATGGAAGCAATCAAGAACCCGCCTTTAATAACAAAATGGTCGCGAAAACGCGAAACGGCAATCCTATCCAGCAAACGTTCAAGACAATACATTTGCAAGGTTGCCTGAGGCGTAATTCCATACTTTGTGGATAAATCCTTCAATAGCGCCTTTAGTTGCATTTCGTTATTAGTTATCACAGCAATACCTCTAAATACGCCCGGAGTTTTTTCTCTACATGGAATATTTTTGCCAGTTGCATCAGTTTCGGAATATTTTTTTCTTTGCGATTGACATATGTTTTAATCGCATAGGTTATGGTCTGCATATCGGCTGCAACTTTGGTTGTCATGATTTCGCATAAGGTCCTTTCGACAGAATAAGCGCGGACGCTATTTCCCAAAGGCGTTTTGACATCTACAATTTCAAGAGGATAAAGGTTCTTCGAAGAATGCTTTACCACAATTCCATTTTTCGCTAGAGGGGGCGAATGGTAAAAACCCTTAAATGTCATTGTCCACATAAACGGAGCGCGTTCTATCAGAGAATGTAAGAATAAGGCCGTTTCGCACGAGAAGATGCCTGTCGGGCAGCGATGCTGCAAATTCAGGAGTTCGTCTTCCTGGGCTGTTGGCAACTGATACACACCTCGCTCTACCCTTACGATTTGTCCAGCATCGGCAAGCTGTTTCAAAAACATTCTGTGAATACCTGCAAAAGAGGCCTCTTTCGCAGTAATCCTACCACCTCTTTCCGAGAGAAGGTTCATCAGTATTTTTTCTTTGCAATTGACATTCATACTAACAAATATATAAGATATTAGTATAAATGTCAATACAAGCCATTCTACCATCGCCACCTCCCCGCGATTATTTTTGAAATTTTGAGCACTAGAACATTTGTTCACTATGAAATATACTTTCGAGTTCTGCCATTGTCAATAGCTTTTTTTTGGCAAAACAGTTCAGAATTTCTTAGATGCAAATCGCTTTTTTTTTACTATTTCTATTTTGGATAAAGACTTTATTGATGACTGCTTCACAAAAAAAACTTCTCCTTCTCGGCGGTAGCCATGCCGAAATCCCGCTGATCCAGGCCGCGCAGGCGCTGGGCTGGTTCGTGATTACCACGGGCAACAACCGCGACGGCTTGGGGCACCCTTATGCCGACAAGACTTTTTTTGCGGACTTCAGTGACAAAGATGCGATGCTGGAATTGGCGCGGGCCGAGGGCGTCACGGCGGTTTGTTCCGGATGCAACGACTTCGCTTTGCTTTCGACGGTGTATGTCTGCGAAAGGCTAGGGGTGCCGGGCCACGACAGTTACGCGACGAGCCTTAAAATTCACCACAAGGACAAGTACCGGGCATTGGCCACGCGCCTCGGCATCCCGACGCCGCGGGCGATGGTGGTGCGCAACGCGCAGGAATTCGAAGCGGCAATTTGTGGCACGGCTTTTGCGGCCCCCGCCACCGACAGCCGCGCACCCCTCACGTTCCCAGTTATCGTGAAGCCGGTCGATTTGACGGGCGGCAAGGGTATCCACCGTGCGGCAAATGTAGACGAGGCCCGTGCGGCCTACCGCGACGCGGTGAGCCGCACACGCGAAGACCACGTGGTCGTCGAGGAGTTCGTGCAGGGAACGAACCACGGATTTTCCGCCATGCTGGTGAAAGGCAGGGTGGCCTTCGCGTTCGCCGACAACGAGCAGTATTACATCAACAAGTACCTGGTCAGCGGGGCGAACACTCCCAGCACCTCCGGCAAAGCGACCCTCGCCATGCTCCGCGATTACAGCGAGCGCATCGCGCGGGAGCTCCATCTGGTCGACGGCATTCTGCATATCCAGTACATCGAGCGTGCGGACGGTACGCCCGTCATCATCGAGATATGTCGCCGCCCGCCCGGAGATTTGTACATCAAGTTTGTCAAGTACGCGACCGGCGTTGACTACCCGAGATTCATCGTGATGGCCGAGACTGGCATGGACATCTCCGGCATTGCCGACGTGCCTACCCAAGGTTTTTGGCTGCGACACTGCGTCATGGCGGACTGCCAGGCCGGCGAACGGACCGCGACGGGCGACACCTGCAAAGGCATCGTCCGCGATGTCACTTTTGCGCCTGAAATCCAGGGGAACATCGTCGAGAAGTTCCTGTGGCACAAATCCGGCGAGGTTATTACAGATAAACTCACGTACAAGGCCGGAATCGTGTTCTTCAAGTTCGATACGCTTGAAGAAATGGCTGACAAAACCGCCCGCATGACGGATTTGGCAAAAATCATCGTTGACTAACTCAAAAAGTTTCCCTCCGGCAAGCTTAGAAAGCATTCTCTCGTCTAGCCCTTTACTATATTCCTAAACATGAAGAAGGAACCTTACCAAATCGCCTTTATCGGTGGCGGCATCAATTCGGCCATCGGCGAGGTCCACAAGGCGGCAAGCCAGATGGACGGGCATTTCGAACTTGTGGCGGGCGCGTTCAGCACCCACGCCGAGACGAACCGGCAGACTGCCGCGGCCTGGGGAGTGACCGCGGAACGCACCTACGCCAGTTACCGCGAACTCCTGCAAGCAGAGAAGGGCAAGCTCGACGCCGTGGTGGTGCTCGCGCCGACGGACCTGCACAAGGATATCGTCATCGACGCGCTCCGTGCCGGGTTCCCCGTGATTTGCGAGAAGTCGCTTGCGACCAGCGTCGAGGAAGGCGAAGAAATCGCGAAGGCGGTCGCCGAGACGAAAGGGTTCTTCTGCACTACGTACAACTACACCGGCTACCCGATGGTGCGCGAACTCAAGCAGTTCATCGCCGACGGCAAGCTGGGCAAGATCCAGCAGGTGCAAGTCGAGATGCCGCAGGAAGGCTTCATGCGCCTGGGTTCCCATAACGAGCCGCCCAAGCCGCAGGCCTGGCGCCTCAAGGACACCGTGATTCCCAAGATTTCCTTGGACCTCGGGAGCCACCTGCACAACATGATTTACTTCTTGACGGGCGAGCGCCCGGAACGCATCGTCGCCGACCAGGCCACTTTCGGGCTGTTCCCGCAAATCGTGGATAACGTGGGCGCGCTCGCGCAGTACACGAACAACATGCGCGCGCAGGTGTGGTTCAGCAAGACGGCGCTCGGCAACCGCAACGGGCTGCGCATCCGCGTGTACGGCAGCGAAGGCAGCGCCGAGTGGTTCCAGTTGGAACCCGAGACGCTCAAGACGTGCGACTTGCGCGGCAACGTGAGCCTTCGCGATCGCACCGGTGACGTGAAAATTGCGAACCAGCAGCGCTACAACCGATTCAAGGCGGGCCATCCTGCGGGCTTTATCGAGGCGTTCGCCAATTACTACAAGGACATCGCCGACTGCCTCAAGCAATACTTTGAAACCGGAAGCTTTACGAGCCAGTACGTGTGCGGCATCCGCACCTCGCTTGAGGGCCTCGCTATGATGCAGGCCGCCGCGAAGTCCGCGCAGAGCAACAAGTGGGAGAACGTATGAAGCTTTCGTTCGTAATCCCTTGCTACCGCAGCGAGAACACCATCGAGACGGTGGTGCAGGAAATCCGCGAGACCGTCGCGGCCCGCAACGCTGCGGCATCTACGGCCGGGTCGGACACAGCCGCGAACACATTCGACTACGAAATCGTGCTGGTGAACGACTGCAGTCCCGACAACGTGTGGCAAGTCATCAAGCGCCTCGCCGCCGAAGACAGCCACGTCAAGGGAATCTGCCTCGCCAAGAACTTCGGGCAACACTCCGCCCTGATGGCAGGCTACGGGCAGGCCACCGGCGACTACGTAATCAGCCTCGATGACGACGGCCAGACTCCCGCCACGGAGACCTTCAAGCTCGTGGACAAGCTGGAGGAAGGCTACGACGTGGTGTACGGCTACTACGAACACTCCGCGCAGCACCTGTTCCGCCGCTTTGGCACCTGGGTCAACAAGAAGATGGCCGAGGCCATCATTGGGCAGCCCAAGACGCTGCGCACCACGAGCTTCTTCATCATGCGCAAGTTTATTGTCGAAGAGATTGTGCGCTACCCGCACCCCTTCGCCTATATAAGCGGGCTTGTATTCCGTGCGACCAAGAACCTGGGCAATGTGGCCGTGCAGCACCGCCGCCGCCTCGAAGGCGAGTCGGGCTATACGCTCGCGGGCCTTATCGGGCTCTGGATTAACGGGTTTACGGCATTCTCCGTGAAGCCGCTGCGTGCTGCCACCTACATCGGGCTCCTCTGCGCCCTTGTCGGATTTGCCGCGGGTATCTTTGTCATCTACAAGAAACTGATGTACCCCGGAATCCCGGTGGGCTACACCAGCATGCTCGCCACCTTGCTGTTTATCGGCGGCATGATCATGTTCCTGCTCGGGCTCATCGGCGAATACGTGGGCCGCATCTACATCAGCATCAACCAGTCGCCGCAATACGTGGTGCGCGAACGGACGTTCTAGGCGGGCGCAAGGCAGCAAACGATGAGCGAATGGACCACAGTCATCAAGCCTAAATCGAGCCTGCTCTCGGTCGACTTCGGCGAAATCTGGCAGTACCGCGATCTGTACCGCATGTTCGTGAAGCGCGATATCGTCACGTGGTACAAACAAACTATCCTCGGACCGCTGTGGTTCTTTATCCAGCCCATCATGACGACCATCATGTTCATGGTCGTGTTCGGCGGCATCGCGAAAATCTCGACGGACGGTTTGCCGCAGCCGCTGTTCTACCTGGCGGGCATCTGCCTCTGGACCTATTTTTCGGAATGCCTGAACCAGACGAGCAAAACGTTCATAGAGAACGCGAACATGTTCGGCAAGGTGTATTTCCCGAGGCTCGTTGTGCCGCTTGCGACCATCACGAGCAACCTCGTGCGGCTCAGCATCCAGATGGGGCTGTTTTTCCTGGTGTTCGCGTATTACCTGATATTCACCGACGCTCCGGTACACCCTAATTTGTACGCGCTGCTCACGCCGGTACTCGTACTGCTCATCGCCGCGCTCGCGCTCGGTTTCGGCGTGCTGTTCAGCAGCCTCACCACCAAGTACCGCGACCTCACGTTTTTACTGAGCTTTATCGTTCAGCTCTGGATGTACGCGACCCCGGTGATTTACCCGCTCAGCACCATCGAGGACCCGCGCCTCAAAATGCTCATGCAGGCTAACCCGCTCACCAGCATCATGGAGACGTTCAAGTTCGGGATGCTCGGAGTAGGGGAGTTCAGCTGGGCCGCCCTAGGTTACACCGCCGGCTTCGCCGCGTTCATCCTCGCGCTCGGCATCGTCGTGTTCAACAAGATCCAGCGCACCTTCATGGATACGGTGTAGGCGCTACGCCTTAAATCCGGCGTCCATCATGCACTTCTGAGCGAAGCAGTTCGCTTCGTCTTCCTTTTCGGGGTAGTTGTGCGTGATTTCGATATTTTGCAAACAAATACCCTTCTTGCCGTGGTAGAGCACGTGCGCTAGTTCATGGAAGAATGTATACCACATCGTTTCGCGCTTCTTGAAGCGGTCGTGCAATTGGATTAGCGGTACATCCTTGTACCAGCGATACATGCCGTAAACCGGGGCGCTCTTGAAATTCTGCACGAACAGCACGCGGATTCCGATTTTGCGGCAGATTTCTTGCAGGCCCGTCATGCAGTCGTCGACCACCTCCGGCTCGGGAGTCCAATAGGTGATTTTCTTTTCTCGCTTCGGCAACGTCTTGTTTGCCGCGGCAAAAGCGATAATTTCGGGGAGGGCCGCCTTCAGTCGCTTGCGGACGGGAATCTGCTCCTGTTTTTCCATCGGGTCGCGATCCGAGAGAATCTCGCCACGGCGAATCCACGCCGAAGTCGCATAAGGGTCCTTGACCTCGGCCAGCGAAATACTGAATGCCACCTTCAGCCGGGCATTCTTATAGTAGCCGTCCCACGCCTGGGGAGACGCCACGGCAAAGAATTTCAGCAAAGGCATTAAAGATTTGCTTTCGTCCTTTTTTTCTTGCACCCATTCGCGGACGTTAACTTCGTCAGGGAATGACTTTTTCCAAAGGGACTGATCCGTCAGCGAGGCCTTGATTCTCTCGCGAGAGAGAAATTCGTCATAAGCAATCTGGCTGCGCAGCCAAAATGATGCCGGAATTTCCGTAACCATTTCTAAAGCAATAGCAACATCCGGCGTAATGCGGCAATTGCCCTGCAAAATATCATTTACCGCCTTGGGCGTGTAACCCATTCGCGCGGCCAAGTCGTTCGCGTCAAGGCCCATTTCTTCAAGTTTTTCGGCAAGATGCCGCCCAGGTGGCGTCACCACAGCCAATTCATCGCATCTATATACCTGCATAAACGCTCCTACTCGTGATAATCTACAATTTCTAGAATCGAAACGGTTTGTTCAACAATCAATCCGACAATATTTCCGAGACTATTCAGAACCGGCTTGAATATAAGCCTATACGGATGGTCCAAATCACATGCCCATTGACCTGCGCGAGTTCCAGTCAACTCATGGAAACGACCTGCCACATTTTTCAAAGCGTCCAAATCAACAGCTCGGTGCAAAGCGTCTATTCTTATTGAATAAGCGTCCGCCCGTCTTTTTCCCATTTTTCGCACCGCATAGGCCTTGTCACCCGCACAGCGAGCCAATTCCTTGTCTGCATACACGACCTGCATTCCACCTCCAATAATTTCAATGCACCAATAATATACATTAAAATTTTAATAAAAGCAATAGGTGTAGTATTTTTTATAAAAAATTTATATATTCACACTAGAATATCAACAATACAAACAACACTTCAAACAGGGAGCTAATATGGGTGTATACATATCCCTTCTTGCATCAAACAAGGTTGATCCCGTCCAATGGGAAAAGGCCTACAAGGAAACCCTTATACTTGCAGACAAGATGGGACTAATCGAAATTCGGGAATTTGAAAAATTCGGTCAAAAGTATTTTGCAGCAACATCGAGCGCAGAACGAGAATTTCCTCGCGGAATCGGCTGGCTCACCGAGGGTGACGCAGTCTTCATGGCAACGGCCGAGGATTTCTTTTTGCCACGCAAAGTCGACACACCAAGGCAAGAAGAAAAATACTGTGACCCACTAATGTATATCCTCGCGCAAAGAGGAATCGTCGATTTTAAAAATCCGTATGTCAAGAACGTACAAGATTTTTGGGATAGCAAAACGCAGGGAGAGCCGTACCACATGGCGCTCCTTGCCATCGGCTGTCTTTTGGACAACCGACTGAATGGCGAGGCGATTTGCGGAAGCGATATTACCTATGGCCAATGCGAGTGCGCAATAGAAAAGGCGAATAAAATCCTGAAAGAAAAGATTGGCATGCCACTACGGTGCCGTATGGAAGACCTTTACAAGAGGGTTCGCCAGCTGCCCATTGAACCGCGCCAAATGCTCGAATCGTTCGCCGCGGCATATTTGGGCACAAAGGATGAACGCTACTATAAATTTGTCGCTGAGCACTTTTCTGACGAAGAACAATATCTTTTTATCAAGGAGAAAATGAATGACTCATACCTAGGCACGGTTGGTTTTGCAGATAGTATACAGCAAATTCTTTCGTACAACATGCCCATCGCTTGGGTTTGTTCATCTTTCCTGGAAATGGATCCCAAGAAAAAGAAAACCGAGGAAAATGGCGAGAGTCCTTTCCAAATATTCATCAAAACGATTCTTGCTACAAATATCTATTTGCCAGAAAAAGATATGCGCGACTGCTTGAAAGTGGATGAGAATACCGCCGAGACCATGTGTGTCGAAAAGCAGTTTGCGAGCATCCTGTTTATGAGCGCGCGAAACCGCAGCGTCGCACGCTACATTCCTTTGGAAGAACTGACTGCGCAACTTATTGAATCGCTTGGAGACAAATGCGATGTCAAAGGAATCATTGAGGACTACCTTAAGGTTAAGAACAAAAAACAGCAGGACGGAGAAATGGACGTTTTCGCCAAACTGAACGATTTCCATGACGAATTCAACAAGAAACTTGCTGAGAAAGAAAAGAAATATGATGTAGGAAGTACAGAACGTTTCATATTCTTCCAGAAGGGGGATTCTGTTTCGCCAAGACTTTTGGATTCTATGAAATCATGGGTAGAATTTTACAAGACGGGCATAAATGAACCGCGTTTTGCGGAACTTTTCCAAGGCGATTACGAGGACCGGTGTCGCTACCTGGGAAAACAAAATCGTGCGCTTAAGTTGATGGATTTTGAATGGCAACATATTTTTGACGACATCAGGGACAATCCGGAAAGTTTCAAGCGCTATTACCCTATGGTGCGAATAGAGATCAATCATCGTAGCGTCCATGATTTCATTAGGGCATATGTCGTTAACGACGACTTCTATGAAATGTGCCAGACGCTAGTCACAAGCGAGAAATAACAAGGAGTAGATTATGGAAAGAAAACTTGCATCCGTACAAAAAATTTTAAACGTTGAGCCCATCGAAGGAGCCGACCGCATCGAGGTCGTATCGGTGTTGGGCTGGAAATGCGTAGCCAAGAAAGGCGAATTCCGCATTGACGATTTATGCGTCTATTTTGAAGTAGACTCGTTCCTGCCTGTGTGCAAAAAATTTGAATTTCTCAGAAATTCATGCTACAAGAATAATGACCTGATGGGCGAAGGTTTTCTCCTGAAAACGCAACGTTTCCGCGGGCAGATTTCTCAGGGACTCGCGCTCCCGCTCACAGTTTTGCCAATAAACACAGAACAAGACACACCGCAAATCGGCGATGATGCCACCGAAATTCTCGGAGTTCGCAAGTGGAGTATGCCGGAAGTCGCAACCGGAAGCGGAACTGCAATCGGCCCCATACCTTACGGCATCCCCAAAACCGACGAAATCCGCGTGCAGGCGGAACCCTGCCTCATCGAAGAATTCAAAAGTATTCCATACTACATTTCCACAAAGATGGACGGAACCAGTGTTACAATGTACCTGATTGATGGAAAATTCGGCGTATGTGGA
>Ga0265298_10010311_pt1 | contig 11065 bp, 10 predicted proteins | sample AusTroGonzalo_MG_3_FD_193486 | JGI IMG/M metagenome (GOLD analysis project Ga0265298, IMG submission 193486) | Bovine rumen microbial communities from tropical cattle in Woodstock, Queensland, Australia - Gonzalo_01 | ecosystem: Host-associated > Mammals > Digestive system > Stomach > Rumen ...
TTAATACAAAAAAATGGTCGACCGGGCAGGACCGAACCGGCGCGACGCTATTTGAGGTGAGAATATGCTCACCCCTCATTTTTCTCCGATTGTTTTCGCGATTCGAAACATCGTCCTCTTAAACTTTTTCAGCATAAACGGAGAATAAAAACGCGATTTTTGAGCATAAAAGTCGTGAAGTCGAGGTTTTTATTTGTCGATTTGCGAGCGAATCATCGAAAAATAGTTCCCGGCAATGGATGCATGGTGGAGGTTCAAAAGGTCATAAGTTCACGACTCGTTGCAACCACTGCTGCAGAGCCTGCCGGAAAGGATGGTCCTGTTCAAAAGAGCATGGAATAAAAACCTGCAGAAGCAGAAATCTATTCCAGTATTTAATATACACCATGCATAGAATAATTCAATCTGATTTCATGTTATTTCGAAAAATATCGTCTGGACAGATAAGTTCAGATGTCATCCGGCTCTATGATGTACGCTGGCGTATCCATGCCATCGGGGAGATCGGTCGGGATGCCGAGGTCGTGCAACTGCTGATCATACACCATTGAATCAATTTCGGCGAACATCTGCTGAAGCCCGCTATCCTGGTCTATACAGTCTTTGCAGAGATGGTCACCCGTCCATGGGATGCGGAAGGTCTTGCCATTTCGATGGCATCTGTCGCATGTGCCGTTCATTTCCCCATTCCTCTAATCTTCTCCGTTTCAACCTCAGCAAGACGGCATGGAGCTTCACCACGCCGATGCCGGGGTATTCACACTACAACACCATGCCGGCGATCCAACCAGCAGCAAGGAGAGGCATATTATAGTGAATGAATGTCGGAATCGTCGAGTCGTAAATGTGGTCGTGCTGCCCATCCGCATTCAAACCAGCCGTAGGCCCCAGCACAGACTCGGAAACGGGTGAACCGGCATCGCCCAGAGCACCTGCCGTTCCGACAATGGCTATAACCGCCAGAGGGGAAAGTCCCAGTTTGACGCACAATGGGACATAAATCGCCGCGATCAAAGGAACCGTGGAAAACGACGACCCGATTCCCATTGTGATGATCAGTCCGATGAGCAGCATCAGGAAAACCGCCAGTCCCCGCTGATCTCCGATGCCTGTAGACACCAGTTCCACAAGCGAATTGACGCTTCCCGTCTCTTTCATGACTTCGGCGAAACCATTGGCGGCAATCATGATGATACCGATGCCGCCCATCAAGTGTACGCCCCTGACAAAAATATCCTGCGTTCCTGAAAGGATGGCCGGGCGGATCTCTTTTTCGGTACGATTCAGACGAGGCGGCGGAGCGCCCCGTAATCCAGCTTGGAATTGTGCCGGGGATCGCGCGGGATATGGTCGAGCCGGACGAGGCGGTCGAACGGGACAGAGTTTTCCCGCAGGAGCTTTTCGGCGTCCGCTTCCGGCAGATCGGTTTCCAGGCAGGCGACCACACCGGAGTCCGTGCGCAGGATCGTTCCGGCGCGGATCCCGTGCAAGGTTTTGAGCAGGGATTCCAGGATCATGGGGCAGACCAGTTCCCCGGAGGCGTCGCGGAACAGCGTCGAAGTCCGGCCGCAGAGATACAGCATGCCGGATCCGTCCTGCCGCCCGGCGTCGCCGGTCCTGTGGTAGACCGCGTCCCCGACATGTATCTTGTTTTCGCGTTCGGCCTGCGGATTATGGTAATACTCCCGCAGTACATGGGGCCCTGCCACACAGATCTCGCCGATCCCGCCGTCTTTGACGCGAAGGGCGTCCCATTCCTCCGGCGTATAGGTGGGCTGGATCTCCACTCCAAGCGGCAGGATGGCGAGCGAGATCTCGTCGATCGGCCGCCCGGCGGGAAGCCCCCGGGATATATCCTCGCAATCCGCCAAAAAAGGCATGGGCAGACTCGCGATCGGCTCCGCCTCCGTCGAGCCGTAGATCGCCGTGATCTCGCGCCCGGGGAAAGTGTCCAGCAGACGCCGCGCGAACGGCGGATCGATGGCCGCGCCGCCGGTAAAGACGCTCCGCAGCGTCGGGACGCGTCCCGGCGTCATGGCGCGCATCAGGCATTCGAGAAACGCCGGGGACGCCGTGACGGTCGTCGCGCCGTAGCGTTCCGCCTCGGTCAGGATCTTCGCGCCGTCCACGTCCCCGGGCCGCCGCATGTCGAACGACGGGATGACCGTGGTCAGCCCGCACGCGAGGTTGTTCAGGGCGAAAATGGGAAGCGTCGCCAGATCGACGCTGTCGGGCGGCAGCGCCATTTCCTTCGTGAGCACGCGGTGCTGTTCCAGCAGGAATCCGTGCGTGCGCTTCGCCGCCTTCGGCTGTCCCGTGGAGCCCGTGGTGAACGTGATCAGGGCAGTCTCCTCCGTCCCCGGCTCCTGCGAATCCTCGGTCGCGCCCGTGGATGAAGCGAAGAGCTTGACCGGAACGCGGCGGAGTTCGCGCGAGCGAAGCAGGAGCAGGAACGACTTCGGGATCCCGATGAAGCCGCTGCAGCCCGCGGTCCGCAGCGCGCCGTCCATACGTTCCCGGTCCGCCCAAGAGTCGAGGAACACTGCGGTGCATCCGAGATGGAACAAGGCCAGCAGGATCTCGTAAAGCGCGATCGACATGGGTACGAACACCAGCACGCGGTCGCCGTCGCGGAGCCCTTTATCCCGGTAGAGCTTCACGCGTTTTCGGACGTTCGCGGCCAGCAGTGCGTAATCCAGCGCGCGGCCGTTCTGGATCAGGGCGGTCTTGTGCGGCGCGGTGTCCGCCAGCCGGAAAAGAAGCCCGGAAATATTGTTCATGGGCGCGTCCTCCGGTAAAGACGGTATCTCCGGCATACGGTCATGCCGTCCCGCCCGATATTCGCGGACTGGTTCGCGTCGTGCATCAGCGCGTGGTACACCGCCTGAACGCCGGATTCGCAGGCGCGTCGGCTGCACAGCTCGACCAGAAACGCTCCCAGCCCGCGGCATACCGGTTCCGGGCGCACGGCAAGCGTCTTGATGACGAGTTCGCGGCGGTCGCTGCAAAGCAGATTCGGGATTGCGAAGAGATACCCGATGAGCCGCCCTGCCCCGTCCCGCGCCAGCAGGATGCACTGCGGCGGGACCTTCACGAGCAGAGGCAGGTATTTTTGCAGGAAGAACTCGACGGGGACGGGCGTGTAGAGAAAATTGTGTTTGAAGCTGTCGAGGGAGAGCTCATGGATTTCGCGCAGGATCGTTTCGGCGCGGTCCGGCTCGAACTCGCTTATGGTCACGCCGCGCCCCTGAATGACCGGCGTCATGCGTTCCAGCCGGGGGAAGGCACGTTCGGAGAGGTCCCCGCGGGTGGAATGGTACGACGCGATCGTCTCGAATCCGTTATCCTCGAAAAACCGGGCGTAGTACGGCATGGACTCCACGTCCAGGAAGAACGGCGTGCCTTCCGGGAGCGCCACGCGGTATGCGGCCCAGGTCGAACCGTTTATCGGCCCGATCATGGACGGAATGCCGCGTCCGGCGAAATGCGTCTGGACCGCGTCGAACAGCATGGACGCCGCTTCCAGGCGGTCGTCCGACTCGAACCAGCCGAGGAGCCCGGCGGGGATCAGCGGATTCACGAGCGCGGCCGCATGGGCTGCGACGCGGTCGCCGTCCATGACGCAGAACAGCGTCGCGGATGCCGGAGGCGGTGGAGACGGCGGATTGACGCGCTGCGGATAAAGCCGGTCATCGAGCTCGCGGAATGCCGCAAGCGCCCGCGGGTCCGCATTGGGAAAACACTGGATTCTCATTCGAAAAACTTCCTTCCGTACAGGCAGAACATCGCGGCATTCGGCAGGCTCGTCAGCGGCAGGACCAGGAACAGCCGGATGCGGGGAAACCATTTCTGCGACGCCTCGTCCCAGCGGTGCAGAACGGGCCGGTAGAGCGCCGCGATCAGGATGATAACAACAAGCGCCAGTCCGCCGCCGGCGGCCCATTCCGCGACATGCGCCGAGCCGAACACGAAGAACCCGGACGCATGAAGCCCGGCCCACAGCAGGACAGCATCCGTCAGCAGACGCGGGAACGCGTCTGCGATCCCCGCGGCGGTCCGGCTTTTCTGCCGGGAGATCAGGAGTTGCCCCGCGATGGCGGCGAGGAAACCGGGGTAGCACAGCGGCTGGACCGGTTTTCCGGTCAGTTTCCAGGCCAGATTCGCCGTCAGAAGCCAGATCGTCGGGACGACGACGAGGTAGAACGAAGTCCTGACGCGGGCGGCGTTTTCCTCGTCCTTCGGTTCCGGCATGATCCAGTCCGTGCGGCAGATGAGCATCAGCGCGGCAAACATCGGGACCGCCCAGGCGAAGCCCACCAGACCCCACGCGGTGTAGATGCCGAGTCCGATCGCGACCAGTCCGGGACGCGTGATCTTGCGGTAGGGATACGCCAGCCCCATCGCGACAGCGAAGGACAAAGCGAGCGCTTCGAACTGGAAGACGAGCCCGGCCGTGGAGGGATCCGTGTTTTTCGCGAGGATGAAGATGGTCCCGAGCGGCACGAACAGATTGTCCGTGCCGTGCAGGGAGATCGCCTCGAACAGCGTGACCAGGATCGCGATCAGCAGGGCCAGCAGGATGCAGTCGATCCGCGTAATGCCGGTGAAGAGCAGCAGCGTGATCTCCACGATCAGAAACGTGCAAAGGAAGAAGATGACCGACCCCTCGATGCTTTTCCGGCTGTCGCCCTCGACCAGATATTTTTTCCGCCCGTACGTCATGCCGGTCAGCGCGGCCGAACTGTCGGAAAACGCCAGCACGAGCATGGCGATCTCGTAGAACACCGGCATCTGAAGGCGGTCGGCGAAAAAGTAGCAGATGAAAATGGCAAGCGGATGCGTGACGCCGCCGACCGAACTCGCGCTCCGTTCCACGTCGTTGACCGCGTGCAGCAGATTGAACCGCGGCGCGATCAGGAGGACCGCAGCAAACGCGCAGCCCAGCGCAAACACGCTCCACACGCTGTGCAGGACCACCGGGAACAGCATCGCGATCAAACAGCCCGCGAGGTGGACTGTCTTGCGCGTCGCCTCGGGATTCCAATGGCGGACACGACGCAGGATCTCCCCGACGGCAAACAGCAGAAGAAACGCGACGGCGAACCCGGCGCATCCGAGCGCTTCATGGACCCATCCGGTCATGCTTCCGGCTCCTTTCTTACGGTGTCCACCCGGAACGCCCGGTAAAAGAACGCGCGGTTTTCGGCGAAGATCGCGGCGGCTTCATCGTCGTGCGCCTCGAACTCGTCTGGCAGAAGCTCCGCGAGCGAACGCGGGACCAGCATGTTGAAATATGCGACCTTCGCGCCGGGCGCGGCCAGACGGAAGATGCTGTCGGCGCACTGGCGGCACAGGGCCTCGTCCATGTACTCGAAGATATCGGAGAGATTGAAGAAGTCGAACGCGGATTCGTATTCCGCGGCAAGCTCGTCCGGCGTCCCCTTCACGAACCGGATCCGGTCGAGATGCGCGCGAATGGCATCAAAATACTCCCGACGGGCGTAGTGCGGGAGCGCGGATGCGAATTTCGAGGTCAGGATGTAGCGCAGATACGGATTGTCGTGGGCCGGGAGCTCCGTGAGGGCGTAATCGGTCTGGCGTTTCAGCATCCCGGAAATGAGGTTCGCGTCAACGTAGCGGAAAAACTCCGGGTCGCGCCCCAGCCGCCCCATCACGAAGCGGTTGAAAAACAACTTGTAAATGCCGCGGAAAGCCGGTGTATCCCATTTTTCCCTGTAATATCGCCGGCGTTCCTCCGCGTTTTTCTCCCGCAGCAGCTCGGCCACGGCCCGCCTCGAATGCGCAAACGGCAGGACGACCCGGCGGAAGATGCGGAAATAGCGTTCGAACTTCCCTGCATGGATGACCCCGGCGCGGAGGAGTTCGGGATGGCGGTCAAAATAGTCATAAGAAAGCCCGGACCGCAGTTTCTCCCGGTAGACGTCGAAACGGTCGCGGGCGGACGGGCGGAATCCCAGAAACTCCAGGAATGCGTCGTAGTCGAGGTTTCGGATGGCGGCGGCCTTCAGTTCACACAGCGCGAGCTGGACGGTGTTCAGGTCGAACGCCACGACCTCGCGCGGCGACGCCGTCAGCAGAGAGAACGAATTGTCGCCGCCGGACGCGATGGAAAGACAGCGTCTGTCCTTCAAATCCGCGGAACGAAGCAGCAACTGCGGATCCTCCCAGCAGTTCGCGTAGCGGATGACGTCGAATTTGGCACGGTCCTGAATGGCTTTCGGGCTCATGTCCGGTCCTCCGCCTCCGCCCAGTTCACGGTCCCGGCGGTCGGATCCATCTCGATCAGATCGCCGTCGCGGACCTGCTCCGTCAGCCCGGCGATCCCCACGATGCAAGGGATCCCGAGCTCCCGCGTCACGATCGCCGCGTGGGACAGGATGCTGCCGCGTTCGACCAGGACGCCCTTGCAGACGGGGAAGAGCGGAGCCCAGCCGGGATCGGTCCGCAGCGCCACCAGGATGTTCCCGGCCAGGTCCTCCGTGCAGGTCGGATCGGTGACCACGCGGGCAATACCGCGGACCCTTTTGCCGCAGCACGGGATCCCGTGCAGGGATGCGCCGTCTTTCCGTTCGACGGGTTCGGCCGGGCTCGCGCCGGGCGCCACGGAAAAATCATTGCCGAGCGGGACGGCTCCGCGTGTGGAGAAGCGTTCGGCGGGGGCGGGCATGGCGCGGAAGGCGTCGAATTCCTTCCTGCGGAGGGCAGACAGAGCACGCAGATCAAGCGTTACTGCGGTTCCGGCAGCCCAGGCGAGGGTTTCCTCCTTTTCGAGGTAAAAAACGTCGCGCGGCGAATCCAGTACGCCCTCCATGGCGAGACGCCGCCCGAAAGCGAGGAAGATGCGGCGCACCTGGGCGAAGAGCCGGGTCCGTTCGAATCGCAGGTTCTCCCGGTTCCGCACCAGTTTCCTGGCGCGCCGCAGGACATGGAAGAAGATGAGCTTGCGGAACGGATGCCACCGGAGCGTCCTGGCCGCCACGGCTTCCGCGTTGGTCCGCAACAGTTTTTCATCGGGAGGCGGAGCAGCGTTTTCCGAGGACTTCACATAGCTGCGCAGAATATCCAGCAGCATGGACGGGTTCTCGCGGTAGGTCACGGTCTCCAACTTCAGCTCCCCGATGCAGCGGTCGCCGAACTTCTCCAGATAGCTCCGGTACTCCGCGCTGATCCCGGGATGACGCTCCAGCGCGCCGAGGAATTCGGCATCGGACCGCTCCAGCGCGCCTTTCAGCTCGGCGTCCTTCGCGATGGCCGCCGCAAGCTTTCGGAGCCGCGCGACCGGTTCCGCCGAGATCATGCCGCCCTCGCCGGAGAGCAGATTGTTGGAGAGCGCGGCGTCCGCGTCCGGCAGCCAGCGGCTCTGCAGTTTTCCGAGCAGCCCGTAGAAGATCATGGCGAAGAAATCGTTGATGAGCGGCGGTTGCCAGGCTGGCAGGAACTCGGTCTCCAGGGTGCGGACGGCCTGCGTCAGCTCCTCGAAACCGGCGCGGTCGAAATCCCGTTGTTCCATCGGGCCGATCACGCGCTGGAAGTGGTCCGTGAACGCCCGGATCTGTTTCTCCAGCGTGAACAGGTTTTTCAGCATGACGCACCCGGTGGAGACCAGCCGCAGATGCGGATTGCGCCGGGACGGGCGGATGGTCGGCTTGACCTTGAGCGGCTCCTTCACGCCCATCATGCGCTCCATGAACGGAGCGTTCAGGTCGTATCCCGGCAGGAGCATAAGGACTTTGTACCAGCTTTTCAGGTTGTAGTAGACGCGTCCCCGGATGAGCCCGAGCATCTCGAACGCATCGGCGTTGTCGACGATCATGGACGGCTCCACGCCCATCATGTCGCAGAATCGTTTGTAAACTTCGGAATAAACGCCCCGGATGAAGGAAAAGGTCAGTGGAGTCGTCACGCCCGGATAGCTCTCGACGATGTTCGAATTGTCCCACAGGATCTCCTCGCCGTCCGGGTCCGCCATGTTCGCCAGCGTCGTGACCGGCCGCGTTTGCAGGATTTTTAATGAACCGCCCCGGTCGAACGCCCATTCCACGTCCTGAATGCGTCCGAATCTGTTTGAAATCGCACGGACCATATCCGCCAGCTCCCGTATCTGCGCCTCGGAGAGGACCGCCGCATGTGCGGCTTCGGGGGCAAGCGTCCGGCGGGAATCGCCGTCCGTATCGACCAGCATTTCTCGTTTGTCGGCAATGCGGCTGCGGATTTGCCCGTCGTCCTGCACATAATAGGTATCGGCATCCAGCAGCCCGGAGACCAGTCCTTCACCCAGCCCGTAGACGGCGGAGATCGAAACGCCGCGCCGGGACCCCGTCTCCATGTCGCAGGCAAACGCCACGCCGGCGGCAGCCGCATCGACCATTTCCTGGACGATGACCGAGGCCGAGGAAAGCATGTTCAAACCGTGTTCCCGGCAATACGCTTCGACGCGCGGCCCGAACGCGGAAAGCCGAACATTTTTCGCCGCATCCGCCACGCCTTCGGGCGGCACGGACAAAACGGTCTCCAGCTGGCCCGCGAACGAATGATCCGCGCTGTCTTCCCCTGCCGCCGAGGACCGCACGGCAAAGCGTTTGCCCGTCAGCCCGGCTTCGGCAAGGCGTGCCGCGAGGTCGGGGACGATGCAGTTCTGATCCGCGTCGAACGCCGCGTCCGTGAGGACGATCCAGCGCGGGACGGGGAAACCGTGTTTCTGAAGCCGAAGCAAATTCCAGCCTTTGCCGCCGAGGACCGCCTCGCCCGCGTCCGCGGACACGCCAGGGAGAAACAATGCGTCAAACGATGCGTCAGTCATGCTCGAACTCCTCAACAAGCCCCGGCGATCCAATCCAGCAGCATCGGCACGCCGCCGATGAGCAGATACATGCAGAGGGTCCAGAGCCCGGCCGCGGTCTCGATCTTCGGCGCGTAGCGTCCGGTCCTCAAAAACAGCACAGCGGGCGCGGCGCAACCGATCCAGCACAGCGCCAGGAACGGCAGCGCGGGCAGTCCGTATCCGGCATAGGCGCAGCACAGATACGCCAGGACCGCGGTGAACGTCAGGATGCCGAGCCAGATGCCGGTCGCGCGGTTCGGCCCCCAGAGATACGAATACGTCTCCACGCCTTTCTCCTCGTCCTTCGGATTGCGGATCTTGCGCCCGATCTCGATCACGCACCCGTTCAGAAACGTCACGGTCAGAAACAGGAACAGTCCGCGCGGCATGGCGGCTCGGGCGTTCATCCAGTCCAGCCCGGTGGTGTAGAAATCCGTCAGCGGCATGATCATCATGTGCGTCGCCATATAGACGACCGGGTGCCTGCGGAGCCATTCGCGGACGAAGAACTCGCGCCACATGATCAGGATGTATCCGAGCGCCAGGGCCAGCGCCGGCAGCATGACCGGCATAAGGAGCGCGTTCAGCAGGATCATCGCCGCGATCACGAGGACGATCAGACGCCCCAGTTCCCGGAGCGTGACCAGCCCGCGCGGAACGGGCCGGTACGGACGGTATGCGGCATCGTCTTCGGCGTCCTTGAACTCGTCGAACAGCCGGAGCAGAAGGAAGATCCCGAACGAGGTGGCGATCCCGGCAATGAGGCGCGTCCATGGCACGAACCCCTCTCCGCCGCGGCAGATGCGCGAGTACGATGCCGCCGAAAACGTGAACGCCGCGACCAGTGGAAGATATCCAGCTAGCGGGAACCGTTCTTTCTGATAGATCCACAGACGGGACAATATGTTCTTTTCGGACTCTGACGCCATGTACAATCCTTTCTTCCGTGCTTGCCTCGCGCCCGAACGCGCTCGCATGAATCGATGTTCAGCGCGGCGCAACGGAATGCTCCGGCATCAAACATAATTTTTATTAATATATATTCCAAAAGCTCAAAGTCAAGCACGGCAAACACCGTTTTCCGCTTTTCTCCTGAACTCGGACGGAAAACGATTACGCATTCCCGATCATTCATCTCGTCCTCCTCGCCGGTCGGGAACTTGCGTTCCGACCGCATTGGCAGTCGAGGGAAAGGAACGGGAGACTTATGCGGCAAATCGCTGGAAAAACCAAAAGCCACGGTCATAAGATCAAGTATGCCGCTCTGGCGTTGAAAGAACGACTTGGTCGCAATCCCACGGACGAGGAGATCGCACAGGAACTCGGCCTGACAGAACAGAGCGTCATGGCTCTGCGACTCAGCGACGTCAAGACTATTTCCTGCGAACGAATCCTTGTCCTTGAACTCGACTGCGGGTTGAAGCCGCTCCTTGCGGTCGCGATGGTAGGCCACTGTGACGCCTGGTTGCGGATTCGACCAGGAGTGCGGGGTTGCCGGGTCCGGGTCGACCTCGGCTCCGAGCGAGCTCAGGAAGCCCAGCGAGATGAGCTTCTCGACCTTTGCCCGGTCTTTGTAGTATGCCGCGAGGGTTTCCCCGGCTCCACCGTCAGTGATGTACCCGTCCCAATGCAGATAGACGGCATGAATTGTTCCGTCGGGCATCGTCATCCCGATTGCTGCGTTCGTGCTCATTCGGCCTCCTTCCGCTTCTTCCAGTCGCCGGACTGGATGACCTTGGCAGTGGCCGGAAGGCTGTTCATGATGTACACCCAGCCAGTATCCTCGCTGCCATCGGCGAGCGTCGCCTGGATGAGTCTCCTGTCGTAGAGCCTGGGGTAGCCTTCGAGCCTGTCCACGTTCGCCCAGTCCTCGAACGGGATTTCGATTAGTTCGGCGTGGACGACCGTGTCTCCGACCTGTTCGAAGGCGGGGAAGCCCCAGCCGGTGTCGTAGAGCGTCCCCACGATGGTGCACGGGGTGATGTTCACGGCATTCGCGCAGAGGCGGTGGTTGCCTTCTCCGGTCATGAGTGTTCCGTAGACGACGAGTTTGACAGTTTTCATTTTTTTGTGCTCCTTTTGAGGTTGAGTGGAATGAAGAAGTTTTTGTTGTTGCGGAATGCATTCGGGATGCGGTGGTAGGCCGCACCCACAGAGCATATCTTTCTGTAGTCTTCGGGGAACGGCTGTCCGGCACGAAGGACTTTTGTTTCCGGCGTCATC
>Ga0265298_10010312_pt1 | contig 11065 bp, 5 predicted proteins | sample AusTroGonzalo_MG_3_FD_193486 | JGI IMG/M metagenome (GOLD analysis project Ga0265298, IMG submission 193486) | Bovine rumen microbial communities from tropical cattle in Woodstock, Queensland, Australia - Gonzalo_01 | ecosystem: Host-associated > Mammals > Digestive system > Stomach > Rumen ...
ATATGCAGGCTCATGTCTGCAGGATTGCCACGATTGAAGCTATGACAGTTGACACAACCCTCAAATTGGGTATTCTCTATCAGCGCTCGCTCATCAAACGAAGACAAGTCGCGCTCGTAGATGCCCATCTTGCTCCAGACCTCATAACCAGGAGCAATAAGACGGTAACACAGACCATAGTCGATGCTGTCGGGACTGACATAGATGGAGAAAGCACTATAGGTATGCCAACCATCTTCGTATTTGGCCGAGACGGTAACACTCAGCGAGTCTCCGCCGTTCTTTCCGAGCAGCGCATGCCAGTCATCAATATCAAAGTCTACCGACTCCTCCCCCTGAGCATGCAGGCTGTTTCCATGACTGTCGGTCACGACGGCATCAATATATTGAGCCGACTCATCAGCCATATTAAAACATAGCGGAGCAATATTCACAGGTACAGTAACACCTACATAATCAGGATATATCTGAGGCATAGTAGCTTCCTGCTTAGCATTCTCGACAGCAGTTGAGCAGGCTGCAAGCATCCAACACCCAACACCTATCACCCAACACCTTATTATATTATATATAGTCGTTTTCATCGATTCTTTGATATGAAGTTATTATACCTCTCACGGTCGCCAGTCAGCATATAATAGGCAATCAGATACTGATAAGCCATGCGATTATCCGTACATCCAAAATAAAGACTCTCCAGCATTTCTGGGGTTACATGGTCGCTGAACAGGAAGTTTTCCTTATATGCCCATTTGCGCAGTCGTCCGTATTCAGAATGATTATTTATGGCCATTTCATCGAATAAAAGAGGCAATGTCTCGTTGGCCCAATCACGATAGAAGAGCGTCTTTTGCAGGGCGGTAAGATATTTGCGAGCCACCTCGTAATTGCCGTTTATCAGGTTGGTCTGTGCCAGTCGCTTGTAGCAGCGACCGCTCTTCTGGAAGTCCAGGATAGCCTCCTGAGCCTCAAAAACCGTTCGCTGGGCAACATTTATCATACCCAACTGATAGAAAGCCTCGGCTGTAGGCATCGGACTGGTTGCGTCGCTCTGCACATCGGGCAGCAGACCAGCTATACCATTCTGGTTATAATTCTGTATCTGGTCAAGGAGCACACCACGCATCGCCAGGGCAAGATTCTGTACCGTGACACCAATCTGATTGTTTGGTTTCTCCTTATTTATTGTCTCGATAATGCGGTTCCACTGCTGATGAGTAGCCATAAAGTCGTATTGCATCACCTTCTCCGCCTTGAAATTGGCGTTCTTCCCGACCATCCATCCCATGCAGACAGCCACAAGGGCGAATAATAGGTGGGAGGTGATGGGTGGTAGGTGTTGGATGATAGTCTTATTACGGATAATACGACAAATCAGAACAATGACAAAGGCAGAAAAGGCAGCAGCCCACAGCAGCCATGGGAATACCTTTGGCATGCGATAGTAATGTATGCCGGCCCACAGACCGTCTACAGGTATAGGAAGACATACCGGCCCAGCAAGATAATATAGGACTGGAATAGCAGCCAACAGCAAAACGCATCGTATCCAGCCTTTTGTAAGTTTCAAAATGACCCAAGCAACAAGCAGTGTAAGCAAAATGGCCCATATTCCACAAAAAAGTGCCATTTCATCGAGCATATACAGCCACAACAGGCCCGATGGTATAAAACTCAGACCATATAACTTGTTTGTCCCCATCAATTGAAGAGTCAGAAGTTGAACTGCCGATAGCAGAAGCGCAACAATAGCAGCTCCCACCCAAGCATAAAGAAAGAACTGAGTGCAGAATCGCCCCAGCAGATCGGCCACACCGCCTGGCTCCCGAATAATATCCCATACGTAGTTACTATCAAACAGGAATAGCTGGTACTGCTCCTGATAATGCAAGTGTTGCGGATAGGTCAGCCCGAAAAACAACAGGACTGCAATGCAGAATATACTACTTGTCAAATACCTTGCTGAACTCATCTACACTGATCTTTACAGGTTCAATCATAAACTCAGGACGATTGTAGCTCTTCAAAAGGAATGTATTATGCTCAGGGTCTTCCTGTGGCAATAGGAAAGCCTTCCCAACCTTTCCGTTGTTGAAATAGGCAAAATATACACGGCTGTAGTTATCATCGTCACGGCGACTGGCCAGCATAATCCAATGCCCATTGCTCGACCATGACGGGTAGCTGTCAGAATACCCCGCGCTGTTAACGGGTGACATATCTACAGGCGAGCAGGTCTCTGCTGTGAGTGCAGTGCCTGTGTACTTCTCCATCGGGATGCATACAATGTCGGCATCATGGTGGCGGCTGTGGAAACAGCCATACTGGCCTATGGCAAACAGCAGATAGCGGCCGTCAGGACTGATTCTTGGCAGAGTAACGCTCTTATCGGCCGAGGCTGCATCATACACAAGCTCCTCATCACCGAAATTATGAGTAGCAACATCGAACGAACGACGATAGAGATTGTATTGTATCTTAGGATAGGTTGTTCTGATGTCCTTGTCCTTCATCTCCTCTGGAAGGGGAACGGACTTACAGTAATAGAGGTATTTGCCATCAGGAGACCAAGTGGGGTATACCTCCAACAAAGTAGAATCATTGCTGACGATACTTACCGAGTCGGTCTTTACATCATACAATATCATATCACTAGCTAGGTCATACACCTCAATCTTGTTAGGATTTAACGTGTGGAATGCCTGTCGTGTCAGATTGGTTGAAAAGGCAATCAGCTTCTCAGTAGGATGCCATGCAGGATATACACCTCCAGAGATGGTGTAGTCGCGCTTAAGATTAACTCTCGAAACCTTACCATCATTCACAATAACGGTACCACTATTCGACAGACGTACATGGAACAACATATTATCAGTCTTATAGTTCTGATAGCTGTGACAGTTAATACACTGTCCCTTAGTCTTGTCGTTCATTGTAATCTCATTGTTGAAGATTTGTGTCTCTTCAAACGTGGTAAGATTACGCTGGGCTATCTCCATATAGGTCCAAGCCACATACGATGGCTCAATCAGGCGATACGACAGATACTCGTCGATGGGCTCTTCGGCAACAATAATATCAAACGGGTTGAACGACAGCCATTCATCCCCCTTCTTTCCCCAGACTTCAATCTTGAGACTTTTTCCTTTTGATGCAGCAAGCATCTCATGCCAATCCCCTTCAGGAATCTGCACTTTCACGCCATTTCCATAAGTCTGCTGCTTGCCATCAGCAGTAGTAATACGTGCCACACATGCTGTATACTCGTCAGCCGGCAGCATAAAGTTAAGTGGTGCTATGTTGCAAGGTATGGTAACATTACAATAGTCGGGAAATATGGCAGGCAGACTCTTGGCCTCCTTGTATGAGGCAGGCACATCGGGATGACCTACACACGATGACAGCAGCAGTACGGCAAAAGCCAGAAGCTGGAAACTGGAATAGATATATCTTTTCATAATTTTACTACGAATGAACTTCATGATGTTTCATAAGAACAGCGTCAGAATACTGTCTTCCAAAGATGTTATAATACCAATAGGTGTCTCCCCATTCATCAAGCATCTCTTCGGCAACAGTTCCAAGTTTTATACCGGGCTTTACCTTTTGCCCCAATACCTCCCAGAACTTTTTGTAGCGCTCATAGATTTTCTCATCTACTGGTAGCATCATGCGTTTTGCCTCCGGAGCCTTATCCATATACAGGATATAGGCCTCCTGAGCATGAACAGGAAACTCCTCGTTCATGTGCAACTTCACGAAACTACGCAGTGCCGACCAAAAGCGGCGTGAGTCACAGCGCATCATGGAATAGAGCAGTGCCTGCTCCGAGGCAGTCTTGCTGTCGGAGTTGTACCACAGACTTACGATATTTACAATGTAACTGTCGCTGTTATCAACACCGGTAAGCTCATCAGAATAGCATTTCTGCAATTCCTTGATCTTTGCTGTAACGGGTGCTGGCTGCCAGTCACCATAGAATGGTTGATGATGCAACAGGGTGGTATAGCGCTCCACCAGTTTCTTGTCTCCAACGGCCTGAGCACAGCGGGCTAACACCTTCAGATAGAAGGGAGAGAAGCCTGACTGGATAGCATTCTCGAAATTCAGACGAATACCTTCGTTCATCATACCATAATTATAATAGGCAAGCGGCGAAGTGATATCCAAAAAACTAGAATGTACTGTATCTGGATTATGGATGGGGTATCCGATATTTCCCATCTTAAACGAACGGTCTAGCAGTCCACCCTCATTCATCAGCGCAATGTTCTTGAGAAAAACAATTGTGGTGGTCGGTTTCGTATTATTTTCCGCTATCTTAAGTACTTCATTCCAGTTATCGTCTTCTGCATAACGCACTACACGCATCTCATCAATGTAATTCTTGTCGTAGTACATTTCCGAGTAAGTATAGGCTATACCAATAACAGCGCATAACACGGGTACAAACCATTTTGCCAGATACTTACTGAACAATGGTATGAGTATCGACGCTGCACCAAGGAGCCAGAACGGATAAGAAAGGTGGGGTGTACTGTCGCTTGGAGTTTCAAAACGAGGTAATCCGGCCATTACTACGTCATCGTATTTCAGATTTGAGTAGAACTGGGTATGCCAGATGCTGGCAGTAAATACAAGCACTATAACACCCACAAACTCACGCCATGTTGTTTTATCAGAAACTGCAAGGCATAGAACAAATAGCAAAGCAAACCATCCTAAAAACGGATATATACAGAATGCAAACAAATACCATACAATATGCCACTTACGTGGTGTGCAACGTGCTGCCCACAGGAGCAACAACATTATAAGGTAGCCTACCGACTGCGAGAACCAATAGCCTCTGATGGTGGATACATATATCCAATATCCTAAATCTACAACAGAAACTAGCAGACAGGCAACAGGCAAGAGCATCAGCGCAGAGGCGCTTCCCTGTAACCGGAATGCTTTTATTCCCACAATAATAATCAAGACCCAGATAGAAGCCAGAATACCAGTTCCAACAACAGGTTTATAGAAGAACTGTGTGAACCAAGCACCCACATATTGCATCAAGCCAAAAGGCTTCGACATTAAAATATTGAAAAACGGTGCTCCGACAATAAATTCCGAGCGATCGTGTGCCGTATAAAACACCTCCTGATTAATGTATAGAATGTATACAACAAACGCTATGAAAGCCAACAGGCTAACATATAAGGAGGCTCGAGATAATTTGCTTAAATTAGTCATTGTTTTGATTTAAAGGGCCGACTCATTAATATGAGTCAGCCCTAATTAGATTATACTGACAAGGAATGATTATTCCTCATAGTAAACTGAGTTGAGAGTAAAGCTACCGCTCTTAAGCAAGAGCTGGAGGTCTTTACCATCACCGCCCTTAGCGCACTCTTTTGCCATAGTCTCAGTGATCTGAAGCTCATTCAGACCTGAAACAACTGCCCAATCTGAAATATAAGTATTGCTCCACCAACCGTTGTGAACCATTACGTTACAATCAGGAGTAGCATCTGATACGTCAACGATCAGAGTCTTCAGACCGAAGTAAACGTCATCAGAAATAGTTGGCAGGTGTGCACCTTCAGTAGAGCTGAAACGCATATCAGGAGATTGCCAAGCACCTGGCTGGAATGGTGGCTCTGCTACAGGGTCTCCACCATAGATATAGAACTTCTGAAGTGGATCAGTGATCTCCTGACAAGAGACAGGATATTCAGCTGTAAGAACAGTACCATCTGCACAAACAGCAGTCAGAACAACAGTATGCTCACCAAGTTTCATTTTTCTTGTAGCAAAATTACTAACGAAGTCCTTACCGCCAATGTTCCATTTTGCATTGACCTGAGCAGAGGTCGAACAGGTAATAACATTACCATTCAGGCCGCTGGCTGCCTTGTCAACAGTGACAGTTGTCTTCGCCTTAAGCTCCTCAAGAGAGATGTGGCCAGCATTGCCAATCTTCTCATGGATAGGATCGCAAGCGGCAAAGGCGCATATTGCGAATAACATCAAAAATATCTTTTTCATATTGATTGCTTATTAAATATTAATAAAGAACTTTATATGTGTACTCTGCAGGAGATGCATTCTCGTCCCAACCTGGGTTCTGCTTCATCTTACCATTCATCAGAGTAATCTGAGCCTGAGGCTTAGGCAAGAAACCATTGGTATCAGCATAACGCTTAGCCCAAGAACATGTCATGTGCTCATGAGTGCGCTTGTTAGCCTTATCACCAAGACATACAATCTGCTTACCACGCTGAGCCTGAAGAGCCTTAGCAGCATATGAGCTTTCGCCTGAGTCCTTACCAGACCAACGACGCATATCGTTGAAACGGAGACCCTCAAGACAGAACTCCCAACGACGCTCGTTCTGAAGAGCTGTCAGAGAGTAAGTCTTTGTCAAAGGTACACCAGCACGAGCCTGAACCTGGTTCATGTATGAAACATCACCTGTGAGCTCAGAAAGCATCAGCAGAACGTCAGCATAGCGCATCAGATAGAAGTCCTCGAAGTGGTCACCCTGCATCTTGTTGTCAAGTGAGCTAGAAGTATAACCCTCACACTTTGACCACCATGTATCGTTATCAGCAGCACAAGCATCAAGGTTTACGTTAGCATACTTCTTAACTGCATAACCAGACTCCTCACAGTCGTCCTTCTCATAAGTATACTGTGCAAGCTCAGCCTCAACGTCGATCAGAGAAGCCTTCTTACGGAGGTCAACATAGCTATCGCCATTGTTTCTCTCAGCATCTGTCCAGTCATCCCACAGGTTGTTTGAAGGAGTACCCTGACCCCAACCCTGGTTGAATGGATAAGTGCAATCACGCTTACCGTTGTTCTGAGAAGCACCGTTACGAAGACCCCAGAAGCAAGAGAGGTAGTTAGAATACATACGAGAGTTGTTGTATGTACCACCGATAGCCCACTTAGAAGCATTCATGAACTGAATCTGGAAAAGTTCCTCATCATTACCATTACCGTTTCCAGGAGCATCGAAGCAGTCAGCAGGATCCATATCAGCGATGAAGTCATAAGCATGACCCTCACCGTCGAGAGCCTCAGCAAGAAGCAGGCTGTTAGAATACTGCCAGAGTGAACGGTAGTCCTTCAGCAGTCTGTAACGACCACTTGAAACGATATCCTTCAGAGCAGCTACAACGTCAGACTGAGAAATAGAATTAGAGTTTACACCCTCCTGAGCGATAGCCTCACCGTTGCGGTCAGTAAGACTGATTGCAGGAGCAGAACCAGTAGAAAGGTCAGCAACCTTCTTATAGAAACCAGCCCAGAACATATAAGCACGTGCCAGGTAAGCCTCTGCAACATACTTGTTAGCATGACCATCACCCTGCTGGGTAGTTGTACCCATAAGGTTCATACCTGAAACGAAGTCAGCAATAATCTGAGGATAGATAACATCTTCAGCGCTCTGCTGCTCATAAAGATCTTCAGTAATAGTTGTAGTGGTAATCAGGGGCACATCACCATACAGCTGGCTGAGCCACATGTAGTAAAGACCACGCATGAAGTAACCCTCACCAAGGAGCTGGTTACGCTTAGCCTCATTACCAGTCCAATCTACGTTATCGATTGTCTCGATCTGGTTGTTGGCACGGTTAATACCACCATACAGAAGGATGAAGTCCTGCTCGTACTGGTTAGCACTTGCAGTTGTGAAGTGATGCAGCGACTTAGCTACATTATCCTGCAGACCACCACTTCCGTAGCAATCGTCAGACATAAGACACCACCAGTAGAATGGGTTATTCAAAAGACCGCTCTGATCACCACCACCCAGTGTATTCATGATACTGTAGGTGGCTGCATTCAATGCTTCTACATCTGCTGGTTTACCAGGGAATGTAGCAGCAGTCATCTCTGTAACACGTGGATCTGTGTCCAGCATATCGTTACAAGATGTAAACACAGTTGCTGCTGAAACAACTAATGCTGATAAAATATATTTCTTCATAACTTATTTGTCGAATTAGAATTTAATACTTGCACCAACCAGATATGTACGAGATGGTGGGTAAAGACCCAGGTCAATACCTGAAGCCCAACCTGAACCACCAGCAGAGTTACCAACCTCAGGATCGAGACCAGTGTACTTGGTAAATGTATAGAGGTTCTGAGCCTGAACATAGAGACGGAGCTGCTGGAATGGGCAAGACTTCCAGAGGTTCTTGAAGTCGTAACCCAGAGTTACAGTCTTAATCTTGAAGTAGTCGGCATCCTCCATGTAGCGCTGTGATACCCAGATTGTGTTCTGGTGACCAGTAGCTGACATACGAGGCTGAGTGTTAGAAGTACCCTCACCATACCAACGATTGAAGATTGTTGTATCGTAGTTCTGATAAGCAGCATCACCGAATGAACGGTAAGAACGCATGATCTGCTGACCGAATGCACCTGCACCGTTTACAGCGAAGTCGAAGCCCTTGAATGTCAGACCGAGGTTAACACCGAGCATGATGTCTGGGTTAGGATTACCAATCTCGTGGCGGTCGCAATCGTCGCCCTCAGCATATGTAATCACACCATCACCATTCCAGTCATCCCAGATGCAGTCACCAGGCTGTGCGTTGTCGAGAACGGCCTTACCTGCCTGACGTGCAGCATCAATCTGCTCCTGGTTCTGCCAGATACCGCTGTAAGACATACCGAAGAAGTAACCGATAGGCTTGCCTTCCTCTGCACGGTAGCAGTACTCAGTACCCTGTGAAAGAACGCCGCTAGGACCATTGATGTAGTGGTTCTCGTTAGCGATACGTGTTACCTTATTCTTATTGGTAGCGAAGTTAACGCCAATGTTATAACCGAAGTCCTTACCAATCTTATCGTTCCATGTCAGAGCGATTTCAATACCAGTGTTCTGAACGTCACCTCCGTTGATAGCTGCTGGGTTAGTACCCTGAACGGCAATCTGAGGACCTGTGATCAACCAGTCCTTAGTAGTCTTCTTATACCAGTCGAAGTTTACACCCAGACGGCTGTTAAGCAGACGAGCGTCGAAACCGAAGTCGAGCTGCTCAGATGTCTCCCAAGTCAGGTCAGGGTTAGGAACGATGTTTGCATAAGCACCGGTGTTTGGAGTTCCAGCAACTGAAGTAGCCAGATCAGAACCGAACTTATAACCGCTGTCACCAGCGTCACCAGACAGAGCGATAGTAGCCAGATACTGGTACTTAGAGATACGGTTGTTACCGTTCTGACCCCAAGAAGCACGGAGTTTGAAGAAGTCCAACCAGCTCTTAGTGTTAATCATAAATGGCTCATTGGTGATTACCCAACCTGCAGATACAGATGGGAAGAAGCCCCAACGCTTACCATCAGTAAAGATACTAGAACCATCATAACGCATTGTTACGGTAGCCATATAACGCTCATTCCAGTCCCAAGTCAAACGACCGAACCAAGAAGCGAGGTACTCTTCGTCGTTTGGCTTACCTGTCAGAGACATATCGGTAGCATTGATTACCTTGAAGTTAGACAGCCAAGCTGAATCCCAACCCTTCAGAGTTGCGAGCTGCTCACCCTCAGTAATCTTGTTAGATCCAGCGAGGTTAAAGCTCCAAGCTGTGCTCTGGAATGACTGACCGACCATTGCGCTGATCTTGTGACCAGAGATGATAGGCAGATCGTATGTCAGAGTATTCTCAATAGAGAAGTTGGTGCTCAACCAAGCACTCTGGTTAGCGCTATAGATAGTAGATGTACCACTTCCGTAAGCAGAAGACTGAGGCTCACCATAACCACGATAGCCACCTGCACTCCAGTTATAGTTAAACTGTGAGCGGAGTCTCAGGCCCTTGATAGGCTGAACAGTCAGGAAACCAGTAGCGCTTGCATTGAAACTACGGCTCTCAGCCATAGAGTTGAATCCACCATGAGTCAGGTTTTCCCATGGGTTGTTGAACATAGCTGTGTTCCAACCTGCACCATAGTTAGCATAGTTGTAAACATCACCATTATCTGCATAACGAGGCAGAAGTGGAGAAGTCTGAAGCAGACTGTGGATATAGCTCCAGTACATACCGTCCTCAGCCAGGTCGTGATTCTTGCTATAACCGATAGAGATGTTCTCACCGATTGTGATAGCATCGAAATCCTTAGCCTTCAGAAGAACGTGATCACTGTTGATACGGATAGTATGACGGTTGTAGTAAGAAGCCTGATCACCACCCATGATACCCTTATTACCAGTATAGGTATAAGACATTGAGAACTTAGAACGGTCAGTACCACCAGTCAGAGTTACAGAGTGATTCTGCTGTACAGCGTTCTTATTCTCGAATGCTGCCCACCAGTCTTCACCTTCCCAACCATTAGCAACCTTGCTAAGGATGTCTGCTGGAACATAGTTTTCCCAATCCAGCTTCTTACCAGTTGTATTGAATGTGTACTCATCAATGATGTTCATGTACTGCTTAGCATTGAGCAGCTGTGGACGCTTGTAAGCGTTTGACCAACCCATAGCACCATTATAGCTGAGCTCAATCTTACCAGCCTTACCCTGCTTTGTTGTAACCAGGATAACACCGTTTGCAGCACGAGAACCGTAGATGGCAGCAGAAGCAGCATCCTTCAGTACATCGATGCTCTCGATATCGTTAGGGTTGATACCATCGAGGTTACCACCAGCAACACCATCAATTACATAAAGTGGCTGAGAGTCACCTGTGGTACCAATACCACGGATGTATACCTTATATCCCTTACCAGGCTGTGAAGAACTCTGTGTGATTTGTACACCAGGAGTGCTTGACTGCATAGCCTCAAGAGCGTTGGTTGTGTTCAGCTTAGCGATGTCCTCACCCTTAACCTGAACTGTAGCACCGGTAACCAGCTTCTTCTTCATGGTACCGTAACCTACAACTACTACTTCCTCAAGTAACGCATCGTCTTCCTTCAGCGTGATGTTGATAGAAGACTGATTGCCAACCTTGATTTCCTGAGTCTGATAACCCACGTAAGATACAACGATTGTTGCGCCTGGGTTAACATTGAGAGTAAACTTTCCGTCGAAATCGGTAATAACGCCGTTTCC
>Ga0265298_10010316_pt1 | contig 11063 bp, 7 predicted proteins | sample AusTroGonzalo_MG_3_FD_193486 | JGI IMG/M metagenome (GOLD analysis project Ga0265298, IMG submission 193486) | Bovine rumen microbial communities from tropical cattle in Woodstock, Queensland, Australia - Gonzalo_01 | ecosystem: Host-associated > Mammals > Digestive system > Stomach > Rumen ...
GGACTCATCGACAAACAGGTAGAGGCACTGACCCGCGCACTCGATGCCACCGAGAAGCTCTACGCCAACAGCGGCACGAACTACCTGAACGTCATCACAGCACAAAACTCCCTGCTTTCTGCCCAGATGAGCCAAATCAGCAACCGCATGAATATCATCTCCGGCACCATTGACCTCTACCAAGCCCTCGGTGGCGGCGCAGAGTAACAAAAGAAGACACCTATGGTTTACGACAAAATCACTCATCTTGAGACCTACGCCGGTCTCTCCGACGACATCCGCACAGGACTGGAATTCCTGCGCAACGCCACCCCCGCCACTGAGAATGGCGTGCACGAACTGTCCCCGAATGTAAAGGCAATCGTGTCGGAATACACCACCAAGCCCGTTAACGAAAACGGCTACGAGGCACACCGTCAATACATTGACATCCAGTACCTCATCAGCGGCAGCGAAAAGGTTGCCTGCCTGCCGTTAGAATACCTGAAAGAAACAAAGCCCTACGACGAGAAAGGCGACTGCGCCCTCTATCGGGAGACATCCGTCCGCCCACAGGAGGTGCTTCTGGGCAACGGCTACTTCGCCATCCTCTACCCCCAGGACGGCCACATGCCCCAACTCTGCGCAGAACAACCCCTCGCAGTAAAGAAAGTCGTAGTGAAAGTAAAGATTGCCTAAGGGGGACTGTGTCAAAATACGGATAGCATTATACAACAACGGATTTCACGGATTATACGGATTTTAGCGGTGTCGATAACCAGCTAATAAAATCCGTGAAATCCGTGAAATCCGTTGTCGTTAATTCTGAAATCCGTTGTTGTTAATTCTGCCCTTTCCGTGTTATTTCTTTTCGGCAGGTGATGTCTTTGTCAAGGTCAGCTCCATCGAGCCGCCGTCCACTACGTCGGCGAACTTGATGCTGCCTGCGGTGCTTTCCTTGCCGTCGATGGTCTTGAGGGGTTCCACATAGATGCTCTTCCCCGCGTTCTTGGAGCTGCGTGACTTCTTGGGATTGCTATCCTTCGTGGTGATGACGAACTCCTTTCCCTTGTAATACTGCGGATTGAGCTTGATTGTGACCTTCTCGAAGAGGGGACTGCCGATGGAGAAGGCAGGGTCTGGCGAAGTCAGTCCATCTACGGCGAAGAGGCCGATACTCGACATGACGTACCATGCACCCAGCTGACCCTGGTCTTCATCCTGTCCGTAGCCGTAGCCGTGAATGCCGTCCGTGCCGTAGAACTCGTCGCAGATAGCACGCACCCACTTCTGCGAGAGGTCGGGGCGGCCGCTGTGGTTGAAGAGCCAGGAGATGTGCAGACAGGGCTGGTTGCCCTGGTTGTAGTAGGTGCGCAATCCGGCAAAGGCGTCAATTTCTTTGCCGCCCGAGAATATCTGAGGCTGCGAGGCGGTGAAGATGTCGTCCAAGCGCTTGTTGAACTCGTCCACGCCAACCTTCTTGATAAGTTCCTCGGGCGTATGAGGCACATAGAAGGTGTATTGCACAGCATTTCCTTCCTGGAAACCGCGCCACACCTGCATGGGGTCGAAGTTGGCAATGAACTCACCGTTTTTGAGGCGCGGATGCATATAGCCGGTTGATTCGTCGAAGATGCGTTCCCAACCTCTGGACATCCACATCAGCTTGTCATAGAGCTCCATCTTGCCAAGGCTCTTTCCAAGCATGGCTGTGGCGTAGGCAGAGAAGGAATACTCCAGCGTATGCGAGCCGGAGAAGTAGAAGTCCTCGCCAGGCTCGCCAAGGTTCTTGTGGGGCGCATAGCCCAGCTCCACGAAGTCGGCCGTATCGTCCTTGCCTGCACCTTCGGGACGGTTCTCGCCATCCATCTCGTTCTTCACGCAGGCATCGTAGGCAAGTTCGAGGTCGAAGTCGCGGATGCCGCACTGATAGGCAGCGTCTATCATCAAAGGCAACTGGTTGGTGCCCACGCCGGAGACGTATTTCGAGTTGGCAAGACCATCGGCCAGCCAGCCACAGTCCTTGTACTCCTGAAGGGTGGAGGACACGAACTCGGAGAGGTGCTCGGGGTAGGCCAACGCCCAGAGCTGCGTCAGGTTCCACTGCCCGCCCCACATGGCATCGGTATTGAACATGCGGAACTTGGGCTTACCTCCCTCCATAGGCACTTGCCCGATGGTGCCGTCGTGCTTGGGATAAGCGCCGTTCACGTCGCTCATCACGCCACGGCCAAGCAATGCATGGTAGAGGCCGGTGTAGAACTTGACAGCCTCAGCCTCCCCCTTCCTCTCCACAAGAATCCGTCCCAACGCCTCCTCCCAAGCCTGCTGCGAAGCGGCCTTGGCTTGGTCGAAGACGATGCCGGTCGCCTCTGCCTTGAGGTTGATGCGGGCATTCTGCACGGAGGTGTAAGAGATGGCAACCTTTGCCGTTATCTGCTCGTCCTCGCGGGTGCTGAAGTTGAGGTAGGCTCCTGCGCCAAGGCCATGCGCGTAGGTCTCGTTCTCGTGGATGCTATTGCCGTTGAACGTGCCGTGGGACTCAGCCTTCTTGTCCACGACAGCCGAGAAGTAGATGCGTTGGTCAGCTCCCGGCTGGTACTTCTTGATGTATTCGGGGCGTGTCACGACCCAACCTTCCACCGTGCCATCGTCGTTAATCCAGACCTCGGAGTCCTTCACCTTGCCGCTTTCGCCCTGCTGATGCCCGATGTCGAAGATGAGGTGTGCCGACTTCGATTCGGGAAAGGTGAAGCGGAGGAAGGCCACACGAGTGGTCGCCGTGACCTCGGCATTAATGTCATAGTCCTGAAGCAACACCTGATAGTAGCCCGCCGTGGCGAACTCATCGTCGTGGCTGTAGCCGGAGCGGTAGCCTCGGGGACCTGTGCCGTCGGGAAGTCCGGGTGTCGTGAGCAGGACACCCGTGGAGGGAGCCACGGTGATACCGCCCACCTGGAACTCGTGTGTGCAGACGAAGCCTTCGATGGACTTGTCGCGATAGTCGTAGCCTGTCGCCTGCCAACCGTCGGCATTGCCGAGAGAGCCGTTGGTGGAAGGCCCTGGCTTGGCCATGCCGAAGGGCATGGAGCCCGGAGCAAAGTGGAAGGAGCGGCAGTGAGCCGTGCCGATGCGGGGTTCCACATACTGGATGAGAGAAGCCCCCATACAGACGTCAGAAAGCGTCCACATACATGCGATGAGCGATGCAAAGAGCAAGTTTCTTTTCATAGAATAATATAATAATGTGTGGTTTCCTGTGCAAAGATACACATATTCCTGCAATAAAACAACAACTCAGGCACACAAAAAATGAAAAAAGGCACTTTCCATCGTCAGTCCTACCACGGTAGGACTCCAGTCCTCCCACGGTGGGACTGCAGTCCTCCCGTGGGAGGACTGGACTAACTCCTGAATTTGCGAACCAGAGACTTTGCCCGATTCGAGCGGTGCACCAGCTGGTAGAGGCTCAAGGCAAACGACACGGCAAAGGCTATGCCGCCCGCTACGTACCTCTCCTCGTCGGTCGGAGAGACGAGGAAGCAATACTCGACGGCAAACACCACACAAGCAAACTGCCCGAGACAGAAGAGCAATGTGCTACTGCGGAACACGAAACCGTAGCGGAAATGGCAGTACAGGAAATAGATGACCACATCGTAGAGGGCACCGGCAGACAGCGCAATGCCAGCCCCAATCAACCCGAACGAGCTGTAACACCACCAGATGAGCAAGCCGAACAGGACATCATAGACAACCTCCAACACCAGATAGGCGATGCTATGCCCTTTTGCCAGCACGCTATAACCCATCGGCAATGCCAAGCAGCGCAGGAAGGGATAGAAGACAGCAAGCGTGGCCATACCCGTGGCAACCATAAACTCATCCTCGAAGAGCAGTTGCAGGACGAAAGGCATGAGCACGACCAGAAGAATGAGCAAAGGCGTGAGGATGAGCGTACAGACATCTATCTGCTGGTTGATGGTATTGTTCATGCGCATTTTGTCGTTGTTGACGGCAGAGAGGCGCGGGAAATAGTCAGACTCCAAGGCCAGGAAGACAAGCCCCGAATAGCCAATCATCAGTGCCCAGCCGGCCTTGTAATACCCCAGCTCGACCATCGTGTGTTGTGCAAGGATGATGGCTGGAATCACCATCTGCAGGCCAGCATTTGCCACACCCGCCAGCACGTATGGAATGCCCACCTTGATGAGCGGCAAACCTTCGACGAAGGTTTTCTGAGAAAGCGGCCGCACGTCGTAGGGAACCAAACGGAGCGAGAAGGAGAAATGCACCGCTGCCGACAGAAAGCCGCAAACGATAAGCCCCACGATGACTCCGCGAAAGCCCAGCAAATAGTACAGAGGGATGGTGCAAATCAATGTGCCAAGAGCCAGTATCGTCTCAATAAACGCCACCTTGCGCACCTGCCGCAAGCCCTTCAGAATAGCGCATTCGCCCTCCGCAATGATGTTGCCCACCGCCACAAGCGAGACGAGCATCACGGCAGGCCAGCGATGCCAGTCGTGCTCGAAAAAGAAATAGCTGATGACCGGCGAGAAAAAGAGGCAGATGAGCACAGAAAGCAAAGCCGACCACAGCACCCAGGTGCGGACAACCATCACCTGATGGGCGACCTCTTCGTCCGTCCCCTCCTCGAACAGCTCGCTGGTACTGCGCGTCGCATTCAGGGGAATGCCCATGTTGCTGGCATTGTTGAGGAACTCGAAGACAGAATTGTAGGCCGTGATAAGCCCGATGCCCCAACCGCCCAGAATGTAGGCCGTAAGCTTCATGCGCACAGCACTGACAATCATCTTCAATCCCTGCACACCGCCGAAGATGCCTGTATATTTCAGCACATGGTCGTAGGAGGTATCGTTGGTCTCAGGGTTATGAAGATTCTTGAGCTTACTCATCTATTATGACTTTGGGGCTGCAAAGATACAACAAATAGTTCATAGTTCATAGCTCATAGTTCATTGTTTTTCTTTTTATGCATTATTATGAACAAAGAAGCATGTATTTTGAATTAAAAGTGCTACCTTTGCATAACTTATGTACTCTGAACTCATATCCGTTATTGTCTGCACCTACAACCAGCAGGACACGATAGGCAGGACGCTCGACAGCATCCTGATGCAGAAATGCCATCTGCCCATCGAAATCGTCATCGGCGAGGACGGCTCCACGGACGGCACGCTTGCCGTCTGCCAGCAATACCAGCAGCAGCACCCCGACACGATTCGCATCTTGGCAAACAAGCCTAACAAAGGCTTCGTCGCCAACTACTTCGACTGCCTTCGCGCCTGCCAAGGGAAATACGTTGCCGACTGCTCAGGCGACGACTTCTGGACGGACGAAGCGAAGCTCGAAGCAGAGTCGCTCATCTTGGAGAAGAACGCAAACGTCGGCATCGTGCACACCGACTGGCAGAGGTACAATGAGCAGACCGGGGAAATGAGCAGCCCCCCTCCCTACCTCCCCCCGAGGAGGGAGGAGCTGCTCGCCGCTATCCTCATGCCTCGGGAACGGCCCGCCATCCATCTCTGCACATCGCTCTACCGCAACGACTGGATACGCCAAGCCATGGAAGAGTGGCCGCAGTTCTTCGACCCAGACAAATACCGCTGCGAAGACGTGCAGATTTCCTTCTTCCTGGCCCGCATGGGCGATGTGGCCTACATCGACCGCCCCACCCTTGCCTACTCCTGCGGCGGGAGCACCATCTCCAACCCCGACAGCGAGGAGAAACAGTTCCACTTCTGGACCAACACCACACGCCTCTCCTTCGACCTTGCACAAGCTTTCCACATCACCAGCAAACAGCTTGACAACTTCTTCCAGGCACGCCTCCACAAGCTCCTGATGCACGCCTTCCGCAGCGGCAAGCCATCCCTGCGGGCAGAAGCCCTGCATACGCAAAAGGAAATGGGCATCGCCGACAACCGCCAGACGCTGTTGGCAAAACTCTTCATGCTCCCAGGCATCTGGCCGCTGATGCGTTCGGTTAGAAAAGTACATGTGAGAAACAAAAATGCATCCTCTCCCCAATCTTAGCGGACAATAAATTTCCAATATCCAATTTATTGTCGTACCTTTGCAGCTTGGATAATTATATAGCGTTTGAAGGCAAGGTTACTATCGATATTGGCAGCATGTTACATATTGGCATCGCTGGCAGCACGTCCCACAGGAAGAGCGGTCTTTCTGAGGGAAAGGTCTGACACGCTCTTGACGGACAGCATCCTTTCAGACAGTTTTCTTTCGGACAGCTTCCCTTTCGATAGCATCCTAACGGATAGCATTCTTTTGGACAGCATTATCCTTCCCGCTCTGCCCGACACGGTGGCGCAGGACACGGTGCCAGCCGACTCCACGCCCAGAAGCAAGAATGCCTTAGACATGCCTGTCGATTATTCGGCGGAGGACTCCATCACCTTCGACTACGTCCGCTCCCGCGCCAACCTCTATGGCGGCAGCAAGGTCAAGTACCAGAATCTGGAGCTTGAAGCAGACATCATCAACATTGCCATCGACAGCAGCCTGGTTCATGCCAGCGGCCGCATAGACTCCACCGGCAACGTCACGGGCAAACCGCTCTTCCGGCAGGGGTCAGACGAGTACGAGCCGGACAGCATCAGCTATAACTTCAAGACGCGCAAGGCCTTCATCACCAATGTCTATACCCAGCAGGGCGAGGGCTTCATGAAGAGCATCGACGGCAAGCGCGACAGCGTGGGCACCATGTATGTCAAGAAGGCTTTCTACTCGACCTGCGACGCCCCGCACCCCCATTTCTACCTCAACATGACACGTGCCAAGATGCGCCCGGGCAAAGATGTCGTGTTCGGCCCCACCTACCTCGTCGTGGAGGACGTGCCGCTCCCGCTTGCCATCCCCTACGGCTTCTTCCCCTTCAAGAGCAAGTACAGCAGCGGTTTCATCATGCCGAGCTATGGCGACGAGACCTCGCGCGGCTTCTACCTGCGCGACGGCGGCTACTACTTCGCCTTCAACGACTACATCGACACCAAGCTGCTGGCAGATGTCTATACAAAAGGCTCCTGGATGCTATCGACACAGTCCAACTACAGAAAGCGCTACCGATACAACGGCAATGTCTATCTCAGCTACCAATACACGCAGACGGGCGAGAAGAACATGCCCGACTTTACCGTCTCGAAGAGCTTCAAGGTGACGTGGACGCACAGGCAGGACCCGAAGTCCAACCCGACGCAGACCTTCACGGCGAGCGTCAACTTCGCCACGAGCAGCTACGAACGCAACAACCTGTCGAGCATGTACGACCCGTCGAGCTACACGCAGAGCACGCGAACCAGCAGTATCGCCTACAGCAAGTCGTTCCCTGACATCGGGCTGACCATCGGTGCAACCTTCAACCTTGCACAGCAGGTGCGCGACAGCAGCATTGCCGTCACACTGCCGAACCTCACCATACAGCTCAACCGCTTCTTCCCGTTCAAGCGGAAGAAGATGGCTGGCAAGGAGAAATGGTACGAGAAGATTGGCATGAGCTATAGCGGGTCGCTCACCAACAGCATCAACACAAAGGAGAACCTGCTCTTCAAGAGCAACCTCGTCAAGGACTGGCGCAATGCCATGCGCCACCAAATCCCCATCAGCGCCAGCTTCCCCATACTCAAATACATCAACGTCAACCCCGGCATCTCCTTCACAGACCGCATGTACTCCAACAAGATTATGCAGTCGTGGGACGAGGAGAACCGCACCGTGAAGCGCGACACCGTGTATGGCTTCTACAATGTCTATAACTTCAACATGAGCCTTGGCTTCAACACGAAGCTCTACGGCACCTACACGCCGTTGCCGTGGTTCGGCGGCAAGAAAATCAAGGCCATCCGCCACATGGTGACACCCACCGTGACCTTCGAGTATGCACCGGACTTCAGCAAGCCGTTCTGGGGTTTCTGGGACTCGTACGTCCGCACCGATGCCAAAGGCAATGTCTCCACCGTCGCCTATTCGCCCTTCTCCAGCGGCGTGTATGGCACTGCCCCGAACCAGATGTCGGGAAGCGTGCAGTTCGACCTCTCCAACAACCTGGAGATGAAATGGCGCACCAGCCGCGACTCAACAGGCGAGAAGAAAATCAGCCTCATCGACGAGTTGGGCGCATCCATGAGCTATAACATGGCTGCCAAGAAGAAGCCCTGGAGCGACCTCAACACGCATATCCGCCTCAAAATCACCAAGAGCTACACCTTCTCCATGTCGGCCGTCTTCGCCACTTACGCCTACGAGTTCGACAAGAACGGCAACGTCATTGTCGGCGACCACACGGAGTATTCGCAGGGACGCTTCGGACGTTTCCAAGGCATGAGCCAGAACTTCTCCTACACCTTCAACAACCAGACGCTAAAGAAGCTGATGGGCATGAAGGACAAGGTGACAGGCCGCTTTAGCGGCAGAAGCAGTGTAGATGACGAGGAGGATGACGAGGATGACGACGACGAGGCTGACCCCAGTATGCAGAATGTTGACCCCGACCGCAAGAAAGGCATGACAGGCGCGAAGCAAACCTCTTCGACTGAAACAGACGCCGACGGATACCTCAAATTCCAAATGCCGTGGAGCCTCACCGTCAGCTACGGCATAACGATGCGCGAGAACACCAGCGCACCCATCAACCCTAAGCGTATGCGCTATCCCTACAAGTTCACCCATTCGCTCAACTTCTCGGGCAACATCCGCATTGCCGAGGGATGGAACATCAACTTCTCCTCCGGCTACGACTTCAACTACAAGAAGTTGAGTATGACCACGGTCTCGCTGGCTCGCGACCTGCACTGCTTTGCCATGTCGTGCAGCATGGTTATCACGCCCTATACCAGCTTCAACTTCCTTTTCGCCGCCAAAGCCGGCACACTTGCCGATGCCCTGCGCTGGCGGAAGCAGAGTTCCTATAGCAGCAACGTCGAATGGTATTGAAAACGACCTGCGCTCAGGCAGGAATCTGCCCTGTCAGGATTTCATCGATGTAGGCAAGCAGTTCCTCTCGTCCTTGGCGGGTTTCACTGCTGGTGATGAAGTGGGGCGGCAGTTCCTCCCACTCTTTTGATAGTTCGCCGAGGTAGTGCTTGACGTTGGCTGCAAGTTTCCCCTTTGAGAGTTTGTCGGCTTTGGTGAAGACAATACTGAACGGGACGCCGTTCTCCCCGAGCCACTGTATGAACTCCATGTCGATGCGCTGCGGTTCGTGGCGGACATCGATGAGTAGGAAAAGGTTCATCATCTGTTCGCGACGCAGGATGTAGCCCGATATCATGCGCTGCAGCTCGTCGCGCTGCTGCATCCCGCGCTTGGCATAGCCGTAGCCAGGCAGGTCAACAAAAAAAAGCCTCTCCCCATCCCTCTCCAAAGGAGAGGATGCCACGCCCTGTCTTTTTCCCTCTCCTTTGGAGAGGGTTAGGGTGAGGCTGAAATGGTTGATAAGGATGGTCTTGCCGGGTGTGGCGGATGTCTTGGCAAGGCCTGGTCTGCCTGTCAGCATGTTGATAAGGCTGGACTTACCCACGTTGCTTCTCCCGATGAAGGCGAACTCGGGGCGTTCCCCCTCGGGACACTGCTCCACGCGGGGACTGCTGATGAAGTATTCGGCGGATTTAATTGTCATTGTACATTAAAGGTTTGAATCTATTAGAAGCTATACGACAGCCCGAGGCTGACCCATTCCTTGAACATGAAGTAGGTGCCGTCGTGGTCCTCCCCGGAACGGTATTTCTCGTTGCTGTTGTCGAAGCGGGGATAGAGATGCGCCTTTGCCGTGATGTACTTGGTGAGGCTGAAGTTGAAGTTGTTCTCCCACTCGCAGATGTTGTATTCGTAGTCGCTCATCCAGTAGATGCGGCTTGTCCAGAGGAGTTGCTTGCAAATCTGCCATCGCATGTCGAACGTGACGTTTGGACCGAATGTCGTCGTCTGGTTCTTTCCCTCCTCGATACCGAAGTTAGTGACGATGCTGTCCAGCTTGACGTACACCACTTTCATGGCAAGGGGAGCCATGTGGAGCGTGCCTGTGAACTGCTTCTTCTTGCCGCAGGAGATTTCCCACTTCATACCAGGCGCCACGGTAACTTCGAGCGGGGAGAGGAACTTGGATGAAAGGTGTATGCTGTTCTTCTTGTAGTTGGGCGCAAGCTGTGTCTGAAGGATGACTTGCAAGGAGTAATAGAGGTTCTTCCAAGCCTTGTAGCCTGCGTTGGTGGTGAAGCGGAGCACGTTGCTGGTGGGGCGGAAGGAGTGTTCCTCGTCTTTCTCCGTCGTCTGGAAACCCAACTGGGCATCCAGCGTGTTCTCCCAGCTGATTCGGCGCTGGTCGTTGTAGTTGGCGCGAAGCGTGACCGACGAGTTGCCGGCATAGTTTGACTCGCCGCCCTTGTACCAGTTGTCCGAGAAGTGGTTCTGAATGAACTCCAGCGAAGCACTGCCCGAGAACTTCCAGAAGTTCGGACGGCGGGTGATGACCTCCACCGGCTCGTCCACCTCGGGCGTGAGCGTGGCGGCGGCCACTTTCTCGGCAAGCTTGTCGGAGGACTGCAGCATGTCGTTCACATCGCTGCGGATGGCGGCCTGCCCCCTGATTTCATGCTCCGTCTGCACCACAAGCTGCGGTGTCTCGGTGTAGAGCTGCGACAACGCCTTGCGGATGGAAAAGAGGCGTTGCAGCTGCGGGTCGGCAGTGGTGGAGTCTGCCCTGCTCATCATCTGGTGCAGAGGTGAATTGTAGAGCGTGGGGAGGGAAAGGATTTGGAAGTAGTAGGCATTGGGCGACGGATAGGCCTTGACATTGTTCAGCGAGTCACGTTCTCTGGCCAATTCCTCGATAGCTTGCAGGTAGCTGTTCAGCAGGAGGGAGGTGTCTGCCAGGACTTCGTCTTGCATCGCTGAGGGTGTCGCGTTATCATCCGTCCTTATGGCACTGCTGGCTCCCTGTGCCAGCATGTAGATGCACAAAAGTATTGTAAGACGCTTCATTTCTCCTAAATTTATGCAAAGGTACAACAATAAATGAAGAATGAAGAATGAAGAATGAGATCGGA
>Ga0265298_10010318_pt1 | contig 11057 bp, 7 predicted proteins | sample AusTroGonzalo_MG_3_FD_193486 | JGI IMG/M metagenome (GOLD analysis project Ga0265298, IMG submission 193486) | Bovine rumen microbial communities from tropical cattle in Woodstock, Queensland, Australia - Gonzalo_01 | ecosystem: Host-associated > Mammals > Digestive system > Stomach > Rumen ...
CGTGGTCTTGTGGACCTGGCCGGGTTCAACGATGGTGGAGGGGAAGTTCGGCTGGTTGGGAGAATCAGGATAATGCTGAGTCTCGAGGGCCAGACCGCCTCTGAACTGATAAGCTTTGCCCTGTTTGCCGACCATCTTGTCGGTCAGGAAGTTGCCGCAGTAGAACTGAATGCCGGGTTCGGTCGTCCAGACTTCCATGTAGCGGCCGGATTTCTCGTCGTAGAGAGCCGCGGCCTGGGCCAGTTCGCCGTTCTTGGAAGGATTGGTGAGGACGAAGTTGTGGTCGTAGCCGTTGCCGTATTCAAGCTGCTTGTCGCCCTTGGTGTCGACTCTCTCGCCGATCTTGTGCGGCGTGGTGAAGTCGAACGGCGTGCCGGCGACCGGGGTGATCTCGCCGGTCGGGATGAGGCCGGCGTCGACCGGGGTCATCTTGTCGCAGCAGAGCGTCAGCTCGTGATCGAGGATCGTGCCTTCCGCTTCGCCGTTGAAGTTGAAGTAAATGTGCTGGGTGAGGTTGATCGGGGTCTTCTTGTCGGGAACGGCTTCATACTCGATCCTCCAGACGTTTTCCGGAGTGAGCGTGTAGGTGACCTTCGCTTCGACTTTGCCGGGGAAGCCCTGGTCGCCGTCGGGGCTCGTGGTGGTGAAGACTACGCCGACGGTGTCGCCGTTCTGGAAGGGCTGGGCGTTCCAGATCTTGGTGTCCCAACCGGCCGCGCCGCCGTGCAAACAGCAGGGAATGCCGCCGGGCTCGTTGTTGGTCGGCAGACGGTAGGTGACGCCGTCAATGACGAAGAGACCGTTGGCGATGCGGTTGCCGTAGCGGCCGATGATGGAGCCGAAGTAGGGATCCACAGTCTCGTAGCCGGCGACATCGTTGAAGCCCAGGGTGCAGTCCTTGGATTCGCCGTTCTTGTCGGGCAGATAGAGGCGGACAACTTTGCCGCCGTAGTTTATGACATCCATGACCACGCCGCCGGCGCCTTTCAAGGTGTACTGCATGACGGTCTGGCCGAGTTTATTCTTGGCAAAGAACTTTTGGGTTACGCTGGCTTTGGAATTGGGGGCCGGCTGGACCTCCTGCACTTCCTGGACTACCGGGGTCTCGGGAGCCTCGGCGGGAGCCGGAGCCTCGGTTTCCGGGGCGGTGGCGCAGCCGAAAGTAAAGAGCGCCAAGCCGCAGCAAAGAGCGCCATAGATGTTTTTCATGTTTTTCTCCATTGATAAGGTGTTAAAGCGTCCGAAGCGAGGTCCGGACGCAGAATACGTTTTTTAGCGATTAAATTATAGTGAAAGCCAATTTTTTTTACAATTACTTGACCCCGAACCGGTATTCTGTAACGGTCCTGTAAGTTTCGCCCGGACGCACTATGGTCGAGGGGAACTGGGGCTTGTTGGGGGAATCGGGATAGTGCTGGGTCTCCATGGCTAAGCCTCCGTTCTCGCTGTAGGGAACGCCGGATTTTCCTTTGATGTGCGGGCCTAAGTAGTTGCCGCTGTAGATCTGGATGCCGGGTTCGGTCGTCCAGACTTCCAGATAGCGGCCGGAAGTCTCCTCGTAGAGTTCCGCGGCCTTGACGGGTTCGCCGTTTTGGCTGGGAGCGGTCAGGACGAAGTTGTGGTCGTAGCCTTTGCCGAACTTGAGCTGCTCGTTCTCTTCCCTGATCCTTTCGCCGATCTTGTGCGGCGTCGTGAAGTCAAAAGGCGTGCCTTTTACGGAAGCGATCTCGCCGGTGGGGATGAGGCCGGCGTCCGTCGGCGTCATCTTGTCCGCGAAGAGCGTGAGGTCGTGATCGAGGATCGTGCCTTCCGCTTCGCCGTGGAAGTTGAAGTAGACGTGCTGGGTCATGTTGATGGGCGTGGGTTTGTCGGTCGTGGCCTCGTACTCGATCCGCCAGACGTTGTCGGGCGTCAGGGTGTAGGTGACTTTCACCTTCACGGCGCCGGGGAAACCTTCTTCGCCGTCCGCGCTCTCATAGGTGAAGATGATGCCGACCGTGTCGCCTTCCTGGAAGGGGATGGTTTTCCAGACCTTGGCGTCCCAGCCTTTAATGCCGCCGTGCAGACAGCAGGGCAGTCCTCCCGGCTCGTTGTTGGTTGGCAGTTTGTACTCCACGCCGTCCAGCGTGAATTTGCCGTAGGCGATGCGGTTGCCGTAGCGGCCGATCAAAGAGCCAAGGTAAGCGTCCACTTTCTCATAGCCCTCGACGTCGCCGAAGCCAAGGATGCAGTCCTTAAAGTTGCCCTGCCTGTCAGGCAGAAAGAGGCGGGTGATCTTGCCGCCGTAGTTGATGACGTCCATTTTGACGCCGCCGGCGCCCTGGAGGGTGTAAACGTTGACGTTCTCGCCGGAACTGGTCTTCGCCAAAAACTGCGAAGCGACGTAAGCTTTCGATTCTTCCATAATTTTTCCTTATGTCTATTGATTGTTATCGACTGTCTGTTCGATTGTGGTCTGCGGTTCGTTTTCCTTCGGGGCCCTGCTCAGTTCGCTTGTCAAAAACATGAGCGCCACGCTCACTATGACCGTGATTATGATCCAAAGGCGCGCGCGTTTGGAAGCTTTAAGCGCGCTCATTTTGTCGCCCATCGCGATATAGCGGTTGCATTGGATGGCGTAAAAGATGGCGACTAATCCCAGGGGCTGGCAGCAAATAATGGTGAAGATGATGGCGGCGGCCAGGCTGTTGGGAACGTAAATGTCCCTGCCGGGATTTTTGGGATCGACCGTTATGAGTCTTTGGCGGCGCTTTTCTTCCAGCTTCCTGTGATAAGCTCTGTCCTGCTCGGAAAAATACTGCTCATTCGACTCCTCCTCGTCCTCCCTGTCATGGTAGGTCTCCTTATTGGGGTCATAAGCCAGGACGCCGTCCTCGTCGTACAGATCGCGATCGTCCCGTTTCGGTTTGGGCGGGGCGGGCTGGTTCAGGTTGGCTTTTTTTCCGCAGCTCGGGCAGTAGGCGCTGTTGGGAGCCGCCTCTTTGCCGCAACGTACGCAACGCATATCGTCTTTCCTTAGAGTGTAAGCTTAACTCCCTAATTTTACAAAAAAGCCCCTTTTTGGTAAACAGACCGCGCCGCCCTCTTTATGCTAAAATTTAATAACTATGACTGCCTTATTTAAACTTCTGCACCTGCCGGTGCTTTTCTTTGTCCTCGCGCTTTCGGCGCTCGGCGCCGAAACGCTGCCCGTCTCTTTTTCGCTGCTTGGCGAGGAAGCCGGTTCCTGCCGGATCAAAGCCAACGTGAAAGCTGGCGCCTATCTTTACGCCGGCTTCACCGTCAACGGCATCGTTCCTTCCCTTCCCGATCCGGTAAAGAACGCGGAGGGCGAGGACGTTTACAAGAAGAGCCTTGAGTTCACCGTCGCGACGGGTACTCCACTTTCCATAAATTTCCGCTGCTGCGACAAGGATATCTGCTATCCGCCTCAGACGGTCACCTTGGGCGGCGAAAAGCCTTCCGAACTTCGTATCGGCTCCAGCAAACTGCCTCCGGAGACCGACGGGTTCAAAGAAACTAAGCGCGCCTACGGATACATGTCGAGCGCGGACTTCAAGGCTTTCCTCTACGGCAAGGAAGAGGAAAAATCCTCTTCCGGTTTCGGTATCTGGGCGCTTGTGCTGCTCTTTTTCGGCGGCCTTCTGCTGAACCTGACGCCCTGCGTGCTGCCGGTCATCCCCATGACGCTGGCGGTCCTCGGCGCGAAATACGAAAAAGCCGGGCCAAGGCGCGGCGCGCTTCTGGGCGCAACCTACGGGCTCGGCATGACGCTGACCTACGGTACGCTGGGGGCCATAGCGATCTTCATCGGCGGCAGCTTCGGCCAGTGGTACGACCTCTGGTACTTTAGGGCCGCCCTGGCTCTGCTCTTCATAGTGCTGGGCCTGGCGATGCTCGACCTCTTCATCCTGGACTGGAGCCGCTTCGTAGGCAGGCCGCAGAACGTGTCCGGCAAAAAGGGCAGCGCCTTGCACGCTTTCTTCCTGGGCGTTCTGGCCGCGCTCTTGGCCGGCGCCTGCGTTGCCCCCGTCATCGTCTATGCCCTGGCGCAGGGCGCGGAGCTTTACAATAAGGGCAATTACCTTGGACTATTGCTGCCTTTCGTCCTGGGCCTCGGCCTGGCCTCGCCCTGGCCTTTCCTTGGCGCCGGGCTCTCCTTCCTCCCGAAGCCGGGCGGCTGGATGGTCTGGGTGAAAAGAGTCATGGCCGTCGTATTGATAGGGCTTGGCATCTACTACGCCCTGGCGGTCCCGCGGCTCTTCCGCGCCGAGAACTACTCGTATTCCGAAACGGAGAAAGTACCAGGCTATTATTACAACGACAGCATCAGCGCCGCTTTCAAGAAGAGCCGCGCGGAAAAGAAACCGCTTATAGTCGACTGTTCCGCCAGCTGGTGCGCCTCCTGCAAAAAGATGGAGCGGAAAACTTTCCGCGATCCCGAGATCAGGAACATCCTGACCAACGATTTCGTCTTCCTCAGCTACCGCGTGGACGCCGACGCGGAAAACAGATTGCTTAAAATACGTTTGGATCTCCTTCAACCCAAGGGCCTGCCGGCCGTCATAATCCTAGAGCCATGAAAATAATCAAACGCCTCCTTATCATCGCGCTCATCCTGATAGCGCTTGTGGTCGTTGCTCTTTTCGTCGCCACCTCGTCTCCTTTCATCACGAAGGTCCTCATTCCGGCCCTGCAGACTGAGGAATACACCTTCACCCTGGACGACATCGACCTCGGTTTCGGCGAAACGTCTTTCAACAATTTGAATTTCGTTTGGAAAAACCCCGCCGGCGAAACGAACATGACGCTCTTCATCCAGAGCTTCAAGACCGGCTACGAGCTGGCCTCGCTGGGCGCCGATCAGAAGAGGATCAAATCGCTATCCATAGTCGGTCCCAGGCTGGCGATCTTCCCGACCTTCTTCGAAAAAAGGGAGAAAGGGCCCGAGGATGAGAAAAAGCAAAAGGAAGATTTCGACCTCAAGAAAAAGATCGAGGAGCTGAAGCTGCCCGTCGATCTCGGCGCGCTCCACATTCCCGGCGCCTCTTTCTCCATCACGACCGCCGAGGAAAAACTCTGGGGCAGCCTCAATCTGGAACTTTTGGAATTCGCTCCGGAAAAAGAAGCCGATCTGAAGATCACCGGCAATGCCCGCTACGTCAAGGGCGAGGACGTCACGATAGAAAGGATGCCTTTCTCTCTGGACGCCGCCTTCAATTTCTCCGATTCCCTTATCCCCACCGGCGCCAAAGGGTCCTTGCTCATAACGAATCTGACCGGCAGAGCCGGCGAGATCGACCTCGCGAACTGGTACGTCCTGGGGAACCTCCAGGCGGAGTGCGAGAACGTCGGCCAGGCTCTCCTTATCAAGAATCTCTCCATAGCCCTGAAGCAGGGCAAAAAAGACGTGGCCGGCCTTACCACCAAGGGACGCTACGACGTTAATTCCGGCAGCGCCGAAGCGGCCGCCGCTCTCCAGGTCATGCCTTCCGGGCTCTGGGAAAAACTTTTCGGCGACCGCGTGCCGCTGGCTCTGGGCCAACTTGAGACCGCGCTCACTTCCAGCGCCAAGTGGGACAATTCCGCCAGCACGCTTTCCGGCACGAACCATCTTTTCCTGAGGAAAGTCTCTTACACTGCCCACCCGCAGCTTCCGGCCGTGGACTGCGAGCTCGTCTCCACCACGCGCTACGAGGCCGCCAAGAAGAAGATCTCCTTCGACCGCTTTGACCTTTCCGCCCGCCGCCCCGACGGCAGCGTCATGCTGCTCGTCAAGACGCTCTCTCCGCTTTCCCTGGAATTCGACAAGCTCTCGAGAGGCGAGCTCTGCTCGGCCAACATTGCCTACGAGCTCAGGGACGCCGAGCTTCAGTGGCTCGAGCCCTTTGTTAAGGACCAGGGCCTCACGATCAACAAAGGCACGCTCTCTCTGGCCGGCAAGACCTTTTTCGATCCCGCCAAGAAAGATTTGACGGGCGTCTGGCAGCTCTCCCTTAACGACGCCGATCTTACCATGAAGGAAAAGCGCTACCGCAAGCTGAACGGCGAGGCGCTTGTGGAAGGCTCCTTCTCCGACAACGACCGCTTCGCCTTCACCATGAAGCGCTTCGCGGCTACCCTGAACAACAAAAACGTCGTTTCCGCCGGCATGAAAGGCGAAGGCTCCATCAGCCAGAAGAATTACTCGCTGCGCTGGGACATCGGCTCGCTCTCCTCGCTCGCCTGGGATCCCGAGAACGTAAAAGACCAACTTTTCCTGCAATGCGCCGGCGCCGCCAGCGCCACGCTTCCGAAGATCACGCTGAACCCGACCTCGCTCTCCGTGCAGAAAGGCTCCAATCAGAAACAGAGTCTCGACCTTAACGGCGAATTCTTTATCGAGCCGACGGCCGGCAAACAGAAACTGTACGTCTCTTCCAACCATTTCGACATCCAGGCACTGACCGCCTCCCCTGAGGGAAGCGCGGAAAAAGACGCCCAGAAAAAAGCGGAAGAACCGAAGAAAAGCGGCCAGGCCGAGCCGGCCAAGGGCATAGAAAAATGGCAGGCGGAAGCCACTCTCGACTTCAAGGAACTCTGCTACGGCAACTACGTGCTCTCGCCCTGCAAGCTTTTCGTTGAGCTTATGAACGGCGTGGCCACGCTTAAGGGCCCGAACCTTGGCTTCGCGGAAGGCACGCTTGACCTGAATAGCGTCTGCGACCTGAAGGTCCCCGGCTACGATTACACCCTGTCTCTCCTCGGCACCAACATCTCCTGCATGGCCGTCTCCAAAGCCGCCATGCCGAAAGGCGACACCTATATCTCCGGCATCGCCGGCTTGAACCTCCAGGCCCAGGGCCGCGGCACGGACAACGAAGCCATAAAGAAAGATCTGACCGCGCAGTTCAAGATGGACGTCCGGGACGGCGAGCTCAAGAACATCAAGATCCTGAACGCCCTTGCGAACGTCCTGCACTACAGCCGCCTGAGCGACCTCCCGTTCCGCGATTTCGACATGAGCGCCTCGCTTACCAACGGCGTCCTCGCCATCGACGAGAGCGAAGTCACAAGCACAGTGGTGGGCGTCAGGACCGAGGGCACCATCGACATGGACAAGAACATCGACATGGCCATCAGCCTCACCTTAACCGCCCAGGCCGTCAAAGAGATCGTGCTCTCCATGGCGCCCAAGTCCGTCTTAAAAGACAACGACGATCCCGGCAAGACTTATCCTCTGCCGCCCATCGTCGTGACCGGAACGCTTGAGAACCCGCAGATCCTGGGCCCCGAAAACGTCTTCAAGTCTTTGACCAAGACCTTGGGCGCCCACTGGGAGATGTTCCTCGACGTGGTGCCGACCGACAAGGTGAAAGAGGGCGTGCAGAAAGGCCTCGAGAAACTGGGCGGCGTCATCCAGTCTGACAAGAATTCCGACACTTCCCAGAAGGCCGACCAGCTCATAAAGGAAGGAAAGAACCTTCTGAAAGGCCTCTTCAAGAAGTAATGAAGCAGAAGACCTACTCCACGGAGATCCCGAAAGAGCAAGCCTTCCTCATCGGCTTTCCGAATGACCAGGAAGGATTGGACGTCAGCTTCGAGGAGCTGAAGGCCCTGGCCGACACGGCTGGGCTTGATATTGTAAGGACCCTGGAAGTAAAACTGAGGGACATCAACCCCGCCACCTACGTCGGTTCCGGCAAGGTCAAGGAAATAAAGGAACTGGGCGCGGAACATCCCGACCTGCATCTCTTCATCTTCGACACGGAGCTTACGAACGCCCAGCACAAGAACCTTGAGGACGAACTGCAGGCCAAGATCATGGACCGCACCGGCCTTATTCTCGAGATCTTCGCGCAAAGAGCCCGAACCAGGGAAGGCAAGCTCCAGGTGGAGTGCGCCCAGCTAGCCTACCTCCTTCCGAGGCTGACCGGCATGTGGTCGCACCTTTCCCGCCAGTACGCCGGCGCGGGCACCAAGGGCCCCGGCGAAACGCAGCTCGAACTAGACAAAAGAAAAGCGCACAAAAGGCTGCAGCATTTGAGGGAAGAGCTCGAGGCGGTCAGGAAAGACCGCACGCTCCAGCGCAAGGCGCGCCAAAAAAGCCGCGAGACCGCCGTGGCCTTGGTCGGCTACACCAACGCCGGGAAATCCACGCTCATGAACGCCCTGACCGGGGCGGACGTGCTGGTGGAAAACAAGCTCTTCGCCACCCTTGACCCGACCTCCCGCGTTTACAATGCCCCCAACAACGAGCGCTTCATATTCATCGACACTGTGGGCTTCATCCGCCATCTGCCGCACACTCTGGTGGAGGCCTTCAAAGCGACGCTCGAGGAAGCCGAGAAGGCGGACGTCATCGTCCACGTGGCGGACGCCTCCGCCCCCGACACCGAGGAGCAAATGGAGGCGGTCAACAACGTCCTGACCGAGATCGGCGCCCAGAACAATCCGCGCATACTGGTCCTGAACAAGAAGGATATGCTCTCCTTCGCCCGCTACCACGAGCTGAAAGCCAGATTCCCTGAGGCGCTCTTCATTTCCGCCAAGGAAAAGGACGGCTTCAAACCCCTGATGGACGAGATCGTCGAAAAGAGAAAAGCCCCGCGCCCCTGGGCCAAACTCGTCCTTCCTCCCGACCGGGGAGATCTGGTCGCCAAGCTCTACGCCCGCTCCACGGTCAGGAACCTCAGTTACGACGAGGACGCCATAAGATTGGAAGCGGAGATCCCCAAGGACCTCAGAGCGGAATACTTCCCTTACCGCGAAAAAAACAAGGAAGAGGAAAGTTGAAGATTCTCCACGTCATAACGCGCCTCATCCAGGGCGGCGCCCAGGAGAACACGGTCTACACCGCGGCCGGCCAGGCCGCGCTCGGCCACGAGGTGACGCTGGTCTACGGCCCGGAACTGAACGGGGAGAGCCCCTTCTTTACTCTTCCCAAAGATGTCCAGCTCGTCGAAACACCCAATCTCGTCCGCGCCCTTTCGCCCCTAAAAGATCTTAAAGCTTACGCGGACCTGAAAAATTATTTCCGCGCCAATTCCTTCGACATCATCCACACCCACTCTTCCAAAGCCGGAATCATAGGAAGGCTGGCGGCCGCCGACGCGAAGACGAAAGCAAAAATAGTCCACACCATCCACGGCCTGGCCTTCGACGAATTTCAGAGCGCCCTAAAAAACAGGCTCTACATCGCCGCGGAAAAGAAAGCCGCGACAGTTTCCGACGCCATCATTACCGTCTGCGACGCCATGCGCGACCAGGCGCTCCAAGCCGGCGTAGGCCATAAAGACCTCTACCACACCGTCCGCAGCGGCAGCAATCTTACCGCCTTCAAAGATGCGCCCAAATCCCGGGAAGAAGCCCGGCAAAAGCTAGCCATAAAAGACGATGAGATTCTCCTCGTTTCCGTCGCCCGGCTCTTTCCCCAAAAAGGCGTCGAGGAAATCCTCAGTGCCGCGCGCTCCCTCCCCAACAACGTCAAGCTGCTCCTCATAGGCGGCGGTCCTTTGAAGGAAGAAATGGAAAGATTCGCCGCGGCCAATCTTCCGGGCCGCGTGATCTTCCAGGGCGAGGTCCCGCCCCAGGACATTCCCTTCTTAATTTCCGCGGGAGATCTCCTAGTCCACGCCTCCTACAGGGAAGGCCTAGCCCGTGTGCTGGTTCAAGCCATGGCGGCCGGTATCCCGGCCATCTCTTCCCGAGCCGGAGGAGCCGCGGAGATCGTAGTTGACGGCCGAAACGGGTATCTCTTCCCCATAGGCGATGAAAAGGCCTTAAAAACGCGCCTGGAGGCCGTGACGGGCGAATCAGATCTGCTCTCGAAACTCAAAGAAGGCGCCCGCAATACGGACGTCTCAGATTACAGCATAGACGCGATGGTAAAGGGTACCATGGCGGTCTATGAAAAGCTCAGATAAGATCCTTCAGCGTTTTCTTGCTGAAAAAGTCGCTGATAAGATCCCGGTACTCTTCCCACATGCCGATGGTGGGGCAGACTTTCTTCATGGGGCAGGCCTTGGCGCCTTTTTTGAGGCAGGCCACGGGAGCGATCGTCCCTTCCGTCAGTTCCAGGATCTCGCGAACAGTGTATTTTTCAGGCGGGCGCGTCAGTTTGTAGCCGCCGCTTTTCCCGCTTTTGCCAACCAAAAGCTTGGCCGCCACCAGCTTCTTCAGGATTATCTCCAGATAAAGTTTGGAGATCTTCTGGCGCTCCGCTATCTCGCTCAAGGGGACGAAGCGCTCCTTGTCCTGGCGGGCCAGGTCCACCATGGTGCGTACCGCGTATCTTCCTTTCGTCGAAATCATAATTTTTTCCTTTCGGCCTAAAAGTATAGCATAATAGTCTGTGAATGGAAGGCCCTCTCAATCACCTATTGACTTAGTATGTGAATGGTGCTATAATGTCCGCCGTAATTTTTTAACAGCCTGAAAAAGGAGGGCACACATGAGCAAAATATATCAGAGCGTTCTGGACCTGATCGGCAACACGCCGCTGGTGGAGCTTAACCGCTACAAAGCCCTGAAGGGCTACAAGGCGAGGCTGCTCGTCAAAGTCGAATTCTTCAATCCCGTCGGTTCCGTTAAGGACAGGATCGCCAACTACATCATCGCCCAGAGCGAGAAGAAGGGCATCCTGAAGCCCGGTTCCGTCATCATCGAGCCCACCTCCGGCAACACCGGCGTTGGCTTGGCCGCCGTGGCCGCCGCCAAGGGCTACCGCATCATCATCACCATGCCGGACACCATGAGCATCGAGCGCCGCAACCTTCTCAAAGCTTTCGGCGCGGAGCTGATCCTTACCCCCGGCGCGGAAGGCATGAAGGGCGCCATCAAGAAAGCCCAGGAACTGGCCGCGGAGATTCCCGACAGTTTCATCCCCGGGCAGTTCGTCAATCCCCTTAACCCCGAGATCCACCGTCTCACGACTGGCCCCGAGATCTGGGAAGCGACTGACGGCAAAGTGGACATCTTCGTGGCGGGCGTGGGCACCGGCGGCACTATCTCCGGCACCGGCGAATTCCTGAAATCCAAGAACCCCAACATCAAGGTGGTGGCGGTTGAGCCCGCTT
>Ga0265298_10010320_pt1 | contig 11057 bp, 10 predicted proteins | sample AusTroGonzalo_MG_3_FD_193486 | JGI IMG/M metagenome (GOLD analysis project Ga0265298, IMG submission 193486) | Bovine rumen microbial communities from tropical cattle in Woodstock, Queensland, Australia - Gonzalo_01 | ecosystem: Host-associated > Mammals > Digestive system > Stomach > Rumen ...
AAGCATCTTTACCATATATCCGAGCAACAACCATTACTGGAACAGAACCATTTACAAAATCGTTCATATATAATCACCTCCTAAAATCTATCCTAGATTAAAATCGGTATAAATATAAGACTGTTTTTTATTGTGTAAAAATAGTAGATTGAGATAATATTACAAAAAAAAAAGAAAAGGATTAGACTCGAACTAATAACTCAAATATAAATTTGTATTTTACCAATTAAACTACCTTCTCCATATAAGAACTTGTAAATTTCGCGGAAAAACAAAAGAGTCCGTTAAGACTCTTTTTCCTCCTTTTCATCGATCCAATAACCTCTAACATATCTACCAATCATAAGATATATCATTGCCGTTAATCCACTGATAATAATTGCTCCTGTTTCCACACCATTTAAAACCATACATACAAATGTTAAAACTGGTATAAAATATAATACTTCACTTAAAATTTTTTTCATAATAATACTCTCCTTTATAAAAATATTAAAATATAAACTACATATTTCCATTAAAGAGTTTGTATTTTTTGCGGAAAAACAAAAGAAGAGGCACCTATTTTAAATAAGTACCCCTTCACAAATACCACATACAAAACTACATATACTACCTCTGGCTCATAGCCTTTACTAAAGCCTCATTACTACTCTCAAGGATCTCGTTCCTGCTTCTAAGAATTCTGATCTGGTCCAACATATCTCCCGTTACATCCATTAATTTCATCAAACTTTCCTGGATAAACTCAAAGTTTTCTTTGCTGAATTCTAAATCTCCAACATCGTTCCTGGTGATCAACTCCTTCTTAACCTTTACAAAGTTACTTCCTCTCGCTACATAAACATAGTCTTTTGTTTCAAATGATCTTGCCATAATAACACTCTCCTTTAAAATAATTTTTTAAATACTTTTTGTAAAATATAAACTACATATTTTCCATTAAAGAACTTGTAAAATTCGCGCATTACAAAAAGTAAGCAAGAGAATATGTCAATTGACAAAAAGAATCTAAAATTCTATCCTAGAATAAAAAAAATAAAAGGAGATGTTAATAATGCTTGTAAATTGTCCAGAATGTGAACTACAAGTCAGCGACAAAGCAATATCATGTCCCCATTGTGGCTTACCGTTTAAACAACAGGTAAAAAGAAAATATAATAACAAAAGAAAGCGACTTCCAAATGGGTTCGGTCAAATAAGCGAGATAACGTCCGGAAATCTACGAAATCGTTTTAGAGTCATGGTTAGTGTTGGTAAAAGATCTGATGGTAGACCGATCGTTAGAATGTTAAAACCACAAGCATATTTCAATACCTACAATGAGGCATATGAAGCCTTGGTAGAATATAATAAGAATCCATACGATTTAGATGATGATATTACAGTTTATCAGCTTTATGAACGATGGACAGACGAATATTTCAAATCGTTATCATCAATATCAAGTATTAGAACAATAACAAGTGCCTGGGTTTATTGTTCATCTGTTTATGATATGCGGGTAAAAGATATAAGAGCAAGACATATAAAAGGTTGTATGGAATATGGAACCGCAAAATATAATAACGAAGAACGTAAGACAACGCCAAATACCAAAGCTAGAATAAAATCTTTATTTAATTTGATGCTTGACTATGCCTTGGAATATGAGCTTGTTGATGTAAATTATGCAAGAACATTTAACTTATCTAAAAATATAATAGAAGACAAACAAAAAGCATGTAAAGGTCATCACATATTTACAAAACAAGAGATTGATACTTTATGGGATAATGTTGACGAGGTTCCGTATGTAAATATAATTCTAATACAGTGCTATTCTGGGTGGAGACCACAGGAGCTTGGATTAATAAAACTTGAAAACGTAGATCTTAATAGAAATATAATTATTGGTGGTATGAAAACAGAGGCTGGAAAGAACCGAATAGTTCCAATTCACCCTAAAATAAGACCGTTGATTGTTCAAAAATATAATGAAGCTGTAAATCTTAATAGCAAATACCTTATTAACTGTATAGATGGCACCACACATAAAGACAGTATAAAATTTACATACGACAAATACAGACATCGATTTGACGCTATCTGCAAACGGCTTAATCTCAATGATGAACACAGACCTCATGATGGAAGAAAACACTTCATCTCAATGGCTAAAAAATATAACGTTGATGAATATGCTATTAAATATATAGTTGGTCATTCTATCAACGATATAACAGAAAAAGTCTATACAGACCGTAATATTGAATGGTTAAAAGTCGAAATGGAAAAAATAAAATAATATGTTTTTTAGTGTAGGAATGTACATGTAGGAGTAGTATAGGAATAATGTAGGAATAACCCACATTTGTTCACTTTTTACTACTCCTACTTACATTTAAAATCCTTTATTTTTCGTTGTTTTTTAGAACTTTCCTGCTGTTGCAGCTTCCTCAACGGAAACAGGAATTGCCCATTTTATGCACATTTTATAATCATTATGTAGGAATAATGCATTAATAACCTACATTTAACCAATACTATTGGCGATTAATTTTGCAATTTTTCGTCTCTTTGAAAGACCTTTTGCTTTTTTATAATCATCAACGTTTGTACAGAAAAATGTTTCTATTAATATAGCAGTAGGTCTTGTCTGATTCAAAATATAGAGGTTGTCTCTTTTCTTAGCTCCTCTATTTTTAAAAATGGTACCTAATGCTGCTTGAACTTTTTCTGCGTATGTTTTTCCAGCTGTTGATTTATAAAGAACCTCACACCCACTGGCAGTAACAATTGTAGCTGCGTTAAGATGAAGTTCAATCAGCAAATCATACTTCTCAGCATTAACAATGTTAAGTTTATAGATCTTTTCCTGTTCCGAATCTATAAACTTTCCTTCTGGACATACAACTCGTTTAACAATGTTTCCTCTTTTTCTCAAAGCTGCTGCCAACTGTTTAGAAAAAGCCTTACACCATTTGTATTCATTACACCCACCATATTTTGTACCATCAGCTGATGTGTAAGAGCCATTTTTTAACTTACTATGTCCAACGGTTATTACTATTTTCATAAATTATAGCCTCCTATCGTCTTCTTTTATTTGATCCCTCTATGTATTCATTTACATTTGTGTTATCATCTAAAAGTTTCCTTAATTCGTCTAATGCATTATCCACCATTCCGCTAAACATATCAAAAGTAATAATTGTTGATAAATGCGCAAATCTGTCAATAAACATGTTATATACATATCTCAGCTTTAGCTGACCAGTACCGGACCCTAATCTCTTCTCTGCATCAGCTACAGCCCATAATAACCATTCTCTAACACTTTTTAATTCTTGAGAATTTGGCTTTCTAAAATATATATATACTTTATATAACAACGAAAAAATAACAATAAAACATAAAAAAATAACATAAGGATTATTAAGTAAAAACTCTTTCATGTTAATACCTCCAATACTTAATCTTTGTTAACACTAATGAGCGCAAACAAAATAAATCCGAAGATAGAGCCAAGAATTAATCCAATTAAAAAACCTATCATTAAAATCAACCTCCGAATATTTTAGTTAAAATAAAAGTGATTATTCCACTTGCTAATGCGGTAATAATCACCGTTGTTAATGTATCCCATCTTTTTTTTGGAACGCTTTCAAGAGATTCGATCTTTTTTCCTTGCTTTTCTTGTTCTAGTAACATGGCTCTCATGTTCACTGCAAGCTCATTCACTGAAACCGCAAGTTCTTGAATAGCGTCTGTCTTCTTTTCTAAAGCATCGGTTCTACGTTTTAATGATCCTATATCTTTACCGTGTTCAGCAAATTTAATAACCATTTCTTCTGTCGTCATTTTGATCATCTCCTCTGCTTATGAAAATGTAAAACCGTATGAATCACAGGATACTTGCTCACCATTAGCTGGATGAATTGTTACTCGCATTGCAATTTGAGGACCTCCTCCATAAGGAAGTGTTCTGTTTGTAAATTCATATGTTTTTCTATTTTTGAATGATTCTGTTGCGTCTTCCCAAATTGGTTCTGGAGAATTGAAAACATTAGTAACTTCTACCTTAATATCAGCGTTTGCTGGAGAATAGTTAACAAACATGTTTATTTTTTTTACATCTGTTACCCTAGATAACAATTTACTATTTGAAGATACAAACGATACACCAAAATCTACGATATAAACATCTTCATTATCTTCATCCTCATAAACATAAACCTTGTCCCCATCTAATAAAACTGCCGGGACAATACCAACCCTACCATCATATGCAAACCCGTTATCAATAGTTCCGTCATTAACAACAAGGATAACTTGATCTTCATAGGTTGAATATCTTGTTCTTGTCCAATATACATCCTCTCCTGAATCGGAATTATCAATACATTCTTGTGTTCGTGTTTTTTTTCGTTGATCACTAGATGTAAAATATTCGTATCCCCCACTGCTATATAATTCTGTATCAGATAACATAAATATATATCTACCAAATTCATATCCAGATTTAGAAGTGTCTAACATATTTCTTTTTAACATTGTTGATATATTAGACATAAAACCTGGCTCGTTATAATATGCATTATATCCATTTAATAAATTATCTTTTATCGGAGGTCTATCTTTATAATCTCTTTTGATGAACCAGTCCCCAGAATTATTTAGCCATCCAGTGATATTAGATAAATATAAATCACTATTTCCATTTAAAGTCGGTACATTAGAAGCGTGTGTATACGGTCCAAAAAATATAATTGATTTAATTTTTAATTGTCCAACGGATGCTCTATCAAATATAACAAGCTCGTCTATTGGTAAATAATTAGAATCTAATCCTATATTTTTAATTCCTGAAGAAGAACTAAATATAAAATCAGATTCTGTAGAATATCTATAATCTCCAGCAGCTGCTCCTTGCTTATGATATTTTAAAGCAAATTCTCCACCGGTTTTTTCAAATTCAATACGTAATGATGAATAGTTTATAATATTTATGTCTCGCGGAAATCTTATTGATGTGTCATTTCCTGCTCCAACACCGGTTAATATAAGATTTCCTTCATCATCGTTCGATGCCATCGGACCTGATATTATACTCGTATCTGTTAAATCCATTTCATATTCATTAACTCTGTAAAAATATACATTAGCATTTCTACCATCTGTATCTCTACTTGTTGATCCAAATCTAAACGCGCTAGCTCCATTTGATACACGTATAAATTTTGTAGGATCTTTTACAGACGTTAATGATCTATATGGGTGATTTTCTCCAGTTCTATTTTCAAACGTCCATTTTGAACTGTCCGAAATATATAACGATGTTCCAATGTTTCCATTATTATTACTTAAATAAGACCCATCGTATTCGTTTTTGAATGTATATATTCCAGATCCAATATCAGTTACTGTCCAACAAGCCTTTTTTCTATTTTGAACTCCTTGAACATTTATACCTCTTCTAGAATCTAAAAACGATGAGTTTTCAAAGTATATTTCGTGATTGTTTGAAGGATTGTTTGTTAAACATGATAACTGTCCAATATTTGTATACCATTCATCAGGATTTGATGTTGATCCAATCTCATTAAACATTAACATATATCTTTTTCCTGATTCTATATGATCTGTTAACTCATATGTATATCCTTTTAAATATCTTTCGGCAGCATCAAAAGCCTTGCTTGCTATTATGTGTTTTGTTTGAATAGTTGTTACATTTCTATCAGAATGTTGAGCATGATCGTCTGCGTGATTTTGACCAATAACTGTCCACTCAATAGGGGCTCCATAATACTTTGTTTCTTTATCAATAACTGTACTTCCAATAGGAACGTCTTTTAAAGGGATTAAAGTTCTACTCAAATTAAGACACCTCCTTTTATGAAATTAATCTATTGTTTTCCTCATCATAAACTCCAGAAATAAGTGTTATATGACTAGTATCTTCAAAACTATCAATAACCATATTATCATTAGATATATAACCAGTAAGGGAATCAACTATTGAAAATAAGCGTATAATATTTTCGGAATTGAGATCAATCACATCAACAACGGAATGTATAATTTCTATGTCTTCTTCTATTTCTTCATACATTGATTCTATTTCGGAAGCCGCCTGCAAAGCACGTTGTATCTCTTCCCATTCTGTAGTAGATTCCATAGATGGTGTCCCTACCGGATTTCTATCAATCAAAAATAGTACAGGACTTGAGCCAGCAACGTATGCCCCGTGCGGTGCAGATCCATGCTCATAAACAATCTGTAATATTGGCATAATTTTTCCTGAAAAATATGTCATCTGAGCAGTTATATTAAAATAAACAGTATCTCTGGTATCGTTACATCCAAATGCTGTTTCTGATATAAAAGTACCATCTGGTTTTTTAAGTCTTATATACACATCTAATTCAATATCTGAAGGTAATGAATATAATACACCGCCTTTATACAATGTAACTTCTAAAACAGGCATTGATTCATCATCTTGAACTAAATATATAGGATTAAATATTCCTCTATTTACAAAGTCAACTTTTGTTTTGTGAATTATTTTCCAAGATGGTATTGGTTCTGTAATAGGACTTATAGCCATTTTTAATCACCCCTTTAGTTAACAAAATTGTCTGTCAGTTTTGATTTCTCACCGATTTCAATAGAATCATATTTATCTGTGAGAACGTTATATACTATTTTTGTTACAACAGCATCGGTAACTGTAATATTTAATTGTTCAAATATAACTGTTACCTCATCGCATAATCTAACATCTTCAAGAACCGTTCCAAATTGTGAATATTCTGTTGTGTTGCTTAATGGTTGAAATGAAAATGTTAATGATACATCTGGCTTGTTTAATTTTTCTTTTTCTATTAATTTTTTAGTAAGTTCTATCATTTCTTCATATGATGGGTATGCGTCCGACTCATGATATTCCTGAGAGTTCTGCGTGTCATTCCAATCCGACATGCAGTCATAAGAATATATACGGGTTTGAATTCCAGATATTGGACTTCCATTATCATCAGTAATTGGATATATACCACTTGGGTATAATGATGAAAGATCATATAATTGATATTTTTCAAGATCCCCCTCATATTCCGGACTTTTTGAGAGACAGCAATATGTATAAACACCGGTATACATATTTGAAAATTGTTCTTCTTGGTTTATGTCTGTTAAATTTTTACCGTATCGTATTGTAACACCCCTATTTTGACCTCGTTTTTTATGAATAGTTATCTCATAATTATTGTATTCGAGTTCTCCGCCAAACAAGCTCAAAAATGAATTATCAGAACCGCCAATTAATGATTTCGTTGACGTGGGTGTTATTACATACATTCTTGTTGTTGTATCTGTGTATCCATCTATTATAAATTTAAAATTGTGAGATACTTTTGAAAAATCTTTTATTGCAGTTATTATATTACTTGCGCCTTCTTTATAAGTTGCGGGATACCATCCTGGTGTTGTCGTCGATGAACTCATCGGAAATGCAACAGGATACCCTGACATATCATAACTTATATGTTGTGCTTTTATTGTAACAAGCCCTTTTAAAGGTTTTGTTATCTGATAAATTCTAAACATTTGTTTATCTGTATACTTATTTGGTTTTACAGCAATAACTTTATTTATACCAAGATCATTAAAACGACGACCCTTCATAGGATATTCAATCTCGACCTCATATCCACCATTCCGTTCTTCCGTAACAAGACATTTTGTTGCTTCGTCTAAAATTCCAAAACCATTATTTAAAAAATGCCCATTAACAATATCATAATAATATGAAGTATCATAATCATATAATACTATAGTGTCCACCATTTTGGTATGACCTCCATTCTATCTATTCTACCATACTGACCAAAGACCTGAAGCGTTATGGTGTTCGATCCTGGGTATATAATAGGAAACGGTGTTGATTTTCCAGAATAAGTTTCAAAAACAATATCCTCATTTCTATTTATATATGAGTTGTAATATTGTTCATATACATCTTGTAGCCCACTATCAATTATAATAGTTCCAATAGTGATTTGTTGATTGGGAGTTCTATGCCCTATCTGATTTATTCTAACATGTGAGTTATGTTTATCATCTTTATATATAGAAAGATGAGCAGCATATCCTGAACCCTCCGTAAAATATCCTGTTAATTTTATTATGGGATAAGCTGTTTGATTAGTTGGATTTTCTACAATTATGTCTTTTGAATAATAATGATCAACTTCTTCGTTTTCAATAATAATAGGAATATCACCACTCTTCAAAAATCTTTGTGGTTTACAATCAAAGTCAATAGTCACTCTACCAGCTTGAGATAATATATTTTCAATATCCAAAGAATTTTTAAAAGATGCCATTCTATAATAATCAGGCTCATATGAATCTTCTAATCTGGCATATCCTTCTGCGGAATTAAGCCACGATGCAACTTGACTAGCCATCAATGTAAAATCGCCATCAACTTTGCCAAAGGCAATATTATAAGACTTATTAACATTTTTATAAGACCCGTTATCAATTATTAAATCGCCGTTTCTTCCGGGAATATGAACCATCTCATAATCCCTTTCGGGGGTATGGTACCCAGGCGGGTTTTCAACCTGAATACCATAATCCTTTGAAGAACTGCCATTAAATATAATTACGCCCATACAGCATTTCTCCTTTCAATTTCTTGTTGAAGTATATGGGATACTTCGTCGGCGATTTCTCTAGCATCACCGTTACTATTAATGTTAAATTCGTTATTTTGTGTAATGTTCGGTCTTTCGTTTTTACTTTCTAATGTGTTTTGTAGTTTGTTAATTGCGTTTAACACAAGATCGTTGCTGGAATGACATCTATTAACGTCGTTAACCATAGAATCAACATATTTTAGAGAAACCATTCTATTTTCACCTATAATACCATTGATATTAGAAGCTCCATTTTGAATTTCTGAAAGATCTAATACTGGTGTTATAACAGGATCATAATCTGAAGAATTCTCTATAATATCATTAACAGTGTCAATAACACCACTCATGATATTCGTAGCATTATCATTCAAAAGCTTTTCTCCAGAACCCATACCGTTTATAAGTCCTTGGTCAATAAATTCACCAATCTTATAAAAAACTTTTGATGGCGAATGTTCGTCAAGTTTTTTACGTACAGCTTCTATTATCAACGCTGCAAGTGCTTCCGATTTCTTAACAACCGTATCAACTTTTTTACTTCCATGATCTTTACCAATAGTTTCTGTACTTGGTATGAGACCTAATGTTAACCCATCAACTATATAATCTCCTATTTTTGTGCCAGAAGCCTTAAGTTTTTTCTCAAGATCTTTACTTATAGTAATGGACGCTAATTTAGTCAACATATTCGTAGCAGCGTCTTCTACTTTTGTAGCAATTCCCTTTCCCGTCAAAAATCCTTTATCATCATAAGTATCTACTATTCCATATGTTAGATAACCTACAATATTAGCAACTGTTTTTTGTAACTTTTCTATTTGTGTAGAATCGCTCAAACCATTAATAAGACCTTTAAGAGTATTAACACCAATCTTATCAAACTTTTTAGATGGCGAATTAATATCTAACTTGTTTTTAACAGTTGTTATAATATCTCCGGCTAAATCTTCAGCTGTTTTGTTAACTTTTTTACCCTGTTTAACAAATCCAGAAGATAACCCATCTGTTATGTTTTTTGATATTTTTTTACCTTTAGTTTTACTCAACTCAGTCTTAAGTTTGTCAACAGCATCTTTACCGCCATTTTTGGTATAATATTCAAGAACATCCGTTATTGCAGTAGCAACGGTTTTTGCATTAGATTTTACTTTGTCATTTGCCTTGGTTCCTTCTGTTGCAATATCCTCTAATGCTGATGTAAAACCTTTAACACCTTCAGCCCCGGCTCTAACATATCCAGACATTACCTCATCTGATAAATCTTCACCAGCGGCTTTATATGCTGATTTATATGAGCTGGCAAACGATTTAAGATCCTCGTCCGACATCGCAAGCAGAGCTTCTACATAATCTAAACTATCTGGACCAGCATCTATTAGCTGTTTCATCATTTTTTGACTAAGATATCCCTTACCAGCAAGATCCTGTATTCCCTTAGCCCATCTTTTAGCCTTTGATATGTTCGATTGTAAGGCATTACTCATTGCTGTTCCTGATAATGATTTTGTCTGGTCAAACATTGTATTTGCTTTCTGAATTTCTTCGTCAGACATATTAAGAAACGCTCTGATGTATTTGATTCCGTCAGTGCCCATAGACTTGATGTGCTCAAGCAGTCCTTCAGAAAGACCTTTTCCAGAAAGTTCTCCATAATCGGAATACATCTTAGAAACTCCATCTATTTGTGATTGCATGTTTGATAAAATAGAATCTTTTGTAACCTTATCAAATTCATCCATTTTACTTTGTTCTTCGTCGAGTTCTTTATTTACTTTTTCAAGTTCTTCACGAAGTTCTTTATTTGCTTCTTTTGACTCGATCGTATTCTTTGTCATGTTTTCAGCAATTTGAGCCTCTAAGTTATTTTTTCTTGACGTTAAATCATCAATTTTTTCTTGAGTTTTATCCGGATCAACAAATTCTTCAAATAGATCAATTCCTGTATCAAGACTTAAAGATGTTAGTTTGTACGTCTCTCTTATCGATTTTGCAATGCTCTTTTGCATATCTTTAAAAGCTTTTGCAGTATGTTTTGCTACTGTTTCATTGTGTTTTGATATTTTTGTATTAGTTTCATTTACTTTCTTTTGAGCTTCTTGTATTTTTTCGGTATATGAAGCTATGCTTTTTTTATTTTTTTTAGCATCTTTAGATCTCAACGAGTTTCGTTTTTTTGTATATTTGGTTACTTGATCCTCATATTTAGTTAAATCCTCTTTATACTTCTTTAAAGTTTTCTTATCTTCTGAATAATACGAACTTTGTTTATATAAATAATTTGCCGTGTTTTTAAAAGCAGTCTCTGTAGCACCAAATATATTTTTAATATTTTTTATATTTTTTGTAGCTGGTATATACGCT
>Ga0265298_10010325_pt1 | contig 11053 bp, 8 predicted proteins | sample AusTroGonzalo_MG_3_FD_193486 | JGI IMG/M metagenome (GOLD analysis project Ga0265298, IMG submission 193486) | Bovine rumen microbial communities from tropical cattle in Woodstock, Queensland, Australia - Gonzalo_01 | ecosystem: Host-associated > Mammals > Digestive system > Stomach > Rumen ...
ATTTTCACTATGCCGATAAAGCTGAACTTATCGCAAAAGACGGAAATATCATCCGAACATTTGAAGCAAAAACCACGCTGCTGAACGAGTTTGACCTGACGGCGGAAGAAATCCGGGCGGGGATGACCGAAAGCGTCCGGATTTCTCCGCAAGCGACCATGGACGTCATGGAGATCATGGACGAATGCAGAAGGCAGATCGGCCTGGTCTATCCATTTGAAAAGGATTGAAGGGGAACGGAGTATGTTTGCTCTGCAAAAGAAGACTGCATTGGCCTTGATTGTATTGCTGATCTGTTTTCGCGGAACAGGATATGCGGATTCAGGGCGAGCCACCTCTTTGCAGGATTTTGCTGCTGCTGTGGAAACGCATACGATGCAGTTGGATGATGAATTCACCATTTCCTGCGACTCTTCCGTTATTGAGCAGCTGAAGCAGCTGTCTGCCATCGGGAATGACGGAACCATTTTATCTGAACTTTTGGGTATGGCAGGCTCTACAGGGAGTTACCAATATTCCTGGAGAAAAGACAAAGTTCAGATATCGGATCTTTTATATTATCCGGGATGGCGTATCCTGAGACTATGGCAAAACGGCAGGACGGGAGAATTGTCAGATCGGGAGAGCCAGACGCTGGAGGCAGCACAGGCAATTGTTGCAGAAGCTTCCGGTTCAGAACTGGAAAAAGAACGATTCATCTATGATGCGTTATGCGATCGGATTACTTATCATACCGGAGGAGAAACGGAAAACTTCAGCGAAACGGACAGTGCGATCGGCGCTTTACTGAACGATTCGGCTGATTGCGACGGATATGCGGATGCGATGGTTTTATGCTGCGGACTGGCGGGAATTCCCTGCCGGTATATACACGGAGAGTCGCGGAAACCGTGGCTTCCGGATGAGCCCGAAGGAAGTCATATGTGGAATCTTGTCTGTATTGACGGGACTTGGCTGATGTGCGACGTCACATGGGGAGACCAGGAGAAAGTCAATTACCTGTACTTCAATATTGGCAAACAGGATGCTGAAGAATCATATGAATGGTGCCCTGAAACACTGTTTACCGATGTGGCGGAATCGGCTGATTTCGACCGTCACCTGATGGCGGATCAGCGGCCGGTGACTGTGATCAACCAGGAAGATGTTTATCTGGCTGCGCGAACGGCTACCTCCGCCCGGCAGGATCGTTTGACTTTTTTCTGTCCGGAGCAGCGTCTGTGGGAAACGGATTGGGACACCTTCATGACAATGATTTCCCATGGCGGAATGGGTCAGATCTCGTATAACAAGACCGGACGCCTGTTTGAGATTACAAACAAATCCATCCCGGAGACTTTCGGTTTCTGTGATACCGAAGCGGATATTCTGTCCGTGATTGATCGGTGCGCAGACCGGAACATCAACGAATTCACGCTTTATCTGTCTCCGGCTGTTTCCGGATCCATGTTTGCAGACGATTGCAAGCGGCTTCGGAATACCTTTTCCCTCTCCAGACTGGAAAACCCGGGAATGTCCATCCGATATTCCGGGCAAAGCGGGTCTGTCACCTTATCCGGCGCAACCTATATTGATCCGTTGCCCGTATGCTCTTCCAGGGAGGATATTCTTTCTTTTCTGAACAGCGCATTGCCCGAATGTCCTGATGCTCTGGAATTCATCCCAGGAGACGGTTATATTCCGTCCGATCTCGCAGAAATCATAAGCGAAGCAATCTATTCCCACGGCGCTTATTCTTTTCAGTCCGGCACCATCGGGTCCCGGGTGAAAATCAGTGATATTGCCTATTACGACAACTTCTGCCTTGCTTCAGCGGAGGAAGAAGTTGCCGATTATCTGCAAAAAGCACGGAATACCGGAAAGAAAGAGGTACGGATATACTGCACTCCCGCGCTCTATGCATCTTTGCATGACAATCAGTCTTCCCGCTTTTTCACACTGCTGAAAAATGCAGGATTCTCTGTACAGTCGATCAGTTACAATGATCATTATGGGTTGCTTTTGGCTGAAGATTTATAGGGGATGACGCGTTTCACGCCAAATCATACAAATAAGAAATCATGGCGTATTCTTTACCGCCCCAGTTGTGCGACCCGGTTTTATACTGCTTCCCGCCAATATTTTCATAAAATTTTCTTGATTCATGGTTCCCTTTCAGGCACCATATGATCATTTTTTTCTTTCCGGATTCTCTGAAAAAGCTGACAGCATGCTGCATCAGGAGCTTACCTATACCGTTATTCCTTTTTGAATATCTGACATAGAGCGCAATGACTTCACAATCCGCCGGTTCTTCTTCTGCTGCCTCCAGCCATGCATATCCCAGAATCTCATTGCCATCAGCGGCAACCAGATATTTCTTATACCTCTTTACTTCGATATCGTATCTTTGGACTGCATTCATTGAATCCAGGAAAGCATCGTCTATGATTCCTCTGTATGCCTTTTGCCAGTCTTCAACGAGGATTTCTGCAATCTGTCTGACATCTGCTTTTTCCGCGTTTCTGATAATGATTTCGTTCTTCATTCACAATCACCCTGGAACAGATCATTCAAAATGAATCCCGTAAAATATCATATCATACAGGGGAACAGTAATATGGAGAACGCTTAAACAGCCATTGGACAGGAAGGGTCACAATAATTTCTGCAGTCCATACACCAGCCGCCTGAAACCGCTTCCAGCTGGTCCGAAGACAGCTTATAACCCGCTTCTTTTGCAAAAGCAAGGAGCTCTTCCGGGGACTGTGCGACTTCGGCTTTTTCTTCTGCTCATCGGTGAGGGCGTTGAGGATGTTTTCGGGAATGTTCATGGTGGGTTACTCCTTACGATCAGGATGGTTTCGTCTCTGCCAGATATTGTATACCGAGTATTTTATCAATACAACAGGAGATTTGTTGATGCCAGATTACTTACATTCACGATCTTTCGTGTCGGGAATTCGTTATTGAGGAGACACATCCGTACTGATATAATAAAAAACGTTGATTATATTTGATTAAAGGGCGGTATTTAATGAACAAGCTGAGGAAAGTGTTAATGGTTGTAATGCTGACTGCATTGGCTTTCTGTCTGACAGCCTGCCAGGAGAGTGATGAATCCAAGTACAACCGGGCAAATAAACTGCTGAATGAAGGAGAGTATGGTGATGCGGTAAAACTCTTTGATGAGATCAGCAATTATGAAGATGCTTCCAGGATGGCTGTGTACGGGAGAGCGATTGCTGCGGCGGAAAAAGGGGATTACAAATCCGCGCTGCAGAGCTTCAGGGCACTTGGAAATTATAAAGACTGCCCTATGATGATCACCTATTATACTGCCCGACAGTATGAGGATCAGGCGACGGATGTCAACTGGAGCCCGAGGATCATGGCGGCGGAGGCATATGATACGATCGCATTGTTCCTGGACAGCAAAGACCGGGCGGCAAATAACCGGAAGACGGTTTATGAAAGTGCGGTACATCTGGCGGAACTGAAACAGTATTCTGAGAGCATGGAAATGCTGTCCGCGCTCAGGGACTATGAAGACAGCGCGCTGCTCAGAAGATATTATGAAGCATTCGACCTGGAACAGGAGGATCAATTCACAGAGGCTTCCCGTTCTTTTGCCGCGCTGGAAGATTATAAGGATTCGAAGGAACAGGCTGCCGAAGTCCTGAAACGGGGCTATCAGGAGGCGGACGGGCAGGAGAGACTCGGAAAGCAGGAAGCTGCATACCGGATTTTTATGAATCTGGCCGAGTGTGAGTATGAAGATTCCTTTGAACGCGCCAATAAGCCTTACTATGACCTCGGTATGTCCCTGCGGGTGGAAAAGAAGTGGCCGGATGCGATCAGAGCATTCGAGCATGCCGGAACCTACAGCGACGCGGAAACACAGGTTAAAGAGACTCAATATATGCAGGCTTTTGACAAGCGTGAGCAGCATAACTGGGATGCGGCCATAGAAATTTTCACCGTGCTGGGAGACTATAAGGATTCCACAACCGTGCAGATCAACGAGACAAATTATCAGCGCGCAGATTCCCTGGAAAAAGAAGGAAAACAGGAAGAAGCTTATAAAATATTCATGAGCCTTGGCAGATACGGGGATTCCTTTATCCGGGCGAATAAACCGTACTATGACCTGGGCATTGTCAAACGCGAGGCCGGTGAATGGGATGAGGCGGTGGCAGCTTTTAAGCATGCGGGGACATATGAAGATTCTGCGGAACAGATACTGATAACCCGGTACGCGGAGGGCGAAGCAAAGCGCACAGTGCAAGACTGGGACGGGGCAATAACTGTATTTGAAGCTTTGGGTGATTACAGCGACGCTGCAACACAGATTCTTGAAACAAAGTACCAGGAAGCCTCTTTGCTGGAAGCGGAAGGGGATCAGATAGCTGCGCATGACCTTTTCGTCTCTATCAGCGATTATAAAGATTCTTATGAAAGGGCAAAAAAACCATATTATGACCTGGGTATAGCAAAACGCGAAGCACAGGCATGGGATGAGGCGGTGACAGCTTTTAAACAGGCTGATCAATATTGCGATGCTTATCAGGAAGTATTGGCGACGCGCTATATGGAAGGCGAAACCAAAAGAACTGCAGGTGATTGGGAAGGATCCATTGAGGCTTTTACAGCAGCCGGCGAATACAGCGATGCAAAGGATCAGATTCTCGTAACCAGATATGAACGGGCGAAAGCAAAGCTCACGTCACAGGATTGGGCCGGCGCAGAGGCAGAATTTGAGGCACTTGGTTATTACAGTGATTCAAAGACCTGGGTTATTGAAACACGATATCTTCATGCAGAAACTCTTGTAAAAGAGGAGAAATATCAGGAAGCTTTTGATATATATAACAGTATACTGGACTATAAGGATGTTAATGATATCATCAACAACGATCCATATCTGGCATCCATCAACAGGAGTATACTGCGATTTGATGGCTTGTATTGTAATATATTTTATGATAATGACGGAAAACCAACGAACAGCGCTCTCCGTTTCTTTGAAGACGGACTTGTAATCAGCAGCACTGTAGGAGTTATAAGTGAGGATGGTAACGATATTCCGTTCCCTCGTGCCTGGTGGTTTAACCGTGAGGAATATACAGACGAAACCTCTGGTACATACACAACGAATCGCTATCAGATCGAATTCAGCTGCGGCAACTCTATCGGAACAACGCATTATTGGGGAACAATCGGAGATAATAAGCTGATCCTGTCGTATTATTCAAGCTATAGCGGAAAAACGACAGAAGACATAGAATATGTATTCTATCCTTTCGAAGAAATAAAAGATTGGAATATGCCTCGGTCTGTCAAATGAGGATACGGGGGTTTTATCCAGGAGGAACTGCAGAGGCAAAAAGCAATCTGTGACAGTTTGCCGGAAGACAGAAATAAAGACTGGACTGCTTGGGGGTCGGGTCGTAGATCGTCCCCACCAGCTCTGATAGCGGATTGTCGGGATTTGGATTTTTTTTCTGTTGGCCGACGCAGAGGAGGAAAATTGCGGAAAGAGTTGACAAAGCAGGGGTGAGGGGATATAAAGGGGATGCCGCTATTGCGGCAGAAAAGAGGAACCGATTATTTATGGTAAAGGTAAATGTTATCTCCGGCTTTCTCGGAGCGGGAAAGACCACACTGATCAGAAAACTCCTGGCCGGCAGCCTCCGGAAGGAGAAGGTTGTGCTGCTGGAGAACGAATACGGCGAGATCGGGATTGACGGCGGCTTTATGAAGGATGCCGGCATCACCGTGACCGAGCTAAACGCCGGCTGTATCTGCTGCACGATGGCGGGCGACTTCCAGACGGCGATCGACCAGCTGATCGACACGTATCACCCGGACCGGATCCTGGTGGAGCCCACGGGCGTGGGTAAACTGAGCGAGATCCTGTCCGCCGTGGAGAAGGCAAAGCAGCGCCATCCGGAGATCGAGATCGGCGGAAGTGCCACCGTGGTGGACGCAGGCAAGTGCCGGATGTATATGAAGAACTTCGGCGAGTTTTTCCTCGACCAGGTGAAGAGCGCCTCCACCGTGATCTTCAGCCGTACGCAGTTGCTTCCGGCGGAACGGGTGGAAAAGAGCCGCCAGCTGATTGCCGAGGCGCATCCCGACGCCCGGATCATCACCACGCCATGGGACGAGATGGAGCCGGACTTCATGCTTGAGGTCATTGAGAACGGCAAGCCGATCTGGTTCGCACCCCTTGAGGATGACGATGATGATGACGAGGATGAGCACGAGCATCATCATGATCATGACGAGCATGAGCATCATCACCATAACAACGATGATGACGACGAGGATGAGCACGAACATCATGATCACGATCATCATCACGATCACGACCATGAAGGGCATGAGCATCACCACCATCATCACCACCATCACGGCGAGGGTGAGCACGATGCGGACGAGGTGTTCGGCAATATCGGCATTGAAACCGCACAGCGGTATGAAAAGGATGAGATCCGGGATATCCTCGGGAAGCTCGGGGATGAAGAGGAGTACGGCCGCGTGCTGCGAGCCAAGGGTATTCTGCAGAACGCCGCGGGCGAATGGTTCCAGTTTGACTATGTGCCCGGGGAGATTGATATGAGGGACGGGAGTGCGGATTATACAGGGAGGCTTTGCGTCATTGGAGCAGACTTGAATGAAACAGCACTGAAAGAGCTATTTAAACTATGAGAAGAGATTTTGTGCCGGTTTATTTGATTGCCGGGTTTATTGAGAGCGGGAAGACGACTTTGGGGCTTACGGTGCTGGCCAACGACCGGTTTACCAACGGCGGGAAGGTTTTGATTCTGTGCTGCGAGGAAGGCGAAACCGAGTGGGACGAAGAGAACCTGAAGAAGTACCGGGGTGTGCAGGTCGTCCTCGAGAGCGCAGACGAACTGACCACGAAACGGCTGGCCGAGCTGGACAGGGAGGTCGCGCCGACCTGCGTCATCATAGAATACAACACTATGTGGGGCTTTGAAAAGCTGGACGAAATCGACCTGCCAGTCCCGTGGGGGTGGGCGCAGGTGGTGACAACCGCTGACGCGACCACCTTCGACAACTACATGACCAATATGCGCAAGATCCTGACGGACCCGATGAAGGTCGCGGACATGATCTATGTCAACCGCTGCGGGGAAAACTTCAACAAGACCTCCTGGCGCAAGCAGCTGCGGGCCATGAACAGCGCCGCCACTATCCTCTTCGAAAACCTCGACGGGACCGTGGACGACGGGATTACGGACGAAGATCTGCCCTATGACATGAAGGCGGATATCATCGACATTTCGGAGGAACAGTTCGGCCTGCTCTATGTGGACAGCATGGATCATCCGGAGCGATATGACGGGAAAAAGATCCGTATCGTCGGGCAGGCGTGGAAGCGGCGGGAGTTTCCTAAGGGGTATTATTACTTCGCACGCAAGGCCATGACCTGCTGCTCGAATGATATCGCTCCCTGCGGATGGGTGTGCAAGGGGGAGCGGACGCCGGACAATAAGACTTATTTTACGCTTACCGCTTTGTGCAAACAAGTTGAGGGGCCGGACGGGCAGACTGCTCTCATGCTTAACGAACTATCCACCGAACGCGCGAAAACGCCGAGGGAAGAGCTGGTAAACTTTGTAAATCTGTGATCCGGGCGTGTGAAACCCCTGGACCTTCGGCTTTTGAAGACAGTCTCGTCATTTGAGGCTGTTTTTTGTTATTGTTTTCCTGCTGAATTCAAGGGTGACAAAGTCAAAAAAAGGTGGTATACTAAACCGACATGGTATGGTCATTCCACAAAACGATAAAATGATCCGCCGGCAACGGCGTTACTGCTTTCAGCGGACGAGGAGGAGACACCTTGAAAACCGGAAAAATCATAAAAAGGACGGCGGTACTGCTGCTGGCGCTTATGCTGGCGGCCGGATCGATTTCCGCTGCCACAGCGGATGCGCCTGCCCCGATGGACGTTGATCTGATTATGGCCAAGAACGCGATCGCGGGCTTTCATATCGTAGGCGATAACGGGCAGCTGATGGAGCCGCGCCGCGCGGAAGACATGAAGGGACGGGGCCTGCCGGACGAGGTCGGCATTGAGCCGGATTACCGCGGCGTTGTCGGGTACGTTTCCCTGCAGACCAGCTGGGAGGTCAGCCAGTTCAACAAGTTCACGGAAACGCCATGGGTGCTTCCTGTGTACGAGAAGAAAGATGACGACTGGGTGGTCGTCGACACGATCAAGCACAAAACACCAGTGCTCATTGTGGACCAGGAGATCCGTGAAAGTAAGGGACGCAAGTTCATTGGCTATCTGAAGGCGGTCCGGCTGGATATCCACAAGGAGATCTGGATCGACGTGACCCAGTTCGTTACGGTGCCTTACTGGACATATGAGCTGAGCGAAGCGGTCAAATACGGATACTGCATTGCCGTATACCGGGATACGAGCCGCCATGAACCCATGGACAAGAAAAAGCACCGCGGGACCCTGCCGGAAGGGCTGCGGGTGCTCATGTGTTACACGGTGTCGGCGCGGTACCACAGCCCCGACAAAAAAAATAACCCGCTGCTGGGCATTGTGTTCAAGAGCAAGGAAAAGAAGGACGTGTATACGAGGATGTTCCTGTTCTTTAATCAGGAGGATTTGACACTGATTTATTAATGAATGGGATGACATGAGTAAGGACGGATGAAGACAGTGAGAAAGAACATTTCGAAAGCCGGAAAGCATCTGGGTTGCCTGCTTATTTGCCTGCTGCTTAGCCTGCTGCAGGTCGGGGCATTCGGCGATGCGGCGCCGGGATGGAAGTTCAAGTACGAGGTGCAGGACGACAACACGGTGAAGATCATCGCATGCCAGGGCAACAAGGCGGAACTGGAGATTCCGGCCGAGTTAGACGGCTACCCCGTGACGGCGATCGGCGACGGCGTGTTCCAGCTGAAGCAGAAGATCACCTCCGTGACTATTCCGGACGGGGTGATTTCCATCGGCGCCAAAGCCTTCTCCAGCTGCGACGGGATCGAGAAGATCAGACTGCCCAAGACCCTGAAGAGCATCGGGAACCGGGCGTTCTCCAACTGCAAAGGGCTGAAGGAGCTGGTGCTGCCGGAAGAGCTTGAGGTCATCATGGAGAATCCCTTCGCCCTGTGCGACAACCTGACGGACGTTACGTTTGCCAACAACAACAAGATCTACGAGGTGCGGGACGGCGCCCTGATCAACAAGGAGGAGGCACGGCTGGTTGCCTTCCTGCACAAGACGGAGGACGGCAGTTACGTCGTTCCGGAGGATATCAAGATCATCGGGAACAGCGCCTTCGTGGAATGCAAGGAGCTGACGGCCGTGAAGCTGCCGGAGGGCCTGGAGGCCGTGGAGGAGAGCGCTTTCAACCGGTGCATCAACCTGGAAAGTCTGGAGCTGCCCGAAAGCCTGCGGCGGGCGGAGAACCGCGCCTTTGCCAACTGCGAAAAGCTGATCCAGGTGAAACTACCGGACGCGCTGACCGAAATGCCCGGCAATGCTTTCATGGGCTGCAGTAACCTATCTATGATCGGCCTTTCGCCCACGAATCCCCGGCTGGAGATGGTGGAGGGTGTACTGTTTGATAACGAGGAAAAACGCCTGATCTGCTATCCGTGCGCCGCGACGGGCAAGGAATACGCCGTTCCGGAGGGCACGGAGATCATCGGCGTGAGTTCCTTTGAAAACTGCAAGTACCCGGTGCACATCACGCTGCCTGACAGCGTCAAAACGATCGGGGATTTTGCCTTCAGCAACTGCTACGCGCTGGAGCAGATCGACGTGCCGGACTCTGTGGCCGAGATCGGCATCTGGGCTTTTGAGAGCTGCATCAACCTGAAACGGTTCACGGTGCCCTCCGGGATCACGGAGCTGAGCATGAGCCTGTTCAACCGGGACAACCAGCTGGAGGAAGTGATCCTGCCCGCCGGGCTGACAGTGATCGGCGACAACGTGTTCACCGACTGCAAGAGCCTGAAGAGCATCACGCTGCCGGAGGGCGTGACGTCCATCGGCGTGGCCGCCTTCTCCGGATGCGACTGGCTGGACGGGATCGAGATTCCCGCCGGGGTCACCTCGGTGGGCACCCGCGCGTTCCAGGGGTGCATCAATCTGGTCGATATCAAACTGCCGGAGGGGATCACCATCATTCCGGACGGCCTGTTTGAATACTGCACGGCGCTGAAGACCGTCAATATTCCAGATCAGGCCAAGGCGATCGGCAGCAACGCGTTCGCCGGGTGCACGGTGCTGGAAAACCCCTGGATCCCCGGAAACGTGAAGACTATCGGTGAACAGGCCTTCAAGGGCTGCGAGAAAATTACCTCGGTGACCCTGCCCAAGAGCGTGAAGTCGATCCGTCGCCGCGCCTTTGAGGACTGCATCAACCTGGTTTACATCGTGATTCCGGGCAGCGTGCAGAACTTCGGCGATATGATTTTCGACGACTGCAGTTTCGATCTGATCGCGTGGGTGGAGAAGGGCAGCAAGGCGGAAGCTTACTGCGAGGACAATGTGATCGAATACCGGTACTGGGACGGCTCCGAACCGGACAAGCAAGAGGAAGAGGAGAAGACCGACATCTGGGGCGACAGCTGAAAATAATTGACGAACAGCCCCAAAAGAGATATGATAAAAAAACACCACAACGGAAGATATTCCATAAGGGGGAGAGCGGCATGAAAAAAACGGTTGCAAGTCTGCTTGCATGCGTGCTCCTGCTGTGCGCTCTTCTGCCTGCCGCGGCAGCGGGTAACACCTCTTCCGGAAGCATTTTCGTCAGCGGGTACTATACGTGCGAGATGCTGAACTACAACTCCGCCGCAATCGTGACCTACAGCGGCGAAGAGGCCTCGGTGGTTATTCCGGCCGAGCTGAGCGGGATCAAGATTACCGCAATCAAGCCGAACGCTTTCCAGTCTAACATCGAGCTGATCGACCTGGTGATTCCCGAAGGCGTGGAAGAGGTGGGAGACTACGCTTTCCAGCGGTGCCCGAACCTGACGGAGGTGAGCCTGCCGGCCAGTCTGCAGGAGGTTGGCC
>Ga0265298_10010326_pt1 | contig 11051 bp, 8 predicted proteins | sample AusTroGonzalo_MG_3_FD_193486 | JGI IMG/M metagenome (GOLD analysis project Ga0265298, IMG submission 193486) | Bovine rumen microbial communities from tropical cattle in Woodstock, Queensland, Australia - Gonzalo_01 | ecosystem: Host-associated > Mammals > Digestive system > Stomach > Rumen ...
GCGACACGATTAAGGAAACCGCTATTCTCAAGCGTCAGCATCCTTTGCGCTGCATCATAGTTAGCAGCAAACCCTTCGTAAGCGATAGGGAGATACTTCTGGGTAGCCAACGGCTTCCAGGAAGTGGTATAGAAAGCGATGGTACTCTCACGCAGATCAGTACCATAGGTTTGAATCATACAAACCAGTTGCAGGTTATCATCATCCAGAAGACAGAATTCCACCGTTGACGCATCGTTCATACGAAATAGTGCGTAGGAATTCGTTAGCTGTAGAAGTTCACTCTTTCCCTCAAGAGCATTGCGCACCTCGGCTTTCATATTCGCCTCACTGAAGTCGATACAGTCCAAGCGATTGTTATGCGACAGATAAGGCATCAGCGAGTCGGGCATACTCTTCAGTGCATCACCCATTGTTTTCTGGGCAACAGCACTGTTAGCAAGTAACATGGCGAGTGATATCAATAATATTCTCATCCTCTTCCTGGTCGTAAATCGTGAACACGTACTGCCTTACCCTCACTGACAGGCAGCGAACCCTTCTTAACGAGCTTCACGCGCGGTGTGAGCAATATCTCATCCTTTAGTGCGCGCTGGATATCGCGCGTCATCTTCTGCAGTTCGGGATAGACATCCGTATTCAGACCGTCAAGCTCCACCTCTACAGTCATGATATCATTATCATCCTCCGTGTCAAGGGTAATCAGATAGTTAGAACCCAAGCCCGGATACTGCACGAGAATCTTCTCTACCTGCATGGGGAATACGTTGACGCCCTTGATGATAAACATATCATCAGTACGTCCCTTGATGCGGTCGATGCGACGATGCGTACGTCCACACTTACACTCACCGGGAATGATGCGGGTGAGGTCGCGCGTACGATAGCGCAAGATAGGCATCATCGTACGGTCGAGCGTTGTCAGCACCATCTCGCCAATCTCACCATCAGGAACAGGCTCCAAGGTGTCAGGGTCTACAATCTCAATGATATAGTTGTCTTCCCAGAGATGCATACCGCACTGATACTTACACTCGAAAGCCACGCCAGGACCATTCATCTCAGTCATTCCAAACGAGTTGTAAGCCTTTACGCCCAACAGGCGCTCAATGCGCTGGCGCTGCTCTTCAGTATGAGGCTCTGCACCAATAAACAATGTACGAAGTTTAGTAGAACGAGGATCCACGCCCTCTTCCTGGAACACCTCCGCCAAACGGATAGCATAAGAAGGAATGGCATGCAGGCAAGTAGTACCAAAATCCTTGATAAACATAATCTGACGCTTAGAGTTACCAGCTGCTGCAGGCACCGTAGTAGCTCCTAACCATTCAGCACCATGCTGGAAGCCCAGACCACCGGTAAACATACCATAGCCGCTGGAGTTCTGGAAGACATCACTCTTGCGACAGCCTACCATATACATATCACGAGCAATCATGTTAGCCCATGAACAGATATCATGCTCAGAATAGGTCACCACGGTAGGATGGCCGGTAGTACCACTGGTAGAGTGGATACGGATAGCATCATCCATATTGCCACCGACAAGTCCGAAGGGATAGTTGTCACGAAGGTCTTGTTTAGTGGTGAACGGAAGCTTGCGGATATCCTCTGGTGTCTGGATAGAGTCGGCAGTAATACCCAAGTCGCCCAGGCGCTTCTTATAGAATGGTGAATTCAGAGCGACATTGATGCTCGCCTTCAGTTTCTCTACTTGGAGCTGTCTGAGCTGCTCACGTGGCATTTTCTCGATTTCCGGCTGCCAGCATTCCCCATCGGGCTTGATGGTCGCCATGATTTTCTCGTCAGTCATATAGTATTATGTATTTGTTTATTGGTTCTTATTATTGTTCTTTGGATAGTTGCATCATCATCACAGCAGCAAGACCTGCCGTCTCCGTTCTTAAACGGCTCTTACCAAGGTGGACAGACTGGTAGCCATTAGCTACTGCCTTACGCACCTCATCGATAGAAAAATCTCCCTCAGGACCTACGAGCACCAAGGCATCGTCTGTCGGTGCAAGCTGGCGCAGTTCATCAAACAGGTATGTACGGGGAACTTCCTCATAACAGTGAGCAATGTATTTATGACATGTACGAGGCTGATTGATAAAGCCGTCAAAGGGTGTCATCTCGTGGAGCGTGGTGAGCCAGGCCTTATGGCTCTGCTTAGTGGCAGCAATGACAATCTTCTCTGCTCGAGGCAGCTTGACAATGCTTCGTTCTGAGAACTGGCAATCGAGGAAAGTAATCTCGTCGACACCGACCTCTACCGCCTTCTCTAGCATCCACTCCATGCGGTCCATCATCTTTGTGGGTGCTATGGCCAGATGCACATGTCCCTGCCATTGAGGCTCCTGGGGCAGCGTTTCCTTGATAGCATACTGGCAATGATGACCATGGGCCAACGTGACCTCCGCACGATAGTAACTGCCTACACCATCCATCAGAATCATCTCGTCACCCTCATGCAGACGAAGCACACGCAAGGCATGTGTCGCCTCATCAGCAGGCAACTCCGTCTGGGTTGCTGCATCGGGAACGTAGAAGAATCTGACCTCTTTCATATCTATTCTTGTTGAAGCGGGAAAAAACGCCTCCTATTTTTTTTAATGCTTGACTTCAGTAATGGGTTTCTGCTCTGGCTTGAAGACGATGGCAAAGGCAATACCCACCACCATAGCAAAAGCAGCGAAGATAAACCAGCAAGTCTCCCAATCGCCTACCAAGAAACCATTATCCAGATGACAATAGCTATTCACGATCTCACCAGCAGCCAGTGTACCGATGGTAGCACCCAGACCGTTGGTCATCATCATAAATAGGCCCTGAGCAGAGGCTTTGATGCTTGGCTCACACTCCTGGTCTACGAAGATACCGCCCGAGACGTTAAAGAAGTCGAAGGCTACACCATAGACAATGCAGGAGAGGATGAAGAAGATGACACCTGGCATAGCGGGATTACCGATACCGAAGAATCCGAAACGGAATACCCATGCAAAGAGTGACATCAGCATCACAATCTTGATGCCAAAACGCTTCAGGAAGAAGGGTATCATCAGAATACACAAGGCCTCACTGATCTGCGAGATAGAGGTCAACAGCGTAGCATTGTTGGCAGCAAAAGTATCGGCAAACTCAGGAATACCTTTATAATGAGTGATAAAAGGTCCTGCAAAACCGTTGGTTACCTGCAGACACATGCCCAGCAATGCCGAGAAGATAAAGAATAAGGCCATCTGGCGACGCTTGAAGAGCTTAAAGGCATTGAGACCAAGGCTATCAACGAGAGATACCTTACCTTCTTTCTTCTCCAACTTACACTCAGGCAATGTGAAGCAGTAAGCAAAGAGTACGATACTCAGTATTCCTGATACAAAGAACTGCATGTAAGTATATTGGAACTTATAATCATTCTCTGTCAGTGTGAAACCAAAACCGCTATCATCGATAAAGGCACAGTTGACAAACCACATGGTAGCGATGAAGCCTACCGTTCCCAGTACACGAATGGGAGGGAAATCCTTCACGGTATCCATGCCGTTTTTCTTCAGAATGGCAAAGGCAGCCGTATTGGTCAGTGCGATAGTGGGCATAAAGAAGGCAACACTCAAGGTATAGAGTGCGATGAATAACGACTTGTCGGTCAACTCATTACCAAATCCTGCCTGTTGGCCCATCCACCAGCAGCTTATCATGAATCCACCAGCCACCAGATGACAAAGGCCCAGCAGGCGCTGTGGTTGGATATACTTATCAGCAACGATACCCATCAAGGTTGGCATAAAGATGCTGACAATACCCTGAATGGCATAGAACCATGAAATCTTGTCGCCCAATCCAGCAGAAACGAGATAGTTTCCCATACAGGTGAGATAAGCTCCCCACACGGCGAACTCGAGGAAGTTCATGATTGACAAACGTACTTTTGTATTCATAGTCTTTAAATTTTAAGTTAATTGTTTACCTTTATAATAAGCCCTAAGCCCATCATTCTGCTTTTTTAATTCGATCCTTCCCTGCAGCCACTCCGTCAGAGGCTCCTCCCCGTCTAAAGGGTGCATTCTTACTACGTAGCCCTGTTCCAACGTTATTACGCAGAGAGGTTGGATCTGCCCCTCCGGCAGTAGCAATTCGTTGCAGGCTATCCGCCTTGACGGCTGCGATGGAATCGTTTTCATATTGTTCTAAAATCTCCTTGTTATGGAATTTGATTAACTGTATCTGACTGATAAACATCAGGCGACGTATCTCTACATTCTCCTCACTCTGAGGAAGATAGACAAAGCCTCGCAGTTCCTTGATATTCAACGTATTGTTAGAAGGAACGCGCACCTGCATGATACCGGATATAGAAACGTGGCCGACAGACTGAAGAACACTGTCATTCTCATACGTTGTCTTAATGCAGACAATGGCATCTTTCGAACCACTCTGCCAGATATGCTCAGCGACAAACTGGAACATAAACGAGTCGCCTACCTTAAAGGTAGAGTCGGCCTTGATGACAAAGTTCAGTCGGTTCTTGGTGGGTCTTGGAATCAGCAACATAGCGGTCTCATTGCGCCAGATGTTTGCTGTATCGCCCGTCTCACTATACTGTGAATAGCGATTGATATCACCTGCCGAGACACCCAGTCTCTTAGCGTCGAGAACCAATCGCTCATGTACATGAGTATAAATCGTCTTCAGACGTTCCGCATGCGAATAGTAGTAAATCATCGAGGAGTCAAAGACGGCCTCTGTCACCTGGTGTTTCTCCAATACCGCCAGAAAATACTTGGTCTGATTGAAGTCAGCATTCATCGTATTCTCGATACGCGCCATCGACTCAGCAACATGATACTCATAGAGGATATCCTCCAATTCGTCAGGTTGGATATATTCAGATGGCACCGTAGGTTTGCAGCCTACCACCATCATGACGAGCAATATGAATACCAAGGACTTACGACTCATCGACCTTGCTCTTTTTCTTAAACGATATCTCGCCGACTTCCTTGCGATAGAACAGCAACAGCAGGACGACACCCACTGAGATGGAAGCATCGGCAAAGTTGAAGATAGGACTGAAGAACACGTAGGGATTGCCACCCACCATAGGTACCCAGTCGGGCCAGGTAGTCACTATCAGCGGGAAGTAGAACATATCTACCACCTTACCCATCAGGAAAGGTGCATAGCCCGTTCCGAAGGGTACGAAATAAGAAGTATAGAACTCAGAAGAAGCATTGAATATCAATCCGTAGAACATCGAGTCCAGCAGATTGCCAATAGCTCCCGCCAATATCATCGACAGACATATCAGATAGCCCCATCGTGTCTGACGCTTTACCAAGCCGGCCAGATAACAGGTGAGCACCGAGATAGCCACAACACGGAATAGGCTCAATACAAGTTTTGAGCCTATTTCCATGCCATAGGCCATGCCGTTGTTCTCAATAAATACAATCTTGAACCACGACAATATCTCTATTTGTTCGTGAAGCATCATGTTAGTCTTTACCCAAATCTTGATGAGCTGGTCTATCAGAAGAACACCCACCACGATAAGTGTGACTAACACGCCGCGTTTTGCTGTCTGTTGCCTGTCCATCGATTACTTCTTACCAGCCATTTTAGACTCTACGCTGAGTGTGGCATGAGGTACGGCACGCAGACGCTCCTTAGGAATGAGTTTACCCGTAATACGGTCAATACCGTAGGTCTTGTTCTCGATACGGGTCAGCGCAGCCTTCAGGCCCTGAATGAACTTCTGCTGACGGGCTGCCAGAGAGATCAGTTCTTCCTTCGACTGTGTAGCACTACCCTCTTCCAAAGCCTTATATGTAGGAGAGGTATCGTCTACATCGTTGGAATCCTGATTCATCAGGACGCGCATCATCTGGTCGTAGTCACGCTTGGCCAGCGCCAACTTTTCATTGATAATCTCGCGGAACTCCTCGAGTTCCTCATCCGAGTAACGTGTTTTGTCTGCCATATTCTTTTAGATTTTTGTTATTTGTATATTCAGTTTAAAGTCGTCAAAATCGACCTCCGTACCATCGTTAGCAGCAATCTGGATGCTGTCGGCCAGTACCTGTGTCTTGATATACTCGCCAAAGGCATTGACAGAAGCCTCGATTTCTGCCTGTGGAGCCAGCGTGATGTTGATACGGTCGGTAATCTCCAAACCACTCTCCTTACGGATGTTCTGTACGCGGTTGATGATTTCACGGGCCATACCCTCCTGACGCAACTCGTCGTTGAGCTCTACCTCAAGGGCAACGGTCAGGGCACCTTCGTTAGCCACCAGCCAGCCAGGAATATCCTCGCTGATGATTTCTACGTCGGCAACCTCAACAGTCAGGGCATTACCCTCAACGCTGATACCGATAGTACCATTTGTCTCCAGCTCAGCAATCTGCTCCTGTGTCAGGGCATCGACAGCAGCGGCAACAGCCTTCATCTGCTTGCCGAACTTCTTACCCATCACACGGAAGTTACACTTCACCTTCTTCACGAGAATGCCAGCACCCTCAACGAACTTCAGTTCCTTCACGTTCACCTCGTTCATAATCAGGTCCTTAACAGCCTCGATATGCTTACGCTGCTCGTCGGTAGCAGGAATCATGATGGCCTGCAGTGGCTGGCGCACCTTGATATTCACCTTACGGCGCAGGGCGAGTACCATAGAGGTAATCTTCTGAGCCATCTCCATACGGGCCTCCAGATCCTTATCAATCAGCGACTCGTCGGCAACGGGGAATGAATCCAGGTGTACGCTGTCCTTCTCACCGCCCAGATCCTTATACAACTGGTCTGCATAGAATGGAGCAAATGGTGCCAACAGCTTGCTGACAGTCATCAGACAAGTATAGAGTGTCTCGTATGCTGAGCGCTTGTCGTCGCTCATCTCCTTACCCCAGAAACGTTTACGGTTCAGGCGAACGTACCAGTTAGAGAGGTCGTCGTTCACGAAGGCATCGATAAAGCGGCCAGCACGCGTTGGATCATAACCATCGAGCTCAGCGGTAACCTTCTGCACCAGTGTATTGAGGCTGGAGAGGATCCAGCGGTCAATCTCGGGCTTATTGGCTGCAGATACTGCAGCAGTATTGGCAGGCTCAAAGCCATCCACATTAGCATACAGCGCAAAGAAGCTATATGTATTATATAAGGTGCCAAAGAACTTACGACGAATCTCATCCACGCCCTCTGGGTCAAACTTCAGGTTGTCCCAAGGTTCTGAGTTGGTCATCATATAGAGGCGTACGGCGTCAGAGCCATACTTCTCAATCATTTCAAACGGATTCACCACGTTGCCCACGTGCTTCGACATCTTGTTACCCTTGGCATCGAGCACAAGACCAGAAGAGATAACGTTCTTGAAGGCCACACTGTCGAAGATCATCGTAGCAATGGCGTGCAACGTAAAGAACCATCCACGCGTCTGGTCAACACCCTCGTTGATGAAGTCGCAAGGGAAGGCAATACCTTTGTCGATGAGTTCGCGGTTTTCAAACGGATAGTGAATCTGAGCGTAAGGCATAGAACCAGAGTCGAACCATACGTCAATCAAGTCTGACTCACGCTTCATGGGCTTACCCGAAGCAGAGCAGAGCACGATATAGTCCACATACGGACGGTGCAGGTCGATCTTATCGTAGTTCTCCTTGCTCATATCGCCGGGAACAAAGCCCTGATCCTTCAGCAGGTTAGACTTCATGAAGCCAGCCTTAACGGCCTTCTCTATCTCGTTATACAACTCTTCTACCGAACCGATACAGATTTCCTCTCCGTCTTCTGAGCGCCAGATAGGCAGTGGAGTACCCCAGAAGCGTGAACGAGAGAGGTTCCAGTCGTTCAGGTTGTCAAGCCAGTTGCCGAAGCGGCCCGTGCCAGTTGACTCAGGCTGCCAGTTGATGGTCTTGTTGAGCTCTGACATGCGCTCCTTGCAAGCCGATGACTTGATAAACCAGCTATCCAATGGATAGTAGAGTACAGGCTTGTCGGTACGCCAGCAGTGAGGATAGTTGTGGACATGCTTCTCAATCTTGAATACCTTATTCTGAGCCTTCAGGTCCATGCAGATAGAGATATCCAGCGTCTCGTCCTTGTCGGTCAGCGTATCGTCGTAGGCATTCTTCACATAACGGCCAGCGAACTTGTTCCACTCCTCGACATTGACATAGTTCTTAACGAATTCCTCGTCGAGATCCTCAACGACGAAGTACTTACCCTGCAGGTCAACGACAGGACGCTCAGCGCCCTTCTTGTCAATCAGCACGATAGGACAGATGCCAGCTTTCTTAGCTACGAAAGCATCGTCAGCACCGAAGTTAGGAGCAATATGTACGATACCGGCACCATCGTCGGTCGTTACGTAGTCACCAGGAATCACCTTGAAGGCCTCGCCCATAGGCTTGATGGCAGGCATCAGCTGCTCATACTCCATACCTACGAGGTCGGCACCCTTGTAGCGGGCAACGATACGATAGGGAATCAGCTTAGCGCCCTTCTCATAGGCGGGCAGCTCACCACCGTCAGTGATAGCACCCTCTGCAGGCAGATAAGCGTTCAGACGAGCCTCGGCCATCACAATCGTGATAGGCTCAGCGGTGTATGGATTATAGGTCTGCACAGCCACATAGTCAATCTTCGGACCTACGCAGAGTGCTGAGTTAGCAGCCAGTGTCCAAGGTGTTGTGGTCCATGCGAGGAAATACGGTGTACCCCACTCTGCCATCTCAGGTTTCGGATTCTTCATCTTAAACTGAGCGGTACATGTGGTATCCTTCACGTCACGATAGCAACCGGGCTGGTTCAACTCGTGGCTGGAAAGACCAGTACCTGCAGCGGGAGAATATGGCTGGATGGTGTAGCCCTTGTAGAGCAGTCCTTTCTGATAGAACTGCTTCAGCAGCCACCACAGCGTTTCAATATACTTATTATCGTAAGTGATGTAGGGATTGTCAAGGTCAACAAAGTAACCCATCTTCTCCGTCAGGTCACGCCATTCCTGGGTGTACATCATCACATTCTCACGACACTTCTTGTTATAGTCTTCTGTAGAGATATACTTGTCGCTCTCCTTGTTGTCGATATCGGCCTTGGTAATACCAAGTTCCTTCTCGACACCCAGTTCTACGGGCAGTCCGTGGGTATCCCAGCCAGCCTTACGCTTCACCTGGAAACCCTTCATGGTCTTATAACGGTTGAAGGTATCCTTGATGCTGCGCGCCAGCACGTGGTGGATTCCTGGATGACCATTAGCTGAGGGAGGTCCTTCAAAGAATACAAACTGCGGACAACCTTCTCGCTCCGTCACGGAGCGCCAGAAGACATTTTTCTCCTTCCACATCTGCAGCACGTCATTGTTCGTCTGCGTCAAATTCAAGCCGTTGTGTTCGGCAAATCTCTTACTCATAAATTATCGATAATTTCTTACTGTTTTCTTAATGACATGCAAGGGCGGAATACCCCGCTCTCGCGAATTGCTTGCAAAGGTAATCATTATTTTTTATTCCACCAAATTTCTACCCTGCTAAAGTGTTAAATTAAGAAAAGAAAATTCTAAGTATCGAAGGCGTTGATTCTGCGGAAGGAATGGCCACATTCTGGCTAACACGAAGACCGATAGCCCAGATAATAATTCCTTGATTATCAGTAATTACAAGTTGTTTTCTTTTATCAAAGATTGATAGCTTCATATCGGTCATCAGGTCACTCAACAGTTTGCGTCCTTTCATACCATAGGGCACCATCCAGTCACCCTCTTCCACTCTGCGAACCGTCAGCGGGAAGTTAACTTTACTTGCATCAAGCGTAGCCACATACGGATCCTTGGAAACAGGAAAATCGCCACTTTCAACGCGAATTTTATGCTCCTCATCCAGTACATAGACGCCCGTTTCGGGAATAACAAGTGGCTTCATGGGTTCTAAATGTGGCTCCATCAGCAAGCACTCCCTATCGACAAGCAAGTCATAATCTGCCGAAGAGAAGATACTACCAATGCTATCAGCACACATGGAAGCATAAATCTGAGCAGCCTGCACCGAGTTAAAGCCATAGTCTGCAAGCAGCTCGTAGAGCAGATAATCACTGAGAACATCAGTCTTTCGGATAACCGTTCTGTCTGCTTCTACTCGCACGCTCTTCTGTTTATAGTCATCCAGAAGCGCCTCTACAGCCGCCATACGCTCCGTCATGCGCTGGATATTCTCCAGTGCTTTGCTATTCAACTGCTGTAGTTCAGGAATAATATGGTGGCGCACCTTATTTCTGGTTGCTTCGTCCTCCAGATTCGTGCTATCCGTAACGTATTTCTGCCCTCTCTGCGCCAGAAAATCCTCAATTTCAGCACGAGAAACACACAGGAGAGGTCTCAGGATATAGCCGTTACGAGGGCGAATACCCGTCAGTCCATGAATGCCCGTACCACGAGTCATATTCAGAATAACCGTTTCCACTGAGTCATCCCGATGGTGCGCCACACAGATACCTGCCGCACCGATATCCTCACGTAGTTGCTCAAACCAGTGATAACGCAACTCACGAGCAGCCATCTCGATACTTACCTTATGCAGTTCGGCATATTCAGGGGTATCAAAATGGGCGCGATGAAACGGGATATTTTTATCACGACACAGCTGTTCGCAGAACGCCTCATCCCTATCCGATTCGGCTCCTCTGAGATGGAAATTACAATGGGCAGCATGCACTTTATAGCCCATTTCATCGAGCAATAGAAATAGTGCAACACTATCTGCACCACCACTTAAAGCAACGATATATAATTCGCTGGGGTTAAGTAGCTTATGTTTTTCAATATATCGAGCTACCTTACTCAACATAGAGCACTAAACCCTTCAGGTATTCACCCTCGGGATGATAGATATTGATGGGGTGATCAGCAGGCTGATGCAGCTGATGCAGGATACGCACCTTACGCTTGGCGAGAGCTGCAGCAGTAAACACAGCATTACGGAAGTGATCTTTCGTCACCACCTGCGAACAAGAGAACGTAAAAAGGATACCACCCTTCTCGATTTTCTCGAAGGCTTTCT
>Ga0265298_10010327_pt1 | contig 11051 bp, 12 predicted proteins | sample AusTroGonzalo_MG_3_FD_193486 | JGI IMG/M metagenome (GOLD analysis project Ga0265298, IMG submission 193486) | Bovine rumen microbial communities from tropical cattle in Woodstock, Queensland, Australia - Gonzalo_01 | ecosystem: Host-associated > Mammals > Digestive system > Stomach > Rumen ...
AGGCTGATTTCGATTTTTCCTTTATCAATCCATCTACCTGTATCCTCAAACATCTCTTTCAAACTCTTTCGGTCATCCGAATCACATGCCTGATATAATATGTCTTTCGTACGACCTGTATAAAGGAAAAATGGAATACCTCTTCTCTCATCTTCGTTGTATGTGCGGTTTAGGTCAAATGCTCGTCGAAGACCGCTAATGATTTTTTCATCATCAACAACGATCTCATTGGCATCAAAATTAGCATCAACTATAACGGCATCCACCACACCGATATGCTTTTTCATTGCTTCTCTCAGTTTGGTGCCAGTATTAGCTCGTGCAATAATATTGATTTGATCGTCTCGACGCCAATCTGCAATATCTTTATCAGTAGCTAACTGAAAGATATCATCGTCTGCCCAAATTACATTATACTGTCTCATAATCGTATGGGGTATAAATGTTATCACTTTCTACATCGCCAAGAGGCAACAAAATATCTACAATGACATTCCATTCCTCGTCTGACCGAAGAGCCATATATCCGCCATGTTTCTTCGTTATTTGGTAAACATGGTAGCCTCCTAAGCCACTTCGTCCGGATTTACCGGAGAAGCGCCGCTTAGAGATATAATCTTTAATGGTAAAGCCGTCTGGGAAAGGCAAACCATTATTCCGTACAGAGATTAAAGCAAAGGGTTGCTCATTAAAGAGAACTTTACTTAGCACAAGAAAGATTTGATTACTTTCATTGACTTCTTTCCTAAAGCCGTGACGTCGAGCATTTTCAAACAGGCTGTCCATGAGTACCTGAAGCATAGTAGTATCTACGTCAACAAGCAACTCATCATCTGTGCTAGTCATATCAGCATGACAATCCAGCATATCACAAAGCCTCATCATCTTAATGTATGAGTTCAGAAAGTCGAAAAGATTCACCTTTTCTTTATCAAAGGTCATAGAATCGACGTCCATCGCTTTCACAATACGATTGATATAATACGAAATGCTGATAAGAGCATCTATGTTCTCACCATATTCGGGTGAATTCTTATCGCCACGATACTTTTGCAGGCGACGAATAATCTTTGCCTGATTTCCCCACGGGGTACCAAGCATGTGCGTAATATCTGATGCTGTCTGTTGCAAATTAAGTCTTGCACGGGTGGCATCTATAACGGCTTGACGTTCCTGAAGAGCTGTAGTCTTTGCAGATGCGACAATCCTTTTTTGCTCGTCAGGGTTTGTGTTGATCACAATGGGGATGTTCTTAAAAACATTCCATGTCAATTTCAACGCATAGGAACCACTCATGAAATCCTTAATACGTTGATATTCCAGCAATACATAGATTAAATACTCTACGGAGATATCTTTTGCCGCAAGTCGTAACGCCATGAAATTACTATGGGCACAGAATGCAGTATCTTCTCTATGCCAATACATCTTGACTCCATTTCCACCTCCTGGTATAAGTACAAGATGAGGACCGAAATATTTTCTATATGCGCGCCCCTCGCGATTTGGGGTCACAGCCGGTGTCTGCATAGAACATACATCAATGAATTCTGATGAAAAATCCTTCGGAGTAACCTCTATCAATGGCTCGTTGGAATTGCATACCTCACCGCGATCTTGAGCCAATAATTCATGGATGAATTTCGGCTGCTCATTAGGACGCAATTCAGAGTTGGCATTCTCGTAAAAGTCGTACGAAAAGACGCAAGATGTCTCTTGAATTTTTTCATATCGAACATATTTGACAATAGATGGATCGTCCGGAGCAAACTTCCGCAGAAGATTGTCAATATCAAGACATTTACGTTTTTTCTCAACCGAAAAGAGTGATTTTGCATTCACAAACCGCACATATTCGTGCTGCTCTTTCGGCGTTATGACAATGATGTATGGAGCAAGATTGGTATTGAGTAACACGGATGGCAACTCAATAATTGTATCTATGATACGCTGCTTGCACAGCCATTCTCGCGTCTCCAGGCTGCGCGGAGACATACAGAATGACGCACTTGAGCATCCTATTACTGATTTCGCACTACGGCTTCGACATGCCTTCCTATAGAAGAATTCTTCATAAGATAAACCATAGTACTCTTGAGGGAGTCTGGATCGACAAAAATCTTTTGCAACCAGTTTAAGCCCCCAGGGCATCATCGCCACAATAGCTTCGGCTTGATCATCCCGCCATGAAGTGAAACAATTTTCACGATAAAATTCGGATGTTTTGGATAAGCCATTAGCGTCTAACCGAATTTGAGAGATGACTGAATTACCCATTTCAATATCTTGACCAATATAAGAAGCATCCAACCTCTCATCTGAAATGGCTATTGATGCCATACCTGCGAATGGGTTGTAGATGCTCTTGCATCCATGCCTCTTTATGATGAATTGGAATAGATTCGACAGTTCTTTAGGATAAATACTTTCCGGTGCAGAATAGGATAAATAAGAACACAACAATTCCACCAAATCACGATATTCTTCGCCAGATAATCTGCTATCGCGATACTTCAGCAAAAGGTTCTCATTAAATTCTGTGAAGAATTTCCCTATGTGAGGATAGCTTATTTCCGGGTCAAATAGTGGGTTGATATGAGGTATTAACTCACATCCAGGAATACTAATAGACTCGCTGCTTGTTACTACTATATTATAATCGTGATACAATGCATACAATACCAGCAACAAATCTGCTGTGTCGCGTTTTGATAAAGTTTTTACATTCTGAGAAGTAATAAACTTTTTAAGGACATCGTATTGACGCATTGTATTCATAATCAAATCTCCAAATTAAAGGGTGAAACAATCAATAAATTTTTCTGTTGTTTTCTCGAATCCGGTGCAAAAGTACTGCTTAAGAGTGCTAAGATGTTGCACCGGAAACAGAAAAATGCAATTATTTGTAAAATTTATTGAGTGTTTTCACGTGGTCGCGCATCATATCGCGCACGTTCTGTGGTTCGAGGACTTCGAGTTGGCTACCGAACGAGAGAAGGAGCGCAATGAGTTCGTTGTTAGGGATAACGTCGATGGATATGCGGTACTCCTTGTCGTAGTTATGCTGCGAGGGGTGCAGGGGTTTGTTCTTTATATAAGGATAGCGGTCGGGCGCGACACGCATAACGATATGCTCGATGCTTTTGTCCTTGGGAATCGTGACACCGACGATGTCTTCGAAATACTCATCAAAATCCAGTTCTTCCGGTTTCGGCTTGTACTCACCCAACATAGGCGATACAGCCTCAATGCGGTCAAGGGCAAAATTGGTAATAGCGTTGAACTCCGTATTCCAACCGAACAAGAACCATCGGTTGTTGTACTGCTTGAGGTAATAAGGGTGTATCTCGCACGTAATCGGTTTGTTCTTCTTGAAGGACTTATAACGGATATTGAGCACCTGCTTGTTAACGATGGCATCAAAGAGCGGCGTGATGTTCTCCAGTCCTTTGAGATCCATGTTCTGCTCAAAACCAATGACGGACTCTTGTGTGCCGTTGAGGTGCAGTTTGTCAGCCAGTTTACTTTGGAGTTCTTCCATCCACTCGAACTGAGGTAGCCCTTTGAAGCGGTTGAGCAACAGGACAGTCTCTTTGAGTTGGTCGAGTTCCTCGTAGGAAAGCGGCATGTTGGCTATCGAGAAGTTCGGATCCTCGTAGGTGTAGTAGGTGCGTTTGCCGTCTTTAGTGCGCTTGATGAGGGCACGGAAGCCAGCTTCGCTCTCCATGAAATTGAGGTCGTTGAAGATCTGACGACGACTGACGGAGATACGTTCGGAGAAGGCACGGTATAAGGCATCCTCGCAGGCACGCTGGAGGTCTTCCCAACTATAACAACCGTGCTTGGTGGACAAGCATTTGTCAATTGCGCGGTAACGCACGTTTGCACCTTTGTTTTGAGCCATGGTATATAAGTTTTATGCTTTGCACACTAAAAGTGCGCAAAGTTACTACTTTTTTCGCACATATGCAAGTTTTTGGACATGTTTCACAGAAATATCTGTGATTTTGCACAAATCTGCATCAAATTGCAGAAAAAGTACGATGAAATCGGACAAAATGCAATAAAAACTTGCACAACTCAAAAAAAAGTTGTAACTTTGCAGCCGCTTTCGGCGAAAGCGGGTCTGCTTCCAGACTTGAAACGGGAGATTGTATTGAAAAGCGCGCAAGCGCAATCCGGCATATTCCTTTAGAGAAAAATCGGCAAATTTTTTACAACAATGAGAGATATGCCCTATCATCCATGTTTAGGCATGGGCGATGGGGTATTGTTGTAGGCTTTGCCGAGCCTTTCTCTAACCCCATCGTCTGTGTCTTTTGGACGCACTAACTATATACCAGATATGGCACAGCGATACCAGACAAGATTTGATTCGTTCGAGGGTTTAGAGACCGTCGTACAAGCAATAGAGGGCTTCTCGCAGGAGCGCTTTCTGGCATCGTTGCATCTGAACAACAGGCGCACGGCAATGGACTTAGCAGCCCTTGACACGAAACTGCTTGGAGCCATAGCGAACTTGCAAGAGCAGCACGCGCAGTTGTTGGATTTCTCGCTGACTTTCAATAGCCAGTTCGTGACGCGGAACAACCATTATTTTAACTCGGCTCATCAGTTGCTGCGCAAGATTCATACCGGCGTGACGCAGATGAAGAACATCTACAAGCGGTTCACACCGAACAGCAATACAGCAGTTCCGGCTTCACTTCAAGCCAACTACACTCCACCCTCTATTTACGAGCGTTCATCATTGGGTATTGCTCCTTATACACGTCCGATGTTTGGGTTGGATGTATATTCTCCCGAAGTTCAGCGGCTTTGCATGGATATGGAGCGGTTCTTTGAGGTGCTGCGCGAATCGTTGTTGGTATGCCTTGAGGTGATCCGGCAGGAGCAATATATCCGCAGAGATCCGAACCAATGCAAGGAGTTGTATCACGACTTCAAGGACGAGAATTATCTGCGTATCCGGAAACATATCAATAGTATCCGGCTCCAATCGAGCGAGTTCAGTCCAGACCATAATCCGGCGATTGACTTGCGGCAGTGCTGCGCCACCGAGGAAGAGTTTGCGCAGAAAGCATTCCATGATCAGGATTTCGATGATGTTTGCTCGTTGGCTGTGAAAGAGTTGGTGGAAGAGGAGCAACGCGGTATCTTTAGTATTGAGGAACTGCAATTGTTTGCGGAAGACCGCGACAAGATTATGCAAGTCCGTTACATCATCTCGCATTTCGATGAGTACTTGAAGCCCAATGCAAGGCGTAAAAATGTACCTGCCGAATATGTGGCGTGCCTTATGGGTTGGTGCAATATTCCAATCAAGAAAAACTTAGCTTTCGTGAACTACTTTGCAGAGACTTACACGAAGGCAAACGGGCTGTATAAACCACCTTCCAATCCGGCAGTCAATGTGAGGAAAAGAAGCTCATGGAAGGGCAATTCTGAGTTCGAACAACTCATTTCGCAATGGGAAAGCGTTGAAATTAGTTAATTTTGGCGCTTTTTTTTGTGCCCAAATATACCAATTCTAAAACGATTTTGTCAAGTCGTTTCAATTTCCCGTTTTAAAATCTGCATGGTTCGTTTTAAAATTTGCATTTTAGTAAAACGAAAAGCGGGTTTGTTTTAGTTTTTGCATTTTGCGTTTTACGTCCGTTTTAGTTCGGGCTATTTTCGTTTTAGAAAGTGCTGAAATACAGCATTTTACGATTAACTGAAAAATTTTGCCATGTCAAAAAATAGCAGTACTTTTGCAGCGGATTTCGAGATAAAACTGCTCGGATTCCGCACAAAAATCCTCGCCGGGATAATTGGTTAACGGGGCGTCCGGCACAACATTCTCAGTCTCGTTAATCAAGAAAGGAATGTTACGGATTTGATAGTTAACATGTTTAATCATCAAAACGTAACAGTATGCAAAACAACGTATTGCCCCCGGAGAAAATCTATCTCCCAGACGGCACCGAACTTCGCCTTTGCAAAGGGATCGTATCGCGTACGGGTAACCGAAAGCTGTACTGCTCAAAGGCCGGGCTGTTCTACTCTCTTTCGACCAGAGGTCTGAATCCGAACAAGCCCTACGTGACGAAGAACTTCCGTCGCAAACCGAACGTTCATTCTAATTACCCACGCATGTGCGGTTGGGTTGGTAATCCCCATTGTCATATCCTTGTGGCTATCGCTTGGATCGGTCCTCGTCGTGTGGACAGGCTCGGACGTAAGTACGAGTGTCACCATCTAAACGGCGACAACACCGACAGCCGCGCGTGTAACCTTATTTGGTTATCGCGTACTGCGCACCGGCGCTTCGATGCAGCATTGAAGAAAGGGCTGATACTGGAGCGGCAAGATCCGGGCGAGCGCATGGAGTATGAGATGACGCATCACATGGAGGTGTGAGCGGAATACCATTCCGCGCAACGGACGACGTGAACCGGAATACGATTCCGGGCTAATTAACAAAGAAAACGGGATAATATCCCGGACAAGAAACAAAACTAATAATCAGCGAGATTAAATCTCGCGCAAAAGAAGAAAGAATTATGAGTACATATGAATTCACACAGGCGTTTATTAACGCAAATGACGCAGTATTAAACCATGTAGATGCTATCGAGGAGACTCGGGCACTGTCGGAACTCATCGACGCTTGCAAAGAGCGGATGGCAGAGATCAAGCCGGACGCGGTGGAGTTGGCGCAAAAACTGATGGCCGAGCAAGGGGTTGTCGGAAGCGAGTTTGAGCACAAAGGTAAGTTCTACCAGTTGCAGGTGGATGAGACCTTCGACTTCGCCGAGAAGAAGGAACGGTACAACGATGCTATCGCGGCTCAATGGCGTGCGAAAGCTGAGGAGCAAAAAGGCTTGAAGGCTTCCGTCTCGGCGCTGACAAGCGAGATGAAAGGTCTGCTTAAGTCGTGGCGGTTACAGCACCCGAAGCGTGTGCCGGATAGCATCAGTTATACGTTCAAGGTGCTTAAAAAGAAAGCCGATAAGAAAAAGTAAGCAAAAAGAATTATAAAGAAAAACTCCCCCTTCCTCTACACTCGTTGTAGGGGATAGGGAGGAGAATTAAAAGAAGATTTTTATGAAAACGTCTTTTGAAATAATCTGGGAGTTCTTGGCTCCGGCGGAACAGTTCCTGAACAGGCGGGAGGCGTGTGAGCGGCTTTGGAAAGGGTTGCCTTTGAAGAAGCAGCGGCAGATATACGCGACGTTCGTCTGGCAAAGGGAGCAGCGGATTGAGATTGAGGAAAATCCTTATTTTGCCATCTCCCATTGCAATCCGCGACCGTTCAACTATAACGGGTCGAACGCGGGTTTGCCGAACGACACAAAGCTGTTTATAGCCAAGTACGGCGAACATTACGGGGTTTATAGCAAACTCGATACGGAAGCGTTTGAGATGGAAGACAAAAAGGCTTTTAATTGAAATGAGAAGTTTAACTAAAAAAGAACTGGTGAAGGCAGCAGGTGTAAGTGCTCGGACGTTTAGGCGTTGGTTGGCGACACCATATATGCGAGAACGGTTGAAGCCGTTTGGACTGAAGAAGCAGCAACACATCCTGCCGCCGGAAGTAGTAGAAATAATTACAGAACATTATGTTATTGACCTAGCTTGATCTAAAACTGCGCGTGACTCGCAGCACAGCCGCTCGATTACGCCTACGTTTTGATCTACGCTTTCCCCACTGCAACTCTGCGAGTTACATCGGGGACCCTAAAAAAAAGAAAGGACTAGAGAAATGTTACTAAAACTTATAAAAACCCGTGAGTTTATATCGGGCGCACATTGCGAAGTTTGGGAAGTGAATCCCGTGTTAGGCGACCGCCTGTTGGCTGAGGTGTTTGTACTGAACGAGCACTTGCCGCTGGAGCTGATTTACCGATTGACGGTGACACGTATCGGAATCTGCTTTGCCGGAAGGCAGTGCGGATGGCTGTGGAAGATCCAGCAAGAACAGGAAGTGGTGGAGAATTACCTGCTGGGTATTCAGAGAAGCCGCGAAGAGATACGCATTGAGGTTTGCAGACCGAAACCTGAGTTACCGGGTTATCCCGAGGTGGACTATCATCCTGACGATTTCCCGATCGTGCTGATTGACGATTTGGATGAGGATGAGATGCCGGAAGAGCCGATTTACGAGATGGAAGATCCGGAAATAGTGCCTCTGTACAGGTAAAATGCAGATTTTTGCAAAAAAATGCACGAAAAACGGTCGTAAGCGGACAGTACCGCTTGCGGCTGTTTATATTATAGTTCGGTGTCGCGAGAAAAAGCAGCGCAGCACGGTACAGTGACGTACGCGATGCGAATGTAATGCGAACGCTCGCTTATGCTAAAACTCGCGTGACTCGCAGCAAAGCCGCTCAATTACGCTACGTTTTGCACTACGTTCTTCCCGCTGCAAACGCTAAAGCTGGTTTACATCGGGAGCCCTAAATTTTGAGGCCAAAATTTTGAATATATGAAAGCAGAACTAATCATACCTATAGAGACCCTGAGAGGGGTGCTTAAGAAAGATGGATATTACTTCCGGATTTATAAGGGGCAGCAGATAGTGCAGCGGTGTCCGAAGAAATGGACGGATACGCCAGCACGGAAGGCTGCACGCGAGAAGTTCATCGAGAAATATGCTCGCCGAAATAGCGGCGAGAGTTAAACCTAATATTAACAACCTAAACTTTAACTATTTTTATGGCAGAGATTAAGCCTATGGCGCTCATTGAGAGCATGAAAAAGAAAGTGTGCGAGCACAGCGATGTGTACTTCCGCACGAACAAGAAAACCGGTAAGGTGTATACCGGCAAGTTGTGTAACCCGTCCACGAAGGAGCCGAGTGCAGCGCAGACGGCAGCGAAAGCACGTTTTGCGAAAGTGCAAGCGGCTGTGCGTGCTATTCTCGCAGGCACTTCTGAGCAGAAGACCCAGTTGGTAGCCGGGTATAACGCTCAGAACAAGTACGGTTCGCTGTTCGGCTACGCGATGCACAAGCTGAACGACCAGTACGACGCTAACGGCGACCTGATTGGTGGCTAAGACTCGGTGGGATAGCACCGAGGAGTAGACAGCATAGTCGAAACTCGGCGCTTACACCCCGAGCACAGGACAAAATTATTGTTAAACCATTAAACTTAACTTAAAACTATGGCAAAAGTAGCATGGCAAGCCGGTATTGACTATGTATCCGGCGCATTGTGCAAGTGTGGAAAGAAAGCCCCGCACAAACATGGTCGAATGTTGCTTGCGACCCACCGACGCGCTGCAACTACGAGCGATTCATGTAACCGCATCTACCTGCGTGACGAGTCGAACTTCGTGAAGTCGAATAGCACGGAGGCGATGTGGGCTCGTCAGCGATTCCAAGGCATCGCCGCATTGGTAGATGATCGTCGCAAGAATCTGATGTACATCTCACAAGACCAAATGGACTTCTTGGCTCAGCGGAACAATCCGCGTGGAAAGAAGACCATGAAGGCGTACTACTGGTACATCTGCGGTCTGCAGTGGGATTCGGAGCACCCGCGTCCGTAAGCTGAAACCTGTTCCCTGCCCCTCCACCTCGGAGGGGAATTGGGGCGGGTAGAAAGGAGGTATTATGAAACCGAATCTTCAACTGATTACAGCAGCGGTGATGTCCATTGGCGGGCTGGTGTTGCTGTTTTGCGGGATCTTCATAGCGCCACAAGGTCAGATCCATGAGAGTCTGCTCATCGGTTTTGGCGAAGTTGCCACCTTTGCAGGAGCCTTGTTTGGAATTGATTACACGTATAAATACCGTAATAAGAATGGCAACCATCCACCTAACGAGAATTAGCCGCGATGGCAAAGCGGTGCGCGGGTGCTTGCGTTCTGAAGGTCGAGAGATAGATACGCTTGAGAATGCAGACTATATCATCCCTAATGGGACATACGAGGTCAGAGTGACGTGGTCGCCACGTTTCAAGCGAATGCTGCCTTTGGTGATGCAAGTTCCCGGACGTAGCGGTATCCGATTTCATCGAGGCACAAGACCCGAACACAGCAAGGGTTGCGTCTTGGTAAGTGCCGCCATGGAACAGCAACTTACTGCGGAATGGCTTGCATTGCAAGCAAGTAATGAACCAATTAAAATCACGATTGAAAATGAAGACTGAAAACGAAGAGAAAGATTGGACGAAAGTCCTTTTCGAAGTAATCATCAAGATCCTCACGCTGGGCTTCTACCACGTAGAGAAGCACAGAAAGAGTTGACGAAGGCGGCAGCAATGCCGCTTTTTCGCGTTATCAGAGCTCGCGCGCACAGGACACCCCTTAAACAGCCCAATAAGAATCCTCACATCGATGCAATCGATGTAAACAGCCAAAACAAACACCCCGCATGGCGCTACGTCCGACCGATGGTAATTAAGATAAAAGAAGAGAGAAAATAAAAAGAGATTTTTTCTTTCCCCCCTTTTTTATAAGGCGCTCGTTTCAGGCGCGGCGAGGAGATGGACGGTGGGTAAAGTGGGGACGGCGGGCGGGTACAACAAGGCGGGCAGAATGCACGCGGCCTTATGGAAAGGAAGACAGATGAGTAGCGTAGCCGACACAAAAACAAGAGAGCCCGGGGATTTCTCCTCGAGCTCTCGAAAGTGGCGGCTACCTACTCTCCCACAATGCAATGCAGTACCATCGGCGATGCTGAGCTTAACGACCCTGTTCGGAATGGGAAGGGGTGGGACCTCAGCGCTATAACCACCTTAATTTAATCGTGAGCGATTAAATATTTGAGATTTTATATTTGATATTTGACATTTGTCATTTATCCTCCCAAATACCAACCGCTAAGGGGTTGACAATTGACGAAGCAAAAGCTTCACGGGCTTTTAGAGCAAAGCTCACTGTTTATAGGCTAACGCCGTTTATTGCGGCTAATGCCGCGTTTAGCGCTTCGCTGTTTAGAAACTTTTTATAGAAAAAGATTCGGGCAATTAGTACTGCTCGGCTTTATGTCACCATTGTACACCTGCAGCCTATCAACGTTGTCGTCTACAACGACCCTCAATGGAAATCTAATCTTGGAG
>Ga0265298_10010329_pt1 | contig 11051 bp, 13 predicted proteins | sample AusTroGonzalo_MG_3_FD_193486 | JGI IMG/M metagenome (GOLD analysis project Ga0265298, IMG submission 193486) | Bovine rumen microbial communities from tropical cattle in Woodstock, Queensland, Australia - Gonzalo_01 | ecosystem: Host-associated > Mammals > Digestive system > Stomach > Rumen ...
TTCCTTTTCTGTTTTTGGGGGATTGGGGTGGGGGCTTTGGGAGGTTTTCTTTGCCGCAACACTGTTGCGGCATAGGGGGACGGAGGCGGAGCGAGGGGCGAGAGGCGGAACGAGAGGCGAGAGGCGGAGCGAGGGGCGGAGCGGGGGACGGGGACGGAGGCGGAGATTAGCGGCGGAGGCGGGAGGGCGCGTCTTTGCCCTGCTGCTTGAAGGCTTTGGCCATGGAGGCGGGGGAGGTGAAGCCGCAGCGGGCGGCGATGACGTGGAGCTTCTCGTCGGGGTGCTGATGGATGAGGGCGATGGCATGGCGGACGCGGTGCTGGCAGATCATGTCGTAGAACGACTGGTAGCCGCTGCGTCGGATGACCTCGGAGATGTAGTTGGCGTTGGTGCCGAGGCGGGAGACGAGGGTATCGATGGTGATGTGTTGCTGGGTGAAGATACGGTCGTTGGTGAGCAGGAGGTCGAGGCGCCGGCAGAGGTCGTCGCAGCGCTCGTCGCTGAGGCGGTAGGTGGTCTCCTGCCGTGTGAACCCTTTCTTCCAGGGGTTGAGGGTGTAGATGCAGAAGGCGACGTTGAAGCCGATGAAGAGGATGTCGCGGCAGCACTTCACCCAGGGGTTGTCGGCGTAGAAGTTAACGGCGAGGAGCACGAGCACGAAGGTGGGCACCCACTGTATGAACTGTGCGAACTGCACGGGGAAGTCGTCGCTGTCGGCGTAGGTCTCCTCGTTGACCTGCCTGATGGTGCGGCCGATCTTCCGTGCCATGCGGAGGTTGAGCCAGAAGTAGAAGGCGAAGACGAGGGTGACGGCGACGAAGACGCCCGTTCGCCAGCCGTCGGGAAGGTTGAAATGGGCTATGGCCTGCACGAACAGGGGGAGCACAACGAGGAGGGCGGGCAGTAATACCCAGAGCCACCCTCTCCATAGCGCGTGGGACTGTGTGTGGCTCTTCGGAAAGAAATAGCGCTCGCACATGACGAGCATCTGGAAGGAGAAGCACATCAGCGCGAAGGCGTTGACGTATAACAACGCGTCGGCGTCACCTATCTGCAGAAGGTAAGGCAGCTCGAAGAGTTGCAGCAGATAGATGACGCCCACAGCGCGCTGGGCGGGGAACAGCTCGCGGAAATGCTCGCTGTACGCCTTCGGCCTGTAGAACCACTTCAGCAGCCAACCGTAGAGATGGGTGACGATGAAGGTGAGGTTGGCTGAGAAGAGGATAAGGTGATACACTTAGATGACGGCGAGTTTGTTGTCGGAGCCGAGCACGTCGATGATCTTGTGCTTGTACATCTTCTCCATCTCGTCGCGGGCGGGACCGCAGAACTTACGCGGGTCGAACTCACCGGGCTTGTCGTGCAGCACGCGGCGAACGGCGGCGGTGAAGGCCAGACGAGAGTCGCTGTCGATGTTGATCTTGCAGACGGCGCTCTTCGATGCCTTGCGCAGCTGCTCCTCGGGGATACCGATAGCATCGGGCAGCTTGCCGCCGAGGGAGTTGATCTCGTCGACATACTCCTGGGGAACGGAAGATGAGCCGTGGAGCACGATGGGGAAGCCGGGCAGTTTCTCCATCACGGCGTCGAGCACGTCGAATGCCAGTGGGGGAGGAACGAGCTTGCCGGTCTTCGGGTCGCGGGTGCACTGCTCGGGAGTGAACTTGTAGGCACCGTGGCTCGTACCGATGGAGATGGCCAGGGAGTCGCAGCCGGAACGCTGTGAGAACTCAATGACCTCCTCGGGCTTGGTGTAGTGGCTCTCAGCGGCCGACACCTCGTCCTCAACGCCGGCGAGCACGCCCAGCTCGGCCTCGACAGTGACGTCGAACTGATGAGCATACTCCACAACCTGCTTCGTCAGGGCGATGTTTTCCTCGAAGGGCAGGTGGCTGGCGTCGATCATCACGCTGGAGAAGCCGTAGTCGATGCAGCTCTTGCAAGTCTCGAAGCTGTCGCCGTGGTCGAGGTGGAGCACAATCTCGGGCTGCTTGCAGCCCAGCTCCTTGGCATACTCCACAGCACCCTGTGCCATGTAGCGCAGCAGCGTGGCGTTAGCATAGTTGCGGGCACCTTTCGACACCTGCAGGATGACGGGGCTCTTCAAGTCGCTGCTGGCCTTAATGATGGCCTGCAGCTGCTCCATGTTGTTGAAATTGAATGCGGGGATGGCATAACCGCCATTGATGGCACGCTTGAACATCTCACGGGTGTTCACCAGGCCTAAAGTCTTGTAGTCTACCATAATAATAAATGATTTAATAAAAGGACATTCTGTTAATTGCGACCGCAAAGATAATCATTTCTTTTTGAATACGCGAAAAAAAAGGTCACGGATTACGCCGTTTTAGCGGATTTTAAACTTTTATCCGCCTTGAGCGCCATCCGTGACCTTAAAATGCCACGTTTAGTTAGCAAATAATTATTTCTTTTCTGGCTCGATAAGCTTCCAGATACCTGCAGCACAAGCACCACCCACTAACGGACCGACGATGAAGATCCAGAGGTTGGCAAGCGCTGTCCCTCCCTGGAAGATAGCAGGAGCAATGGAGCGTGCGGGATTGACGCTGGTGCCGGTGTAGCGGATGCACACCAAGTGTACGAGCACGAGCGACAAGCCAATGGCCAGCCCGGCGAAGTTGTTAGTGGCTCCGTTGGTGGAAGAAGTAGCGCCCAGCACTACAAGCACGAAGACGCAGGTAAACACAATCTCGGCAATCAGGCCGCCAGCCACAGTGACATTGGCCTGGAGGTCGTTGGCACCCGTGCCTTCCAGTCCGGGGACATTGGCAGTGAGCAGAGCCAGCAGTGCCGAGCCGATGAATGCGCCGATAACCTGGAACAGCATATACATGCCACAGTCCTTGCCGCTCATGCGTCCACTCAGGAAGCATCCCAACGTAATGGCAGGGTTAATGTGGCAGCCGGAGATGCCACCAATGGTATAGGCCATGGCCACGACGGCCAGACCGAATGCCAATGCTGTACCAACCACAGCGGGAATGTTGTTAACAGGGTCACAACCCAAACTGACTGCTACACCGCAGCCCATCAGCACGAGCACCATGGTGCCCACCATTTCTGCTAAATACTTTTTCATAGTTACAATTGTTTAAGTTTGACAAATTATGAGTTGATATGTATGGTCCAACGTCATGACTAACGATAATCAGCTGCAAATTTACGAAAAAAAAATTAAACAGCAAATTTTTAACACAAAAAAAGGGGCTTCGCTAAGCCCCAACCTTTTTGTTAACCTTAAATCTAATACTATGAAAAACACGGTGCAAAGGTACATCTTTTAATGAAACCCTGCAAAAATTATGGCGTTGAATAAGTGTATAACTTACAATTTCTTGACCTATGTCAATGGCTGTGTGCGCAAACTATCCTTTTCGCCGGATGCAACGAAGGAATTAAAGCTCACCGATTTTACCTATGCCAGAACGAGAAGTCTCTAAGTGTTGGGGCTTGCCGGCATACTTCAGCGACCCTACACCGCTAACATTGGCTTTCAGGCTCTCTTCGGCATAACACTGGATTCCACCGACGCCGCTCACGTCGCCTTTTACGCTTTTTGCCTTCAGGCGTTCAGCCTTGATGCTACCCACACCACTGCATTCGAGCTTGGCTTCGTCGGCAGTGCCACTGATCTCGATGTTTCCCACACCCGTGCACTCCACCTCAAGGTTGACGACGGTAAGCTCGGACAGGAAAAGTGAACCTACGCCGGAATTCTCCACTTCAAGATGGTCGGCAGTGAAACGGTCGGTCTCAACATTCGACACGCCGGAGTTTTCCAATTTGGAAAGTGTTGGCGTCCAGATCGTCAAGTCTACGTTCTTGGCATCAATGTTCACATTCTGCTTGGTGAAAGATACGTCGAGCTCATTGCCTTCGACATTGAAATTGAACAGCTCGATATAGTTGTCGGGAGCTGAGAGCACCACGCGGTTCTCTCCTTTCTGACTTTGTATAATTTTCACATTGGCTACAGCATTGATGTCTATCTTGTCGAAGGACGACAGCTTGTAAGTCTTCTTTGTGATAGTGGAACTGGGCTCTATCTTTTTCCCAATACCGATGGAAACATTCTCCATATTGCACGAAACCAGCAGCATGACGCTGCAGATTGCTGTTAAGAACACTGATTTTTTCATGTTTGAATCCTTTCTTATTGTGGTTATTTTTCCTTTTAGACGCTTATTAGTGCCAAAAAGTTGCATACGTCGGCTTCTTTTTTTAATGAAAAGCAAAAAAAAGCCAAATTCTTTGGTTGTTATGAATATTTTTCATACTTTTGCCGTGTTCTAAATAACTATTTCACAACTTAAAACAACAAACAACCTTATTACAATGGAAGTAGAGAGAATCATGCAAGGTCTGGAACACAAGCATCCAGGTGAGTTAGAGTATCTACAAGCAGTACGAGAGGTGTTGGAATCGGTTAAGGACATCTATAACCAGCATCCGGAATTCGAAAAAGCCAAGATCATAGAGCGCATTGTCGAACCTGAACGTATTGTCACCTTCCGTGTGCCGTGGGTCGACGACAAAGGCGAAGTACAGGTGAACTTAGGCTACCGTGTGCAGTTCAATTCAGCCATCGGACCCTATAAGGGCGGTTTGCGCTTTCACCCGTCGGTTAACCTGAGCATCCTGAAATTCCTCGGTTTCGAACAGACGTTTAAGAACGCACTAACCACACTGCCCATGGGCGGTGGTAAAGGCGGTGCCGACTTTAGCATACGCGGGAAAAGCGATAATGAGGTGATGAAGTTTTGTCAGGCATTCATGACAGAGCTGTACCGTCATATAGGCCCTGACGAGGATGTGCCGGCCGGTGATATTGGCGTAGGAGCACGCGAGATAGGTTTTCTGTTTGGGCAGTACAAGAAGCTGACGCACCAGTTCCAGGGCGTGCTCACCGGCAAAGGCATGGAGTGGGGCGGAAGTATCTTGCGTCCGGAGGCCACCGGCTATGGCGCACTTTATTTCGTCAATCAGATGTTGACTGAGCATGGACATGATATCAAAGGAAAGACCGTGGCATTATCCGGTTTTGGTAATGTGGCCTGGGGTGCTGCCAAGAAGGCCACTGAACTGGGTGCAAAGGTTATTACCATCAGCGGTCCCGACGGCTATATCTACGACCCTGCCGGTCTTGATGATGAGAAAATCGAATACCTGTTAGAACTGCGCGCCTCAGGCAACGATGTGTGTCAGCCTTACGAAGAGGAGTTCGACGGAGCTGTGTTCTTTGCTGGTAAGAGACCCTGGGAACAGAAAGCAGACATCTATCTGCCTTGTGCTACACAGAATGAACTGGACGGCAACGATGCCGATCAGATAATTGCGAACCAGCCAGTATGCGTGGCTGAAGTGTCGAACATGGGCTGTACGGCCGAAGCAGCTGAGAAGTTCGTTGGGGCAAAGATGCTCTTCGCACCAGGAAAGGCTGTGAATGCCGGAGGCGTGGCTACCAGCGGTCTGGAGATGACACAGAATTCCATGCGTCTGTCATGGACTCCTGCTGAAGTTGATCAGCGCCTGCACCAGATTATGTCGAGCATCCATGCCCAGTGCGTGAGATACGGCAAGGAAGGCGATTATGTAAATTACGTAAAGGGTGCCAACGTGGCTGGATTCATGAAGGTTGCCAAGGCCATGATGGCTCAGGGCATCGTCTGATCTTGTCTATATTCTATATATAATAAGGTGTAAAGTGATGAGGACGGCAAACAACCATATAACAAACGTGGGGCGTGCGCTTCGGATGTGTACGCTGCTCTTTGTTGGTGTGTTCGCAACAATGGCAACCGTTCATGTCATTGCCCAGCCTCAAAGTCAGAAAGGCAAGGCCTCCTACTACTCGAAGCGCGCTACGGGAGCCCGCACTGCCAGTGGCATTCGGTTGCACCATGATTCCATGACCTGCGCCCATCGGACTTACCCCTTCGGAACCATGCTCAGGGTAACCAACCTGACTAACGGCCTGAAGGTGGTGGTAAAGGTGACCGATCGCGGTCCGTATGGACGCGGGCGCATTATCGACCTTTCATGGGGTGCTGCTAAGGCTATTGGCATGTTAGCTCAGGGCGTGGTACCGGTAGTGGTGGAGCGCCTGCCGAATACAATCTACCCGATGAAACCTGACGACGAACAAACAGAGTTGCCGCAATTCGAGTTTGAGATTGCCGACATCGCCCGTGATATCACTCCTGTATGGCAGGTGATGTGTATCGACCCCGGAAAAGTGGAGAAAGCGATGAAACGGACTGCCGTAAAATCAATGCGGGTGGTCCACGAGGCAAAAACAACGTCCAGAACCACTTATGTGCCTCCCCAAAAAGCGGCGAAAAGTGAATAAAAAGCCCAATTTTAAGCAATTTCTGTTATATAATGTTAAATAAAGGGGGTTAATGAGGGGAGTATGAGTGGTGTTACACAAATTATTCGTAAATTTGCACATCACTTGGAGTGGCTAAAGCCAGAAAGCATTAAAAATACAATAAAATATACACATTTAATTAAAAAATTTACAATTATGAAGAAATTTAACTTTGTGTTTGGCGCATTTGCGTTGGTAGCCGGCATGGCACTTACCTCTTGCGCAGGTGACAACGACGGTCTGTCTGTGATTAATCAGGACGACATCAAAGTACAGGCTGCAGGTAACAAGCTGATTGTTAGCAGCGATGTTGAGGCTACCTTCTCGTTTGCTGGCGAGACCCAGACTGGTCTGGAGGCTACGTTCTCCACGACAGAGAAGGCTGGTGTGCTGAAGGTTTCTGCTGAGGGTTACATTGCTCAGGAGTCTGAGGTTAACTTCAGCGAGCAGAACAGCGTTCAGAAGCTGTCTTTCCAGCTCACCAAGAAGTCTGAGAACGAGGTTGCTCAGGAAGCCGCTAAGGGTACTACCGTTTATGGCGCTCCCAACAGCTGGGGTGTTGTTTCTGGTATCCAGGTTCCCGCTGATGTTGAAATCTCGGGTACTTCTAACAAGTTTGCTGTGTCTACTTATGAGCCCACTGGTGTGATCAACACCAACGATCTGGCTGAGGGTCAGGTTCTGAGTGGTGCTGTGCTGACACTCGACTGCCAGCCCAGCGGTGCTAAGTTCAGCAAGCCCGTTACGCTGACTGCTTCTATCCCCGAGGGTATCAACACCAACTTTGAGTTTGTTGCTCAGAATGGTAACGAAGTTGTTCCCGCTTCTGTTGAGGGCAACCTGCTGAAGGCTGACGTGAACCACTTCTCTCCCTGGAACTTCGTGATTAGGGCTCGTATCCTCCGCCTTATCGCCGGTTACGACGTGATTACGAATGTCGCTCCGATTCGTCCGGGCAACAACGCTGTGTCTGTTCCCGCACGTCACGGTTGGGCTCCCCGCTCTCACGGTCACCGTCCCAGCGCATTTGTTGGTGCTCTGCGCATGATTGCCAACTTCCTGAACTCTCTGTTCGGATCGGCTTATGCTGAAGATGGTGAGGATACTGTTACCTTCGACATTCCTGCAATTGGTGTTCCCGCTATCATCACTTATCAGGTGAAGTATCAGTACAAGGAAATCACCTTCGTTTCTGGTGACGACGAGTTCACAATCACTGTCTACACCGGTGTTAGCATTCCTGAGATTATTAACATTGAGTGGTACGGCCCGAAGCCTCACCACGGTGGTGCAACTGCTGAGTAATTAGTTAAGAACCATAAAAAAGCCGAGACTCTAACGAGCCTCGGTTTTTTTGTGCGTTTTATAAATGATTGTTTTTGCAGATAGTCTTTCCTGGATTCTGTTTAGGCTGGCTGCCTATCTCGAAGTACGGATTCTGAAGGTCTGTGAATCAATAGGTTTCTCGTCACGGCCCTGATAGACGTTCACCCTGACAATAGCTTCCCCATCTTTGAGACGGTTGTCGGCTTTGACAACGGCCGTGTAGCGGATGGTCTGATTAGGAAGAATGCTTTCTATCAGCACGTTCTCAGAAATCCTGATGTGCTTGTTCCCGGTAATCTCGCTGACATCGGGTAGCACCCTATAGATTGTCTGCGATGAGCGATTGGAGAGCTCAAACACCATCCGTGCCTCTTCGCCACGGCTGAGGGTGTTGTCGTGAGAAGCGTCGAGCAGACGGGCGTTATGTATCTCTAAAGAAGCGTGGTCATCGGCAAAGTCCTTAATGAAGATTCTGTCATCGCCTTTGCCTGTCGGGTCGAAACCGCTGTCATCGGTGCCGTCCTGATAGCGTGTACGATTATTCTTGTATTGCTCCATGCGCTCTTCGTAGTTTTGTTGAGCTTGATTGTCAGCCGCACGGCCAATGGCTGCACCGACAATAGCTCCACCAGCCATACCCACTATTGTTCCCAGATCGCTACCGCGCCATCCGCCGCTAATGCCGCCTATGGCCGATCCGATAACCGAGCCGAAACGGGCACCGGTATAGGCTCCCGTGGCTTCGTAGGTGCCGCAGCTGCTTAGTACCAGTGCAGCACTCATTACCATGATTGTTCCGTTCTTTCTCATAGTCGTTTCTGTTTAAATGATGTGTATCACGATGCAAAGATAAGAAAAAACTCCGTTAGGCAAAGCGGTTTTTCCCGAAAAAGCAATAGGGAAACCCCTAACAGTACTGCCAAAGCGCGTTTGCCAGTCATTTTTTGCGGTCACCAGCACCTTTGCAACCAAGTTGCACAGAATAGTGACTACCTTTGCAGCGGTTTTATAATATTAATGTATAGCGATATGAAAAATCAAGCTAACAATGCAAATCATAAGCATCATGATGAACACGGTCATCAACATGGCCATCATCATCACCACGTTCATGCTCCACAGTCAATGAACGCCGTTTTCATCTTCTCCATTGTCCTCAACCTGCTATTTGTTTTGGTTGAAGCAGGTGTTGGCCTGTACGAGCACTCGCTGTCCTTGCTAAGTGATGCCGGTCACAACCTGAGTGACGTGTTCTCGCTGCTGCTGGTGCTTATCGCCTTCCGGCTGGTACGTGTGCGTAGCACTGCCCGCTTCTCATACGGGCTGAAGAAGTCCACCGTACTCATCTCGCTGCTCAACGCCATTATACTGCTCGTTGCCATCGGTGCCATTTACATTGAGAGCATTCACAAGCTGATGGAGCCGACTGAGGTGAATGGCGTTGCCGTGAGCTGGACAGCCTTCATAGGCATACTCATCAATGGTGCCACGGCCTGGCTGCTGTTGCGCGGACAGAAAGACGACATCAACGTGCGTGGTGCATTCCTCCACATGCTGGCTGATACGCTGGTGAGCGTCGGTGTAGTGATTTCGGGCATCATCATCACCTATACCAACCTGAACATTGTCGATCCCATTGTCAGTATCATCATTGCTACTATCATCCTGCACCAAACCTGGGGACTGCTCCGCGAGAGTATCGTGCTCAGCGTCGACGGCACCCCGGAGAGCATCGATGCTGGCGACATTGAGCAGCTGATGCTCTCGACGGTACATGTCGCCGGTGTGCATCACATACATATCTGGGCCATCTCCACCACGTCCAATGCCCTGACGGCCCATATTGTCGTCGACGACCTGTCTCATTTGGAGGAGGTCAGGCATCAGCTGAAGCATCTTCTGGCCGACCACCACATTGCTCATTCCACGCTGGAGTTCGAGACCGCCATGTCGGAATGTCATGACAGCTGCTGTGAATAATAATAATTGTTAAAGCATGGGATTAATTCTTAAATAGGCGGCATTATTTCTTAAATTCTTTGTACCTTTGCAGCCGCTTTACGGCGTGGGTCGCTGGCAGGAAGTATCGAGTGGCCTGTTATGCCCGCGTCGGGACGTTAGAATATTTAATTATCAGACAAAATGGATTTAATTAAAGTTGCTGAAGAAGCATTTGCAACAGGCAAGCAGTTCCCGGAGTTCAAGGCCGGTGATACCGTGACCGTTGCGTACAAAATCATTGAGGGTTCAAAGGAGCGCATTCAGCTCTACCGTGGTGTGGTCATCAAGATCAACGGTCACGGCCAGAAGAAGCGCTTTACTGTCCGCAAGATGTCGGGCACCGTGGGTGTGGAGCGTATCTTCCCCATCGAGTCTCCGAACATCGACTCTATCGAGGTGAACAAGGTAGGTAAGGTGCGTCGCGCTAAGCTCTACTATCTGCGTAAGCTTACGGGTAAGGCTGCCCGCATCAAGGAAAAGCGTTCGATAGTTGCTAAGTAAACCGATGAAAGAATTACAGCTGAAATACGGATGTAATCCGAACCAAAAGCCCTCGCGCATCTTTATGAGCGAGGGCGATTTGCCCATAGAAGTGATTAACGGGCGTCCCGGCTATATCAACTTCCTTGATGCTTTGAATGCGTGGCAGCTGGTAAAGGAGCTGAAGGAAGCCACCGGTTTGGCAGCCGCAGCCTCGTTTAAGCACGTGTCGCCTGCCGGCGCTGCCGTAGGACTGCCGCTGAGTGATACGCTCAAGCGTATTTACTTTGTCGACGATATCGCCGGTCTCGACGCCTCGCCCGTGGCTTGTGCCTACGCCCGTGCCCGCGGTGCCGACCGTATGTCATCGTATGGCGACTTTGTTGCGCTGAGCGACACTTGCGACGCCACCACCGCACTGCTGCTTAAGCGTGAGGTGAGCGACGGCGTGATTGCCCCCGGCTATACTGACGAGGCCATCGCTATATTAAAGGACAAGCGCAAGGGCACCTACAATGTCATTCGTATCGACCCGTCGTACAAGCCTGAGCCGATAGAGCGTAAGCAGGTCTTCGGCATCACCTTCGAGCAGGGACGCAACGAAATCCGGCTTGACGCCCCCGCCTTGTTTGAGAATATCCCCACGCAAAACAAGACCTTTACGCCTGAGGCTAAGCGCGACCTGATGATTGCGCTGATTACGCTGAAGTACACCCAGTCGAACAGTGTATGCTATGTGAAGGACGGACAGGCCATAGGCATTGGAGCCGGCCAGCAGAGCCGTATCCACTGCACGCGCCTGGCAGGTCAGAAGGCCGACATCTGGTGGTTGCGCCAGCATCCCAAGGTGCTG
>Ga0265298_10010330_pt1 | contig 11050 bp, 9 predicted proteins | sample AusTroGonzalo_MG_3_FD_193486 | JGI IMG/M metagenome (GOLD analysis project Ga0265298, IMG submission 193486) | Bovine rumen microbial communities from tropical cattle in Woodstock, Queensland, Australia - Gonzalo_01 | ecosystem: Host-associated > Mammals > Digestive system > Stomach > Rumen ...
GAACTACGAATACATCGGTTACAACGACCCCAATCTGGCAGCCATTCCCTTCCATAGCGAAGAATTCAAAAATGACCCCATCCTGAAAACCGCCAAGGATTACATAGGCAACTCCGAATGGACGGATGACGTTGGTGACGCCATTGAACTGTATGACCGTTGCTGGACAGAATTGAAAACAGGCAAATAAACCTGGCTTTCTTTCTATGAAATGATACGCGCCAGAACATTTTTGTTCTGGCGCTGTTTCTTTTTTAAACAGAAAAGTTCAGAAAAAGACTGCGCAAACACGTCAACGATTGTTCTTGTCTTTTCCTGAACTTTTAGTTTTTTATTCCTCTTTTTCCGGATCCGACACGTATAAATCCGGGGATATGGCCGTGCCCAGCAAGTCTTGCTGGCGCTGCCGGGCCATATCGTTGCCGGTCTTCAGAGCCCGGAACACGCCGGAGACCATCATGATCCCCAGAGCAATGGCACAGGCATCAACGGCCGCTCCCAGCAGCACTTCACTGCCGTAGCCGACATAGTCCTGCAGGATCAGGTTCATACCCTTATACATGCCAAAACCGGGAACAAGAGGGATAATTGCCGGGACCTCGAAGACCGTCACCGGTTCTTTCCAGATACGGGCAAATACCTCACTGATCAGAGCAATCAGCACCGTAGCCAGAAAGTTAGCGGAAAAAGAATGGATGGAAAACAACTCTTTCAACCCGATGAAGAACACCCATCCCAAGCCTCCGATGATGCCGCTGCGCCATAAGATACGCTTCGGTCCCTGGAACAGGATACCAAAGGCTACCGTGGCCAGAAAAGCAAAGACAAAGCCCTCCAGATAATGCAGTATCATGGCAGACCTCCCCAGGTCCAAGCCTTCAGCGCAAACGCCAGTCCGATGGCGATGGACAGGGCGAAGAGAGCGGCTTCCGCGATACGGCTGTTACCGCTTAAAAGGTCGCCTGCCATGTAGTCACGCACCCCGTTGGTAAAAGCAAGTCCTGGCAGGAAAGGCATCAGGGCGCCTACCGTAATGCTTTCCATACTGCAGTAAGGGCTTGCCATGCAGCAGGCCTGGGCCACAATGCCGATGGAAAGCCCGGCCAGGAAGTTCTCCCAAAAAGGTGTCGGATGAAAATTGTTCACCATCTTCAGCAGGACCATGGCAATGAAACCTGTCAGGAATGCCGCCGCAAAATTATAGAGGCTGGGTGCTCCCAGCAGCATGGCAAAACAGGCGCTGCCCAGGCCCGAGGCCACACAGATTACCCCGTCACCGTAGGGGTGGGACCGGGCCAGCCTCTTCTGAAGCCAGCGTTTGGCCTCCACATAGCCCATCTTCCATTTCCGGAAATTATAGGAAAACTCGTTGATGTCCCTTATTAGCCCTAGATCCGTGGCACGCCAGCGTACTCGGAACACGCGGCTTTTGCCCCGGGGGCTTTCGTCCCCCAGGATGATTACGGTAGGGGTGCAAAACACGTTCAGATCATAGTAGCCGTAGCTGCGGCAGAAGCGCATCATGGTATCTTCAACCCGGCTGGTTTCCGCACCGCTTTTCAGCAGAATCTTGCCCAAATCCATAGCCAGATCCATCACCTGGTTCTTAGTCATAGGGGGAAGATCCGAAAGCGCAGTATTGTTAGTGATTTCTTCTGACATATAAACTCCTATTATATTGCAAACAACTCTGCAACGGCCTCTTTAAACCGGTTAGCACCGCCCATAGAGGGATGCGGTACGCAGCTGCAGGACACACCGAACTTTTGTAGTGTTCCGGCGGACTTCTGTCCGATAGCCACCACTTGGGCATTAGGCAGCAGCTCCAGCAGTTCTTTGGCATAGATGATGCCAACATTCAACTCATTGCCATCAGGGGTGCGGTTGGTGAGAGGCTTCCCTTCCTGATGGGGATGGAAGGGGAAAATGTTCCACAGCACTGCGTCAAAAGTCCCCAGATGGTGGCGGTGGAGACTGCCCCACATCACGGTGGCTGTGGGTTCGTTGAAACCCAGTTCCTTCTGTGTCCCTTTCAGCAGGGGCGAAGCCGAATTGCTGGTACGTCGGTATTCCCAATCCCCCAGCACCTCTTCCGGCCGCACCTCCGGGTGATGCCCCAGCAAAATCCGCTCGCTGGTCATGGCCATGCCGGAAAAACGGCCCCCCTGATAGCCCAGGCCTTCCGCGATAAAAAGATAGTGAGCCTGTAAACGCAGCTCTAAATAACGCTGCAGATTTTGGCAGCGAATCTCCGGCGCCTCCGGCCCAATATCCAGCCCCGGTTCATATTCCCTCCACGGGTTGCACACCCGGGGCGCCCGGTACATATGCAGATGTTTCATAAACGCAGTCAGTTCCATCATAATTCCTCTCAAATCCGGTATCATAAATCTGTATTATTATTCTAATTTTAAAGGGTTAGCGAAAAAAAGTAAAGATAAAACGGCAGGACTATGTGGTAAAGTCAGCATATCAATATACTTCCTTTACAGGTTGCTCCTGCCGTTCGCTCTCATTTTATGACGTTGCGTTTATGCAATATTTATGTTTACTATTTCAACAGATTTACGCTTCTTTATAACCGCACACTGATACGTACCGCCGGACCGTACCCGTAGTAAGGGTACCCGTAATAGCCGACCGGATAACCGATCACGACGGTTCCGTAGTCGTAAGGCCGCCAATAGTGTCCGCTGTAATAACCGCTTCGACGCCAGCGGACTGGCGGGGGCGGAGGTAATGAAGGACGAACAATCACTCTGCCCGACACGGGCATCGACCGGTAGGAGGACATACGCCCGCCCGCAGGCCAGGAAACACTGTGTACGGGTGTCATGCGCACACGGTTCTGCACCGGCGTATGCGTCCGCGCTCCGGGATTCACATGGATGCGGCGACTCGCCGGCATCCCACGTCCCGGCGGAGGACCCCCGGGAGCTGCCAATGCTACCGTGCTGACCACGGTGCTTATCAAAAGCAACGCCATGGTTGCCACAGCTGCCTTCTTCATGGTAATCCCTCCCATCCTGAAACATTCGTATTGTTTTGACTATAGATTACCCGTAAAATATGACATTCCTGTGGCAGAAATGAAAAATCTCAATTGTAATATTATGCCAGATTATTCTCCGCTGTTTCTGCCGGAGCCCCCAGTATCATCCCTTCCGGGCACTTCTCCTTGGCCACGCTCAGCATAAGCTTCAGCCGGTTCAGCTGATTCACCTCACTGGCACCGGCGTCACAGTCCATGGCTACCAGATTGGCATCCTCATATGTGCGCCGTATCTCCCGGAACACGCCCTTGCCCAGAATATGGTTGGGCAGGCAGGCCCAAGGCTGCAGGCACACCACGTTGCGCACGCCCTCTTCCATGAGTTTGGTCATTTCGCCCGGCAGCAACCAGCCTTCCCCGGCCATGTTGCCCAGGGATACATGTTGCGCCGCCAGTTCCGCCACCCGATAAATCGATACCGGGGCAGTGAAGTGTTTCGATGCGGCCAGAGCCTTGCGCATAGGATCCATAAAGAAGTCCGCCACCTTGATGAACATCTGGGCGCCCACCTTGTTCAGCCAGCTGCCGTCCAGGATGTCGTGCCGGGTGATGCCGTCGAAAGCCATGTATAGCAGGAAATTCGCCAATTCAGGCATGACTACTTCCGCACCTTCCCGGGCCAGTACTTCTTCCAGATGGTTGTTGGCCACCGGGTGGTATTCCACCAAAATTTCGCCCACCACACCCACTTTGGGCTTCCACAGATTAGGAATCAGGGGAATGGCGTCGAATTCTTTCACCAGTTCCTGAATGGTCTGGCGATACTTCAGGAAGTTTCCGTTATCCAGCTCATCCTTCACGCGTTTCATCCATTTTTCAAAGAGCTTGTCCGTGGAACCGGGAATCAGCTCATAGGGCCGCATCCGGTTGGTGACGTTCTGCAGCAGGTCGCCGTAAAGGATAGCTTTAGCCACGTCTTTGAAACCAAACGGATTCAGCCGGAAGGCATCCTGCTCCAACCCCCAGCAGGCAAAAGCCGGAACCTGGGGATAGCCCGCATTGCGCAGAGCACGCCGCAACAGGTTCAGGTAGTTAGTGGCCCGACAGGCCCCACAAGTCTGGAACAGTACGATGCTGGTGTTGTCGGGATCGTATTTGCCGCTCTTGAGGGCCTGCAGCATCTGGCCGATGACCACGATGGCGGGGTAGCACATGTCGTTCTGCACGTACTGGAGGCCCAGGTTGATGGAATCTTCCTTAGGAGTTTCCGGGATCACCACTTTATAACCGAAACGGTTCAGCACGTGACTGACCAGGTTGAAGTGGATGGGCGCCATCTGAGGCGCCAGAATAGTATGGGTCTCTTTGCAGTCGTGGGTAAAATGCGGACGCTCGGGCATGATGATGGGCTGGTAATCCGGTACATGCTTCCGGCTCAGCACAGCCAGCAGGGAGCGTAGACGGATCCGGGCCGCCCCCAGGTTGCTGACTTCGTCCAGCTTGATCATGGTGTAGAGGCGCTGATGGCCTTCCGTGATCTCCCGCACCTGGTTTGTAGTGATGGCGTCCAGCCCGCAGCCGAAGGAACTGAGCTGGATCAGGTTGATCTCGGGATGAGCCGCCGCGAAACTGGCCGCATGGTAGAGTCGCGCATGGTAACTCCACTGGTTCACAATAGACAGCTCGTCTTTGGGCGTGTCCATATGGTAGACGGAATCTTCCGAGACGATGGCCAGATTGTAGGACTGGATCATCTCCGGGATGCCGTGGTTGATCTCCGGGTCCAGATGGTAAGGACGACCTACCAGTAAGATTACCGGCAGATTCCTTTCTTTGGCGGTCTGCAAAATCTCTTTTCCTTTTTGCCGCACGTCTTCCCGGTACTGCTCCAGTTCTTTGTAACCGGCTTCCATGGCCTCTTTAAGTTCGCCCTGCTTTATGTTTTCCGAAACAAAAGCTTCCGTAAGGCGCTGTAGCATCTTCTTCGGGTCGTTGATGGGCAGGAACGGCTCCATGAACTTGATATTTTCACTGCGGAGCACGTCCATGTTGTTGCGGATATTTTCCGCGTAGGAAGCTACTACCGGGCAGTTGTAATGGTTGCCGGTTCGGTTCACTTCATCTTCCATATTATAGGGCATGCAGGGATAGAAGATTTTCTTCACGCCTTTTTCCACCAGATCCATGATATGGCCATGGACCAGTTTGGCCGGGTAGCATAAGGAGTCCGAAGGAATTGTGGACATGCCTTTGTAGTAAATCATGGGGGTAGATTTGCCCGAAATTACCACTTCGTAACCCAATTTGCCAAAAAAAGCTGCCCAGAATGGGAAATCCTCGTACATGTTCAGCACCCGGGGGATACCGATACGGCCCCTTTGCGCAGCCGGACGCTGTTTGTTGGCAGCACTTTGCATGGCAGTGGTTTCAATTACATTGGGGTAATTGAATAGCCGCTGGTATTTATATTCGTAAATATTAGGCGCTTTGTTGGTATTTTTCGGTTTGCCCTCGCCTCGTTCGCAGCGGTTTCCGGTAAAGTATCGACCCCCGTCGGGGAAGGTCTGCATGGTCACCAGACAATGGTTGCCGCAGCCGTTGCAGCGGTAGGACTTGGTGGTGACAGTGAATTTTTCCAGCTGCTCTTTTGGAAGCAGGGTGGAACGACGTACGGGTATGCTGACGGTTGCTGCGGCTTCATCCACCAGTTCCTTCTCCGTCTGTTCCAGAGACAAAATGGCGGCGCCATAGGCCCCCATGAGACCAGCGATGTCAGGACGAATTACATCCTTGCCCAGCAGTTTTTCCATGTTGCGCAGTACTGCATTGTTATAGAAAGTACCGCCCTGAACTACGATGTGGTCACCCAGTTCGTTTACATCCTTCAGCTGCATCACTTTGAACAGAGCGTTTTTAATGACCGACAGGCCGATGCCCGCAGAGATATCCGCCAAGGGCGCTCCTTCTTTCTGGGCCTGCTTCACCCGTGAGTTCATGAACACCGTACAGCGGGTACCTAAATCCACGGGGGTTTTGCTGTCCATAGCCTTATCCGCAAATTCTGCAGCACTCATACCCAGCCCCTGGGCAAAGTTTTCGATGAAAGAACCACAGCCTGCGGAACAGGCTTCGTTCAGGGTAATCTTGCCGATGTTTCCGTTATGAATCTGGAAGCATTTCATGTCCTGGCCGCCGATGTCCAACACGCAAGTGACCTCGGGGCAGAACTCATAGGCAGCCCGGTAATGGGCAAAGGTCTCTACTTCCCCCGCGTCGGCATGCATGGCCGCCTTCACGATGTTTTCGCCATAGCCGGTAGTAAGGCAGCCGGCAATATAAGCAGTATTCGGCATGACATCGTACAAGCCAGTGAGTTCTTTGATGACGATCTTCAGGGGTGAGCCCTGATTGCTGCCGTAATCGGTGTATAGAATTTCTTTTTCACGGCCGATGGCCACGATCTTGGTAGTGGTGGAACCGGCATCGATGCCCACGTAGACAGGACCAGTATAGGACGCCAAGTCGCCCCGCTTCACTTTGTCTTTGCTGTGGCGTTCAAGGAACGCATCGTACTCGTCAGCACTGTGGAACAGGGCCAGCCGCTGATCACGGGTGATGCCGTGACCGGCTTCCGCTTTATCCAGGTTGGCAGTGAGGTCCTTGAACTCCAACTCTTTGGCTTCTTCGGAGAAGGCCGCGCCAACGGCCACAAAATAGGCTCCGTCTTCCACGTTGACTACTTTTTCCGGATCCATTTTCAAGGTTTCCACGAAACGTTTCTTCAGTTCAGGCAGGAAATAAAGGGGCCCGCCCAGAAAGGCCACATTCCCGGTAATCTCCCGCCCCTGGGCCAGGTTGCCGATAGTCTGGTTCACTACTGCCTGAAAGATAGATTTGGCAATATCTTCTTTTGATGCACCGTCGTTCATAAGAGCCTGGATATCCGTTTTGGCGAAGACACCGCAACGAGAGGCAATGGTGTAGATTCGTTTCGCATTGGCCGCCAGGTCGTTAAGGCCTTTGGCATCCGTATTTAAGAGGGCTGCCATGTGGTCGATGAAGGCACCGGTGCCCCCGGCGCAGACTCCGTTCATCCGCTCTTCCGGAGCGGAACCGAAGTACATGATTTTTGCATCCTCGCCCCCCAGCTCGACCATGGTGTCGGTCTGGGGAATCAGCTTTTTCACAGCTGTAGCCGCCGCGATGACTTCCTGCACGAAAGGCAGCTGCAGCCGCTGAGCAATGCCCATGCCCGCCGAGCCTGTCAGGGCAAAGCGGAAACGAGACGGCCAGACTACGTCTTTCAGTGCTGTCAGATTTTCTACTAAGGCAGTGGGAATATCGGAGTAATGGCGCGCATACTTTTTGTAGACGAGTTTTTCCTCCGCATCAAGCACCACGACCTTGATTGTCGTAGATCCGATATCAATGCCCACTTTGAAGCCGGAAGCAGTACAGGCCTTGTCCGTTACAACCAGTTTGCTCCTTGCCTCTGCAGATTTTCCTGTTAACTTGTCGGTCATTGTACACCTCATATATATTATGTAAGGAAACACCGCGCAGACGCTCAGCTGCAGATTTGCAACCTGCGGGCCGGTATTTCCGAAGAGGGCAGCTCACAGCCTGATGAAAGCCGTTCTGCCCGATTCCAAAACACCGCTGTATGTCCCCAGATGAAAGTTCCATACAAGACCTTTTCGGAAAACGAATTAAGTATTGGGAAGTCGCCGAATGGAAGCCCCTTTCCCGTCGTCAGTTGAACCCAGTATGGGCAAATGAAACTCATACTTGTTCAATTTTATATTATATACCAAATTTAAATAAAAGCCATACTCTTTTCATATTAATTATATTTTTTTAAAAGAAATTTGGGTATGGAAAAAATAATAATAAAATTTTTTAAAAATTAGCACTCAACTATTGACAGTGCTAACAAATTGTGATATAGTGTAAATAGAAACAAGGAAAGAACCGTTGAGGAACGGGGCTGCAAGGTCTCTTCCAAAAAACTTTGATTCTGAAATGATCCGGCCGCGAGGCCTTTTATTAAAGAATCAAAAGTCAAAAAGTCAACAGTTAATTCCGTTGCTTTCCAATCTTATCAATATTTTAAATTATTATAATAAGGTTGCGGCGTAATCGCCGCTTCCTTAACGAATGGAGGAATGAGTTATGATGTTACCGAGCATTTTTGGAGAAAATTTATTTGACGACTGGATGAATGACAGTGGATTGATGAATCCGGCTGCTTTCTTCGGCAAAAACCGTTCACCGCTGTACGGCAAGCATGCGTCTCACATTATGAAGACCGACATCAAAGAAAACCAGGACAGCTTCGATGTAATTATCGACCTGCCGGGCTTCAAAAAGGATGGAATCCAGGTACAGCTGGACAACGGGTATCTGTCCATCACCGCCAGCAAATCCCTGGACAAGGACGAAAAGAACGAGGAAGGCAAGTATATCCGCCAGGAGCGGTACAGTGGCTCCTGCACCCGCAGCTTCTATGTGGGCAATGCGGTAACGGAGGAGGATATCAAAGCGAAGTTTGAGGACGGTGTACTGAAACTGAACATCCCCAAAAAGGATCCGAATGCAGTAGAAAGTAAAAAGTACATTGCTATCGAAGGGTAAATTACAACCCTGAACAAAGATTTTAGCCCCGGTCTGCAACCGGGGCTGTTTCTTTTATTGTGTACTATCCTTTTCAGGAGTAACCTATACCTTAAGATTGGAAGCGGTTACTTTTTTGTGTCTTGATTACTTCCAGCAGCAATGATATGATAATTGCAATGAATTTTGACGAGGTTGCTTATGTCTGAACGTAATCTTGTGGTAGACCGCCTGCGGGCGCTGGCCATGCTGGGAGTCATCGGCATCCACATCGGGCCTTTCGTCTTTGCGTCTTCCACGCCGCGCCTGGACCTGTTTCTGCTGTTCCAGGTCTTCACCCGCTTTGCAGTGCCCACCTTCTTCTTTATCTCAGGCTTTGGACTGTTCTGCAACGACGCGCTTCACAGACCGTTTCATTATTTTAACTTCATAAAAAAGCATCTGATCACGGTAGGCCTGCCCTATTTCGTCTGGTCGCTCTTTTACATAGCCCTTTGGCAATGGGAGGATATGTACCGGCCTGACCGGAGTTTTTCTGTTTCCGTGCTCATAGTTAAGTTTTTACTGGGCGAGGGTTGTTATCATATTTACTTTATGGTGATCCTGCTGTATTTTTACTTTTCCATGCCATTCTGGCGCTGGCTGACAGACCGGATAAGCAAAAAGTCAGCTGCAGGCATTTCCGCTTCTCTGGCTGTCCTGGCTGCCCTACAGGTTATGCTGTACCAATGGAGTGCCACTTACTGGAACTACCCTCCCTGGACTCAGGGCCACGCCATGATCATCCGGCTTTTAAACGAAAGGATGAATTACCTGCCCCTATTTTACGCTTTTATCTTTGTGCTGGGCGGTGTCTGTGCGATTCATGAAATAAAGATTTGCAGCTGGCTGCAATGTCATTTTACTTCCAGCCTGGGTATCTTTCTTCTATCCTGTGCCGTGCTGATATGGAAGTTCAAGCAGTATGTGCTGGCAGGTATCCCGTTGGAAGATATCCCTGCCAAATATATGACCCAGCTAACTCCGGAAGGCCTGCTTTACACAGTTTGCTGGCTGCTGTTCTTCAGCGCCGCGTTAGAAAAATTAGAAGATAGTCATGGGATTTGGACAGGAAAAGAGAGCGTTCAAGAAACTGATTTAACAGATAAAAAGTCAGAGAACAAGACCTCGTTACTGGACATGCTCTCCGAATACTCTATGATCATTTATCTGATTCATCCCTTATTCCTATACTATTGGCTTCAGTGGTTTCAAGTCCTTGGTTTTTCCATCGCACAGGTACCGGTAATAGTGTTTTATGTTTTAGTTTTAGTAACTTCTCTGCTGGCAGGAATAGTGATACATAAACTGGCAAAACGGTTCAGACCGATGGGCTTGTTGTTGCTTGGAAGACAACCAAAGTAATTTTCAGCCCATCTGACGTGTTTTGGCAAGCGATGTGCCAACTGGTTAATATAAGAAAAATGGATACAAAAAATCCCGTTCCTCACGGAACGGGATTTAGTTTTTCCGGTTGCTTACGCTTCTTTAACTTCTTCCAGGGGCTCGATACTGATAATGCGTTCGGTGCGGCCATGGCGACCAAAACGGACTATGCCGTCAATCTTGGCATAGATGGTGTAGTCACGACCGATACCAACGTTTTTACCCGTATGGAACCGGGTACCACGCTGGCGCACGATGATGCTGCCGGCGGTTACAACCTGTCCGTCGTGTGCTTTGGTGCCCAGACGCTGGGCGTTGGAGTCACGACCGTTGTGGGAAGAACCGGTACCTTTTTTATGTGCATGTAACTGCAGAATAAGTTCAAACATTCATTTCACCTCCATGTTCGCGAATTCGAACATCTTGCGGACACTGCTCAGCCAGCTGATACAGTACAGTCTCCATACTGCCCAGCAGGGTCTGGCTTTTTATGTCAGGCGTACGCCGTAGCATTACCTGCAGCACGCCCTTTTCTTCATCCACCTGATAGTCCACGGGATACTTCAGTTGCTGTTCCAAACCTACAAGAACCATCTGTGTCGCCGCGGAGACCCAGGCGCATATGACGCTTTCCCCGGCCGGCGCGTCACCGGCGTGACCATGGGAACAGAAACCGGTGATTTCTCCTTCATGGTTCTTGTATAAATCAATGGTAATCATCTTCATTAAGCCGGGATACTTCCCTGCTGCTTAGCCCTGGATACCGCTGATCTTGACAGCAGTGTACGGCTGACGATGGCCCATGCGTTTGCGATAGTTGACTTTGGCTCTGTATTTGAAGACCAGAATCTTTTCGCCTTTGCCCTGTTCTTCAACGGTAGCGGTAACTTTAGCGCCGTCAATGAACGGTTTGCCAACAGTTATTTCGCCATCGTTAATGATAGCCAGAACTTCATCAAATACGACTTCAGCACCTTTTTCCGCGTTCAGCTTTTCCACGTTAAGGATATCGCCTTCCGC
>Ga0265298_10010331_pt1 | contig 11048 bp, 13 predicted proteins | sample AusTroGonzalo_MG_3_FD_193486 | JGI IMG/M metagenome (GOLD analysis project Ga0265298, IMG submission 193486) | Bovine rumen microbial communities from tropical cattle in Woodstock, Queensland, Australia - Gonzalo_01 | ecosystem: Host-associated > Mammals > Digestive system > Stomach > Rumen ...
AACAAGCGCGGCATCGGCTATTTCATCTCTGCCGAAGCCAAGGACATCGTCCTCAAGCAAATGCGAGAGGAGTTCATGGAGAAGGAATTGCCCGAGGTCGTCAAGAAGATGAAGCTCTTGGGCATCGGCTTGGACGATATAAAAAGTTCGTACGAGCTGTAACTTTTTCGAGGCAAGTCCGTATTACTATAAAACGCGCTTCGAGTCATTGCGAACGGAGTGAAGCAATCCAGACAACAAACTAATAGATTGCCGCGCTTCGCTCGCAATGACGAAGCAGTCAGAAAAACAAATAACTAAATAATTCAACATCATGAAAAGAAACATCTTAATCATCGCAGCAGTCATCATAAGCATGACGCTCAATGCCTGCACCATCAATCTGGATGGGGAAAACTTCGGCAACAAAACCATCAAGGGCAACGGCAACATCGTGACGCAAAGCTACGACGTGAGTGCGTTCAATGAGATTTCCTCCTCGCTTCCCGCGACGGTAAACTTCACAGCATCAGGCGAATACTCGTGTGTCGTTCGTGTGGACGAGAACCTTCTCGAATACCTTGAAATCAAGGTGAAGGAAGGAGAACTGATTATGCGCAAACCTGATAAAACCGTTAACTTGAGAGCCACGGAATTTGTCATTGAGGTGACAGCGCCGAACTTGGAAGAAATCAGTCTCGCGGGCAGCGGCACGTTTAATGTGCTCAGCCCGATGGACGAAAAGGAAATGGAAGTCTTCGTGGCTGGTTCGGGCGACATCAATTTCAGGGAAGCAACCAACGTCAAGCGCATGGAGATGCAAATCGCGGGTTCGGGTGACTTGCGGTGTGTGGATCTTACCGCGAAGGAAGTGGAGATTGATGTGGCCGGCTCGGGCAGCGTGAAGGTCGAGAGCGGCATTATCCGTGATATGGAAGCCTCCATTGCTGGTTCGGGTTCCATCACTTCTCACGCCGAGTTGGACACCTTAAATATCGATGTGGCTGGTTCGGGTGACATCGTCGCCAAGGTGAACTACAGCTTGAACTACAGCATCATCGGCTCGGGCGACATCAAATATTACGGCGATCCCACGGTGAAAGGCGACAAGGTGGGTAGCGGCAAAGTGATACAAATAGAAGCACCTGCGCACACAAGCCTTTAAAACGAAGTAAATCTCTTTTTCATACCTTGTGACGAGCGAGGCTGCTGCTGAGCGGCCTCGCTTTTTGTTTGTCAGGAACATCTCATACAGGGGCAACTACAAGAAAATGAGACTGCTCCTGCAAAGGCCTCGAATGAATGAGAATTATCCAGTAGATTTTTTCAAATTCGTGGAATGTAATCCATGTTTTTTGCCAAATTCGTGGAATGTAATCCATGAATTTTGTTAAAATCGAGGAATATATCCAAATCCCGAAACATTTTGCCGAGGCCTATCCCGATGCGAAGTTTAAGGTGATAACACCTGACAACTTCGATGAGTTCATGTTAGGGAGTTTTTGAGGTTTTTGGCAAAACCCTATTTTCACTATATGTTTACTATAATCTCCGCCAGCGTGGGTGGCTTGCCTATCTTTGCCTCCAAAACCTTAGGGAAAGATGAAACCAAAGAAAAAACACCGACAAACTGATCATTGGCCTGAAAAATGACTATTTTTGCAAGTGAGTTAGGAGAGAAAACCTAACTCGGCAAGGAAGGTTCCATTGATACCAAGGAGCAAAAGAAAGAGGAATATGGTGAGGCTATCAGCCTATTGAAGAAGGGCTATTCCATCCGCAATGTGGCTAAACTCTGCAATGTGTCAAATAGCACGATTCAAAGAGTAAAGAAAGAGTTTGGGTTATGATAAATGATGCCTTTACCATACCTCATCCAATAAAGGCTTTATTCACCAAAGACAGATTTGAAATTCTTTGACCCCTTACCAATAATAGTAATCATCGGTAGTGATTCATTGTTGATGTGTTCTCGATTGGTCTCAAAAAAGACATCACCTGTAAAGCCTTTAATGACAATGAAACTTGAAGGACATTGCTCCATATCTTGTGCATAATTGGGGTTATAATTCAAAACCTCATCTAATCTGAAACAGCCAAGGAGATAACTATCAGAGCATAAAGCACCGATTTCCGTTCCATCATCGCAAACAAGTAGGTTCTTGTACACATCACCGATTGCAAAACATAGACCTTGGGAACAGCCAAGTTTGTCAAGGCTTTTGTTTACAGAGAAATCCTCGCAATATTCCCTCCAAACTTCATCGTTTTTCACGAAATAGCAAGGGTCAACAAATATAATGTCCGCATTATCATAATGCACTTTTGGGGTTTTCCTGAATATGGACATAATAATTACATTAACTAATTCAAGGAGCAAAAATAGAAAATTTCTAAATATGCTACCGAAAATCATCATATTCATCTGTTAGGGCTAAAAGTCAGTACGCAAAAAGCATTCTTTTTGTTTTCAAAGCGGATAACGCTTAAAAAAAACACCCCATACACCCAACGGGTAGAATGGGGGACTTGGTACGCCGCTGAAAATTGAAGAATAGTGGATTAGGTGCTACGGAATAAAAACATCCGTTTGCGATATTTTACCCCAAAAACAGTTTTAATTTTGGAACGTGCTATTCCAAGAATTTTTCCTATCTTTGCAACTGATATTATTTGAGCGTTTAATATAATAATATGGTTGCTATTGATAATATATTATCATTTGAGAATATCTCATTGGAGAGTAAGGCAAAGGCATTGGCGACGCGGGCAAAAGCCAGACGATTGGAGATGAACCTGACCCAGGAGGGACTTTCTGTTCGGGCTGGAATTCCTATTGCGACTTATCGACGTTTCGAGCGGACGGGAAAAATCTCGTTGGAAGGGCTTCTTCATGTCGCCTACGCTCTTGATACTTTGGATGATTTTGATGCCATATTCAACGCACCGAGATATGCCTCTTTGGACGAAGCTCTCGATGCGACTCAAAAAACCAGAAAGCGAGGAAAACGAAATGAATGAAAACATTGTGGAAGTTTGGTTGGACGGCCTCCGTGCAGGTCGCATTGCCTTGAACCAGGACAGATTAGCCATGTTTGAATACGATACGGAATGGCTACGGCACGGTTATTCCTTTTCGCCGTTCCACCTGCCTTTGGAGCAGAAACTGTTCATTGCCAATGCTAAACCGTTTGACGGCAATTTCGGTGTGTTCGACGATAGCCTGCCCGACGGCTGGAGCGCTTTGGTGCTTGACCGTTATTTGAGGTCGCAAGGCAAGTCGTTGGCCTCCTTGAATTTGCTGGAGCAACTGATGTTTGTGGGAAGTCGTGGACGCGGTGCGTTGGAATACCGTCCCGACTTGAGTACCATTGATGAGCAAGTCATTGTTGACCTCGACCGTATGGCGGATGAATCGCAGAGGGTGCTGAGCACGGACGATGCTTGCGATTTGGACGATGCTTGGCGGCGTGGAGGTTCGTCTGGTGGCACGAGACCTAAAGTATTCGTCAATCATGAAGGCGCCGAGTGGTTGGTGAAGTTCCGCGACCGCACCGACCCGCCTCATGTGGGCATGATAGAATACGAGACCTCGTTACTGGCTCGTGAATGTGGCATTGAAATGCCTGAAACGCGGCTGTTCGAGGGGAAGTATTTCGGTTCGAAACGCTTTGATCGGACCGAAGACGGCGGCAAACTGCATGTCATCAGCCTGTCGGCACTCATGAATTTGGACTATCACCTGCCTTCTGCCGATTACGGGCATTTGTTTTGGGCATGCAGCCAACTGACCCATTCGATGAAGGAGTTGTGGAAGGTGTTCCGCGTGATGGCTTTCAATCTCATCATTCGTAACTGCGACGACCATGTGAAGAACTTTGCTTTCATCCGACGCAACGACGAATGGCATTTGGCACCGGCATACGATCTGTTACCTTGTGAAGGTTTGGGCGGTTTTCACAGCCTTTCGGTGAACGGCAACTATAAAAACCCTGGTAAGGAAGATGCTGTTCAACTCGCCGTGAAGTTCGGGTTGCGAAAAGACGAGGCGGAAGCTGTGTTTGAGGAAATCCACTATAAACAAAAATCCTTGCAAATCTATTGATTTACAAGGATTTGCGGAGAGAAATGGTCTCATAATCTTACACCTCAAAATTAGTCATGACCATCCAAAGATCATCGCTTGTTTGTTTCAACTCTTGTTTATTTGAAACAAGGGCCTGTTCTTGGAGTAAATCCACCAACACCTTACGAGTATTGTCTTTTGACACACCTTTCAAGATGTCAAATATGGGCAAATACAACAATGCGTTTCTTTGAAGTTGATTCTTTATCCTCTCATATTTGAGGGTGTCACGATCCTGATGGGAAAAACATTTGTCAAAAATAGCCTTGTGAGCTGGTCTGGTTGAAAATAGTGAAATCGTCTCTGTCTTCTCTGTCTGCTTCCTCGTTACGCTTGTCTTAAGATCTTTCTTCCACATTCAATCATTTTTAATAGGCGTTTTTGTCGCGCTTCTTCATCTCTTTTCGTTTTTTTCTTTCATTATGTAACAAAGAAACTTGGCGTTGCCGATGATATAGCGTCGCCACATGCGGCGGGGCTCCATTATTAAACGGAAAAACCACTCCAACGAGTGCTGCTGCCACCATAAAGGAGCTCTTTTAGCTGTTCCCGCATAAAAATCAAACACTGCTCCAATAGTTCCACAATGACAGTGGATATTTAGTTCATTCCAATGTTTGTATGTCCATTTCTCTTGTTTAGGTGCCGTCATACCAATCCATAGCAGGTCGGGATTCGCCGAGTTGATGGCTTGTATCATGGCTCGGTTGTCTTCCTCTGTGAACTCGGGCTTGTAAGGTGGCGAATAGGTGACTATCTCCAAGTTGGGGTAATCAACTGCCGCCCGATGACATATCAGCGACAGCACTTTCTCGCTAGAACCAAGGAACATCACTTTCCCTCTTACATCTTCCCTCTTACATCTTCCCTCAAGCCTTTTCATCTCGAAAGAAAACAGGTCCCATCCGGCAATACGCTCTTTTGGTTGGCTCTTCGCCTTCAACCATCGGCAGGCTTTCACTATCGAGGCTCCGTCGGGAATCAGAAAATCACCACAGCACAATGCCTCAGCGAACAACTCATCCTTTTGGGCAGTATTGTACGAGTGTGCATTGATGGTGTTGATGAGCACCTTCCCCTGCGGCACCTGCTCCAGCTGCTCTCTGGATTCTACAATGGCTATGGTTTTAAGACTTAACATAGTGATTTGTATATTTCGGCAATTTGGCCGCTGACAGTGTCGAGGTTGAATTTTTCGGTAGCCATTTTCTTCGACGAGACCATCAATTTACTTCTTAAAGCTTCATCAGTTATTATCTGTTCCAGTTTTTCGGCAAGAGCGTTGATGTCGCCGGGCTGGAACAGCAGCATATTCTCGCCGTCAATGGCTACATCGGGGATGCCGCCAACAGGGGTGGTGATGACCGGCAGTCCGTAAGCCCATGCATCCAGAACGGACATGGGGAAACCCTCGGCATAACTGGGGAGGCAAAGGGCTTTGGCCTCGTTATAGGTGCGGTGCTTGGCCTCGCCGTTCACCCATCCGAGCAGTTCCATCTGATTCGCGATGCCCAATTCAAGGGCAAAGGCGCGAGCGCGTTCCTCTTCGCCATTACCAGCCAGGACGATTTTCCAGTCGGGATGCCGTGAAGCAATCGTTGCGAAGGCTCGTATTAGATCGAGATAGCCTTTGCCCTCGTAGAGCGTTCCGGCGAATAAGATATGGTTCTTTTTCTCGTATGTGGCGGTGTTGGTAATGGTCGGGCAGGGATTATAGACCACTTTTAACTTATCGGTGTTTCCGATATGCTTGGCCACCGAGGCCTTTATGCTTTCCGCCAGGAGAATCCCACAGTCGCACTGCTCAAACATTGTCTGATAGAGAGCGTTCCACTCCTCGTCGACTTGAGTGCCCAGATGCAGATGTACCACCGTTTTTTTGCCGAACAACTTGGCGATTTTGAAAAAAGAGATCTTTCGAATAGCCGAAGGTCGCATACCCAAATGGAAATGGACGATGTCATAGAAGGGCAACAGGACAAGGAATTGCGAGAGGCCTTTAACCATGTAACAGAATTTGCGCAGCAGACCGCCGTCGCGATGGGTGCCGATCCAGCGACAATGGCACTGCTGCCACATACTGCTTTGCTCATATAGCTTCAGCACTGCGGTGATGCCGCCACGGGTTTTCCTGCTTGTTGCTACTACAAGAACTTTAGTCATTGCCTTGAATTTTATGGGTTTGGCGGGCAACTAAGGGTTTAAAGATGTTTTTTCCTTCATAATTTCCAGTGTGGTACGGACTTTGCGTTGAGAGATGTCGAAGCGCTCTTTGTCATCGGGATCCAATTCAAGTTCAATCACTTTCTCAACGCCATTCTTTCCTATAATCACAGGTACTCCCAAATAGATGTCTTCATACCCATATTCCCCTTTCAGATAAGCACATGCGGGAAATACCCTTTGTTGGTCACAAATAACAGACTCCACCATCTCGCACACCGCAGCCCCGGCGGCATACCATCCACTGCGTCCCAAATGCTCGATAATCTCTTCTCCACCCAACTGTGTTCGGTGGATAGCGTCCTGAACCTTGGCCTCGTCCAAAAGATTCCTGATGGGTATACCGCCGATTGAAGTGTAACGGGGAAGAGGAACCATCGTTTTGCCATGTCCACCCAATATCAATGCTTGAATATCCTTTGTAGAAACGTGCAACGCCTCGGCAATGAATGACTTGTAGCGAGCAACATCCAGTTGTCCACTCATGCCCATCACCCTGTTGTCGGGGAATCCACAGCACTTCAAGGCACAATAGCAAAGGACATCCAGTGGGTTCGAAACCACAACAATGACAGCATTGGGCGAATATTTAGCCACTTGTCGGCTCACTTCGCATACAATTTTGGCATTTGTGGTCAACAAGTCACTACGCTCCATCCCGGGCTTGCGAGGAGTGCCAGCAGTAATAACCACAACGTCAGAGTTGGCTGTTGCTGAATAATCGCCAGTGAAGCCCTTGACAATGGTGTCGAACCTTTTCACGGCAGCACTCTGCCGCAAGTCTAGGGCCTTGCCCTCGGCCAGTCCCTGCTTTACATCTACAATGATAATTTCGTTGACGAAGTCGCGCTCAGCCAAGCAAGTGGCACACGAAGCTCCGACTTCTCCAGCTCCAATGATTGATACTTTAGACATGAATGTTTATTAGTTATTTGTAAGTCCTATTCCCAGATTGGTAGGGATGCTTGTAGTTTCTCTTTAAGAATGTTCCACAAGAACAAAGGATTTCCAATCACATACCTCCTCCACATCCGCTTAGGTTCAAAAAGCAATCTGTGGAGCCATTCCATCGAATGTTTCTGCCACCACAAGGGAGCCCTTTTCACCGTTCCTGCATAGAAGTCGAACACCGCGCCGATGGTGCCCACATGACAATGAATATCCAATTCCTCCCAATGCAGGTACGTCCATTTCTCCTGTTTGGGCGCCGTCATGCCTATCCATAGCAGATCTGGATTGGCCTCGTTGATGGCCTGCATCATTGATTTATTGTCCTCGTCCGAGAACTCTGGTTTGTATGGAGGAGAATAGGTCACTATTTCCAAAGTTGTTCTCTATGATGAATCTTGTCACTGAGGACAAACCGCTAACATTCTTCGTTGGGTCAAGTGAAGGTGAGACGATGATAACATCCATTTGCCTATTGATTTTTTTTCAGTGTTGTACTTGCAAAAATTGATTCCAGTTCTTCTTTTGAATACCTTTCCTCTTCAGGATATAAGGCTAATTCGTGTTCCATAATCTGTTCGATTGTCCATTTGAATTTTATGGGTTTAGCAGGAACACCACCAGCAATACAGTAAGGCGGAATATCTTTTGTAACCACGGCCCCAGCTGAAATAACAGCCCCTCTACCCACGGTTACACCGCAAAGCAATGTTACATTCATACCTATCCATACATCTTCTTTCACAATTACATCCTTGTCATAACCTCCGGGTTTTTCATCTTCAGTAATTGTACGATAATATCTACCTATTATTTGTGCATGATTACCTGTTGCAACTTTAAAACCTTCAGTAGCACCAGATCCTTTGCCCAAAACAAATTTTGCATTTAGATTAAGGATGACCGCATCTCGAAGCGTATTATTGCCCATAAGATAACAATTCTCGGGCTTTGTTATTTTAATAGGCGGTGTAATGAAAGAATCAGGGGCTATATAACCAAACCGTTTCCTACTATAACCCATATAATCTCTCAAAAGGCAATATAAACCTTTGATAAATCTGTTCTGCTTTATAGAATTACTTATTGACATAACTATATAAAAAAAGATTCTCTAATCACCGATTGAAGAAATCCATGTATTTTCTCGCACAATTCTCTATCGTATAAGAACTATTATCTTTCATCTTTAGCGAATTCTGTCTCAATTCACTCCAATGTTTATAAGAATATTCTAAAGCATCCAAGTACTCCTCAACCGTGTGTCCTTTACTTAATATGCCATTAACCTTATTATCAATTATATCCACTGCGCCACATACCGCAGTAGATACAATTGGAACACCACTAAGACTTGCCTCTAACAAGGTTATAGGCAAACCCTCAAAATCCGATGATAAACAGAATACATCTGCATTGAGCATATAGTCACCAACATTCTTACGCGTTCCTATGAAATGTACATTATTCACCGCCTTTGCCTGAATGGATTTACCTAACTCGCTTTCAAAATTGACACCGATGATTATCAAGTCAGCATGGTAACCTTTCTCTACAAACTTGCCAAAAGCCTCTACCAAAAGCATTTGGTTCTTTTGGGGACTACATCGTGCCACATGAAGATAGATACGACTATCTGCTGCACTTTTATATGAAGCTATTTCCTCTCTTGTCTCATCAAATCTATCCGTTGGTACTATAGGCGCACGACCATTGGCAATGCATACTCCTTTGATTTTTGGATAAATCTCAATCATGTCGCGGTAGTTGGTTTCGCTTAATGCCACAAACCCCATTTTCTTTTTATAACCAAACGTTTTAACAAGAAAACGATAGAACAAAGAATCGTATCCGTTATGAATATCGTTATGAATGGTTTGATAAAACTTTGATCTCCGATTGAGCAGGAATATGGCCAGAATACAATAGTGAGGCATATTATCGCCATGCAAGTGAACAATATCCGCCTTCTCTTTTTTTATGGCCTTGTAGACCTTTATTACTTTATGTAAAGAATAGCCTTTACCAATCCCAACATTTTTGTATGTTACACGCTCAGCCAACTCGGAAGCATAAAACAAATTTCGTTCTGGCTCAACAGAATCATCTTTTATTGCCATTATAGTTACTTCATTGGCCTTTGAAAGCTCGTTTGTCAGGTCAACAGCAAAACGTTCTGCGCCACCAGGCCGAAGGGTAAATACAACTTCAAGGATTTTCATACTTGATAACATTTTAGATATTCATCTGCGATAGACTCCCACCCCATATCCGTCTTCCATTCTTCCTTGATATTCTTTCTCATCGCATTCAGTTTTTCCTTGTCGGAATGTAATTCCATGATTCCATTTGCCAAGTCATTCACATCACAGGGCTTTACTACAATTCCTGTCTTATTGTGTTGAACGGCATCAGCAAGAGCGCCCACGTCAGTAACAACCATCGGTACCTCCAATGTGAAGGCTGTTTGAACAACACCGCTCTGCGTTGCGTCCTTGTAAGGGCAGACACCGAATTCACAAGCCCGAAGCATGCCTGCCAATTCCTTTGTGCCTATATAGTGATTGATGATTTTAACATAATCCAGTTTCTTGTATGGCTCAATGTCGAAATAATACTTCCCACCACCGGCTATCACAAGCATCAATTCGGGATAATGGCGATGTACAATCTTCATGGCTTCCAATAGATATTCCACCCCTTTGTATTCTACAATTTGCCCGAAAAAAAGAATGAAAGGCCTGTCAATCTGGAATGGCAGTGGATCAACATACATGATACTACTATACATACCCAATTTGTTGATAAAGATATGATTTTGGGGAACATCATAATAGGATGCAAATGAGGAAGACTGCCTCTCATTGAGTAATACCAGTTTGGAAATATTCTTAAAAGCCATTCTTCTATCCCTCTCTGCCATTTTATTTGTAAAACCTGAATGCCTGAAAGGATCATGAACGGTCAATACCAACTTATTCTTTATAAGATATAATAATTTCTGTGTCAAGCAAGGCTGTTGGGTTAAATGGATAACATCTGGCTTCTGCCTGATAAAATGTATGACCAGTTTGATCATCAATAGCAGGTTGGCAGGATGGAATTTCTGTTTGTACTTTTGATTGACGATATATACATGCGAAAGGTCGAGAATATTACGGAAGTCGTTAAACTCCTTGTATATTTCCGTTGCGGGATAAATGCCTGTATGCGGATACAATTCTTTTAAATCAATAAGTGTTGACCGCTTACTAAACGATGCTATAGAGATGTAATATTTTACATCATGGCCTTTACGCTGCAACTCTCCTATCAAAGGGAAATCGCAGTCGGAATAAAAAGGTGAGCTGTAATAAATAATCTTCATCTTCTATTCTTTAATATCTCCATACAGCCAATAAAAATGTTCCCTGATTCGGAAGTAAATCCCATCAACAAGAAAAGCAAACAGATATATCAGCGGCCAATCCCCTTTACGTCCATGCACCTCAAAGAAAGAGGTAAATGCTTCCTTGATACATTCCTTACTCACGTGTTTCTTGTATTGATGTATCTTGCAAATAAAGATAGCTCTATTTACGTTATAGATGTCTGGTTCCATGCCAAAATACTGATATGCCCAATTCAGCAGATTTTGGTCTGCCCTTAACTTACGTTCTGCTATCTGTCGTGAATAATTGGGTGAAATATTCTGTGAACTCTGACGCCATTTTACCCTTGCATGAGGTACGGTACACATTCCCTTTTCCCCGCAAAACACAATCCACGTGGC
>Ga0265298_10010333_pt1 | contig 11048 bp, 8 predicted proteins | sample AusTroGonzalo_MG_3_FD_193486 | JGI IMG/M metagenome (GOLD analysis project Ga0265298, IMG submission 193486) | Bovine rumen microbial communities from tropical cattle in Woodstock, Queensland, Australia - Gonzalo_01 | ecosystem: Host-associated > Mammals > Digestive system > Stomach > Rumen ...
GCCCGAACCGTCGTCCTTGTCGTCGCGACGGCTTCCGCGCATCAGACAATAAGCTTTTTTCAGCCTGCCATGCCTCGGCGTCTATCGCTGGTTGCGTGCTCGGGCGCCTCTTGCGCCTGCGAGACAAGGACTTCCTCTCGTGCGACCTTCGCCTCCCCTCGCCTCCGCTTAGTGCGTGGTAACCCTTCAGCCTTTCAACCACTCAACTTTTCAACTATTCAACTATTCAACTTTTCAACTATTCAACCCACAAACCCACAAACCCACCAACCGCTCGACCGGTCATGCTGGGCCGCAAGCTCCTCTTGCTCGACAGGCCTCTCCTCTCGCCTCCGCATGGGCGCGCGGCGTATCCGCCGCGGTCTACACGGCTGCCTCCCTACAGATCTCTCTGCGTACTCTGCGCCCCTGCGCCTCTGCGTTAAACACTTTATAAAAAAGCTACCCACCACTCTCCAACTCTAAACTCCAACTCCTAACCCACCAACCCACAAACCCACAAACCCACCAACCCACAAACCCACAAACCCACCAACCCATAAACCCACAAACCCACAAACCTGACTCCTAACTCCTACCCCCTAATTGTTACTTGCGCCTGGCGGCGCAGACGACTGTAAAAGCGACTTTGGGCTCGCGGCTCGGTCGGTAGGCGTTAGCCCCGGCCCCGGACATGTCGCTTCGCGACGGGTCGAGGCTAAACGCCTATCCTCCCGACCTCGCCACGAGCCATTGTATCCAAAACGTCAACCGATATCCTGCGTAGTCGCGCCGCCCCGGCGCGGATACCACAGTAGGTGCTCAAGACTTTGAGCGGGAGGATAAGGGTTTACGACGAGCCCGTCGCCGCGGCGACAAGTCCGGGGCTCGGCGTAAAGCCTTCCGCTCAAAGGCTTGAGCCAGAAGTCGCCCCCAGTCGTCGCGCCGCAGGCGCAGTAAACCTCTCTCTCCGCGGCGTATCCGCCGCGTTCTACATGTTCTACGCGGCTAACCCTCTCTGCTTCTCTGCGCCTCGGCGTGAAACACTTTATAAAAAGCTACCCACCGCTCTCCAACTCCAACTCTAAACTCCAACTCCTCATCCACCAACCCCTCAACCCCTAAACCGCTATTCTCGAAAATGTGGTATAATACGCCGATATGAATAGGAACATAGTTTGCATCGGGGCAGGGTACATCGGCGGGCCGACGATGGCCGTCATCGCCAAGATGAACCCGGACCGCAAGGTCTTCGTCTGCGACATCAACGCGAAGCGTATCGCCGCGTGGAACTCGAAGAACTTCGAACTTCCCATCTACGAGCCGGGGCTCGTGGAGGTGGTGAAGGAAGTGCGCGGAAAGAACCTCTTCTTCACGACGGACATCAAGAAGGCCGTCAAGGAATGCGACATCGTCTTCGTCGGGGTCAACACGCCGACCAAGATGTTCGGACGCGGCGCGGGCAGGGCGAGCGACCTGCAGTACTGGGAGGCGACGGCCCGCGAGATCAAGGGATACGCCGAGGGCGACAAGATCGTCGTCGAGAAGTCGACCCTGCCAGTCAGGACCGCCGCCGCGATGGAGGCGATCCTTAACGACCACGCCAAGCACGCGTTCACCGTCCTCTCAAACCCCGAGTTCCTCGCCGAGGGCACGGCCATCAAGGACCTCCTCGACCCGGACCGCGTCCTGATCGGCGGACCGTCCACCCCGGCCGGAAAGGCCGCCGTCGCAGAGCTCTGCGACATCTACGCCGGAAAGGGCGGCAGGTGGGTGCCGCGCGAGCGCATCCTCACGACGAACGTCTGGTCCGCCGAGCTCACCAAGCTTGCGGCGAACGCGATGCTCGCCCAGCGCGTGAGCTCAGTGAACGCCCTCGCGGGACTCTGCGAGGCGACCGGCGCGGACGTCGACGAGGTCGCACGCGTGATGGGCGCGGACCGGCGCATCGGCCCTAAGTTCCTCAAGGCAGGGCCCGGCTTCGGCGGCAGTTGCTTCAAGAAGGACGTCCTCAACCTCGTGTACCTCTGTGAGTCGTTCGGACTCCACACCGCGGCCGAGTACTGGGCGCAGGTCATCAAGATGAACGACCACCAGCAGGCGCGCATCGTCTCCCGGCTCTTCAAGGAGATGTTCAACACGCTCGCGAACAAGAAGATCGCGATGTTCGGCTTCGCGTTCAAGGCGGATACCGGCGACACGCGCGAGACGCCCGCCGGATACGTCGCGCGGCTTCTCCACGAGGAGCACGTCCGCCTCGCGATAACGGATCCGAAGGCGATCGACAACGGCAAGCGCGACCTCGCCGACCTCGATGGGATCGTCTGGGAGAAGAACCCCTACAAGGCCGCGAAGGACGCCGACGCGGTCCTCCTGATGACCGACTGGCGCGAGTACCCTGCGCTCGACTGGGAGAAGATCTACAAGTCGATGCGCAAGCCCGCGCTCGTCTTCGACACCAGGAACTGCCTCGACGCCGCCGCGCTCAGGAAGCTCGGCTTCAAGGTGCTCAACATAGGCAAGTAGCGGCCTAGCCTCAGACTATCTCCGCAAGGATCGCGTCGCACACTTCCGTGCCGCGCTCCGTTAGGCGGTAGACGTCCGGCGCGGCGCATCCGCCGCGCACGAGAAGACCCTCGGCGACGAAGCGGTCGAGGATCGGAATCCATTCCGGGAAGCGCGACGCGTCGAGTCCGTCGCGCGTCCTCAGCCGGAACATCGTGCGCTCCTTCAAGTCGAATTCCGGCGTGACGGACGAGGTCGAGGTCGTGAAGGGGGCCGCCGGGTCCGACGACTTCACGCCGCGCGTGCGGGAGAGTCCGATCCTTCCGCACGCGCCTTCGCCGATTCCTACGTAGTCCTCGCCCCTCCATACCGCGAGGTTGTGCCGGCATTCGTAGCCCGGCACGGCGTAGTTCGATATCTCGTAGCGCTCGAGTCCGATCGACTTGAGGTAGGCCGCGGCCTCGCGGATGCGGTCGAGCACAGTGTCGTCGTCCGGAACGCCCTCGAGTCCGCGCTCGTTCTGCAGCGAGTAGACCGAGCAGTGCCTCAGCCCCCAGTCGCCGAGCCTCCCGAGCCACGACAGCGAGTCGCCGGGATAGCCGACTATCAGGTCGATCCCAGCGTTGTCAAAGCGCGACCTTACGAGCGCGAAGGCGCGCGCGGCCTCGTCCGCCGTGTATCCGCGTCCCATCGCGCGCAGCACGCCGTCGTCCAGCGACTGGACGCCCATCGAGATGCGGTTGACGCCGATGGACTTGAGTTCGTCCAGCTTCTCGGGCGTGACGTCGAGCGGATGGAGTTCGACAGTGAATTCCGGTTGGTTGAGGGTTTGAGGGTTGGCGGGTTGGTGGGTTTGTGGGTTGAGGAAGGAGAGGGGCGTTAGGTCGCAAAGAGCGGGCGAGCCTCCACCGAAATATAGGGTCTTTAGGGTCGGGTTGGGGTCGGATAGGGTCGGGTTAGGGTCGGATAGGGTCGCCCCTAATCTGACTCTAATTGACTCTAATTCGACCCTAATTGACCCTAGATACCGCTCTCGTTCGGCGGCAGTAGAGCCCGCGCGCGAGTATAGCGCGCAGTAGGAGCACCTGCTTCTGCAGAACGGGAAATGGACGTAGACGTTCAGATCGACTTCAGCGCCTTTTTGATCCGCGCGACCCTGTCAGTCTTCTCCCACGGGAACTTCGAGCGACCGAAGTGTCCGTAAGCCGCCGTGTCCTCGTACTTCCATCCCTTGGGCGAGAGGAGTCCGAGGTCCTTGATGAGCGCGTAGGGGCGGAAGTCGAACACCTTTCCGGACGCGAGCATCTTCTCGAGCTGCTCGTTCGTGACGCCGTGCGCCGTGCCGAACGTCTTGACGCAGAAGCTCACGGGCTTGTCCACTCCGATCGCGTAGGCGACCTGGATCTGGCAGCGGTCGGCGAGCCCTGCGGCGACGATGTTCTTCGCCGCGTAGCGCGCGTAGTACGCGGCCGAGCGGTCGACCTTCGAGGGGTCCTTGCCGCTGAACGCGCCGCCGCCGTGCGCGGATATCCCGCCGTAGGTGTCGACGATGATCTTGCGTCCGGTGAGTCCGGAGTCTCCGCAGGGACCTCCGACGACGAATTTTCCGGTCGGATTGATGAAGAAGCGCGTCTTCGGCGTGAGGAGTCCGGTTTTCGCGAGGTATTCCGCGGCAAGGCGCTTGATTTCGGCGTAATGCGCCTTTGTCGCGCCTTTCTCGGTGGTCTGGTGCGAGACGACCACGGTGTCGATGGCGACGGGGCGTCCGTCTTCATAGACGACCGACAGCTGGCTCTTCGCGTCGGGGCGGAGCCAGGAGTACTTCGGGTCGGACTTCCTGAGTTTCGCGAACATCTTGAGGAGGCCGTGCGAGTAGACGATTGCGGCGGGCATGAACGACTTCGTCTCGTTCGTCGCATAGCCGAACATCATCCCCTGGTCGCCTGCTCCCTGCTTTTCCTTGTCGGCGCGCGAGACGCCCTGGTTGATGTCGGGGGACTGGCAGTGGAGGAAGTTGTAGTACTTGAACGAGGAGTCCGCGAAATGCTCTTCCGGCACGGTGTAGCCGATTTTCTTCACGATGCGGCGCGCGATCTTCTCGGTATCAAGCTTCTTGAGGACGGAGGTCGTAATCTCGCCGACGTTGACGACCACGTCCGGTCCCACCGTTGTCTCGCACGCTACGTGGGCGCTTTTGTCCAGCTTCAGGCACGCGTCGAGGATTGCATCGGATATCTGGTCAGCCACCTTGTCGGGATGTCCTTCCGAAACGGATTCCGACGTAAAAACGTGGCTATGCTTCATTTTTGTCATTTTTCATTCCCTGTAGACTCAGCTTGTGTCACACGCCGGGCACCATGTCCGGACGTCACAGACTGAAATGATGGCGAATATTATACCAAAAAAATGTGCAGCGAGAGCCTGGCTCTCTTGGCTAAAGATGTTTCGCGTGGAGGAGCTTTTCGGTGATTGAACTAATGATGGTGTCGAGTTTGGAGATTGCGATGCAGCATCGCCGCTTGAGCCGTTTTTTTGGTATAATACCACGTAAGAGAAAATAGGAAAGGCAAAATGAACGACATTACCTTCGAACAAGCGTGGAACTACGGCGGGCCTCTCATGTGGGTGCTCGCGTTCTTTTCCGTGTGGGAGCTCGCGCTCATGCTGTATCTCTGGTACTCGCACCGTCCGGGAATCGTCGTTCCCGAGGCCGTGTCGCGCATCTGCTCGTCCAACGACCCAGAGGCCGAGGGCGGACGTATCGCGGACAGGCTCGCGTCGCAGGCCGAGTGGCTCGCCGACATCGCGGCGATCGCGCCGCTCGTCGGCCTCCTCGGAACGGTCCTCGGCATGTTCCAGGCTTTCGGCGGCATCGCGTCCGACGTCTCCGCCGGCGCCAAGCCGATGGTCCTCGCCCAGGGCGTCTCGCAGGCGATCGTGACGACGATCTTCGGACTCGCGGTCGCGATTCCCGCGCTAATCGCCTACGCGTTCTTCCGCCGCCGCGCCCAGAGGCGCGTCGACGAGATCCAGGAGAGCGCCACCGCCGAGCTCGCGAAGCGCAAGGCCTGAACCAGCGGACGAACCGAAGGAGGATTCGGAATGAGATTCCGCCAGAGAAACCGGTCAAAGGCGCCGATGCTCGCGCTGACGTCGATGCTGGACGTCATCTTCCTGCTTCTGTGCTTCTTCGTCACCGTGAGCGTGTTCTCGCAGTGGGAGAGCGAGATATCCATCAAGCTCCCCAACGCCAAGACCGCCGAGGCGCCGGAGAGGCTTCCGGGAGAGATAATCGTCAACCTCGCGAAGGACGGCGCGATATCCGTCAACTCCGTCAACCTCACGCTCGAGGACCTCGGCGCGAGGCTCGCCAAGGTCGCGAAGTTCTATCCGGGCCAGCCCGTGATAATCCGCGCCGACAAGGACGTGCGCTACGAGGCGCTCGTGAAGCTGATCGACACGTGCCGCGCCTCAGACATCTGGAACTTCTCCCTCGCGACGGAGGGCGAGGAGGTCGCCGAATGACGGCGCTCGCGCTCCTCGTCGCCGCGGTGTCGGTCCTTCCGGCGGACCGGCTCGCGATGGCCGACAGGCTCTTCAACCGCGGCGAATACGCCGCGGCGAGGGCCGAGTACGACTCCCTCTCCGGCGAGCGCTCGGTGTCGGCCGAGGAGGTCCTCTACCGCCTTGCGGAATGCGACCGCGCGATGGGGCGCACGGCCGAGGCCCGCCGCGAGTACGGCGAGCTCATCGAGAAGTTTCCGACCTCGAAGCGGGCAGACCGCGCCCGACTGATGCGCGCCCTCGCGGGCGGCGAGCGCGAGCGCGCGGCGGAGCTGAGGGTGCTCGACTCCGACCGCGTCCCGAACGACGTGCGCGCAGCGGCGCTCTACTACCTCGGCTCCGCCGCGAACGACCCCGAGCTCCTCGCGCGCTCCGTACGGCTCGACCCCAAGGGCAAGTATGCGTCCTACGCCGAGTTCCACCGCGCGTCGATACTCGTGAAGTCCTCCGACCCCGCGGAGCGCCGCAAGGCCGTCGAGCTCCTACTCGGACTCGCCTTCGGCAAGGAGTCGCAGTTCTCCGAGGAGGCGCTCTACCTCGCCGCCGTCCAGAGCTACAACGAGAAGAAGTACGGCGAGGCCGCCAGCATCTTCTCGCGCTACCTCAAGAAGTACCCCGAGGGCAAGCACGCCTCCGGCGTCAGGACGATGACGGCGTGGAGCAACTACCTGAACGGCAAGTTCGCGGACGCCGCCGCGCTGTGCGGCGACGGCAAGACAGACGACTTCGCGTACCTGCGCGGCGCCTGTGCGTACGCGACCGGGGACAACGAGACGGCGCAGAGGCTTCTCAGGGACTACCTCGACCGCTTCCCGCAGGGCAAGTACCGCGCGAACGCGGAGCTTCCGCTCGCCCGCATGGGCTTCGACGCGGCCTCGTCCGACGCCGGCAACGCGTCCGGCGCAATCGAGAACGCCAAGCGCGCCTACGCGCTCTCGGGCCTGCCGGGCGACTCGCTCCGGCTCGCGTGGGCCTACGAGTCCAGCGGAAAGTCCGCAGAGGCGGAGGCGCAGTACGTCGAGACGGCGCAGAAGTTCCCGAACACCGACGACGCGGCCGAGGCGCTGTTCCGCAAGGCGATGGCCGACGCCCGCGCGAAGAAGTGGTCCGCCTGCGACCTCGCGCTCGCCGAGGCCCTCGCGTCCGGCAAGAACCCGAGGCGCAAGGCCCAGTCCCTCTATTGGCGAGGCGTCTCCGCGCTCCAGCTCAACCACGCCGAGGAGGGCGCTGGCTTCCTGCGCGAGGCGCTCGAGCTCGGGATATCCCTCGACGAGCAGCGCGAGGCGAGGCTGATGCTCGCCGACGTCGCGCTTTCCACGGGGAAGACGGACGAGGCGAAGTCCGGCTACGCAAAGCTCGTGCGCGAAGGCGCGTGCGAGCGCATGCCGGCGTCGAAGATCTACGCCGTCGGCTCGCTTCTGGAAGGCGACGAGGCCAAGACCTGCGCGGAGGCGCTCGTCGCGAAGGCCGACTCCGCCGAGTGGCGCCAGGCCGGATACGCCATGCTCGGCGCCGTCGCGGAAAAGGCGGGCAACTTCACGCTCGCCGTCGAGTCGTACCGCAAGGCGATGGAGGAAAAGGCGTGCGTCGCGGACCTCGCGAAGGCGTCCCTCGCACTCGGCAAGCTCGAGGCCAGGGCCGGAGAGCGCGAGCGCGCGGACAAGGCGCTCAGGCGCGCCGTCGAGCTGAACGCGGCGTCGCCGCGCGCCCGGGCGGAGGCGTATGTGGAGCTCGCGCGCAACGCGGCCGCCGCTGGCGATGCCGAGAGCGCGCGCAAGTACGCGACGGTCGTGACGTCGCTCTTCGCGGACGCCGAGCTGTGCGCGGAGGCCGAGAAGCTGCTGGCTGAGAATCCGGAGGCCAAGAAATGACGAAGGAGCGCGGACAGGACCTTGTTGCCGTCGTGATCGTCCTATCGGTCGCGATCCACGTCGGGCTCATGCTGTTCGTGAGGTCGAAGGTGATGACGCACGTCGACCGCTCGGCCTTCCGCGAGCGCCACCGCGATGCGATGCACGTCGAGGACTACCGTCCGGTCGAGGATCCGGTCGCCATCGAGCGCATCAGGGACATCATGTCGGCGCGCGAGGCGCCGGAGGCAGAGGCCTCGGACGCGCCCGCGCCTGCGACGGAGCAGCTTCCGGACAGCGCGCGCAAGCACTGGAACGGAGACGTCCCTGCGCCTGAGGCGCCTGCGCCGGACGAGGTGCCCGTCGCGCCCGAGGCGTTCGACGTCACGCCCATACGCCTCGACGAGGGCCTCGCGCCCGATCCAGTCCCGACCGTGGAGTACGTCCCGCCCGAGAGCCGCGCACTCACCGCTCCGACGGTCGCTGCGGCCTCGGCGTTTGCGATGCCGGTCTCCTTCGGCGCGCCGCAGCCCGCTGCCGAGGCTCCCAGGCTGCCGCCTGCGCCGGTCGAGCGCGCGAGCATAGACGCAGGTCCCGTCGCCAAGGCGGAGGTCAAGGCCGCGACGCCCGCGCCGGTTCCGGACCAGGAGGTCTACGACAAGGTGGACGAGAAGATCGTCGAGAAGGAGAAGGAAGCGGTCCGCGAACTGATGGACGTCGAGGACGCGGCCCCGCTCGAGAAGTTCGTGAACCTCTCGGCCCTCCGAGCGGACGACGGACAGTGGACCTACTTCAAGCTTATGGTATCCCCGCGGACCAGCCTCCAAGTAGTCCCTAAGGACGTCGTCGTCCTCATCGACGCGTCTGGCTCCATCGGCTCCGAGCGCCTCCTCAGCTGCCGTACGGCCGCGAAGGGCATCCTGCGTTCCGCACTCAACTCCGGCGACAGGTTCAACCTCGTGGCATTTCGCAACAACTTCTCCTATGCGTTCCGGCGCTGGCAGGACTGCAACCAAATGTCCTTTGCGGCGGCCGACAGGTGGCTCTCCAACCTTGCAGCCCACGGACGCACCGACGTGTTCGGCACGATACGCTCCGTCCTCACCCTGCCGCGCGACCCAAGGCGCCCGCTCATCGCCCTCGTCGTGACTGACGGCGACGCGAACGCGGGCGTGAGCGACACGGCGCAGATACTCTCGAAGTTCACCGACCTCAACGACGGACTCGTCTCCGTGTACATGTACGGCGTAAAGAGCAGCGCGAACCGCGAGCTCATCGACGTCCTCACCCACGGCAACCGCGGCGAGAGCTTCATCTTCGGCGGCCTCCGCTGGAAGGCCGGCTCGGGCATCGAGTCGCTGTCGGAGCGCTTCCGCGACCCCGTGCTCACCGACCTACGCGTCATATTCACCGCGGCATCGCGCGCCGAGGCGTATCCGCGGCTGCTCAGGAATCTGTATCGCGGCGACACGGTGACGCTCGTCGGACGCGTCCCGAAGGGCGTGGAAGAGGTGTCGTTCTCCCTCAAGGGCCTGAACGGATCCGACACATACGAGGCCTTTTTCAAGGTGCCCCTCGGAAAGGTCGCGACAAGCCAGAGCGTCGTGTCCGAGTGGTCTGAAGAGCGCGCGATCGACGCGAAGCTGAGATGACGTCGGACGGCATCGAGATCAGCGTCGTGATCCCGTGCTGGAACGTGGCACCGTGGCTCGGACGCTGCCTCGACTCCGTGTTCGCGGCTCTCCCCGCCGCCGCGGAGGCAATTGCTGTCGACGACGGTTCGGACGACTCGACGCTCGATATTCTCAGGGAAAGGGCGGCGCGCGAGCCGCGCCTCCGCGTGCTCGCACTCGGCCACCGCGGCGTATCCGCCGCGCGTAATGCCGCCCTCGACGCGGCGGGCGGCAAGACAGTCTTCTTCGTCGATCCCGACGACCAGGTCGCGCCGGACTTCTTCTCCGCGATGTCCGAGGCGCTTTCGCGCGACGGCGCGGACGTTTGCGTCTGCGCGTTCTCGGGCGCGCCGCTCAAGGGCGACTACCGGTTCGGATCCGGCGAGGGCATACGCGCGGGCTATCTGCCGCGGGTGTTCGGATACTCCTTCGACGACGTGCGCGCGTGGTATGCGGGCAAGCCGCTCTTCGCCGATCGCGAGATGGCGAGCGCATGCCGCATGGCCTTTCGCCGCGAACTTCTCGACGGCATCCGTTTTGACGAGACGATAGAGCTCTACGAGGACGCGATGTTCGTGTCTGAGGCGCTTCTCCGCGCGAAGTCGATGACGTGCGTCGACCGCGAGCTGTACACGGTCACGGACCGCGAGTCCGGGGCGATGAGGTCGATTCCGAAGAACGGCGCGCGGCTGTGCCGCAACAAGCTGAGGCTTCTCGCGAAGCGACGCGCGCTTGACGAGGCGGAGGGCGGCTCTCTCGGACCTCTCTACGCCGCGTCGTGCGTCTTCTCGGCGCTCGAGATGCTTTCCGCCACGGTCCGCGGCAGGTTGCCGCGCCGCGAGGGCATCGCCTACCTGCGGGAATATCTCGCCGACGGATTCGTCCAGCGCTCCCTTAAGTCTTTTCCGATTTCGTGGCGGCGTCCGGTCGTCGCCTGTGCGGTCCTAGCGCTTCGCGTCGCGGTTCGTTAGGCTACGGGCGTAGAGTCGAGGACTCGCTGAGCGACGTCGTTCGTGCTGACGCCGTCGAGCGAAGCGCGGTAGTCGAGCACGAGGCGGTGGTTAAGCACGGGAAGCGCGACTGCGCGTACGTCGTCGAAGCCGACCGAGGGACGTCCGTCGAGCAGCGCGACGGCGCGTGCGGATTCAGCAAGCGCGATCGCCGCGCGCGGAGAGGCGCCGTACTTCACGTGCTCTGCGCCGTGCGTCGCGGCGACGAGGCGTCCGATCCACGACGCCACGGCTTCCGGCAGAACGACCCGTGCCGCCGTGTCGAACGCGCGGACGAGCGAGTCCTTCGACAGGGTGAAGCCCGGGTCGGGCATCTTGCCCTGCGAGCGCGACGAGACTATCGCCGCGAGGGTCGCGGCGTCCGGCGAGCCGACGCGCAGGCGGAAGAGGAAGCGGTCCGTCTGCGCCTCTGGGAGGGGATACGTCCCCTCGAGCTCGATGGGGTTCTGGCTTGCAAGGACGAAGAA
>Ga0265298_10010334_pt1 | contig 11047 bp, 9 predicted proteins | sample AusTroGonzalo_MG_3_FD_193486 | JGI IMG/M metagenome (GOLD analysis project Ga0265298, IMG submission 193486) | Bovine rumen microbial communities from tropical cattle in Woodstock, Queensland, Australia - Gonzalo_01 | ecosystem: Host-associated > Mammals > Digestive system > Stomach > Rumen ...
GTGAATTCCATATCGTCGTAAAGGTCTGGATAAATATATTCGCCAGTAGTAGCATCCTTGTTATCGTCATGGACTCTGAGCGTAACCTTGTACGTATTCTTCACTTCGTAATCGAGAACAACGCCTTCCTTAGTGCGGAGGACACCACCCGGAGTCACGTCAAAGACATCGACATCGCCACCGATAATATCGACTCTGTTATTAAGGAACGGGCTCGTTGCACCAGCATAAGTATCGTAATCTTTAAACTTGACCGCATCCGAAGCGTACGTTTCGTCTTCAGCAATCAAGATTTGCTTCTTTTCCGTTTCGGCGTAATCGAAGTACGGTTTTTCGTTCACATCCGTAATGTCAATCGTGAAAGTGGCGTCCGTGCAAAGCAAGGTATTGAACGAGGTTGCCTTGGTGTCGCAAAGTTCCACCTTAATCGTGTACTTTGTACCAGCCTTTTTCCATTCTTCGTAATCGAACGGTTCCACACCGGCCTTCATGGTTACAACACCCGTCGTCAGGCCAATTTCGAACAAGTCCTGAGCCGTACCACCCGTAATTTCGTAGAAGTAAGCGTCGCCTTCGTTATCTTCGGCCTTGATTTTACCGGCCATTGCCTTTGTTGCATTTTCGGGAACTGCAAGTTTAGTCTTTTCCAAATCCACGAAGTGAGGCGGCTTGTTGTTGGAATCCACAAGCTTGACCAAGAGGCCACCTTCGAACTTGTTACCCGAGATAACGGCACCGTTCAAGTTCATAATCTTGAACAACATGTATTCATCGCCTTCAATCTTGTCGTCATCGACAACATGGAGCCATGAAGAATATTCAGGCACAGTCGGCTTACGCTTGCCCTTCTTAATAACGATGTGTCTATACTCGCCAAGATCGCAAAGCGGCATTTCATGGTCAGTATTAGACTGAGTTTTGGTTTTTACACCATCCGTTTCTGTAATTGTAATGCCCAAGTCAGCAGGTTCAGCAAAAGAACCCGATTCGCTCTTGAGGGTTCCATATGCACCACCAGTCGTATCAAGATCGATACCGAAGAACGCAAAGCAGTAGTCAAAGGAAACTTCGGTATGGGCGGTATCCGTCAGGGCGAATTCCATGTCGTACCACTTATCCGTTTTTTCCTTAAACTTGTCACCGGCAAAGACGTTTGTCTTGATTTCGGGAGAGTTGAACGGAACGTAGTGGAATTCACCATTAAATTCAGATTCAAACCAAAGCCACTTGCCAGCAATCAACTGACCAGCAATGCTCAAGTGGTCATAAATCATAAACGAACCAGAGGTCATAAAGGTTCCCTGGAAATGGGCTCCATCGCCAGCTTCTCCAGAACTCGCCTTGAAAGGCATCCATTTCACATCAGCCGGCGTATAGAACAAAAGATTACCCGCATAGTTAGAATCCGGGACAACCGTAGCCTTGCTCAAATCAAAATTATCCCAATTTTGGGTTGTTTCGTTCCAAGTTGCATCATCATTGACATAGACAACCTGAATTCTCAAGTCATTGGCAGAATTATTAAAATCAAAGCCATCCCTTGAGAACACACGCGTCAAGCGGCCTGTTTTTTTGTTCGCATTCTGCTTGTTAGAGGGCATCAAAATATAGAGCTTTTTACCCGTATGGCTAGAAGCCTGGATATTCTCCACATACTTGTCAAACCAAACGTGTTTCGGCGATTCAGCCAAATCAGCAGCGGTAATAGGCGGGACCTGAATATACTTAGTTTCTTCGACTGGCTCGGTCAAAGTAACAGCAGGATCCCATGAAACTCCCGACAAATCAAATACAGGAACGGAAAGATTCTTTTCGGGTGTAGGAACATCTGTTGGGCAATCAGAAAAATGACCATCAAGAGCCTCTAAAGGATTACCATTAGCATCCTTATTTACAAACAAATCAGGCAAACCTGGGACAACAACATCCGTCATACCAGGAACAGCCATGTCCTTATCCCAGTCGGCATAGATTTTGCCACCACTTTTATGAACATTTGCAATAAAGCGTCTTATTACAGTGACAGCATCACCATTTGTGTTCGCAAAGCGATCTGGAGAATCAAAGAAGACTTGTCCTTCAAAGCAATAATTTCCCTCATACTTCACACCACCAGCATTATACCAGCCAGGAAGTACAAGCCAGCCTGCACGGACCGGTCCGACCAGTAGGGAGTCGAAATCGGCACCCATACCTGGATAACTGATTTCGATATCGTTACCAGAAACAATCGGACCACCAAGCGTGTGGTACCCATTACGGAAATAGACTTTACCCTTAGCCGTTCCAGTATAGCCACTCGGCTCTGCAATTCTAAACTGACCTTTATTGAAGATAACAGAATCAGTACCCCAGAGCTTATACTTCATAAGCTCGTTCCAGAGGTACTGGTTTTGGGCTTCATCGGTAACAGCGGCGCCATCCTTTTCAAAATGAAGAGGACTCAGCAATACGGTGTCGCGTTCAACTTCGGGCAAATCTTCATCGTCTGCCATAGCAGGGACTGCCAGCCCTAGTGCGGCCGCCAGTGTGCTCAAAATTGTTCTCAAATACAGATTTCCTTTTTTCATAACAAACCCCGAACAAGAAAAATCCAGTTTTTTATGACCTCAAACACCTAATAATGAATATAGTAACAAATATTTAACAGTAAAACATTAGTTACGAAGAAAAGTACAAAAATCGGGGTAATTTTGACCACTTTTCAAGAGTTATCACACAGTCCCCGTATTATATGGGATATTTAGTTTCACTAAGTCATCCAAAACCCTTGAAAAAACGTTGTACTGATTCTATATTTAAGGGTCCTAGGCCCTGCGCAATGATTATTTGCGGGCAACTCGCCAGGGCGAAAGCAGCAACGGACTTGCGGATCTTTATGTGCTCAGGTAGCCTAGGATTTTTTATATTGCGCCCGCCAAGGGCGTTTTTTATTTAATAAGCGATTACCTCTATGATTCTTTGGACGATTCGACATACCAAGCCTTACAATCCGAAAGACGTTTGCTACGGAAGGCTAGACTTTGACGTCTCCCCCACTTTTGAAGATGAATCCGACAAGGCGCTCAAGGCGCTCGTAGAATCAGGAGCAAAGCCGACTCGTTTGTTCTCAAGTCCGCTCATCCGCTGCACCAAGTTCGCAGACAAGGCCTCTAAAATGCTCGACTTGCCCGTCGAAAAAGAGCCTGCGATTATCGAACTCAACTTCGGGACATGGGAAGGCCAAAAGCTGACGGAAGTACCCCGTTCCGAGATGCACGCATGGACAAGCAACCTTCGCGGATTCCGCTTCCCAGAAGGCGAGAACTTTTACGATATAGACAAACGTGCAGGTGATTTTTTGGACAAGCTCCCCGATGACGGCGAATTCCTGTGCATCACGCACGCAGGCGTAATCGCCGCACTACAGCATTCCCGCTGCGGACTGCCGGACGAAGTCTTCGTCGAAGGGATGTTTACCTACGCCATGGTGACGCGCTTTGAATTTACTCGTAACGCCGATGGAATGTACCACGGAACGTTTACGAAGATTCACGACGGGATTCCGATGCCCTCGCTCAAGATGGAAAAAGCGTAGACGAGACTTGACTGGATCCTTCGCTTCGCTCAGGATGACGGCTAATGGAGCGGGATGACGAATGGCGTCTTTAAAAATCGAGCGAGAACACCGCTTGGGCACCGCCTTCGAAATTCGGAAGGACGGCCATGTGCAAGGGATTGTCGAAATCGCTTAGGAGCGCATCTACCGCGGCATCGGCAATGGAGTACAAGTAAATTAAGACTCCGCCCCAAATATAAGTGTTACGGTTTTTGCGGTAATACGTTATACGTTCTGTAATTCGATCGTACTCTTCGGACTTGGGATTTTCTTTTTCGACCAAGTGTTTACGGTCAAGGTAATAATTGACCATATTCTGCGATGTAGAAACACTTGCGATTGCGCCGAGAATGCCCATATAGACAAGGCCCGCCTTGCCAAAATCACGGTTGAAAATCTGTCCGCCACCCGGCAAAAGTCCCCAAAGAACAGCGGTCTTCATGTCGCGATATTCCGTGCTCCGGTAGTTATTGTTGTACCAGATGCCAAAAGTATCGAACATGCCGTAAAGATGCACACCGATGAGCCAAGCCAGCTCGGCCTTACGTACGTCTTCTTGCTCCATTTTCTTATCGCTTTGGGCACGCACGCGTTCTAGGAATTCTAGACGTTTGGCGTGATACACAGCAATACTATCGCGGGAAGCCTTGTTTTTATTGGCTTCAAGCACCTTCGTCGTGAAATACAGGACAGAATCCTGGAAAGGGCGAGCACGATCCAAAAGCCTATCACGCTGGTAAGACCTGTTAAAAAAGACATCGTAAATCAGCAAGCCTTCGATGCCTGTCAAGAATCCGCCACGGACATAGTGTTCCGTGTAATACTGGCCACCCCCCGGGAGGAGGCTAAATAGCATGGCGTACTTGAGGGAATTGCGCTTTGTCGGGATGTCCCATTCGTTCACAGGGAGCGTATCAATTGCCAAAATCCCTGTTTTGCCCTTCACAAGCGGCGTTGTAGCGACTTCAAAATCCACGTCAGCAGGCGGTTCCGGGACGTCTTCGTCATCGGAATCTTCGTCAGCATCCGCGTGAGGCACGTAAGCCGAGTCGGCGGAAGCTACAGGCGCTCCAGTCTGTGCGAAAATTGCCACGCACAGCACCAAAAGAGCCGTAATGAAGGATTTCAGAGTCATTGAGGGCGAATATAGAAAAAGTTTGTACGAGCGGCGTCAGAGCCAAGAGCCGCGAGAGCTTGAATTTATTTAATTTTTGGGCGTTATTTTTCAGATTTTTATAAAAATGTCTGTTTTTGACATTTAATGTTTTTAACTTATGGGTGTAATGATGAACGAACCAATCAATATCGAACACGAAATTCACGAACTGGCCATGAAGATCAAAGAAGAACTGATCAATCGCGGCGAGATGATGGCAACGGCGGAATCCTGCACGGGCGGGCTTATCGCATCGAGCATCGTCAACGAAGCGGGTTCTTCTGCGATTCTGAAGGGGGGAATCGTCGCTTACCAGAACGAAGTCAAGCACGAAATGCTTGGCGTCAGCGATGAAATCCTCGAAAAATACGGCGCTGTCAGCGAACAGACCGTAAAAGCCATGGCCGAAGGCGCCCGCCAGAAATTCCACTGCGAATGGGCGGTCGCTACGTCGGGAATAGCAGGCCCAACCGGTGCAGAACCGGGAAAACCTGTCGGTACAGTATGGATGTGTGTCGCCAATAGTTTGCAAAATGAAGCTTTTTGCGAAATTTTTGCAGGAAATCGAGGCCAAATCCGTGAAAAAAGCGTGTATAAGATAATGAGCAAGCTTCTTTTTTTGCTGAATAGCCAAAAAAGCACTTGCACAAAAGTTCACTAATTAGTATATTAACAAAAAACAAAGATAAAACGGAGTCTATAATGGCTAAGAAAACAACAACACCCACTAGCAACCTTTCCAGCGAAAAAGCAAAAGCAGTCGAAGCCGCAATCGCCCAGATTGAAAAGAATTATGGTAAAGGTTCCATCATGGCACTCGGCCAACAGCCGGTCGAAGACATCCCTGTCATTCCGACGGGCTGCATCCAGCTCGACATGGCTCTTGGCGTAGGCGGATTCCCCCGCGGACGCATCATCGAAATTTACGGACCGGAATCTTCCGGTAAGACAACGCTTGCACTCCACGCCATTGCCGAAGCCCAGAAGCTTGGCGGCGTAGCGGCATTCATCGATGCCGAACACGCCTTTGACGCGGTCTACGCCCGCAAGCTCGGCGTCGATATCGAATCGCTCCTCGTGTCCCAGCCGGACACTGGTGAACAGGCTTTGGACATCGCCGAAACGCTCGTGCGTTCTGGTGCCATCGACATCATCGTCGTGGACTCTGTGGCAGCCCTCGTGCCGCAGGCCGAAATCAACGGCGAAATGGGCGACAACCACGTGGGCCTCCAGGCTCGCCTCATGTCCCAGGCTCTCCGCAAGCTTACCGGTATCCTCTCCAAGTCGAATACCTGCATGCTCTTCATCAACCAGCTCCGTATGAAGATTGGCGTGATGTTCGGCAACCCGGAAACGACCACCGGTGGTAACGCCCTCAAGTTCTACGCCACGCAGCGTATCGACATCCGCCGCATCGCCGCCATCAAAAATGGCGAAGAAGTCATCGGTAACCGCACCCGCGTAAAGATCGTGAAGAACAAGGTCGCCGCTCCGTTTACCCAGTGCGAATTCGACATTCTCTACGGCGTGGGCATTTCTCGCGAAGCTTCCATCCTCGACCTCGCCTGCGAACTCGACATCATCCAAAAGAGCGGCTCCTGGTTCAGCTACAACAATGAACGCATTGGACAGGGCCGTGAAAACACCCGTCTCTTCTTGAAGGACAACGTAGACCTCTGCAACGAGATTGAACAGAAGATTCGTGAAAGCATGAAGGACGTGGAACTCTTCAAGCTCGGTGAAAACGATGCCGTTGACCTTGGCGATGACGGTGACGGCGAAGCTATCCAAGAAGAAGCTTAGTCCGCGTATGCCGACCCTCGTCCCGGAACAAGTCCGGGATGACAGGCCGGGGTGACAAGTGCAAACAAAAACATTTCTTCCTGAAAAAACATAAACCTCGGCCTTTCCTTCAGCCATTGGGATGGGTCGGGGTTTTCTTTTTATACAAGTTTACGCAACTTTAACTTTAAAGTCCGCAAATTTATCTATTTTAATTGCATGATTCAAAGCGCAAAATTGGCGGTCAGCGCCATCTGCATTTCGATAATTCCATTGATGGCTCAGGGGGTCAAGAAGACAGTCTGTCCGCGACTCCTGGCCAATTCGTCCATGATTGTAAACATCGATGGAAAGTTCGTCAATGAAGAAAAAAACAAGACGAGCACCTCTATCGAATGGCGCCACCACGACGATGCGCTTGATACGTTCTTTGTAAAGCTAAACGACAGCCCCTCGTTCACCTACATCACGGCAGGCAAGTTCCGCTACATGGAATTCGAGGAAGGCAAGGTCAAAAGGCAGCTCGGGCTGCACCACCTCAGAGAAAATATCGGCAAGACGCCCCTAAGACTCGACGATCTAGAGCTTTTGGCGAACGGATACTTCAAGTGTCCCGATTCCACAAAGCCGGACCAGAATCCCAACGTTCTTTCTACAGCTGTATCAAACACCTGGTGGAGCGTCGTCATCGATTCACTCCCCCACCCTGAAAAGGTGGTCATGCGAGGCGCCCCGAAAAAGCCCCGCTACATATCCGTTGCCAACTGGAAATCTTACGCCGGGGAACTTCTCCCAACGCTCGCGAGCATGTCTAGCGAAGACTACAGCGGAAGTCTGTGGATTCGTGCCGCTTACCCCAAAAAAGTTCTTGAAACAGATCCAACGCAGAAACCGGTCAAGCCCAAAATTCTTTTACCGGTTCCCAAATTATTTGGAAAAATTGCTGTGGAAGGGGAACGAAAAATACCCCTTATACTCAAGCTGAATCAACAATTGCTGAGCGAATGAGCCATTATAGAAGCGCTTCTTGTCGCGCCTCCACATACCAGCTTTAACGATAAAATTGCGAAGCCCGTCATTCCATGAGAAATGGGTCCCGAGAAGCACCATTCGGTAGCTCAGGGATTCCTTTCTGACGCTTCCGCCGCTACGCAAAAGTCCGGTTTTGAGGTACATGCCTTCGTAAAGGATGGATACCAGGTCGTTCACCGGAAAGCGGCCAAAGCTCTGGATTTCAATGATGTAGTCGCGGCTGAACACAGGGATATTGCGTTCGTAGTCATAGCTTTTGCCTTCAAAATCCGTGCTGATGTCCGAAAGCACATAATGGGCACCAACGCCAATGGAACCGCCATGAGGCAACGAGTAGCTAAGGTCGATGCTCATGTCAAAAAGTTGTGCGTAATCAAAATCAGAAGAGTCCGATTTGCCCACATGGTCCAGGATGTATTCAGAGTTCCAGGTTTCGGCAATATGGCCCTTTCCCTTTACATCGGCATTGACCATTTCCAAATTAGACTTGAAATAAAAGTAGCTTTCATAAACGAAATTGAATTCAATTTGCGGGTTCACCTTGAACGGGCGGAGACCAAGCCCAGCGCGGTAGCCCCCATAAAACGGAGAAACTTCGACCGAGGCGTCCATCTTGAGGTATGCCGAGGCTAAGCCGAGCGGTTGGCCATAATTCACCGGTCCCAAGGGTTCAAGCCACGTATAACGCAAACCGACATTCGCCTGCGGCACCCACTGCCCCCAGACTATCGGGGTATTTATCATGCCGCCCCAGGAAAGGTTCGGACCATAACGGAGTCCAACCAAATTAGACTGGTCGACACCTATCGCACCAAAGCACAATGAGCCCCAAATCGCAACATTAAGTAAAATAATTTTAAACAAAACGTTAATCTTATTCATTTCAGTGTAAAATCTAAAAATTATTTAGCTACTCGCGCAATAAATTCTTATTTTGTGGTCATCAAATACAAGGAGATCCAATGAAATTTTCCCATCTGTGCGCACTTTCCTTTGGTGCACTCATGCTCTTTGGATGTACGAATAGCAAGTATTCGTCGCCCGTGCTGATTGAACGCGGCGTCGGCCAGAACGAATACGAACGCGAGTACTTCATTTCCAAGGAAAGCATGGGCATCGACAAGCACTTGCAGAACACCTTCAAGCAGGGTTACATCGAAGAAGGCATGACGACCGACATGGTGAACCTTCTGTGGGGACCTCCCGATCACGAAACCGCTGACGGCATGGTCTGGGAATACTTCACTCGCGAAGGCAAGCTCATCACGCGTCTCTTCTGGAAGTACCCGGAACAGGCTCGTCTGAAGGGCTACGAAGGCGAAAAGATTCTCGACAAGATCGAAGGTGACCGCTACGGTGGATCTCCGGCTCCGAGCTCCTCTCGCTCTAGCACGTACGATCACTAATCGTTGCTTATAAACAACTGCTCCCCTTGGTTTAACCGCCGAGGGGCTTTTTTTATAAAAAAGGCGGCCCCGGAACTGAGTCCGGGGTGACAGCAGAAAGAGGATTTTCTACATTTACGCGCGTTAAATTTTAAACCTCTCAAGGAGTTAATTATGCGTCAGTATATCATTGCTGGTAACTGGAAGATGAACAAGACCGTTAGCGAATCCGTTCAGCTCGCTAAGGATATCGTGGAAGCCGTCAAGGACGTGAAGAAGACCGAAGTCGTGATCGCTCCGACTTACCTCGCAGCTGCTAAGGTTGCAGACGTCGTGAAGGGCACGAACGTGAAGCTCGCTATCCAGGACATCCACTGGAAGGATCAGGGCGCATACACGGGTAAGGTTTCCATCGACATGGTCAAGGAAATCGGTGCTGAATACGTGATCATCGGTCACTCCGAACAGCGTCAGTACTTCCACGAAACGGAAGAAACCGTGAACCTCAAGGTCAAGAAGACTCTCGAAGCTGGCCTCAAGCCGATCATCTGCATTGGTGAAACTCTCGACCAGCGCAACGGCGGCATCCTCAAGGAAGTTCTCGGCCTCCAGGTCAAGGGCGCTTTCAAAGACGTTTCTGCTGAAGACGCTGCTAAGTGCGTTCTCGCATACGAACCGGTTTGGGCAATCGGTACTGGCGTTACCGCTACCGACGAACAGGCTGAAGAAACTCAGGCTTACGTCCGCTCCGTTGTTAAGGAAATCTACGGCGAAGCTGTTGCAGAAGGCATGCGCATTCAGTACGGTGGCTCCATGAAGGGTGCCAACGCAGCTGGCCTCCTCGCTCAGAAGGACATCGACGGCGGTCTCATTGGTGGTGCAGGCCTCAAGGCTAACACCTTCAAGGAAATCATCGACGCTGCTGAAGCCAAGTAACTTTTAACGATTTTAACGAAAGGAACGTCACAAATGACAACTCTCTTTTGGGTATTGATCGTCCTCCACGTGTTTCTCTGCTTTTTCCTCGCTCTCCTCGTTCTCGTTCAGAACGATAAGATGGGCGGTTTGGCAGGTCTCGGTGGCATGACTTCGCAATCTGCATTTTCTACCGCCGGCGCAGCGACCTTCATCCAGAAGCTGACTCGTGTCGTTGCTGTGATTTTCTTCATCGTGGTTTTCGCTCTTGGCCTCATCACGGCTAAGCAGGACCAGGCAGTCGAAGAATCGACCATGCAGAAGGCAACCCGCGAAAACGCAGCCGAACAGGCTCCGGAAATGCCGGTTCTCCCGGCAACATTCAACGCCCCGGCTGAAGCAGCTCCTGCTGCACCGGCTGCCGCTGAAGTCAAGGCTGAAGCTCCGGTTGCTCCCGCTGCCGAAGTGAAGGCAGAAGCCGCTCCGGCTCCTGAAGCTGCTGCTCCGGCAGAAGCCCCGAAAGCTAAGAAAGGCAAGAAGAAAGCCAAGTAAAAGTTTAGATTGACTTGATTTCAAGTCGGTCAAACCGCATTCAGAAGTCCGCCCTGCGCATCGCAAGGCGGATTTTTGTATTTTGAGTAAATGATGAGAGTTATCCTGTTCTTAATACTTTGTGTTTACGGCTTTGGATTTTCTGCAAGTCAATCCGCCAATTCTGCCGAAGTGGATTCATTAACACACATTCTGCAAAGAAAAAGCACAGGCGGCAATCCACAATCGACGGGCACATACTTTGTACAAGATAACTATCCCGATGATTCCCTCGAAACCAACCCATTATTAAGCTACATTGCCGTAGATGAAAGAGCCACGCACAACGCGAGAGTCCTACTCTACAACGCATTAAAGAACGAGAATCTGGAACCCGACGAATTACTGCAGCTTATCGAACCGGAAAATCCAGACGACCCGTTTGTCACCAATTACGAAAAACTGCAGCTCTACTTTATAGCGCAAAAATATGACCTCGCCATAGACCACTGGATAAACAAATACATCGCCGACGAACCCCAAGTAAAGCATTTTCCGTCGGCACCAAACGTCTTGGGCGACTATCTAAATAAAAGAATGAGCTTAAGAGATTCAAACAATATAAAAGTGCAGTTGCATCTTATAGAA
>Ga0265298_10010336_pt1 | contig 11046 bp, 24 predicted proteins | sample AusTroGonzalo_MG_3_FD_193486 | JGI IMG/M metagenome (GOLD analysis project Ga0265298, IMG submission 193486) | Bovine rumen microbial communities from tropical cattle in Woodstock, Queensland, Australia - Gonzalo_01 | ecosystem: Host-associated > Mammals > Digestive system > Stomach > Rumen ...
CGCATAAATTTCGACATTAAATATCGTCCTGAGATCGAATCAGGCCGTTATAAAGTCCAAACGAGAGATGGTAAGCCAGCGAGGGTTATTTTGTGGGATGCTTTAGGCCCATTTCCAATAATAGCACTTGTTTCATTCGGTGATGAAGAAGGCCCTTATAGCTACACGAAAGATGGTAAAAGCAGTACTTATAATATGAATAGTTGGGGTGACCTTTTCATCCTCACCGATGAGCCGGAACTTACTCCTTTTGAAGAAGCAGTAAAACAACTGATGCAAATCGTATCTGCTTATGGCTCTCCAGACTATGTAGAAGATTCCGATGTAAAAGACAGAGCAAAGAGGCTTCTCGACCTCGCCAAAAAGGAAATCCTGAAGGATATGCCGAGGTGGAAGAAGTATGGTAATGGAGCTTGTGGTGGAGGGAATTTTCCTATTGCTATCTGTAAAGTTGGTTGTGGCTATCGGCTAGTAGAAAGCCTTGTTTCAGGAGATGAGTATATAATGCTTTCCGACCTTGAAAAGCTGCCGAAGGAGGACTGAGAAATGACTAGAGCAGAAGAATGTAAACATCGTGGCACCATGACGCTAACCCCAACAGAAAATGATGGATGGAGAGTGTTGGATTGGTGCTTCTTTAAGAGAAGGGCAATAAGTGAGGAATGTCCTGTAGATTGTCAGTTTAGAGATAGGGAGGTGGATTATGAATAGAGTAGAAGAATTGTTCATTAAAGCACTTGACCGTGCTGTAGAACTTACAAAAAAAGGATATGAGTTGACCGATGGCGACAAAAAGACTTGGTATAAAGATTTCGCAATGTACAGTAAACAAGCCGAGCAAGACCTGGCGCTGACTTGGAAGGACATAGAATTTATTGCCAACACTGTCTGGAATCTTCGTATCCACAATGATGGATCTATGAATGACAAACCTATTTATGAAGAAACTCTTAGACGATTCAACTCAAAACGGGAGGAAAGAAAATGAGATGCGTAGACTGTCCTAATATAACATGCAATTCCAGAACTGCCGTTGGCGGATGCGCTTTTAGAATTTATGATAGGGAGGAAGTTGATTTCGACTGGCAATCCTTCCGCAGAGAGGCGGCGAAGGATATACTGTGCGCTATGATAGCCGCACCGGGGCCAAGCCTTGTTGTCAATGACGCAATAGATAAGTCGGTTAAAGCGGCAGATTTGTTAATCAGTCGGTTAAAGGAGGAGCAGCAATGAGCCTGGTAGCACACTTAAATTTTGATGATATGACTTGTCGCTGCCCATCGTGTGACGAGATTGTAGAAGTCGAAGACAATGATATTAGCGGGACTGCCGATGGGCTGCCTGAATATATCGTGGTTTGTCCCGAATGTGGGCAATCGTTTTATACATCGGAAGTTTATTAGGGAGGACAAACAATGACCGAGCAACGAATCACAGATTTTTGGAACGAACACGCCCTTGATTATAGATCGGGGAAGATTTCTGAGTTCGGGTTAATGGAAAGAACGGCAAAGCACTTCTACAACCTTGCGCTGGAGGAGGTAAAGGTGGCGGTAGTAAGAAGGATAAATGTCATTCCGAAAGACGCATCTGGGCATAAAGCAATTTGTCATTTAAGTGCAATCAAAGATTTTATCAACGAACTAAGCAAATGAGTATGTCCAAATACAGAAAGAAACCAGTTGTGATTGAAGCCGTCCAATATGACGGCAAGAACTTCTTTGCAATAAGAGATTTTGTCGGAGACAAGCTCGAAATTCGACAAGGCCACAAGGCTGGATGGCGGCTTTTTATACGTACTCTTGAGGGGGATATGGAGGTTAGCGTTGGGGACTATGTTATTAAGGGCGTACAAGGCGAGTTTTATCCGTGCAAGCCCGACATCTTTGTAGAAACTTATGAATTAGCGGAGTAGGACTATGGAAAAACTCGAATTGATAAAAAAGGAAATTGAGAGGCGAATAGATTGGCAGAAACAATTTACTGATGCCTTAGATTCGCAAGTTTCCGCATCGGCTTATCATAAAAAATACGAACTAGAGAACCTTCTTTCCTTCATCGACTCGCTGGAAGACGAGCCAAAGAAAGTTTACGACCCCGACTATCTCCAGTCCTGCATTGACAAGGCAAAGAAGTCTTGGGAAGGCGTGGATGTGCATAAGTACATGGATGAAGTGAGAGGTAGAGAAAAATCAGAAATTCCGACTAATCTGGAGGAAGAGATTGACCGTTTGTGGGAAGGTTTTGCAGAAGAAATGGAAGGTCCGCACAACCTATTTGATGTATATCGAAGATGCGCCCGTCACTTCGCCGAGTGGCAAAAGAAACAAGACCAAGAGACCATCGAACTTGCAGAAGACCATGCGATGATGGCTGGAAGGATGCAAATGAAAGAGGAGATGATGAAAGAAGCGGTGGACGGTATTGTTGGATTCGTAACAATTAGACTCTGCACTCCAAATTTCGGAGAAAAATATAAAGAAGGTGACAGAGTAAAACTGATTGTAATACCGAAAGACAATGAAACTAGAGACTCTTAATCAACTGACATGGGAAGATATAATGGAGATATATCATTATGCTGGAGAGGCTTATTATGAGTCTACCACAGAAGATAGCGAGGAAAAGATATTTACTGATGCGTTGAACCGATTAAAAGAAATGGCGAAATGATAACCTTGCAATGTCCCCACTTCGTAACAGATGGAATACATCGCTGGTGTATGAACGGTAAGTTTCCATGCAATTGCGAAGCATGTGATTGTCCTGATAAATATTATGCTGAAATAACAACAACGACAAATGCACGGATATAGAACATCTAAAGATTACCACCGGCTCAAGGAGCTGCTGGATAAGGGATATGAGGTGATTTGTCTTAACAAAGGCGGATTAATAGGAGTTATGTTCTGTGTCAAAGACCTTTATGTCTTCCGTGGTAATATGATATTTGAGCTGGCTAAGAGGAATACAGAATATTTTGACCGGGATTGTGGTTCCTATGACATCGAGTTCATCGAGCCGACGGAGGAAGAAAAAGAAAAGCGGGCCGAAACCCGCTCCATAAAACTAATTAATGCTTCCCGGCATAAGGGATAACCCCTTGATTAATTAGCCACGACAAAGATATGAAAAATATGATACCAGACAAAATCTATCTCGGCGTTGGTCCTATTGCCTATGACAAGCCGGACACGAAAGTAATATATGCTGAATGGGTGGAGGAGCCATACCCGGGAGCGCAGAATATTGAATACCTCCGCAAGGACACTCTGCTGGAGTGGGCGAACAGATTAAAAGAAAGGTGGGAAGAACCACCAATGTCTAGACATTCGCCTGGTTGTGTTTTTATGTTGGAACAATTAATTAAAAAGCTTAACTCATTATAATTTGGCCGCAAGTAAACAAGGATGGTATTTTCTCCCGCCCGGAGGGGGCCGAAAAGCGGCCCGGCCCCCAAAGGGCAACCTACTATACTATGAACGAAGAACTAATCGAACACTGGGCGCTCATGGCGCACACAATCTTCGCCGCCGAGGATGCTATTTGCAAAGAGTGGTTCCCAAAACTGAGAGCCACGAAAGACGCGCCGAAGGAAGAACGCGAGAGGATTGCCCATGAATACTGCCGCGCCATTGCAATAGAGATACTGTCACATGCCACGGAAGAAGAAAGTTGAAGAACCCCAGCCCACGATTTACGAGCAGACCGAAGAATACCTCAGACAACTTCTCACGGAGTTCGAGTTGGTTTCCGGTATGCGCGTGGAGCGGGTCGAGGTAACACACAAGAAGAAAATCGGCTTCGACTACGGACAGAAGAAGTCAGAAATGAAGATAAATATAATAACCGAATAATATGCCACCTAAAGACCTTTTTAAATGGGACAACCGAAAACTGATGGTCAAATCGGTTGTTAACGGAGAATGGGTTGAAGCCACCGAGATTAAGGAGAACCCGATACTTGAACCGTTCTGCGCACCATGTGACACCTTCGATACGCCGCCGGTATCCTTCCGCGTTTCCGTCCAAGCGACATTCAAGCACAGAACGAGGCTCTTTCAGGAACTCGGCCTATGGAAACGCCCCAAGCTGACCTACAAGACCAACCGCCACTATAAGCGGCCAAAACACCACAGAAAACATTAACCAACCTCAAAACAAATAAACCCATGACAACAACACTTATCGCAATCCTCGCTGTCTGCCTGATTCTGCTTTCGGCAGCAGCACTCCTCACCATCCGCGCCATGCGCTTGAACGGCGAAGCGGAAGATTACGCACAAAGACTTTCCGCGCTAGAGAAAGACCTCCGAAAAAAAGAAAACGGCCTCTCCGCGTGGGATGACAAGATCCGTGGCGATCTGACAAGCTATTACACGATCGTTGCCGAAGCGCCGGCCAAGAACCAGCTTCCGCTGAAAGTCGGAAGCGCCATTGTCAAGCTCATGCCGAACAGCATCGAGCAGACGCCGAACGGCTACCGCATCTCTGTTTATATCCGCCGCGAACATGAAAAAGCTGTTTAGCGCCCGGCAGTACCTGTCCCGAAAGAACTACCGGGCCGAACGCATGAGCGGACTCCGAAACGAAGCTGTGCGCTGGATGCAGGAGTACGAAACGGCCAGGACGGCCCGGCACCGGGACACCTGCATGGAAATGATTCAACGAACCCTTAAAAAATACGAATACTATGGACATCGGTAAGACAATGAGGGCCTATCGCGACAGGATGGGCATCAAGCAGGTAGATATGGCGCGGAAACTCGGGATGCGTCAGCAGTCCCTATGGAAAATCGAGACAGGCCGGGCGATCCCGAAGCCGGCTACGGTGGAGAAGTTCTGCGAAGTGGCTGGCATCTACCGCTCGGAACTGTATCTGCAGTCTATTGGCGCGGAGGATCTCCCGCCGGACACGCTCGACCGGACAAGCATCCTCGAGACAATCTGGTTCGCCGGGGCGATGATCAGAAGGTCGAAGTCTAGGAATGAAAACACAATAAAATAAAAAAATGGAACAGAATTCATTATTTCCTATGAAGTACCGCCTCCGTAAGACGGATGAGTTGGTAGAGATTGTCGCATGGGAGACCGCCGAGAAAGGCGCTCGCAGTGAGAATGATTGGGTGTCGTATATTGACTCCGCTGGCGTGGAGCATATCAAGGAGCACTTGACGCTTGAGTGGGATTTCGTCATAGACAGCCCATTCGAGAGTATGATGAAAAAGTTCGAGCCGATAAAGCTGCCGGAATTTGACTCGTGGGAGTCGAGGCGGTATGAGCTGGCGAAAGAGTTCGTTGTGAAAGGGCTTGCAGAATCTGCTCGCGGTGCCGTAGCTATGGCGGACAAACTTATTGAAGAGTTGAAGCCTTCCTGCCCCGAGCCTCCGGGAGCAGTATGTGCCGAATAAATCCGAAAAAGTGGCTATAGTAGGATTGCCGCCGATGTGAGCCCCTGATGCTGACTCGCTGGAGGGAGTACGACCGGGAAACCTCAAAACCTTAATCCAGTTGAAAGCAGACAGCCCACGGCGTAATTGCCCAGGAGTGCACTAACGGCGGCGTTTTGGATGGATGGGAGAATGGTTAATCCGCCCGCGCCAGGAGGGAGATGCAGGTTCGAGTCCTGCCCATCCGCAAAAAAAAGAAATACAATATAAGATGGCAAAAGGGAAATGGTTTAAGGAGGGTGCAGAGTGCTGGGTGTACTCGACCTTGGAGTTCCCAGATGACCCGACGCATAAGCACTGGGCATGTCGCGGGAAGATAATTACGATTGGTAATGGGTGGACCTATGTACTCCTTGACTTCAACAAACGCGCAGTTGGCAAATTTGGGAACACGGAAGATACATTGGCGACGCCTTTCTTCACAGACGCTGAGGTTTTCTACTCTCTCGGTATGATTCGCAGAAGGTACGGAAATAACTTTGAAATAAGGGACTAGAAATGGAGTTAAGAACCTACCAGCAGACCGCCGTTTCGGAAGTAAGATTTGCATTAGGGCGTTACCGTAAGGTTATGCTCCAGGCCGCTTGTGGGTTCGGCAAGACCGTTTGCTTCAGTTATATCGCTTCAAAGACGATAGAGAAGGGGCATAGAGTCCTTATCTTGTCCGACCGCTGCGAGATTCTGACTCAGAACGGTGGCGCATTGGAGAAGATGGGCATCTCTGTTGAGTACGTCACGCCAAAGAACAAGAAGGTGCCGACCGGGATGTGTATCGTCTGTATGGCTCAGACCTTGAAGCGGCGTATCGAGAAACAAGAGTGGCTGGATTGGTTGCAGACCGTCGATTTCGTTGTTATTGATGAGGCGCATTCTTGTACTACGGACTTCATACACCCCTATCTGCGAGAGAATGTCTGGTTGCTCGGATGCAGCGCTACACCGGCTAGGAGAAGCCACCAAAAGCAACTCTGCGAAATTTATAGGGCGATGGTCACGACCATCTCGACAAAAGAACTTATCGCGCTCGGCTATCTGTCGAAGTCAAACCATTATTCTATTATCGCTCCTTCGCTGGACGGGCTTAATATCGACTCCGGAACCGGCGACTACAACCGTAAGCAGCTCGCAATGCGCTTCGAGAACAAAGCTATCTATACAGGCATTGTGGATGAGTATATGCGCTTGACTCCGCATAAGAGGGCTATCTGCTTCTGCGTATCGGCAAAGCAGGCTATTGAGCAGACGAAGATATTTAATGAGCGCGGAATATCGGCCAAGTATGTATTATCTGGCTCCTTTGATAGCGATGACACTTACAGCGGCAAGCGGAGCGATGTGTTTCAGGACTTCAAAGACCATAAGTTCGAGGTGCTGGTTAACGTCGGCGTTGCAGTCGCAGGATTCGACCAAAAGGACATCGAAGTCGTAATCCTCAACTTTGCTACGGTATCCATTACAAGGTATCTACAGGCGACTGGTCGCGGCTCCAGAGTGACCGACACGAAGCACGAGTTTACGGTGCTTGATGCCGGCCGAAACTTCGCCAAGTTTGGCGTTTACGAGGCAGACCGTCAGTGGAGCCTACAACATGACGAGCATTCTTCATCAGGCGTGATGGCGATGAAGATATGCGACACGACAAAGAAGGACTGCAACGGACATTATGGCTGCGGTCGCCTTGTTCCGACTACGCTGAAGATCTGCAAGGAATGTGGCTATGTTTTTCGCACAGCGGAGTACGAGTATCAGTTGCATCTGGAAAAGGTTCAAGAGGAGAACTCGGAGGATAGTATCGAGGCGTTCGCTGCAAAAAAACGCGCAGAAGGGTGGAAGTTAAACCGAATATGCGTTGCTGTTGGTCTAAGGGAACCGGATAGGGCAAGGCGAGCAGTAATGACCGCTTATCTTGCTTGCTGCCCTGACAAGACAGAGGCGGACGCGAGGAAGTTCTGGTTTGTTTTTGAAAACAATGTATGGAAGAATGTCAAGCATAAGCGTAAAAATGACAATGATGCTTCTTTGTTTCAATAATAATTCTTATATTTGCATAGTAAAACTCGTATGACGGACGAGTGATAGAAACATAAAAGCCCCGGATAAGTAGGATAGTGCCGTCATCACTATTTGAAAATTCGGGGACTTTGTTTATCTATGATAGAAGAAGTTTGGAGCAATATATCTTGGGCGCCAGGATATATAGTCAGTACGCTCGGAAATGTAAGAAGTCTAAATTGGCGCAGGCAAGGCATAGCAAAGAATTTAACCCAGCGCCCGTCCGGCCGTGGATACCTCCAAGTATCTATTCGGGTTAATAATACTCCCATCCGTGTTTATGTTCACAGGCTTGTCGCGGAGGCTTTTATCGATAACCCTAATAGACATCCACAGGTAAACCATAAGGACGAGAATAAAACCAATAATAGAGTTGACAACCTTGAATGGTGTGACGCGTCCTATAATCAAAATTATGGCACGGTTAAGGAAAGGAGGCGTAGGACAAATGTTGAGAGAGGAAATATTTGCGCTGGAACACCAGTTTGCCAATACTCGTTGGAGGGGGGATTTATTAGGGAGTACGCCACGATAGTGGAAGCTCAAGAGATTTCTGGTATAAGTAACATAGGCCCTGCAGTAAATGGCAAGGCAAAGCAAATGGGCGGTTTTATTTGGAGAAGAAAGGGGGAGGGTGTCGGGGAGATTGATTTCGATAGATATTCCCTTTATCACGCAAGACCAGTTAAACAATACTCTCTTGACGGAGAAGAATTGGCATCGTTTCGGTCTATTAAGGACGCCTCGGAAGAGACAGGGATACAGCGATTATCTATTATAAACTGTGCTAAGGGGAACTATAGAACCGCCGGCGGTTATGTGTGGAGATATTGCGATGAGGGTCATAATTTTGACGATATTAAGAGAGAATTTAGCTTTTTGTCAGATAAACTGCACGATGTTCGCGGATTTGATGGGGAGTATAAGGTGAGTGAGCGCGGCGATGTGATAAGTATGCACTTTCTATCTAACGATAGACCTGGGATAATGTATGGATACACCACAAAACGAGGGTTTAGGGGGGTAAACATGACGAAGGATGGAGTTATCTACAGAAAATTGATTTGCATAATTGTAGCGCAGTCTTTTATCCCAAATCCAAACGGATTTTCTTGTATTGAGCACATAGACGGATGCCTTACCAACGACCATGTATCCAATTTACGATGGGTTCGCGGGAAACGTGGGCGGTCAGATATTGTTTGGCTCCGTAGTATTAAAGATAAAGTAAGTGATGCGGACTCCTCGCCGAAACTGCTTTAGGCACGGGATTTGAAGGAAAAAACAGAAAAGTAAGTATATGATTATTTCAGAACAAAAAGGACGGATAGACGGCTTCCAATATAACGAGGACGGCTTCCAATTTCAAGTTGAGGCGTATCCTGTTGATGTAAATTAGGAAGATATTTGAATAGCTATGCGACTTACAGAACAGAGTTATGACAAAATCTTTCGCGATCTTCTCGCCGAGAAGCCCAATGTGAAGTATTATCTACAGAAGAACCGAAAGAAAATCGACAGGCATTTCCGTGAAACGAGGAAGGCGCCGGTCTGGTATCACGAGCCGCTGACAATGCCTAAGTCTGGCAATCGCTATTTGATGTACTACTATGCGGAGAGATTGGCGGAAATAAGAGATGGGTCGTGCTATTACGGTGCGCCGCTGATGCTCGAAGAAACGGCCATGCTCCTTCGGAAGATGTCGCTCCGCATCCCGGACGGTCGCGGGTTGAATTGTTATGGCCTTCAGGTCTACTCGAAGCATTTTTTCGACAGGTACCGACAGCGGATGCGCATATCTGACGCGATGTCTTATGAAGATGTCGTCGCTACTTTCTTCGGAAGAAACGGCGGATATTTTATGAACCTCGACTACAAAGAGATGGTGCTCGAGAGGAACCGGTGGAAGGGGAATAGCGCATGGTCCGTTGAGGACGGCGTCCTGCTGTCAGAAATTCTTCCCGTCGGAGATGGACTGATGGTGTTCCAGCACAATACATTTCTGTCAAGAAAAGACCTGAAGGAAAACCAGGCTGACGAGATGCCGTTGACAACGGAAATGAGAAATTTATGTTTAAATCACTTTAACCTATGAGAACCTACATTGAAAGATCACTAAAGAAGATCAAGGAAATCGGTATCGAGAAGAGACTCGTCTTGTCAGTCGACATCTACTACGACGACCTCAAAGAGCGGTTTGTCGTGAAGCTGCACGATCCGTATGGGTTAAACGAGCACTTCCGGTCCAATCACATCCGCAAATCACTTAAAATGGCGCTGAAATGGCTAAATAGCAAATAAAGCAGCCGCTCCCCGAACCGCAAGACAGGGAGCAGCCGCTACGCGCCCGCAACGCTACTTTCCGTGGCATTTAGGGCACGAAAGTTCGCAGACGATTCCGGATATCTCGCGGGCAATATCACCGGCGAGATAGGCCACATCTTCGCTGAACATATCCATGCCGTCTTCGTGCGCCATGTGCTGGCAGATATGGAAGATCTCGTGCACCATCGTGTCCAGGACTTCCGGGCCTGATTCTGCGATGCCGGTACCAAGGACAGTACGCCTTAGCGAAGGTCGCGAGTAGCAGAAACCTTCGTTAAGGCGCCCCGCATTTATGTTCTCCGACACTTGAGTTACGATAGAATTCGGCGCGTCGGCCCAGAAGAGGGCATCAAGTACCTTCGCCTTGTCGCGTTTGTCGAAAGAGAACAGGCAGCGGATGTCCCAGTCGTTTATGACGAACCAGCGTGTGATCATAGCATGCTTGACCAGTCTATCGGAATGCCGAGGGCCATTGTCTTCGCGTAGAATTCGTCGAAGGCCCTGGTCTTGCTGCCGTCCGGATCGTCGCAGTAATCCGACACGAATTTCGCCAGATGCATCTCGTCAGGAACTGATGATCCGAGGTAGTCGGCCGTTCCCATGCACCACACATACGGACCGTCGAAGCCCTTGTCGTTTTTAAGAGTTACATTATTTGACCTCATCTTCTCGTCAAACGTGCTCTTTTCGACAGGACGGACTTTCTCTCCGGTGCGGGTTTCCATCATTTTTACAGCCCATTCATAGAGCGGCTTGCTGAAATGCCTGCCATTAAAGGACAGATACTCCCTTAAGTCTCTGGGCATATAATCGTAATCGTCGAAGCGTTCTGCCATAGTTTTCTGTCTTTAAATAGGGCGGCCATAAAGACCGCCCCGGGTTCTGATAATTTTACATGTAGCGACCTCTGGAGTCGCGACGGCGGCGCTCGCCGTAACCGTCATCCTCCCAGTCTTCATGGCGACGGCCGTAACTGCCGCGACCACCATATTGCTCGCGCATTTCTTCTGCGAGCTCACAAACGCGCTCGAGGCCTTCTTTGGCCATATCCATGGCCTCGTAGAACTCGTCGGTTTCAGAAGACCTTCCGTTGTACCGGCCTCCTCTCATACTGATTACTCTGTAGGGCATAGTTTTTATTCCTCCTTTTTCTTACCAAGGGATTTAGACAAGAGCCCCGTCATTGCCGCGATCTGCTCGCTCATCCCGGACAGTTGCT